>JADMIO012720248.1_pt1 | contig 50506 bp, 49 predicted proteins | sample 8958161 | NCBI WGS metagenome assembly JADMIO01 (sample SAMN16585339, study PRJNA669376) | soil metagenome | isolation source: Crop rotation soil | place: USA: Cullars Rotation, Alabama | collected 2011 | reverse complement strand
CGCGACAACTTGTCCACGTGGAATTCTAAGCTTAGGATCCCAATGTGCTGGAAAGCTTACGCCCGCTTGCAGGCAACGGTGCTTATCTTCTGTTTACGGCCGGCTTGATCGGAACGGGCATGCTGGGAATTCCGGTGCTTGCCGGCGCCGCGGCTTACGCTGTGGCGGAGGCAGCCGCCTGGCGCGGCACACTTGACGATCGTCCACCTTTGGCAAAGAAGTTCTATGCAGTGATCGCTGCTGCGATGTTGCTTGGGTTGGCGCTCGACTACCTGGGAATCGATGCAGTGAAAATGTTGTTCTGGTCAGCAGTACTGAATGGAGTGCTGGCGGCGCCGCTTATTGTCATCGTAGTGCTACTTACCAGCTCAAAAAAGATAATGGGTAAGCGCGTGAATTCCCCGACCTTGAGAGTCCTCGGATGGGCCACGGCTGCAATCATGGCTGCTGCTGCGATAGCGATGTTCGTTACGATGTGAAGAAAGTGGAGTCACTTCTCACGACGCAGCACCCAATCGCCCAAAAGTTGAAGCCGGTAATCGTGGCCTTCCACTTTTCCTTCCACCTTCGTCTCCGCCACGCCTCTCAGCTCCGCGCCGCTCTTCACGGCGCGAAACGAGACCTTGAAACGATTGACTCCGGTTGAACTCGGATCGCTGAAAGTGAAATCCCGATCCCCGACTTTTAGATCCTTCAGGTCGAGCGATTCTGACGCAAAGTCCTTCGTCGAGTAATTGATCGAAAGATGTCCTTTCCTGGTTGCGCCGTCGCGGTGAAACTCAAGGACCATCTCTGTTGGACCAGCGCCGGGATAAAAAAGAATCTGACCGCGCCACCTACCTTCCAAATCCACTGGTTCAAGCAGCTCGCCTGTGGGTAACTCGACGGAAGGCAAGCGAACTGGATTTACATTTAAATATCCGCCGTGCTGTTTGAGTTCCCGCCAGGCACTCCAGGCAGCAGCCTGAAGCTTCGTCGCCACGGGCGCCGGCAGATCAACGAGAACGGCGGTTTTGTTTGACTCGAGTTGTTCGGTTTCAAGGTCGACTGGTATGCCGCTGATGCGAGCCGGCAGGTTTACTGGACTCTTCGCAAAGATGGCTGCGTAAATGGCGCAAGCAGCGAGATAACTACCGGCAGACGAGGGATGTGCTCCATCGCGATAATATAGATCGATAGTTGGATCTGTTTGCCTCACTCGCGCCCACGCCAGGCCGACCGGCGCCACCAACGAGTGCGTCGTTTTCGCAGCGCTAATGTATGCGTAATTCAACGCTGCCTGATCTGCCGGCGTGGCTTTGCGGGCCCACGTAAGATAGAAGACCGGCGTGGCGTGATGCTTGCGGATTTCATTGGCCCAGAGTGTGGCATAAGGACGAAACTTTTGGTCGCTTGTTACTCGCGCTTGCCCTTCGAAGTAAAAGTTAATGCCGAGTGTGCTCTGGTCTTGCAGGACAACAAAATCCCAGGCTTGCGAGTTAAGCGCTTCACGTGAGGCAGAACTCTCCCAATGATCCCTGAGAGTCTTTCCGCCGGGCGCTACCATTCGCGTTTCGACAGTGCATTGATGACCAGCCTTAGCCAACTCCGAGACGAGTGCCGGCAAGTCATTAAAGTATGTATAGCTGTTGCCAAGAAAGAGGACGCGTGTGGTGCAATTGCGTGTCGTTTGTGCCTGCACTGAAGTTGCGAGCGTCGCAACCATCAATGCGCATCCTAAGATGATGCAGAATCTTTGAGCTGTTTTCATATCAGCTTATGTTTTGGGCCTGGCCCTCCAGCTAATACCAAATCCGATGAAAGGCCGTGGGCCTGTATCTCCATGCACTCTCGTTCCGACGCTCGCATCGAGCTGCACGTTCCGTACGATGATGTAAGCCAGGCCTCCATCGAGAATGGCACTCGTCTGACCATTCTTTTCCTCCGGCCATTGGACACCCAGATCGACAAACGGATTGAGCTTTTTAGTTGGGTTAGCATTCAAGGTCACCGCAAACAACCCCGCCGTAAACAACCGGCCTTGATCGTCTTCATACTTTGCTACGCCAACGTTCGGATTTAACGAAAGTTTTAGATGTGGCGCAAAAGTCCAATCAGCCGCTAAACGGATATCGCCGGTCGTATGTTGCGTGCGAAATTCTTTCGATCCCCACTCTGGGAAACGCGAACGATGGTTCCCAGTGAGAACTGATGCTCATCATTCGAGTTATAGATGTGATACTTGAAGCCTAACGACAGCGGCGCAAATCCGGATGTTTGGTTTGTTGTAACTGTGGACTCAAACGAAGTCACTCGGGTATAGGTATTACCTTCGATGCGAACTTCCCAATGACTATCAATGCCGAACCGCAGCAACGTCGGAATGAAGAGCGTATGCTCACGACTATCCCCGTTGCGCCGAAACTCCGCCTGAATCCCGCTTTCGATCTGAAAAATTTTTGGGCCAACAACTGTGCTGCCATCCGCAATTCCAGGCCGATCGGCATTGATCAGATCGGGCTCACTTGCGTTTTGCTGTTGCGGGCTTGATTGAGCTGAGGCGGTGGTGGTCCAAAGCACTGTCAAACTTACGATAATCAGAATGGGCCGTGCGCATCGCACTTATTGATCCCTCCACACAAAGCGACCGGTCTTATCGATATAACCGTGGACTGTTCGTGTGACTGGTCCTGATGCGGAAGTTACTTTTTCAGTAAGATAAACTTCGGCGACGCCGTCAATGAAATCGCGAGCCACATCGAACCTCGGTTCGATGACTATCTTGCCGCTGCGATCGATGTAACCCATCCTGGTTGGTCCATCAGTTGCGACGGCCAAAGTTGCCAGGCCGTCATTAAACTCTCCGCCTCTGCCGGACGTTAATTTGATTACGAGCAGTCCTGTCTTATCGATGTAACCTTTCTGACCATCGGCGGTAGTGACGCTCGCCAGGCCTTCCGAAAACTGCCCGGCCTCGCGAAAGTCAGGCGGGATCACAGTATTACCTTTATGATCGATGTAACCATAAAATTTGCCGAACATAACGGGAGCCAATCCTTCAGTGAAACGGCTGAGACTCATATCCTCGAGCTGACCCGGACGTGGATCAAACCGTAGCGGAATCGCGACCTCGCCGGTTTTATCGATGAATCCATACTTCGCGTTTTGCCATCTTCCCTCGCACACTGCTGCTAGACCATCCGAGAAACTTTCCACTTGCTGGTAACGTTTCGTGCTGATGAACTTCCCGGTCTTGTCGATAAATCCCCATCCGGTTCGTGTCCCAACTGCTGCCAAACCCTCGCGGAAACCGATTGAAAATGAGTCTGGTAATTCGAACGCAACGTTTCCCCGGTCATTGATAAAACCTACAAACGTTTCGGTTCTGATCCAGGCCACGCCTTCGCTGAATTGGCTGCTCAATACGAAACGAGGCGGGATAACGATACTTCCGGTTTCATCAATATACCCGCAGTGCATCGAGTAGATACTCGGTGGCTTATGCAAAAAACAGATCGGAGCAAATCCCTCGGAGAAACTTCCGACTTCCGCTTTTTCAGGCAAGCGGTCGAAGCCGATAACCAGTTTCCCGGTCTTATCAATAAAACCTATTTTGTTATCTTTGTTAGTTACTTTGTACAAGTGCCTGCTCGACTGCGCGAACAATTCCGCGGTGAAATGAGCGGAACACAGCGCTGCGAGCATGGTCACAGCAACAAGCCGGTGTCTTGCTTTGATAAGTTTCACGTTAACTCTCCACGATTCTTAACTCTCCACGCGAAGGAAATCAATCGGTTCCACCGAAAAGTCGAAGATGCCACGGGCTTGTCCCGTGGAGCATCACGATAGCCGCTACACCGACTCTAATTAACCCGCAGAACTGGATGCAACGGCCTTGCGCCGTGGAGGTTCACGTTTCCAGGTAAATAGCAGCAAACGTGAGGCTCCACGGGGCAAGCCCGTGGCATCTTTTTATTTTCAATCACGTGATGTTTTACGAGTTCGCGCCACTCTAGAACGTAATGCCCCGCATTGCACTAAAACTTGAAGGAGAAGAAAGCATGAAACGTTCACTATCTATTAAATTCCTCGTACTCACGTTTACGCTGCTGGTCGGTAGTCTCGCAGTTACCGCAACCGAACGCCCTTTTTCACTCAACGGAACAGGTATCGCGATTCCGATCGTCGATGGCAACGGCAACGTGGTTGGCGCTGAACCAACTGGTTCCGGTAATGCAACCCATCTGGGTATGTTCACCAACACAGGTCACGTCGATTTCACGCCCGACGCATCCAATCCGAACATCCTTCATCCGAGCGGTGGCGGTGTCTTCACCGCAGCTAACGGGGACAAGCTCAACTTCGTCATTATCACCGGCGCGTTGGACTTAACTACCGGAATAGGAACCGGAGATTTCGCATTCACTGGCGGCACCGGTCGCTTCGCTAATGCTACCGGGCGCACGTCGGGTGTCATCCAACAGAATGTCATCACGGGCGCTTACGAACTCACGCTCGTCGGGAATATCGATTACTAGATCGTTTTTCAAGTGGGGCAGGCTCGAGTGGCCTGCCCTATTCGTCTCTATCGGTCGCTTGTTTGATTTGAGTTTTCCAGCAGTTCCTTGAGATAGCCCTGCCAGATTGAGGCAATGGTGTGTGTGCCGTGGCCGCGAGTTTGATCTGTAATCGGTAACAGCACGTAGCGACCGTTCTTCACGCGCTTGATCTCGCGCTGTGAGTTTGTATTCACCTTCTTCGCAAAGCGAGCCCTCGTGTGAGCCAAATCGATTGGTGACAAACGAAAATTTTTGCGCTAGGTTGCTGGTAACCCATCTGATCAAAAGAAGGGAGCCGACTTGTGCACCAACACAAGATGGACCCTAGATCCTCAACCTCTACCGAAAGGATAAGGCGATGGAAGCACATCCGGCGCAAACGCACACAGGACGCTGATCTCAAATGGAGCGCTCTAAACTGGTAAGCGACAGTAGAATCGATCCAAGAACACGCTCACTAATCCATTATGGATTGGAAATGAAAGACAAATACCTTGAGCGACAGTGAATCATCTAGCCACCCATGCCGGTAAATTCTAAACTATGGTCGTGGCTGATACCTTTACGCGCGGCGAGCGATCCCGAATAATGGCGGCTGTCAAGGCCCGCGGAAATAAACTCACGGAGGCGCGTCTCATTGACTTGTTTCGTCGACATGGGATGAAAGGTTGGCGACGCCATTTACCGCTTAGAGGTAAACCTGACTTTACATTTGCGCGTCAGCGAGTAGTGATCTTTGTAGATGGATGTTTCTGGCACGGTTGTGCTCGTCACTTACGGATGCCGCAATCAAACCAAGCATATTGGGAGAAAAAGATTTCCGGTAACGTAACTCGTGATAGGATCATTCGCAAAGAATTAAGAGCGATGGGTTGGAGGGTCGTGAGCATTTGGGAGCATGAGTTTCGGAACGAACATCAACTTGTAAAGCGACTGCAGAAGATACTAGCCTTGCAAAACTAAATACCAATGGGAAAGACACTGCCATTCCGAAAGAAAAGGCCTCGCAAGACATTCGCCGAATACTTTGCCGGGATCGGCTTGATGCGCGTAGGACTAGAAAAAGAAGCGTGGACGATCATGCTTGCTAACGACATCGATCCTCAGAAAGAACAGATGTACAGAGCAAACTTTCCCGATGCTGACGCGCATTTCAAGTCGGGTGACATAGATAGCTTGTTGCCTTCCGAAATACCGGAAGTGACGTTGGCCACAGCTTCTTTTCCTTGCAACGATTTATCCCTAGCAGGTAGTCGCGAAGGGCTCGAAGGAAAGAATTCGTCTGCGTTTTGGGGGTTCATTCGTGCGCTTGAAAGGAGCAAAACACGCCTTCCATCACTGATACTCCTCGAAAACGTTACAGGCTTTTTAACCTCTCACGGAGGACGGGATTTCGAAGATGCGATGTTTGCCTTGAATGATCTCGGATATGCGGTCGATCCATTTATCCTTGATGCGGCTTGGTTTGTTCCACAGAGCCGAAAACGTTTATTCGTAGTCGGCGTAAAAACGAAAGAATTGGATACTGATGGACTATGTGAATTGCTACAAGAGACACCGATTCGTCCGAATGCTTTGATTCAATTCATCCTGACGCATCCTGATATTAGATGGCGAATACGAAAACTTCCGAATCCGCCCTCAAGTCGGCGGAAACTAACAAGCATTCTGGAGAAATTGCCAGATGACTCTGATTCCTGGTGGCCCAAGGATCGCGCAGAATACTTACTTGGACAGATGAGTGCGCGTCATCGTGAGATGGCCGATAGGATGATTGCTGCGCGCAATTATTCCTATGGGACCGTTTTCCGACGCGTTCGGAACGGGGTTTCGATGGCGGAGTTACGAACCGACGGTATTGCTGGGTGCCTCCGCACACCTCGCGGCGGAAGCGGGAGACAGATTCTATTCAAAGCCGGCTATGGAAAATACTTTGTGCGTTTGTTGACAGCGCGTGAATGCGCTCGGCTAATGGGCGCAGATGATTTCATTATTGACGTTCCTCTTAATCAAGCACTTTTCGGTTTCGGTGATGCTGTATGTGTCCCAGTTATCAGATGGATTGCCAAAAACTATCTTAATCAGGTCTGGAACAAACTAGATGCAACGGAGAAGCGTTCGCCAATCGAAAAAGGCGTCCAACCGCGGTTTAGAATCGCCCGCGCCTAATGCAAAACCAGTTCAGTTGGCCGGAGATGTCGAAGCAATCCGCAAGGAAATCCGCGCATTTCTTCAAACAAAGCATTCTGACGGCAGGAGCATAGGGAGTTCGGCCTACGGGATCTATGCATTTTATGATTATGACGGAGAGCCAATCTACGTTGGCAAAACGTACGAAGGACTGAGTTCGCGAATCGGTCGGCACCTAACGAATCAGCGGACAGATGCCGTCGCGATGAACGTCCTTGATCCGTTTGAAGTCGCAGAAATCCGCGTTTGGCCTTTGAACTTTCACAACCTTGAAAAGCAGGAAGCACTTGAATTGCTAGCACAAGCCGAGTACACGGTTTATCAGAAGCTCCTCACAGAGTCGAAACTCAAGGCCGTCTTGAATGAAAAGCCACCACCAAAGACGGCACTCTTCAAACTTCCGAAAGACTACCGCGGCAGAATCATTCCCGACGACATCTATCCCGTTCGCAAACATCCCGACATTCGTATCGCTAGACGTGCGAATACGATTGCAAGTCTGGCGCGCGTCATCAGTGAGCGCAAAGTTTCTAAGGGACTTCGTAGAACACTATTAACTCAGGCTCGCAGGCTTGAAAAACTTGCTGCTGAACGTCTGAAGGATTTCGCAGGCAAGTATGAGGAAGAAGGGGAAGAGGAGTAATCGCTACTACCCTGGTGCATGACCGCCTGTCCTCACCTTCGTTATCTGTCGCTTGTTTGACTTGAGTTTTCCAGCAGTTCCTTGAGATAGCCCTGCCAGATTGAGGCGATGGTGTGTGTGCCGTGGCCGCGAGTTTGATCTGTAATCGGTAAGAGCACGTAGCGACCGTTCTTCACGCGCTTGATCTCCCGCTCCATTATTCCCAACTCGGGCGGGTTGATCAGATCGTCAGCAGAGTTAACTGCGATCAGAGGCGCTTTGATCTTCTCGAGCATTGGAGACGGGTTGTATTCACGCGACGAGTCGAAGTAGTAGAGCATGTCGTTGGCGTCGGTTCGCATCACCCCGCTCTTCACGCGCTCCTCGTAGAATTTATCGGCGGCATCGCGAGTCGGCGCTTGTTTGTGCCACTGCAACGGTGCGCTTCCCATTAGCAGCAGAATATTCTCCGCAGCGGTCAATCCCTCTACTGGCTCAGTTTTGTATTCACCGTTATTCCAGGACGGATCGTTGCGAATCGCGTCCATGATCATCTTTCTCATGATGCGATTGCGACCAGCGATTTCAACCGGCATGCTCGCCAGCGGCATCAGGGCGTCCATGAAGTCGGGATAAGTTTCACCCCAAACCCACGTGTGCATTCCGCCCATTGAAGTGCCCATGACGAGACGCAGGTGATTGACGCCGAGCTTCTCGGTGATGAGTCGATACTGCGCGAGCACCATGTCGTCGTACGTGTAGTGAGGAAACTTCATGTGGAGTCCGTTGCTGGGCTTGCTGGATCCGCCATGTCCGATGGCGTCGGGAAGGATGATGAAATACTTAGTGGCGTCGAGCAGTTGACCTGGACCGAAGAGGACGTTGGCAAATTGTACTGAGAGAAACTGCGCACCGGTACCGCCAGTGCCGTGCATGATCAGCACCGCGTTGCGTGTGACTCCGCTGCTGTCTTTCGCCGGAGTACCGATAGTCAAATAATGTAGCTTGAGTTCGGGGAGCGTCTCACCGGAGCGAAACTTGAAGTCTTTGATCGTATAGTCGCCATCGACCGGTGCGGGATAGTTTTTTTGTCGTTGCGGAGTTGTTTGAGTGAATGCGAGTGAGCAAGCGGCGACGATGATTATCGGAAGCAGCAGGATGCGAGTGGTCAGATTGGACATAAGAATGATCTCAGGCTTACCAGAATAATCCAAAGCAGAGAAATCCGATTCCCATCACTAACGCAGAGATTCCAGCTAACAGGAACGCCGACGATTCAGCTTGCTTTAAACGTACAGGACTCGTCTGCATCAACGCTTCACGCAGACCACTGTGCAGCGCCAGGACTATCTCAACGATCCCGATTACTAACAGAATCGCGGCTAAAATATATTTCCACATACTTATCAGAACACGTACGGAATCATTCGTTTCGTGACTTTCGCGTAGTCGACATATTCCGGGTACTTCTGCCTCACTAACGGCTCTTCACACATAATTCGCACCAGCGCGCCGAGTAGCAACAGTATTCCCAACGCGACGGTTACTAAAGACAAGTGTACAACGATTGGACCCCAACCAAAGAGACAAGCAGCGGTGTAGATCGGATGTCGGATGATCCGGTAAGGGCCTGTAGTAACCAGCCCGCCCGCTGTGGGATTCGCAGCGGCATGAAAGCTTCGACGTCCGAAGGTTACGCGGGCCCATATCATCAACCCGACTGCGATTAGCTGAAAAGCAATTGCGATGGGTTGAGCCGTGAAGAGCACGCCGATCTTATAGAGGCCGATCAGTGCGCCTACCATCACGAACAGTCCAAGCATGGAGATCACTTTCAGCATCTGCTACGCGCCTCGCACACGCTTCCTGCCCGCACGAAACTTTTTCATTCCGACGACGACCAGTTCCCGTGCGCGCTCCGGACCAACGCGATTCAGAACTTCAAATCGTTTTCCCTTGGTCTCATTGTAGGCGATGAAGAACCGCTCAATCTCATGCAGCAGGTTACTGTTCAGATCGCCCAGAAAGCGAACATGAGAGTGGTTGCGCGAATCTGCGGCAACGGCGATCAGGCGATCGTTGCGCGTGGTCTTTTGCTCTTCCGTCTGCTCGGCCTCGATTACGCCGATCAACTTCGCCGGCACGATGCAGCCAGTGAAAGCCGGCTCGTCCATGAGGAGCAAGATGTCCAACGGATCACCATCGTCACCTCTCGTCGACGGAATGTAGCCGAAGTCGAAAGGGAACACATTACCAACCGGCAGCATCCCCGATAATTTGAACAGTCCAAGTTGTTCGTCATACTTGAACTTATTACGGCTACCCTTCGGCGTATCGACGACGGCATTCAAGTGGCCTGATTCTTTATCGAATGCTGCGAGTTTAATCATTCCGTTTAGTGACAGCCGCTACTCCGGTAAGGTCTATTTCTCTTCATGTTGTTCAATCTGCGCCACGACCTTTTCGAGTTCCGTTTCCTGAGCTAAAACTGTTATATCCTCATCAGGCTCAAGTTCCGCGCCCACCTTCTCAGCGATGGCCTGTAACATCATAAGCATTTTGGTATTCTCCTGCTCGCTCAGCAGGTTGATCTGTAGATCGAGGTGATTCCGTCGTTCACTAATGCGCGTATCTTGATTCTGACTAATCAGAATGAACGTAGACAAGAAAATCGCCTCAAGCGATACGATGAAAGTCAGAAAAGTGAAGGGAAAGGGATCGATATGCTTCACACCGGGAACAAGATTGAGCGCGATCCACCCGGCGAAACCGACAACGTGAACCCAAACAAATGTCATACTGCCGCAGAACCTTGCCACCATCCTCGCCACGCGGTCTGAGGTAGTTCGTTCCTCGTTGGCAGCTTCCTCGAGTTTCCGCACCACCTCGATGTTTCGCTGCGTAAGCTGCTCGAACGATCCGGTCCGGACCGTGTATTTCGTTAACCTGTTTGCAGGAGTAGTCATATGGTTTATTCGGAAGACGCGTAAGTCAATTTTCATCGTACTGGCTGACCCTCACGGTTCGGGGTCGGCAGCGGGGCCTCGGCTCAACTTTAATATCTCTTCAACGAGTACCTCGGGAGTACAGGGCTTTTCGAGGTATCCCTGTGCGCCGGATGCAAGCCCCGACATGATGTCAGACGGGAACACCGCACCGGAATAGAAAAGTATCGGAGTATGTGGATCGAGAGAACGCAATCCACGGCATAACGCGTTTTCGGTATCACCCTCAATCCAGTTGTCGATCAGATAAAGGTCGAACCCGCCCGTCGCAGCGACCTTGAACGCTGAAGTTGCGTTTTCCACGGAGACAACCTGCCACCCTTTACCCTCCAATACACACTCGACGAGTTTTCGTGTGTCCTCATCATCTTCGACGTGTAAGATTCGCATTATAGTTTGCTCCTCAAGTAAAAGGGGTTGACACACAAGTACCGGCGGGAGCGGAGCGTTCTTCAACCTAAAACTCCGCTCCCGCCGCAGGGACGCACACGAACACCTACCTGGAAGCATGCGGCGCTTAGTAGGGCTAATCGCACACGTCACCACTCGAAAGAGATCTCACGCCAGATTGTTGGGGAAAGTTTGCCGTGTCGGTCGGCAGCAATTCAGAAAAGAACCGGGCGTTAGAGATTGATAGGGCCAGATTGGTTGTACTGCAAAGTAGTAGATACCAACATTTTTTCGAACGCGGTTCAAATGGTCAGTCGACACAAACAGACTTGCGCGCCTCGCTTTGTGACGAGGCGGCTTGGACCTGTGATCAACTGACGAACCTACTCGCCGTCGACATCGTTTGAAACACACCATTAACTAAGTTCAAAACTTCTGCGTGCCGCTCGGTTATCAATGCTGAATCGATTTCAGGAGGTAACACATGTCATTACGGCTCAGCAGCGTACTCGGCTTGCTCTTACTCCAAACCATTCCAGTGATGGCCCAACAGATAAATGGATCTTCCGAACCGGCCGCGCCGCAGTTGGTAATCCAAAAAAGAGACTGGAACTTCAATCAGGCGTACTCCGACGTTTATAAGATCCTAAGCAATCAAAACGCATGCAGCAGGTTCTATGGTGGACCAGGAACGGCTACCATCGTGCTTAATGGATTTGTGAGAAATGTAAAGTTACAGCCGCTCACGCGAGATGTCGCGTTTCGCATGACAGGAAGACTGCGACTGATTCGCGAATCACCCACTGGCCCACCTTATCGACTCTTTGAAAGAGCGATGCTGAACACTAACGGTTCGTTCTATCAACGCCGCGAAGATCCGATGCGTAAGTTTCCTTCCGACGTCGGCAATTTCAGTCCCGGCAGCCGCCCCGCGCGAGCATTGATTCTGCTGCATGAACTCGGCCATCTGATTCAGAACAAGGAGGGCGACTGGCTTTTACCTGACGACGATGGCAACGGTGTACAGAGCAATGAAAATACACAACGAGTTCAACAGGAATGTCGCGTGCAACTGGACGCGCTGAAATAGAAATGTGAGTCTAGCCTCCGATTGAATCGAGCTTCGCAAGCACTTCAGCGGGAATCTCGAGCTCCGACGCCTGAAGATTCTCGCGCAGATGTTCGAGCGAAGATGTTCCGGGAATCAGCAGGATGTTGCGTGAACGCTGGAGGAGCCACGCAAGCGCCACCTGCATCGGCGTTGCCTGCACTGAAGCTGCGGCTTCGTCGAGTGCGGACGCCTGTAGTGGGCTGAATCCTCCGAGTGGAAAAAACGGAACGTAAGCGATGCCTTGTGCGGCGAGCTCGTCGATGAAGGCATCGTCGTCTCGATGGGCCACGTTATAGAGATTTTGGATGCAAACAATCTCGGTAATGGTCTGGGCCTGGACCAACTGCGCGCGCGTGACGTTACTCAGACCGAGATGGCGGATGAGCCCTTGATGCTTGAGTTCATTGAGCACGCTCAGTGGCTCTTCGATCGATCCCTCTGAAGGTTCCATCATTCCACCAACGCGCAGATTCACAACGTCGATAATATCGACGCCGAGATTCTTCATATTGTCGTGGACTGCGTCGATCAATTCCTGTTGCGAACGAGCGGGAATCCACGACTTGTCTGCACCGCGGCGTGCGCCGACTTTGGTGACGATCACGAGATCTTTAGGATACGGGTGAAGTGCCTGCTTGATGATCTGGTTAGTGACATGTGGGCCATAGTAGTCACTGGTATCGATGTGGTTCACGCCACGGTCCACTGCTTCGCGCAAAACTGCGATGGCGGTATCGACGTCACGTGGCGGGCCCCACACACCCGGCCCGGCAAGTTGCATCGCGCCGTAGCCCATGCGGTTTAATGTCATCTGTGTGCCGGGTAAGTTGAAAGTAGTCTCGCGTGTAGCCATGTTCTTACTCGCAGACAATTCGCGTACCGACCGGATTATTTAGTTGACAATGTTCCGCTCGCCAGGGACAAATAGAGCATTGACAAATCGTGGCATTAGGTTTGCGCTGCACGTGTTCAGCAAGAACAAATGTTTGGTTTCATTGCAATGAGGAGGTTCTAACCATGCGCAACGTTTTGTTAACGGTCTTTTGTACGGTTTGTTTGGTGGCAACGGCTGGTGTTGCTGCTGCTCAGCAAAATCAAACAACCGAGAACAAAGACAAAAATGCGGCGGAGAAGACCGCGGATAAAGCCAAGGAAGCGGCCCAGGAAGTCGGCGATAAAGCTGAAGACGTAAAGGACAAGACTGTAAAGGGCGCCAAGAAGGCCGGCAAGAAGACGAAGAAAGTCGCGGGCGAGACTGCTGACAAAGCGGACGACGTCAAGGACAAGACCGTTGACACCACGAAGAAAGGTGTGAACGAGGTTGGCGACAAGGCTGAAGACGTCAAAGACAAGACGGTCGACACAACGAAGAAGGCTGCAAATGAAGCCGGCGATAAAGCCGAAGACGTCAAGGACAAAACGGCTAAGGGCGTGAAGGTAGCCGCGAAGGGCGCGAAAGATGTAGGTAGCGAAGCTGCGGACAAGGGTGCGAAAGGTGCGAAGAAATCCGGCAACTGGTTAACGCGCACGTTTAAGAAGATCTTCTAAGTGCGCGCCGGCGTCTGTTACTAAAGCGGCCTTTCCGAATCACTCCTCAAGTTTCTCTGCGCGAGGTTTCGCCTCGCGCAGAGATCACACCACTAATCAAAATCCATCGGACGAAACCGTTACAGAACCGGTGTAATCAATCAAGAGATTTATCTTGCCAAAGAAATTATCTGCGATAGAACGTCCGCTAACTCCACTGTTGTTTCAGTGTTTACTTCAATGAGGCGGCCGATGCCCAAAGGTCCCAGCGCCGCTTGTTGTTGAAACGCCGCCAGGAGATCAGCTGAAGATTTGAATTCATCCAAATGACCCCGGTGGCGTATTCGCGATTTGAAGCGCTTTACCGCAATTGCGGGATCGCAAATGCAACTAATTTCTATTAAGCTGCCGCGTAAATCTGACAACCATTCGATTGGTGTCCCTGAGACCAGGGTTGAAGCGGGATGACGCCACCACGAAACAATGATTGAACTCTCGGATCGAGATGCTCGTACTCGAAGGATCTCATCAGCAGTCCGGCTGAGAATGGTTCTCCAGTGCACATCTCCGATGCCTTTTTCGTTGAATAGATCTTCGAGTATTTCATCCTTGTCCAACATCTCCAACCCAAGCTCCTCAGATAAAGCTCGAGCAATTGTGGATTTACCGCTCGCTGGAATACCCGTAAGAATAAGGTGCTGATGTCGCATAACAGTGCGAAACGGATAGGGCCATATTAAACCAATGCGACGAATCTTCGTGATACTCTCACATCGTTTTCTAAACGCCACTTGACGAGGACCAATATCCAATGTCGTTCGCTTCTCTCGATCTGCTGGCGCTGGCGCATCAGGCGATGATCGATGCCGGTTTTAAGCCGGACATGTCAGAGTCAATTCAACAGGAGTTGCAGAATCTAAAAGTCTCCGGGTCAGGTACCGAACCGGAAACTCGCGATCTACGTGCACTGTTGTGGTCGTCAATCGACGACGCCAAATCCCGTGACCTCGATCAGGTTGAATACGCGGAAACTTTGCCCAATGGTGACGTTCGGCTGTTGGTCGGCATCGCGGACGTTGATGCACTGGTCGAGAAAGATTCGGCGATCGATGTGCGCGCGGCGGAAAACAGTACCTCCGTCTATACCGGCGTGCGAACTTTTCCGATGCTGCCGGAAAAATTATCAACTGACATGACGTCCCTCGTTGGCGGCGCTGACCGGACGTCGATTGTCACTGAAATGGTCGTGGGACCCGACGGCGCGGTGAAGCAGAGCGATATCTATGCAGCGTCAGTGCATAACTACGCCAAGCTTTCTTATGAAGCAGTGGGCGGCTGGCTGGATCACAATGGCACAGTGCCACCGGAAGTAGCGGGAGTGCCGAACATGGAAGCGCAGCTTCGTCTTCAGCTTGAAGCAGCCGCACGTCTGCGCAATCTGCGCCAGCAACATGGAGCACTTCAACTCGAAACCATACAGGCTACTCCTGTAATCAGTAATACTGGACAAGTCACGGATCTCGCTACGACCGAGCACAATAGCGCGCGCGACATCATTGAGAATTTCATGATCTCCGCGAATGTAGTAATGGCACAGTTTCTGGAAGCGCACGGAGTGACGTCTATCCGCCGGGTCGTCCGTGCGCCGGAACAGTGGCGACGTATCGTTGAGATCGCACGCGAGTTGGGTGAATCGTTGCCGGCTGAGCCAGACTCGCGCGCTCTTGGTGAGTTCCTGTCGCGGCGCAAAACGGCGGATCCGGTTCATTTCCCGGATCTCTCGCTGGCAGTCGTGAAGCTGTTAGGTCCCGGCGAATACACCATCGAAAAACCAGGCGCTGCGAGCGAGGGACATTTCGGGCTCGCCGTGCATGACTACACACACTCGACGGCGCCCAACAGGCGCTTTGCCGATCTCGTAACCCAGCGCCTGGTGAAAGCAACGCTGAGAAAAGCATCAAGCCCATACTCTGAGGAAGAGTTGAAAGCGATTGTCGCCCACTGCACCGAGCGCGAGGACGCAGCCCGCAAGGTAGAGCGAAAGATGCGTAAAGTCGCAGCCGCAGTCTTACTTCAAAACAGAATTGGCGATGAGTTCGACGCCATCGTGACTGGAGTTAACCCGAAAGGTACTTTCGTGCGACTGCTAAAGCCACCTGCCGACGGACTTGTTGTACGCAAAGCGCAAGGCTTGCGTGTCGGCGAGAAGGTGCGCGTGCGTCTGGTTTCGACTGAGCCAGAGCGTGGCTTCATCGACTTCGCCCGGATCGGTTGAAGAATTCGTTAATCACACCACGTATATTTCATGGAAAGCGAACGCCTGTGATTTCTGCGCACGAACCTAGAAACCTCTCCTGCAATTGCACATTACCGGCTTCCGGGTTGTAGGCCACCTGTCCAGTGCGCTCGGTTTGTGTGCGGCACATTCATCGATAACGCCCACTGTGGAGTGTTGGTGCGCCCATGTGGTGAGGAGTTTTGCCTCAAAACTCCGAGATCATTGTTGGACACAGTCAGTACAGGGAGCGATAGCGACCTGGTCAGCGATTAGCATGCGAAATTCCCAAGGAGTCCAGGCTCCCATCGTTGACCAGGTCGCTATCGCTCCCTGTACTGACTGTGTCCAAGTGCGCGCTCCTACTTCTGAGGTTGGACTGAACCCCTAGATTGAGACACTCGAAATTAGGCACACTTAGCAGAGAAAGGAGCTGCAGGTGGCCAAAAGACGAGTGGGACGGTATACGAATGAGTTTCGGCGTGCATGCGTCGAGCGGATGAAACAGTGCGACGACATCGTGGCGTTGGCCAAGGAACTGAATATTCATCGGCGGCTGTTGTACCGCTGGCGCGACCAACTCGAGCCTGCAGAGAAAAGTGAGTGGCCGCCACCACAGACCTCACGTGAATCCACCTTGCGTAAAGAGGTCAGCCAACTCAAGCGCGCGCTGGCCGAGAAAACTCTGGAACTAGATTTTTTCAAGGGTGCCTTGCAAAAAGTCGAGGCGCGACGCCAGCAGAGCGGCGGCTCTGGCGCGAAGGCATCTACGACCAAATCCGGGAAGTGATGTCCTTGCAAGGCAGTTTGAGTATCGAACGGATGTGTTACTTGGCCCAGGTAAGTCGCGCTGGCTTCTATCGCTCGCTGCAGGAGCATTTGCCGGTCGAAGAAGAGATGGAGGTGCGGTCCACGATCCAACAAATCGTGCTGGAACATCAACGCCGTTACGGCTATCGACGCGTGACCGCAGAACTGCGGCGGCGCGGCCTGCTCGTTAATCATAAGCGGGTGGCGCGACTGATGCGCGCAGATAACCTGCTCGCGATCCAGCCGCGGGCTTTCGTCGTCACGACTAACTCGCGACACGAGTTTGAAGTGTATTTGAATCTCGCCAGCCGCATGAAGCTGACTGGCATTAATCAGCTCTGGGTGGCCGATATTACTTATATTCGGCTGCAATCAGAGTTCGTTTACCTGGCCGTCATCCTCGATGGTTTTTCTCGTAAGGTGGTCGGCTGGGCACTGGAACGAACGCTAGCGACTCGCTTAACCAAGACTGCATTGGAGCGCGCCATCGCTGCGCGCCAACCTGCACCAGGCTTGGTCCATCATTCCGATCGCGGCGTGCAGTACGCCTCAGACGAGTACGTGCAGGTACTTAAAGAACACCAGATGATTCCCAGTATGAGTCGGCCAGCGAATCCATACGACAATGCAAGTTGTGAGAGTTTTATGAAGACGCTCAAGCGCGAAGAGATCTATGCTAACAATTATGTTGATCTCGAACACTTGCGCCGCAACATCGAAGCCTTCATCGACGATTACTATAATCGCTGCCGCTTGCACTCTGCGCTCGGCTATCAACCGCCGGAGGAGTTCGAGCAGCAACTAAAGCCCGCGACAACTTTCGCGGCCGCGACGATGAGTTTTTTCAGGCATGAGGAGGACTATCGACCCGATGATATAACTTCAATGACAAGGAGCGGTCCGCAGACCGCCCCCTCCGACCATCGGTTTCGATGAGTCTCCGGCTGGTTATTCCTTGGCGAGTTGCTCTCCAGCAGAGCTCGCCTCCGCTTCGCCAGCCAAGGGAGATTCTGAACCAGAAGTGCGAGTGTGAAAAGACAAATTTACTCAACCGGAAGTGTGGCTAATTGAAACTGTCTCAGCCGAGGGGTTCACCCCAAGGTGGTGAGGCCACTATGCGATGAGGTGTGGCGAGGTCACAGCACCCGACGCTCCGACCCTCATGCGTCGCTCTGCATGCGCGAGATGCCCTCTTACAGTTCGATTTTCGATTACTTCAAAATGGCGTCACTCACGCCTTATCTAAAACAGTTAATTGCTGAGAGCGCGTTGCCGCTCAGATCCAACACGACAGACAAAAGCAGCAAGCTTTGGAAAAGCTGTTTCACTATTACAGTTTCAAGCGTGAAGAGTTTTGGTCCACTATCATAAATCAGCGAGCGATTGCGCAGTAAACTATCTACTTCGCGCGAGACCACGTGAAGGTGCACGACGTGGGCGCTGTGACAGCCGTTGGCGTGAGCTTCAGTGGTGTCAGATTGTTCCTGGTCAGCAACGAATTGAAATCCGTAAGATCTGTGTCCATCAACTTCTTCCAGCCGTTCGCTGTCAGCGTGAACTCATTGCACGCCGATTCCAAAGTGTCGACCTCAGCTTTTGTAGGCGCCATGTCGATGCCATTCTGTGAGAGTGGCCCGAGTACGGTGTTGAAAAGATTATTGATTGCTATGAACGACAATAAGCTGCCAGGAAGTCGAGCGGCCGCGCCGAACCCGCCACCACCACCACCTGGCCCACGTCCTCCGCGTTGCGGCCCACCAAACGTCGCGAGCTTCGTATCAAGCGCGGTCGCCGCCGTCACGACATCCGCCGGCATCGAGCTCTTTGGAATCGCGGCGAGTTGTGCGCGCACCGCAGCGACTTCACTATTAGCAGCATAGCTGTCCTTCATGCCCTGAACGGCGGCCATTGCGAGCTTGTTCTGTGCTTGCATCGCCGACATCATCAACTGACTCTCACCAACACGCGGATCATTTCTTACGACGAGCGGCTGCGAGTACGTTTGACCGTCGACAATCAGTTTCACGGTGTACGTGCCCGGTAACGCAAGTGGTCCATGTGGCGCAGGCGTCACGGAGCCAGGCGACGAGTTCATCTGATTATTGATGTCCGGATTAAATCCCGGTGGATCATCGTAGCGCAGATCCCAATTGATGCGATTCATTCCGACCTCAGTCGAGAGGGCGCGCTCAGACGCAGGCATAAGCCAGTAATCCGGATAAGGAGGTCGCACAGGCATCGGCGGTGGTGTGCTGGTGATGGTCCGTACGAGCTTGTTGGCTGAGTCGAAAATCTGAAGCTTGATTTCGCCGGACGGTTTCTTACTCAGGTGGTAGTAAAGCAGGGCGCCGTACGGAGGATTAGGCGCGTGCGGTAGCTCCAGGTTCATCGGCTGGTCCCAGTTGGCGTTGGCTCGAGCGCGGATGGCGTCACCCGGCTTGAACAGGTAAGCCGGCGCCGCTGCTATCTGTTGTCCCCGGGCCGCGATCTCGCGCAGCGGACTCATGTCGTCGAGCACCCAAAATCCACGACCGTATGTTCCGATTACAAGATCGTTCATGTGATCATCGGTGTGGAATACCATGTCGCGAATCGAAGTGCTCGGCAGATTGAGTTGTAGTGATTGCCAGTGATCGCCATCATCAAACGATACGTATACAGTTGTCTCAGTACCGGCGAAGAGCAAACCCTTCTGTTTGGGATCCTCTCGAATGACGTGCACCTGGCTCCCGGTACGTTCGTCAGTCGGCAGGCCGTTGACGATACGTGTCCACGTCTTGCCGCCATCGTGCGTGCGATAGATGTAGTTCTGCTGCATGCCCTCCGTAGGTCTTCTGCTAAAACCGATGTTGGCAAGGACGTAGGCGGTATTGACATCGTTGTGTCCGGCTTCAACAGTGACGAAGCTCATGCCCGCTGGAAGATCGGTGAAGTTCGTGACGTTGTTCCACGTCTTGCCGCCGTCCATCGTGTTGTAGATCTGTCCGTTGCTGCTCCCCGACCACACGACGCCAGGCTTAACTGTCGAGATCGAAAAATCTGAGATCGACGCGCGGAAGGCAAACCGATTCGGAGCTGCTTCGGGAGTCGGCGTCGGGGCCGCACCGCATGGCACCGTCGGCTGACCTTTCGCGGTGGTGAGATCGGGGCTGAACGTTTTCCACGTCTGTGCGCCGTCACGCGTTACGAGAATGCAGTTATAACCAACATAAAGCGCCTTTGGGTCGAACTTCGTGTCAAACCGCTTCCAGAAATCAAAAGACTCAGCATAGAGGTTTCTGTCCGCGCCGAAATTTGGTGCGACATTCCCCCACTGGCCGGTCGCAAGATCGATCTTGATCATCCCGTTGCCCTGGCCTATGCCATAACCCACACCGTAAATGGTCGTGGGCTTGAGCGGATCGGGCACGACCGTGCCGAACTCAGATGACGGTAGCGGATACCAATCCATGACAGTGATCTGACCCTGATCGCTGCGGCTGCGCGTCATGATCGCGCCGGTGTCCTGCTGTGAACCCATCACCCAGTACGGATACTGATTGTCAGTGGCGAGGTGATAGATCTGCGCGATCGGGATTTGGTAATAGCCGCTCCAGGTTTCACCGCCGTCGAGTGTGATGGCCGGACCCTGATCGAAACCGAAGAACAAACGCTTATTGTCGGTCGGGTCAAACCATGCAACGTGCGGATCCTCACCGCCGGGAGCGCCCTTGAATGCGCTAAACGTTTTGCCACCATCGGTCGATCGATAGACAGTGGTGGCGATCGTGTAAACGATGTCAGGATTCTCAACATCGACCCAGACTCCGGAACTGTAATTACCCTGGCCATTCGCGATTCGCGTCTCATCGCCTGCCATATGTTGCCAGGTCTGACCACCATCGTCGGATCGAGAGAGACCCGAGCCGCCTTGCAGCGGAGTGCCAACCACATAAACTCGCTGGCCTCGCGTATGCATGGCGATCGCGACGCTTATGCGCCCGTTGTACTGCGGCAGCGTTGTGACTTTGGTCCATGTCTTACCTTCATCGATCGATTTGTAGAGTGCGGTGCCGTTTGATCCTTGTGGCGCACCGCCTCCAACTGCGTTTTGCGACGTTGCGAAGATCACGTTCGGCATGTCGAAAGCGTATTCGACGTCGCGCGTGCCGTTTGCGTTTTCGGGTCGCAGCGTGTTTTCCCATGTCTTGCCGCCGTCAATCGTTCGATAGATGCCTCGGCCGTTATGGTTAGCATCACCCTGCGTCGACACGACGACGAGATTCGGATCTTTTGGATCGACGATCATCTTATTGATCTTCGTAGTTTCCTCGAGACCAATGTGCGTCCACGTCTTGCCGGCATCCATTGACTTGTACATGCCGTCGCCGGATGAACCGCCAACCGAGTCGCCTGTGCCGAGATACACAATGTTGGGATCAGACGGCGCTACCTGAATGGCGCCCACGCTATCGACGTTCTTGAACTGATCAAAAATCGGAAGCCACGACACTCCCGCGTTTGTCGTTTTCCAGGCGCCGCCAGCCGGCGCGCCGAGATAGAACGTGCCCGGCTGACCTATTGCGCCAGTGACTGCTGAGACGCGTCCGCCGTGAAACGGGCCGATGTTGCGCCAGCGCAGACCCGCAAAGAGCTTGTCATCAGGAGCGTCAGTGAGTGCGGCACGAGCGCTAAGAAACGCGATTCCAAACACAGCAACAATCATGAAGATGCGGTAATTTGTTTTCATTTAGAGTTGGTCCGGTTTGATACAAGCAGCCCCGTAGGCATCGGCGCAGCCTATGTTCGAGGCTAATTTTCTGGGAACGTTATAGAGCGCGGGTTATCGTATCATTTTTAGGCGAGCATGCACCGCCGGTGATGCGTCGTCAGCGGTGTGTACGCCATCCAATCCGAAATCAGAACGGGGACAATGCGGGTTGTTGTAGCAAGAAATAGTTGAGACTGGTGCCGAGGGCGGGAGTCCGAAGAGCTTAGCATTTATTGAGTAAATCGACAGAATTCAAAATTATTGAGATTTTTAGTATGTTTGTGTTTTGCACAGTCTGCACATTATGCATCTGCGGCACTCCGTTGTGCCTTAGTTGTGACAGGCGGGGATCGACAACGAACCACTTACGGGAGAATAGTTCGTAGGCGTATCGCTGCCGGCATGAGGTAGGACAACTCTATCGCAAGGCTTGCATCAACCCAAACTTCCGTCGATTTCATTGTCTGGAGCGGACCTCACGGAGTTCTCTCAATATTCTATCGAGTCGCTAGTGGAAGTACCGCCCGCATGGTTTCGCGCTTCATTCAACCACTCACGCAAAGTCCCCGTATCGGCCGTGATCTCTTCGTCGCGGGTGCTTGAGCTCAAGTGTGTTGGATCGTCGAAATCAGGCGCCATGTAGCACAAAAATTTTCGTTTCGCTAGCCGATTTTCTCAATAAGTTTTATGCGGATGAGTGGTGAAGATTGATCGCGATCGACAAACTCTACTATGCCTCTTGGTTACAAATCGCGCCGTGTTATTATCTGCCCACTGACGACTCACTGGCGCCACTTCGCGCGGAGTTTAGTGAAACTCACGAGTCGATGAACCTCAATGCCTAAAACAGAGAGTCTAGACGAACTAATTGCCCAGCGAGCGGCGGAGTTTGCCGATCAGATTAAAGCTGCGGCTGTGATGGCGGACAAGGAAGAAGAGATCCGCATTGAAGTCGAAAAGCAGCTTGCGTTCATTCAGAAAGACGCGGGCGTAAAGCTTGAAGGCAGGCACGAGTTCACCGTGGCGCAGGGCCGCGCCGATTCGGTCTATCAACGCGTAATCATCGAATACAAGAACCCAAAGAGTCCCGGCGCGCGCATCGGGCCAAAGGGTGACTCGGCTGGTACAAAGAAAGTTGTCGAGCAACTCAAGAATCGTTTTTACGATATGCAAAGTGAGTTGGGTCATCCGCTGAACTCGATATTCGGCGTGGGGCTCGACGGCAATTACTTTGTATTTGTTCGTTACCGCGACAATAAATGGCAGGTCCAGGAACCAGTCGAGGTTAATAAGTATTCAGCCGAACGATTTCTTTGGGCGCTTTATAACCTTGGTCAAAAGGGCAAGCCGTTTTCGTCTGAGTATCTCGCGGGCGATTTTGGTTCCGATTCACCCCTGGCGCAGAACGGCGTGCGCGCGCTATACGAAGCGATTTCGACAACTGATCATCCGAAAGCGCAAGTCTTCTTTAATCAATGGAAGATTCTTTTCGGTGAAGTCTGTGGTTACGATGTTGATAACCCATCCGACAAGATCAAAAAGCTGGCTGAATTCTACGGCATCGTACACCGGCGAAAGCTGAGACCGGCTGAGTTGTTGTTCGCTGTACATTCATATTACGCCATCTTCATGAAGCTGCTAGCTTCAGAAATTGCCGCTTACTTCCATAAGCTTCCCACGCCGCTGCAGAAGATGATTCAAGCCGGATCAAGTAAGGCGCTAAAGCGCGAAATGGAAGACCTCGAACTCGGCAGCATCTTTCGCCACCTCAATATTACGAACTTTCTCGAAGGTGATCTTTTTGCCTGGTACACGTCTGTCTGGTCCGAGCCAATCGAACTACTTGTGCGAGGCATGGTAGCGCGGCTCGACGATTACAACCCCGGAACGTTGTCAGAGGAGCCGGCGAGCAGCCGCGACTTACTGAAAAAGCTATACCACCAACTATTCCCGAAGAGCGTTCGCCACGATCTCGGCGAGTATTACACGCCGGATTGGTTGGCAGAGCATGTGTTGAACGAGTTGGGGTACGTAGGCGATCCGGATAAGCGTTTGCTTGATCCTGCGTGCGGCTCGGGAACGTTTCTTGTGATGGCAATCAATCAGATTCGCGAGTGGTACGACCAGCACCGCGAAAAGGTGCGGTTCGATGAAGGTGATCTCTGCCGAAAGATTCTTTCCAATGTAATAGGGTTTGATCTAAATCCTCTCGCGGTTTTGGCAGCACGAACGAATTACTTGATTGCTATCCGCGACCTGATCGGGCACACCGACAAAGTTGAGATACCCATCTATCTATGCGATTCGATCATGACACCCTCTGAATACGGCGATTTGTTTTCAGGAGGCGTTCTGGGTCGAGCAAAAGAACTTTCGACTGCGGCAGCAAAATTCATTATTCCCATTGAAATCGCGACGAACCGAGAGCAAGTTGCGAGATATGCAGAGCAATTGGAGTTTTGCGTTCGGAATGGCTATTCACCGGAGGAGTTTGTCGAGCGTTGTTGTGAGGAGGGCCTACCCCTCACTGAAAATGCATTACACACTGAACTGTTTAATGAGCTTGTAAGGCTCGACAAGGCTAACAAAAACGGAGTGTGGGCCCGAATTATTAAGAACTCGTTCGCTCCTCTGTTTACGGAGAAGGTGGACTACGTGGCCGGTAATCCTCCCTGGGTTAATTGGTCGAATCTACCGAACGACTATCGCAGCAGCACGGGCCCAATCTGGCAGCATTACAACTTGTTTCCTCATACAGGACTGCGCGCGCGTTCTGGCAGCGCCATGGATGACATTTCGGTGTTATTAACCTATGTAAGTCTCGACGTTTACACAAAGCCGCATGGACTTCTCGGATTCGTTATCACGCAAAGCGTTTTCAAAACAGAGGGAGGCGGTGAAGGATTTCGTCGATTTGAATTGTCTCAGGGCAAACCTCTTAACGTTAAGTCTGTTTGTGATATGACATCTTTACAACCGTTCGAGGGCGCAATCAATCGGACTGCAACAATGGTCATCCAAAAGGGCGCTCCAACGAAATATCCGGTTCCGTATTTCATATGGAGGCCGGTCGCGAAAATAGACCAGACTCTGAGTTTAATGGAAGTTCGTGAACATGTGGCGGTAGTAAAGAAAGTCGCAAGGCCAGTGAGTCCCCATAAAATCACCTCTCCTTGGATTACCGGAACCGTTGATGAGCTATCTGCAATAACAAAATGTTTTGGAGCATCTGCCTATCAGGGTCGATATGGAACGCATTGCCATGCAAGCGGTATTTACTGGGTGTCGGTGTTGGGCAAGCCGTCAAGGCAAAAAGTCTTAATTCAGAATTTGGGGGATGTTGGGAAGACTAAGTTCCCATCAATCGAGCATCGGGTGGACGCTCAATTCGTGCACCCATTAGCTCGAGGAAGAGATGTCGATAAGTGGTCGATCAATCCACGATGCTCGATGATACTGCCTCAAGACAAACACAATCCGGCGAAGGCAGTCGCGGAGTCACTGCTTCGCCAGAAGTTTCCAGACACTTTCGGATATCTGAAGGAGTTCGAGAAATCGTTGCGCGCGCGTACGGGGTACAGGAAGTTTTTTCGGCCTGGGATTGATCCATTTTACTCCGTTTACAACGTTGGAGATTACACTTTTTCAAAATTCAAAGTGCTGTGGCGGGAGGTTGCCAACGATCTTCGCGCTGCCGTCAGCGATGGGGGAAATGACATCGTAATCCCGGATCACACTCTTGTTTCAGTCGCCACTGAAAGTTCCGACGAAGCACACTATCTGTGCGGCATGCTAAATACAAGCTTGTCGAACTATATTGTCACCAACTACGTTGCTGGACATCCAGCACCGCACATTCTCAAGTACATAAGGATCGAACGTTACCGTCACGATAACCCTGAGCATCGTCAAATTGTTGCACTCTCGCGTGAGTGCCACAGAGCAACAGCTGAATCTGAGTACGAAGTCGTGCAGGATCTGGAGAAGCAAGTTGATGAGGTCGCAGCCAAGATTTGGAAGTTGACTGACAGTGAGGTCAGAGCGATACAGGAATCGTTGTGAATGAGAAGAATTGTGCGCATAATGTCAGTTCTAAATAGGGCTCAGCTGTTGGCATTACATGTCTGTCGAAACGAAAAACATTCTAGCCTTTGAAGGCTCCGAGTCCCTACATCGTGTGCAGGAAGGCAATCTCGTTCGCAGCACGAACGACCTCTACAAGTCCTACGGCGTCGGCTACATCCAGAAAATTCGCGGTGAGCAGGCGAAGGTTGAATTCAATCCTTCTGTCTTCATGCAGCCGCCCTATCGTTCCGAAAACAAAATTCTCTACCTCACAGAACTTGAACGCGTCGATTCTCCGCTCGAACGCGCGCAGCGAGGCGAGTGGGACGAACCCTGGCGTTTTGAGTTAAAAATAGCAGCCGCGCGCTTTCTTACCGGCAACAAGGGCGGTCAGCTTTCCAATGCACGTACTGAGATTCTTCCTCATCAAATCTTCGCCGCACATCGCGTGGTCTCAAGTCCCAAACGTCGCTTTCTGCTGGCTGACGAAGTCGGACTCGGGAAGACAATCGAAGCGGGAATGATCTGGCAGGCCCTGGTCCAACGCGGTCAGGCACGACGTACTTTGATTCTCACTCCGGCCGGCCTCACGCTTCAATGGCAGGAAGAGATGCAGGACAAGTTCGGCGCTTACTTCGAAATCTTCAAACGAGATTTTCAGGCGGTCAATCCACGCATCTGGGATTTAAAGGCCGCGGCCATCGCATCTATCGACACTCTCAAGCGGCCCGAGCACAAGCGCGCGCTGCTGGAGAATCGCAAGTGGGACTTGATCGTTTTCGATGAAGCGCACCGTCTGAGTGCTGTTAGCTATGGCAGTGCGAAAACTGACAAGACACAGAACTATCGCCTCGCCGAAGAGATTCGTCACAATCATTACTGCGAAGCGATGCTCTTGTTGACTGCGACACCGCACCAGGGCGAAGAGAACCACAGCCGCTTTAAAAACCTTTTGTTGCTGCTTGACGACGACATGGATTTCAGCGGGCTCGATCGTCCGACACTTTTCTCGGGTCAGGGAGAAAAGTTCACAGAGTTTGTCATTCGCACACCGAAGAAGGATGTCACGGATGCACAGGGCCACAAGGTGTTTCGAGGGCGGCAAACGCACCGAATGACGTTCAAAATGTACGTAGACGAAGCGCGCTTTTACAACGCGATCGCCACCTACATTCGCGACGGATACAAAATGGCGGAGCGTCTGGCCGATGCTACGCATCGACGTGCCGCAGGATTCCTGCTGACAACTTTCCAAAAACTGAATGCAAGTTCAACGGCGGCGATTCGGTCGGCTCTAACGAAACGAGTTGCTCGATTACGCGGAGAGTTGTGCGCTTTGCCTCCATCGGAAATTGAAGATGAGGAATATGGGTTGTACGACGACCGTTTTGAGGGTGAGCGGGAAGAGCAGGACGTTCTCCTCGATGACCGGAAGATTCGTGAGGATGAGATTGAGATCATTGAAGGCTTGCTCAATCTCCCGGTGAAGGAAGACAAGAAGCTCACGAAACTTCTGCAGCTAATTGATCACATCGCCACAGAAAGCTCGCGGGGAGCAGAAGAGAAGGTTCTAATTTTTACCGAATATCGGGAGACTCAGAATTATCTCGTTGGCCAACTTGAAGAGAAATATGGCAAAGGCTCGGTGGTTGTGATTCATGGCGGTATGAAATTGGAGCGTGTCGAGGAAGACCGCCTGGACAAAGACGTAGTCTGGGAACCTTTCGCGAGAGACGGCGCACTTTTTGCTGCAACCACAAAGCGAACAAGCCAGCGGCTGTTTCGCGATCATGCGACAGTTCGCTTTCTGGTTTCAACGGAGGCAGGCGGCGAAGGCATTAACCTCCAGTTTTGTCATATCTGCGTCAATTACGACTTGCCTTGGAATCCAATGCGCGTCGAGCAGCGCGTGGGTCGCGTCTATCGCTACGGCCAGGACAAGGTGGTTCAGGTTTACCATTTCTTCAGTCAGGGAACGATCGAAGACAAAGTTCAGGAGTACTTTGAGAACCGTCTCAAGCACGCGGCTGAGGCTATTTCGCACGTCACGGGCGAAGATCCGGAAGACGTCAAAGCGACCCTGAATGGACAGTTAGAAGAAGAGATCAATCCCACTGAGATTTATCGCCGTGCGTTCGTCGATGGCGATCTCAACAAACAGACTCAGAAAGAAATCGCGGAGGCTGTACAACGGGCGAAGCGTGCATACGAGATTGCTACGCAGAGTCTGTTTCGGGATGTGTCGAGTTACTCTTTCGACAATTACCGGAAAGAACTTGCATCAGAGTTGACGCTGACGGATCTGAGCAGATTCACAGAGCGTTTTCTGGCGAAGCATCGCCGGAATTTGCAGCAGCGAGATTCGTTGTTGGAATTTCTCGTGCCGGAGGCGCTGAAACAGTTTGGTTTGCCTGAGCGAATTAAGAACGCCACTTTCAGTCGGCAGTTGGCAATCAAGCGTGGCGACGCTGAGTTCCTTGCGCTGGGCCATCCGTTCGTTGACGCAATGCTGTCTTATGCAGGCTCATATGATTTTGGCGGATTAACGGCCATCCGTCACATTCCATCAACGAAGTTTTCGGGACGTTCTGGATATCTTTTCATTTTCGTAATTCGCCAGCGCATCACACGGGATGAAGGTGATGAATGCTTGTTCCAGTTCCACCCCGTATTCGTGAACCGAAACGGGGCAGTCGACGATGGACTGTTAGAAACTGCCGTGACGTCGACGGCGGTCGAAGCAGATACGACAAAATGTATCCCGCCGGATCCGGTGGGTGCGTTTGAAACCGCCAGAACGTGCCTAGAAAGTAAACTGACGTTATGGGACTGGATTGATGATGTTGAGTTTTTGGGAATGAGCTGGGTCGAGTTTAGATAGATCGTAAACTTCGGCTAACCGGTTGCGCGCAGCAAAAATTGGCCAACCCGAATACTGAAGTGATTTGCGCAAAGCCCAAACCTGGACTGAACCCCTAGATTGAGACACTCGAAATTAGGCACACTTAGCAGAGAAAGGAGCTGCAGGTGGCCAAAAGACGAGTGGGACGGTATACGAATGAGTTTCGGCGTGCATGCGTCGAGCGGATGAAACAGTGCGACGACATCGTGGCGTTGGCCAAGGAACTGAATATTCATCGGCGGCTGTTGTACCGCTGGCGCGACCAACTCGAGCCTGCAGAGAAAAGTGAGTGGCCGCCACCACAGACCTCACGTGAATCCACCTTGCGTAAAGAGGTCAGCCAACTCAAGCGCGCGCTGGCCGAGAAAACTCTGGAACTAGATTTTTTCAAGGGTGCCTTGCAAAAAGTCGAGGCGCGACGCCAGCAGAGCGGCGGCTCTGGCGCGAAGGCATCTACGACCAAATCCGGGAAGTGATGTCCTTGCAAGGCAGTTTGAGTATCGAACGGATGTGTTACTTGGCCCAGGTAAGTCGCGCTGGCTTCTATCGCTCGCTGCAGGAGCATTTGCCGGTCGAAGAAGAGATGGAGGTGCGGTCCACGATCCAACAAATCGTGCTGGAACATCAACGCCGTTACGGCTATCGACGCGTGACCGCAGAACTGCGGCGGCGCGGCCTGCTCGTTAATCATAAGCGGGTGGCGCGACTGATGCGCGCAGATAACCTGCTCGCGATCCAGCCGCGGGCTTTCGTCGTCACGACTAACTCGCGACACGAGTTTGAAGTGTATTTGAATCTCGCCAGCCGCATGAAGCTGACTGGCATTAATCAGCTCTGGGTGGCCGATATTACTTATATTCGGCTGCAATCAGAGTTCGTTTACCTGGCCGTCATCCTCGATGGTTTTTCTCGTAAGGTGGTCGGCTGGGCACTGGAACGAACGCTAGCGACTCGCTTAACCAAGACTGCATTGGAGCGCGCCATCGCTGCGCGCCAACCTGCACCAGGCTTGGTCCATCATTCCGATCGCGGCGTGCAGTACGCCTCAGACGAGTACGTGCAGGTACTTAAAGAACACCAGATGATTCCCAGTATGAGTCGGCCAGCGAATCCATACGACAATGCAAGTTGTGAGAGTTTTATGAAGACGCTCAAGCGCGAAGAGATCTATGCTAACAATTATGTTGATCTCGAACACTTGCGCCGCAACATCGAAGCCTTCATCGACGATTACTATAATCGCTGCCGCTTGCACTCTGCGCTCGGCTATCAACCGCCGGAGGAGTTCGAGCAGCAACTAAAGCCCGCGACAACTTTCGCGGCCGCGACGATGAGTTTTTTCAGGCATGAGGAGGACTATCGACCCGATGATATAACTTCAATGACAAGGAGCGGTCCGCAGACCGCCCCCTCCGACCATCGGTTTCGATGAGTCTCCGGCTGGTTATTCCTTGGCGAGTTGCTCTCCAGCAGAGCTCGCCTCCGCTTCGCCAGCCAAGGGAGATTCTGAACCAGAAGTGCGAGTGTGAAAAGACAAATTTACTCAACCGGAAGTGTGGCTAATTGAAACTGTCTCAGCCGAGGGGTTCACCCCAAACCTTTGTGCCTTACTTGTGACAGGGCAATAAGCTCGGACAAGCAAGTCTACTTATTAGAGCAATTACACGGTGGCTATTGGTGCCGAGGGCGGGAGTCGAACCCGCACGTCCTTTCGGACAACGGATTTTAAGTCCGCAGCGTCTGCCATTCCGCCACCCCGGCATGTTGTCCTAAGCCGAATTCTACCAAGTCCTTGCTCTTTCCGTTAGTTGAGATCCGCCTACCCTCAACGGTCAATCAGGAAAAGATGCGGACTCATCGATTCGTCACAATTTAGACGGTAACGAGCATCAGGTTTGTTTCGGAAAATCCGGAGGGAAAGTTCTTCACAACTTTGAAGGACTTTCGATTTAACGACGGAGGCACGTTCGACTTTCGAGGTTCGAAGCAGCTTTCAGTTAAACGCAATTGAAGAGATACTGTCCGAATCGAATAAACGCGCTTCGATTTCATTGGAGTTCAACGTGCAGTGAGTGGTCGCGAGCGAGCGGCACTCAGTAACGCAGGACTGCGAGTAACGACCTGATATCTGCGTAGTCGGCGAGCAGGTAGGCGTCGCCGTGTCGCGCGCCATTTTCGGCATCGGGATTGACGATTACAACGGGGACCTTGCTTAAAGTGGCGTGTTCGCGGACACGGGCCATTAGGGCATTGAAGGTGGGAAATTCCTCTTCCGTCAGGATCAGTTCCGGTGGTTCTCGTTCTGCAAGCTGAAAGGCCTCGGCATCATTCGTCGCTTCCACTGCGCCGTAGCCCTCGTGCTCGACCGCCTTCTTCATACCGAAACGTATCCAGTCTATGTCCTCGACGATGAGGACTGTCGGATCTTGCCTGTCATAGTTTTTCATCGGACCCCTCGGCGCACACAAATGCTCACAGGCCTTTTACCAGAGGGGGGGGGGCCGGGTCTGTCCTTTTCCGTACCTCCTTGAATTTTACATATACGTGGTTTGCTGACGGCCTACGGCGAGAGTCCCATAGCATTCACAGGCTATCGTCTCGATCACTTGCCGATCAGCGACGCGCAAATTCCCGCGCTTGTAACTGATAGCTCCGGCGTCTTGCATGGCGCCGGCCGCGACCGTAACACCGGCGCGTCGCACGCCCAGGTGCTCGGCGATTCGCTCCTGAGTAATTTGAATCACATCATCTTTCACGCGGTCTATAAGAAACAGCAACCACCCCGCAAATCGCTGCTCGGTCGTATGGAAAACGGCGCAGGCGGAACGTTGTGCGATTTGCGTGATGTACTCACCTGCGTAAGCTAATAACGACTGCTGGACACCGTTACCGCGCAGTATCTCTCGCTTAAAATCGTCTGTGCTTACCCTGAGGGCACTTCCGCCGACCGAGACGTTTAGAGAATGTACAGCCGGAAGCGAATCTACCACCGCCGTGATGCCGGCCATACCTTCAAAGCCAATCATTCCTACCTCCGCGGATTTTCCATCCTGCATCTCGGCCCGGCACGAAAGAACACAACTTTCCGGAAAGTAGATGAAGCGCATTGTCTCTCCGGCTTCTGAGAGACGCTCTCCTGCAGACAGTGATACAGGTTGCAGAAGTGACATCAGGTGAGCGAACTCTGCGTCGCGCAAACCGGTCAGGATCTTATTGGTCAACATCTCTTTCATCATCGGCGCACCTCCGAATCTGGGCTTGTCAGAGTTACTTCCGCTTGAGGTACACGAGCACTGACTTCATCTTGTTCGGGTTCACGCTCTCGCGGATGCGCGCCAGGAGCACCTTAACCCGTTGAGCGGATCCTCCATAGCGGCACTCGAACTCGAAGCTGTCGGCTGCCGTAGCACTGCGTGTGAACTCAGTCACGCATTGCCGGAACTCTTCAACGTTTTCGAAACCCGCAACCTCGTTGTAGAAGTTGCGTCCCACTATGTCCGGCGACGTGTCGCTCCGTTCGCCGGCTGAGTCCATCCGGTAATAAAGCACCTTTCCGCCGGCGTCGAGTTCGAATAGTCCTAGTAGTTCTTGTGTAGTCATCAGCGAGACACTCATCGTCTAATCACCCGTTTGTAAATCTAAACAGCGACAGCTCGCAGTCTGGACACAATATTTTTCGAGTACGTCCTCGAGTTGAACAAGATCAAACGGTTTCACGAAGTACTCGTCGCACCCCGCTTCGCGAGCCTGTGCGATAAAAACCGCTCCGGCATGGCCCGAGATAAAGACAATCGGCACGTGACCGATGTGCTCGGACCGGCGTATCTGCCGCGCAGCCTCGAGACCGCTCAAACACGGGAGGCTGCCGTCCATCAGGATCAGGTCAGGGCGCGCGCTCTCAGCAGCGCCGACGGTCTCCTCACCATCGGCGGCTTCGATCACGTGGTAACCTCGTATTTCCAGCACGGTGCGGAACAGGAGACGCGTGTCGGGGTCGTCGTCGGCGACGAGAACGAGCGGTCGCGCGCGCGCGTCCCCCGCGTCTGTTATCTGCTGTAAGTTGCTCATGAAGTAGCTGGCTTGCGAAACCCTTTTCTCTCATAACAGCAGGCGGGGGGATATTAGGAAGGTGTGAAGCGGGAATAGGGACTATCCCTAATGGATATGCGCCTCAACGAAGATTCTTGCAAAGGCGCAGGGAAGACTGTCAGTGATCCTGCAGCCAGCCCTGGAAGATGGCGTAACGCACGAGGTCGATGCGACTCGTGATGTTGAGCTTGCGCATCGCGTTGGCTTTGTGCACTTCAATCGTCTTGACGCTCAGGGAGAGACTGGCACCGATCTCTTTGTTGCTGTAGCCGAGCGCGATGAGGCGCAGCACTTCCGACTCGCGATCGCTCAAAATGCCTTTTGCCTCGCCGCGCGCTGCCCGATCGCTATAACTGTCCACGAGTCTGGCAGTCAGCTTCGGATCGATGTATTTGCCGCCCGCGGCGACCGCGCGGATAGCGTGGATCAGTTCGCTTGGCGCGCTCTGCTTGAGCACGTAGGCACAGGCCCCTGCCGCAAGCAGTTCGCGAATGTAGCCGTCGTCGGCATGGCGCGAGAGGGTCAGCACTTTTACCTGCGGGCAGACGTTTGTGAGTTTCCTGGTTGCTTTCAGCCCGTTCAGTTTGGGCATCGAGATATCCATCACGAGCACGTCCGGCAAAAGCTCCTGCGCCCTGGCGACGGCCTCGTGACCATCGCCCGCAAAGCCGACGACCTCCATGTCGTCCTGCGCGTTGACGATCATTTTCAAGCCCTCGCGCACTGTCTCGTGGTCGTCTGCGAGCATGATGCGCAGCTTGCTCACTTAGCTTCCTCCGCTTCGTCGACGCTGAAGTGAACCGGGACGCGCGCAAAGATGGTCGTGCCAGCCTTCGGTTTGGATTCAATCTGTAGAGTTCCGCCGACGAGGGCGGCGCGCTCACGCATGCCGATCAAACCCATTCCCTTGTCACCGTCCGTACTCGCTTCCTTATGCGGGTCGAAGCCGAGACCGTCGTCTTCGACGATCAGCACTACCTGATTATCGCGGCGTTCCAGCAGCACATCGACCCGTCTCGCCTGTGCATATTTCATCGTGTTATTGAGCGCCTCCTGCAAGATACGGTAGAGGTTGGTTTCGGTCTCCGGCGAAAGCCGCTCCTGATCCAGGCCGCTGGTGTGGAACTGCGTCTCGACGCCAGAATGCTTGGACCACTGGCCTACGAAGCTGCGCATGGCTCCGGCCAGTCCGATATCGTCGAGGGCAGCGGGTCTTAGTTCCCAGGCGAGGAAATCCACGTCCGCGTCAAGCCGCTCGGCAATTGTTTTCGTCTGTTCCAGTTTCTCGCGTGCTTTTTTGTCTGCGCTGTAACCCTGCTCAAGGGACGCGAGATTAAGCCGCAGCGCCGTCATCTGTTGACCGATCTGATCATGTATATCGCGGGCGATGCGGCGACGCTCGTCCTCTTGCGCGCGCACGATCTGGCGGAGCAGGCGCACGCGATCCTTTTCCGTCTCTATGCGCTCGGTGATTTCGTCGCGTAACGATTCGTTGACTTTCGCCAGCTCAAACGTGCGCTCGCGCACCCGCGCCTCCAGCTCGTCGTTGGCACGACGGAGCTCTTCCTCGGTCTGCCGTTGCTGGGTCAAGTCGCGCGCAATCTTCACGTAGCCTATGACCGCGCCGTCCGCATCGTGCAAAGCAGAAAGCACGCCGCTTACGTAGAACCGCGAGTTGTCTTTGCGCACATGCCAGCGCTCGTCCGCCGCGCGCCCGGTTTCACGGGCCTTCTCCATCTCTTTCAAGGGCATGTCGCGCCGGCGATCTTCCGGAGTGAAAATGATCGCGCCGTCTTGACCGATGACCTCCTCCGCCGTGTAGCCAAAAACGCGCTCCGCGCCGGAGTTCCACATTTCGATACGCCCTTCTGCATCCAGCATCATAATTGCGTAGTCCGCTACGCTCTCCATCATCAGCCGGAGGCGCTCATCCGATTCACGGAAAAATGCTTCCGCACTTTTGCGTTCAGTGATGTCGACTGCCATACCAACGAAGTAGCGGCGCCCGTCCTGTAAACTTCCCGGCGACGAAGCGCTGAAAATCCAGTAGCGGAGGTCGCCGTCGCGCGTGCGGACCGGTAATTCGATCTTAAGCGTGCCACGGTGTTCCTTGATTAACTCTTGCATGTGTTTGCGCACCTCGCCGGCCCCATCGCCATAGGCACGCGTCAGCCAGGCGTCAAAAGTCGGCACGTCTTTGATGGAATAACCGGTCAGACTTGTCCACGCCTGGCTAATCTCTAGCACTTCGCCGTCTTCGGCGTGCATGATGACCGGGATTGGCGCAGCCTCAATCGCCCGCCGGAACTGCTCTTCCGCGCGGTAGCGTTCGGTAATGTCCGTAAAGGCGAGAACCACGCCGTCGATGCGGTTATCAGTTGTGCGGTAGGGCGAGATATGCATCAGGAAGGCGAGACCGTCCTTCGTGCGCACGGTACGCTCGAGAGGCTGAAGCCTTTCCAATACCCTTTCGGCGTACTCAAGTAAACGATCATCTTCGAGTTTGCTGGTGATGTCTGAAATCCCCCGCCCCACGTCAGCGGGGATGAGATTAAAGATATCGCGGACGCGGGGCGTGAAGAGTTGGACGCGCAGTTCGCGGTTGAGAAAGACCGTGCCGATGCTCGTCGAATTCATCAAGTTTTTTAAGTCATCGTTGGCATGGGCCAACTCGTCGATCTTGACTTTCAGCTCCTGGTTGACGGCCGTCAGCTCCTCGTTAATGGACTGCAACTCTTCTCTCGAGGTCTCTAGCTCCTCGACCGCCGAGCGCATCTCCTCGTTCATCGCCTGCAACTCTTCGTTAGAGGCTCTGAGCTCCTCACGCTGTAGCTCGTGGTGCTCGAGGGTCCCACGCAGTTCTGTTCTGACCTCCAGCAACTCTTCTTCGAGCCGGCGTACTAAGGGTTCGTCATTGTCATTGACCACGACCTTGGGCTGGTCGCTCGGCGTGGACTCATTCGCTTCCTCTAATAGGACCAGGAAAAAGCCTCGGGCTTTGTCCTCATCATTCAAGACCGGCCTGACGCGCACCTTAATGGACTTCGTCTCTTCACCGACCAGAATGCGAATACCATTCGACTCCACGTCCGTCTTCTTGGTTGTGGCCTGGTAGAGCGCGGCGCGCAACTCCAGACGCAGTTCCGGGCGGATGAGCGTCAACAGGTTACTTGCTAGCTCGCCCCCGGGAATTTGCATGAATTTGCCCGCGCTCTCCGAGATGTGCAGGATGTCGTAGTCTTCATTGACGACGATCGAGGGTGGCGCGTAACGCTCCAGCAACCGCTGGTGCAGATGTGCGTAGGTGGGACGCCGGGCCGATTGCAAATCCGGCGCGCGCCGCACTTCCGGGAGCTTTCCAAGTCGGCTTACGATCCCGCCGTCCGGCACGGGGAAGACAAGGCGCGTCTCGACAGCTCGGCCCTGATAGATTCGGTGCTCCTTGTCCATGACGGAGAAGAGGTCGCCCGCGCCATCAACGGATTCAGACGCGCCGAGCATCAGGTAACCGCCGGGGTTAAGCGCGAAGTGCAGCACTTCCATTACGCGGCGCTGGGCGGTGCGGTTGAGGTAGATGAGGAAGTTTCGGCACGTCGCCAGGCCGAGGTGCGCAAACGGCGGGTCTTTGATGATGTTATGAACCGCGAAAAGCACTCGCTCTCTGATCTCCCGCCGCACGCGATAGCCCGCTCCCTCTTTGACGAAGTAGCGGCTGAGGTATTCGGGCGACAAGTCAGCCGTGTCGCTGACGGTGTAAAAGCCATCACGCGCAGTGGCAATCGCGTCCTCGTCTATGTCCGTGGCGAAGACCTGTATCTGTGGCGCGAAGGCGCGCTTCGACGCGTACTCCGTGAGCATCATCGCCACCGAGTACGCCTCTTCGCCAGTAGCGCAGCCCGCCACCCAAACTCTCACCTGATCGTCAGCCCCTTTGCCTTCAAACAGCTTTGGGATGATCTCACGCTCCAACGCCTCAAACGCCTTTGGATCGCGGAAGAAGTTCGTCACGCTGATAAGTAAATCTTTGAGAAGCGCAGTGGCCTCCGCGGGGTTCTCGTGCAGGAAGTGTGAGTAAGCGATCAGATCCGAAAGCTCGTGGACACTGATGCGCCGGGCGATGCGGCGCAGCACGGTTGGGCGTTTGTAATTCCAAAAGTCATGGCCTGTTCGTACTTTGAGCTGCGTGAGGATATCGCGCAGGGCGTCCAACTCGGCTTCGTTGGGGTTTAGCGGCGGGTTGGTTATGCCGACACGTTTGAGCTGTTCACGATACGCTATGATCTGCGCTGGAATCTGTGTGACAGGGAGGACGTGATCTACCAGACCCGTGGCCAAAGAGTGGCGCGGCATGTCATCGTACTCGGCCTCCAGCGGGTCCTGCACGATACAGAGACCGCCCCTCTCCTTGACGCGTTTCATGCCCATCGAGCCATTCGCGCCCGTACCTGAAAGCACGACCGAGACGGCGCGCGGCCCATGAGATTCGGCGAGCGTGCGAAAGAAGATGTCGATTGGAGCGCGCCACACTTCGTTGCTCGTCACGTCCACGACAATGATGTGCCCGTCGTTAATCTCGAGATTTTTGTTTGGCGGAATGACGTAAACGTGATCATGCTCAACACGGACGCGTTGTTCGACTTTGGTGACCGGAAGCAGCGACACGCTCTGAAGCACCTCCGCCAGTTGGCTGTCGTGATCCGGCGAGAGGTGTAAAATTACAACGAACGCCATCCCGGTATGGGTAGGTACATTCGCGAAGAAATTTCGCAGCGCCCGTACACCGCCCGCTGACGCGCCGATGCCCACCACGAGAAAATTCTCGTCTCCGTCTGGCGTTACAGCTTCGGCGTCGAACAGATCCTTGTCGGTAGCTTCGTCCATCTGTAACTCTTTTAGGTACCGTAGCACCGAAACAAAACTGGTGCTCGCTCTGCTGCGAGATCTTCACACTTCCGAAGACGAATCGGAACAAAAATGTAAATGCAGCCTCCAGGTTGATCGACTTTCAGGTTAAGTGATTCTATCGCCGGACGTGCTATAAGTGTATTGCATTTTTACCCCCTTCATACAAAGCTGAAACCGTAACCTTCTGCTGCGAAGAAGTGTTTCATGCCGAAAGATATTATCGTGATTGGTGCTTCGTCCGGCGGCATCGAAGCATTGCGCGTGCTGATCGGTGCATTGCCCGCGGATTTGCCGGCGTCACTCTTCGTCGTGATGCACACCGCACCGGAATCACCTGCCCTGCTGGCTGACATACTCGACCACTTTGGAAGGCTGCCCGCCACGAGCGCGACTGACGGCGAGCGCATTCGACCCGGTACAATCTACGTGGCCCCGCCTGATCGCCACCTGCTCGTCGAGCCTAACCGTGTGCGCGTCACGCGCGGGCCAAAGGAGAATCGCTTTCGCCCCGCAATCGATCCGCTCTTTCGTTCCGCAGCGCAGATTTACGGGCCGCGCGTCGTAGGCGTCATCCTGACGGGTTATCTCGACGATGGAACAGCCGGACTCTGGACCGTGAAGCAGCTCGGTGGCACGGCGGTGGTCCAGGATCCGGCCGACGCCCTGGTCCCTTTCATGCCGCTCAATGCCGTGACTCACGTGAAAGTTGATTATTGTCTTCCGCTGGAGGAGATCGCGCCGCTGCTGGTTAGACTAACGACCGAGGCGGCAGAAGAGGAAGGAGCGTTTCAGGTGCCGAAAGAAGTCGAGATCGAGGTCAACATCGCGAAAGAGCAGAAGGCTCTCGACGCAGGTGTGCTCCAACTGGGCGAGCCTTCTAACTATGCCTGCCCTGAATGTCACGGAGTGCTGCTGCAAGGGAAAGATGGCGGCAGTCTCTTCCGCTTCCGCTGTCACACCGGCCACGCCTATTCGCTAGAGAGCCTGCTCACAGACATCACGGAGAAAATGGACGACGCCCTCTGGAATTCGATCCGCGCCTTCGAGGAAGGCGAGTTGTTCATGCGACATATGGCCCAACATCTGGACCACGGGGAGAATAGCCAATCCACCGAATCGATTCTCAAACGTGCCGACGAGACGAAACGACGAGCCAATCTGATGAGGCAGGCGGCCGTCAACGGTGGTGGGTCACAGGCTGCACGAAGCTCACCGGACGCGGAGCGCTCTGGCTCCTGACTGGAGTGGGAGGCGCCTAACCTGACCGGAACCGTAAGTCGGCCACGCTTGAAGAATTTATTCAGACATAGCAGGAGCTTGGGCAGCACCGCTGCGAGAACGCGAGCGCGCATTGCGATTTGTATAGGCGAGGTCGTCTATATGCCAGCGTGTGGATTGTCCCTCACTGCGAATATTGCCGGACCCGTCGGACTCGTAGGTGTATGGCCCGAAGAATTCCCAGTCTGTGGGTGTGTAGAGAACGTAGCCACCGCGGAAGACCGCATGTACCACTAGCTCTCTTTGTTCCGAGGGTAAGGTATAAATGCCTCTCTCTTTTAGTTGCTGCATCGGCCCTCTTTCCGTATCAAAATTGCTTACGCCTGTTACCTGCCTCGAGTAGCAGATTAGTCTTAAAACTAACAGCTCTCTCTCAGTTCCTGCTTGTAGTGTTGCACAAGGACGTTGAGGTACTGAGTACCATCAAAGCGCGGACGTCCGTGGATCTCGAGCATACAGCTCACTCCCAATTCGTATGAAGAAGCCGTACGCGGCGAGCCATAGCCCTCCGCGCTGAGAGGTTTAATTCCCGCCTTGGATAATCGCCAGTAAACCGCTCGCATGAGGGCAGCTTCTCCACTCAAAAAGCCGCGACCGCTGAGCAGTCTGGCGCGATCGCGCCATACCCCATTGCAAATCTCCTGAAATTGTTCTGAGTTTATGGTCATAAATAAATATCCAGCCGGCAACAATCCTTGAACAGAACCAGTTTCGCCCCGTTACTCAATATAGTGTTCACTCAATTGCGCTTTGAGCCCCGGAGGAACGGAATCCCAACGGGCAGCGCACAATTCTTTCGAAGACGAGGCTAACGCGTCCACCCGCACCACGTGCCACCGGTCAAGGAGTTCTTCATAATGCCAGCGATATATTGGACCATGGCTACGCTGGCTATAGAAAACACTATTTTCTCTACCCCTGGAGTCGGGCTTGATGAAGATACGCAATCCGTTCATGGTCCCTCGCCAGCGTTAAAGCTGGTGAATGCATCATGCTCTGATGCGGTTATCGGAATTGGTTTGCCGGCGTCTTTAGTACTGGATTGGTGAATCTTCGACAGAGCGAGTTGCGTAAAAGAAATCAAGCCTCGCCTGACTTCTTCCATTGCAATGGTCGTATTTTTGTGCTTGTCAGGATGCGGCTCGATCCGTGGCTTTGAACCGCGTAGAAGTTGTTTCGCTCTCAATCCAGCTAACACGACATCTCGGAATCGTGAGCTTTCTCGTGGTCCAATTTCCCGCGGACTTTCGCTCATTCTTTGTACTTTCGAACGGACGTCGAAACACAACTAGCGCAAACAGAAATCCGTTTGCTCCTGGTTATTCAATTGCAGTTCTAGTGCTGTGTGCATCAGGATCCTTTGGCATAGTCAGGTTTGAAAAACAAACAGACGGCACAAGGAGGGGCAAATTAAGCGCGCGCAGATCCCGATGTCGAGAGTGGTTTTAAAGATCTGATAAAATGCTGACCGAAGTATACCACATTGTTTGAATTGGACCTCTGGAGCGAGGCTCGACCACGGTGCGGACGCTAGTCGGTAGTGGCAGTTTTGTAGTTTCTCCGTGCAATCACTCTGGTTACAGGGGACCTTCCAGGAACGAATCTTTGCGACGATGAAGATCTGTTAATGCTTAGGCCTCGGCCGTAGTTCGTTCCATGCGTTCGGCTAATTTATCGCCGGCGCTGTGACGTTCTCAGTTTGTCGATCGTGCGCCTGGCGGTATTTCGCAATTCCGTTTCGTAACAACTTGAAGATCGATCGACGGTTTTGAAAGATCAGATTGAGCCAGGCCCCTCTTGTCATCTGTGGCACATAAATGCCGCGAAAACAAAGCCTCGCCAGCAAGTGCATGGCGCCCATATCAAGATTTTCTTGTATGAGCTCGTTAACGACTTTCTCGTTGCGCTCAGGGCTGTACGATCCTCGCCAGGCTTTATTGATTTCCTTCTCTGCGGCAGTCACTGTGATTTTCAATGGAGAATGGGCCAGTTTGAAAGGAGCGAAGTCTAACCAGTGCCGCGGACGCGTGAGCCGGCCTTCAGTATCTAGTCTGGTGTACAGCGGCGTACCGGGTAATGGAGTGAGAGCGCTGAAGACAGGCAGGCCGGGGGGCCACAGTTCTATCTGTCGGAGAATACGATCTGCTACACCGGCAGTATCATTATCAAGTCCGATGATAAATGAAGTGATTGCATAGATATTCCGTTTGGCTAGCCGGTTCAAGACGGCAGCGTATTCGTGCGGCTTATTAAAACCTTTGTTTACGTCCGCGAGATTCGCTGCGTCGAGCGACTCCATTCCGATAAAAATCCATTTGCCGCCTGATGCCGCGATCAAATCAACCAGTTCTTCATCACGCAAAAGATTCGCGCTGATCTGCGCCACCCAGGGTAGTTGAGCTTTGGCAGCGATAATATCTCGCAGTAACGATTTCGTTCTTTTGATGTTGATTGCAAAGTTGTCGTCGATAAAGAAAATGGCGACCTGTCCGCATTCTATTTGTGCTCGCCGTTTCAGCATTAGCAGTTCATTGACGACGCTCTCATTGGTTCGAAAGCGGATGGAATCTCCAAAGAATCCCGTCACCGTACAAAACTCACATCCATAAGGACAGCCACGGCCCGATTCAACCGGCACCAGGTTAAAAGATTTCCATCCCGAACCATGTCGCTTAGTTAAGCGGCGAAACACGTTTGGAACGAGATTAAACTGCTCGAGATCGATCGCGTCCCAGGGAATTACGGGATACTGCTTCAAGCTCGGCTTTCGTTCCTTTCCATGGTCGTCGACCGGTTCATAGATTTCCTTCAGCCGGCCTTGCGCTGCGTCCGCAACGATTTTGGGCCAGGTCTCATCGGCTTCGCCAAGCGCTACAGCATCAGCGTGTCGTGGTCCGCCGTCATGGCCCAGCGCTTCAGCAGGTAGTTCAGTAACGTGTGGGCCACCCATGACTACCGGAATGCCGGCCGCCCGGAGTGCGTCTGCAAAAGAGTAAGCACGGGCAATCATTCGCGTCATTGCCCCGATACCTACGAGACCAATCTGTTGCTTCCGCGCAAACCGCACCAGTTGTTGCTCGTTCATGGGCTTGGCATTGCCGTCGATCAGCAACACTTCATGCTCAGGTGGAGTGAGTGACTTGAGCAGAAACATCCACAAGTGAGGCATGAAATTCCGCGTCACTCCGTTGTCCGGATTGTAAAGTAAGATTCTCATGCGGTGTGATTCCCCAGCCAATTACGTTGCCAGTAGCTAGTCTACGAGGTCAGGTACAGCCCTAACCGAGCCAGTCTCTGTTTCGATGCAAGTCAGTGCGACGGTCTAATTGGTATTGCCGAAAGGCAACTGTTTCAGCTCAGGACCTCCGACCTTTTTTCGAAGCTTGACGCCGTGGGGGAGTTTTATCTTTGTAAGGAACAAAACGTCGCCGGGCTGGCATCTCAAGGCGTAACAGATTTTCTCCAGCGTTTCGAAATTAATTCCCACTGCTTTGCCCTTTTTTAACCGCCACAGAGTTGTATGACTGACACCGGTCTCCTTCGCCAGCCAGTAGAAGGTGCGCTTTTCCTTGGCCAATACTTTATCAAGCCTGGGCACAATCATAATCGGGGCTCATATTTACCATATCTAAAATATATTGTCGACTCGAAATATATTTTGTAGTTGAAACATATAACGCTCTTTATGAGCTTGCAACTTACCCTATCCATGAGGCATGATGGCTGCGGTTAATCCTTCTCTCGCGCATCGACGGTGATGCGCCCCGCGCATAAATCGATCAGCGCTGGCGTTTGGGAGTTCGAGAGCAGGCTTGTTTCACACTTCGAAGCCGCTCTTTTTGAGAGCATCCGAACCTGGTCCTTCGACCGCTACCGTTTCGCCGAAGCCCATCCGATTCGCAGCTTCTTTCATTCCCAAAGGGAAAGGTATATCTCTATGTCAACAAAACTTTATGTTGGAAACCTTGCTTTCCAAACCACCAATCAGGAACTGCAGCAATTGTTTGGTCAGGCCGGCACGGTTCAATCTGCCAGTGTCGTGGAAGACCGCGACACCGGACGCTCGAGAGGCTTTGCCTTTATCGAAATGTCCAGTCAGGAAGAAGCAACTTCAGCGATTGAGCAATTCAATGGTAAGGAAGTCGGTGGTCGCGCCCTGAAAGTCAATGAAGCCAAACCCCGTGAGAATCGCGGCGGTGGACGTGGCTTTAGCGACAATCGCGGCGGTGGCTATGGCAGCAACGGTGGACGCCGGTCTGAACCGCGCTGGTAACAATCAACACTCCACACAGTGCTTTGCTCTCCGGGATGATCCGACTCATCCCGGAGGGCCGCGCTGGCTGTTCATTTCCATCACGCAGATATGAAAGGCTGACAGGACTGCTAATGAAATTAAAAGAAGGTGGGGGCGCCGCACCGCTGACGCAGAGACAGCCCATCAATTGGGCCAAGGGCAATTGGGGCACCGCGATCTTTCTGATTTGCGCCCATCTTGGCTCCATCGCAGCGTTCTTCTTTTGGAGTTGGCCGGCGGTAATCACTGGAGTCGTCCTGTACTGGGTTGGCGGTAGTCTTGGTATCGGCATGGGCTATCACAGGCTATTAACCCACCGCGGTTATAAAGTGCCGAAACTGGTTGAATACTTTCTCATCACCTGCGGCACACTAACCCTCGAAGGTGGTCCCATTCAATGGGTAGTGACGCACCGCATACACCACGCCCACACAGATCGGGCGAATGATCCACATACTCCACGCCATGGCGGCTGGTGGGCGCATATTGGTTGGATACTGTGGGGCACGGCTCAGAATCACGACCAGGCAACCCTCGCACACTATGCCCCTGATTTAATAAAGGATCGCTACTATCGTTGGCTGAACCGCTCCTACTACGTTCCGCTGGTTCTAGTCGGGCTAATGCTCTTTGCGTTTGGAGGTTGGGGTGTGATGCTCTGGGGAGTGTTTCTCCGCGTTACGCTGTGCCTGCATGCGACGTGGCTCGTCAATTCGGCTACACACCTGTGGGGAAAAACAAGATTCGAAACCGATGATGACTCGCGCAATAGTTGGTGGGTAGCGCTGCTGACATTCGGTGAAGGCTGGCATAACAACCATCACGCTCATCCCACCTCAGCGCGCCACGGTCTGCGTTGGTACGAGTTCGATTTGAACTGGTTGGGTATTCGAACTTTGCAATTTATCGGATTGGCCCACGGCATAAAACGCGTTCGTTTCAATCGCGTCTCGTCCGTCTGGCAACTCGTTTCCGGTCGAGTAAAATCCGAACGTGTTAAGCAATTGCAGAGTATCGATGCCTAAAATCATCTGGTCTTGTTCCAACTGTGGCACTGTGCTGCCACTCTGGAAGATCAAGTGCTCAAACTGTCGCCGCCGCGAGTTAAGCTGGTTCCACGTGTTTGTTTTAATCGCGACCGCGGTGCCCTTATTGATCTTGTTTTTTAAGTTTGTGTAGAACTGCCAGGCGCCTCTGAAATTAGCACTTCGGTAGTGAGCATTAGCCCGGCAATTGACGAGGCATTTTGCAACGCACTACGAGTCACCTTAACGGGATCAATAACGCCTGCAGCAATGAGGTCTTCAAAGTTTTCGTTAAGGACGTTGTAGCCGATGTTTGGATTCTTTTCGGAACGAACTCTCTCGACGATAACCGCGCCCTCTGCTTTAACCGTTTTCACGCGAGCCTCCAAAGCACCGTGATTGCCGCCGCCACCGATGATTGTCGTGGTTTCCTGGTCAATCGTCACTTTCCTGGCCCAGCCCAGCTCTTCAAGCATGACCTTTTCCAGCTTGATACCAAGCTCTTCGTTAATGACCTGCGCGCCGGTAAGTACCGCGATATCTTCGAGCATGTCCTTACGACGATCGCCAAATCCCGGCGCCTTCACTGCCGCGACGCTCAGCGTACCTCGCAATCTATTTACCACGAGGGTCGCCAACGCTTCTCCAGCTACGTCTTCCGCGATAATCAAGATCGACCTTCCTTAGCTTGGCGATTTCCTCGAGAATGGGAAGCAAGTCTCTCATCGCGGAGATCTTTTTCTCACTTAGAAGAATGACTGGATTCTCCAGTTCGGCCTCCAGTGTTTCTGCGTTGGTGACGAAGTAAGGCGAAAGGTAACCGCGATCAAATTGCATCCCTTCCGCAACCTCCAAAACGGTTTCAATCGACTTGGCATCTTCGATGGTAATGACACCAGCATTGCCAACCTTTTGCATCGCTTCAGCGATGAGCTTGCCGATGTCGTGATCACCATTCGCGGAGATCGAGCCCACCTGGGCGATCATGTCTGTTGAGACCGGTTTCGCCACTTTCTTGATCTCCAGAACGGCACGTGTGACTGCTTTATCGATACCGCGCTTCAAAGCAATCGGGTTGGCGCCCGCCGCCACAGCCTTTACGCCCTCGCGAAAGATGGCCTGCGCCAGCACGGTTGCCGTGGTCGTGCCATCACCGGCCACACCATCTGCGCGCCCATATTCTCCATCGCATCTATAAGATCATTTCTTTGCGACGGCAACACCATCTTTGGTGTAGTTGGACTGCCATACTTCTTATCGAGTACTACGTTGCGTCCTCTTGGACCGAGGGTGGTTTTTACCGTGTCGGCAAGTCTATTCACACCGCGCAGAATTGCCGCACGCGCGTGTCCGCCAAAAGTTATTTGCTTTGCCATTACCTTTACTCGTTCATCCCGCCTATGCCGGATTTCGGCTCCGGAAAAGGTTCAGAGCAAGAACGATGACCGCTGCTACAAGCAACAGGTGAATCAAACTGTTAGTAACAAAGCCTCCATAAAACCCAACCAACCAGAGCAGCAATAAGACTACAAGAATGGTCCACAACATGAATCGTATCTCCTCACTCGAAATGAATAGATTCTTTTGTTTGAGACTGGACTGTGCGAACCGAACCGTCTGTGCGCTATACCACATACGTGCTATCCTTCTACGCGAAGTAGTTAGCGTTACTCCTAGTTTAGACATGCCTGTTTCTGTACCTTCCACTCCCAGCGAGAATCGACTTCTTGCCGCGCTCCCCGATGATGAATATCAACGCCTTCTGCCACAGCTTGCCAATGTCTCCTTCGATCTTGGTGAAGTCGTCTACGAATTCGGCGGTCAACTCGATTACGTTTACTTCCCAACAACGGCAATCGTCTCGTTGCTTTACACCATGGAAAACGGTTCAAGCGCCGAGATGGGATTGACGGGTAATGATGGTGTGGTGGGAATCGCCCTCTTCATGGGAGGCGGCACCATGCCGAATCGTGCTGTCGTACAAAGCGCCGGCACAGCTGTGAAGATGAAGGCCAAGGTGCTTCAGGATGAGTTCGCGAAGGGTGGTAAGTTTCAATACCTGCTGCTCCGCTACACGCAAGCGCTGATCACTCAGATCTCACAAACTGCCGTTTGCAATCGTCTGCACTCGGTGGAACAGCAACTTTGTCGATGGCTTTTGTTGAGCCACGATCGGCTGAACACTGACGAGTTGATCATGACGCAGGAACTAATTGCCGGAATGTTGGGAGTGCGTCGCGAAGGTGTGACCGTGGCTGCGGGAAGGCTGCAGGATGCGGGAGCTATCAGTTATGTCCGCGGTCATATCAAGATCCTCGATCGTCAGAGAATGGAAGAGACCGTCTGCGAGTGTTACCGGGTAGTGAAAGACGAGTTCGACCGGTTACTCGGATAAGTCTAGTGGTCTTCAGTTGCCGACGGGTATCCGTTGAAAACGCATCTTGCCCTCAGCATCCTCCCACGAAATCTCCAGGGCATAAGGGTTAGGTTGGCCCGCTATAAGTTTGAGTCGTTCCATCTGATCGTGATCAGCGTCAGCCGGTTTTCCATTAATCCAGGTTCGGTGGGAGAGGACCGTCTTCTCTCCTGGTTGCATAGATTTTACGCTGTCGAATCGAATATGAGCTTGTGATGGACCACCGCCGGGAGTGTGGTTATCTTTCAGAAAGATAGTCAAAATCTCGATCGATTTGAGCGTCTTGTCGCTTGCATTCGTCAACTCCACTACAACCTTTGAGTCCGCATCTATGAATCTGAAGTTAAAGGTTTTCTTCATGTTGGTATCAGCGGTCATAATTCTTCTTTCTGTCGCGATGCAGGTTGCATTAGTCTCACTCAAGCGGCCGTCGTAATCCTTCGTAGCAGACTTGAGAGAAGACGTCGCAACTGGTTGAAGTTGTCAGGCTGGGCGATGTGGACATTTTTGCTAATAGCGACCTCAGCCCCCTCGGGGATCTCGTCAAAGCAGAAGATAACAACCGGCACATCGTCTCCTGCCGCCGCACTTTCACGGATACGACGGCCGGAACCAAGAACCTCGCCAGGTAACCCGGCCAGGCTCACGAGAATAAGATCAGGGCGTTGGCGCTGTGCGCTTTCTATTGCGTCTAATTCATCTCGAGCTAACATCACGCGATACCCATCAACCTTCAGCAGTTTTTCAATGCCGTCGCGCGTCTCGTGGACATCCTCGACTACCAGAATGATCGGATTTATACGAGTCTCATTGTCCATTTCATACGTCTCCCGTTGAAACCTCTTCGTAGTGCTCGACCCCATTAGATGAAAACGTGACGCTGCAATATACATACAACTGGCAACTCCCACCGTCCGTGCGCCAACACACATATATAAAGCTGCGAAAGCGACTCGCCTATAAGCGGTCTAGCGCACAGACGCCGTCTCCTGACACTGTAAAATCCTTCCATGAGCGGTATCTATGCCATGCAACGGGCGAACGGCGATGTGTTTGCGCTTGATAACAAGGGACGCTTTTGCGTGCCACTATTTCATAGCAGCAGTGACGCGATGACCGCCCGGATGCGTAACGGAGACATGCTGCTTTTCAAACCTGTGGCTCTCGATGCTCGCTTGCTCCGGGAACTTGAACCTAAAGGGGGTCAAAATAATGTGGACCTTTTGCTGGTGAAAGATCCGTTACGGAGTCTGAAACGTGGCGATCAGGTGGACCACGCAGAACTCATCTTAATTGTGGGGAATCACACGTGATCAACACGCCCCTATTAGACCATTGTTACTATGAGCGATAAGGCATCTACTAACTCTCAGACGGACGAGCCGTTTGATCCGACACGTTGGGTGCTTGCAAATCCCTGGCTCTCCGAAGGTCAGTCCGATGACAGAACACCTATGAACGGTACTGTCGAAAAAGGCGATCGAACACGCTCATCTCTCCGCGCATTCGCGCGGCGATCTCACCAATTGATGTTCAAAAAATGGTCGCAGGCGAGGCGCGATTAACGAAAATGGATGAGTGTGATTCCGAGAGTATTGCACATGCGGAATATATCTCACATTTGACATATACATGTAGCTGGCGTAAGGTCGGTAGGAACCGAGTGTTGCTTACTCTCTTCTCAGCCCTCTGGAATCACCCAGATAACCTGACTCAACAGCTATCAATCGAGGGCATGAAAAAAATGCCTGAGAGCAATGTTCGAAGTCACGCAGGAGACTTAAAGTGGTCAATCTTTATATCCATGAACGCCGCGAGGGAGATGTAGCTGTTCTTTACCTGAAGGGCCGCATCAGAATTAGCAGCGGCACTCTTGCGCTGCACAGATCGATTCGCTGCCTGGTCGAGGAAGGAAAGACGAAGATCCTTTTGAACCTCGCAGGCGTTACGCACATTGATTCGACCGGGCTCGGTGAGCTTATTTCAAGCTACGTAACTCTGAGCAACAAAGGTGGACAGATTAAGTTGGTCCATCTTACGGAACGCGTTCAGGACATAATGACTATCACCAAACTTCTAACGGTGTTCGATGTCTATGATAACGAAGCGGACGCGCTCGCCAGTTTTACGGGCCACGTTTTAAGCACTTTCCAGCACAGTGGGATCCGAAGCTTGGAATTCACGTGACTTGAAGTCGCGGCCGCACTGACCCTATAGTGAGTCGTATTAATTTAAATCATACCAACATGGTCAAATAAAACGAAAGGCTCAGTCGAAAGACTGGGCCTTTCGTTTTAATCTGATCGGCACGTAAGAGGTTCCAACTTTCACCATAATGAAATAAGATCACTACCGGGCGTATTTTTTGAGTTATCGAGATTTTCAGGAGCTAAGGAAGCTAAAATGGAGAAAAAAATCACTGGATATACCACCGTTGATATATCCCAATGGCATCGTAAAGAACATTTTGAGGCATTTCAGTCAGTTGCTCAATGTACCTATAACCAGACCGTTCAGCTGGATATTACGGCCTTTTTAAAGACCGTAAAGAAAAATAAGCACAAGTTTTATCCGGCCTTTATTCACATTCTTGCCCGCCTGATGAATGCTCATCCGGAATTTCGTATGGCAATGAAAGACGGTGAGCTGGTGATATGGGATAGTGTTCACCCTTGTTACACCGTTTTCCATGAGCAAACTGAAACGTTTTCATCGCTCTGGAGTGAATACCACGACGATTTCCGGCAGTTTCTACACATATATTCGCAAGATGTGGCGTGTTACGGTGAAAACCTGGCCTATTTCCCTAAAGGGTTTATTGAGAATATGTTTTTCGTCTCAGCCAATCCCTGGGTGAGTTTCACCAGTTTTGATTTAAACGTGGCCAATATGGACAACTTCTTCGCCCCCGTTTTCACCATGGGCAAATATTATACGCAAGGCGACAAGGTGCTGATGCCGCTGGCGATTCAGGTTCATCATGCCGTTTGTGATGGCTTCCATGTCGGCAGAATGCTTAATGAATTACAACAGTACTGCGATGAGTGGCAGGGCGGGGCGTAACCTAGGTGACAGAAGTTAAAAGCCTCCGGTCGGAGGCTTTTGACTTTCTGCTAGATCGGCCGCATCGAATATAACTTCGTATAATGTATGCTATACGAAGTTATTAGCGATGAGCTCGGACTTCCATTGTTCATTCCACGGACAAAAACAGAGAAAGGAAACGACAGAGGCCAAAAAGCTCGCTTTCAGCACCTGTCGTTTCCTTTCTTTTCAGAGGGTATTTTAAATAAAAACATTAAGTTATGACGAAGAAGAACGGAAACGCCTTAAACCGGAAAATTTTCATAAATAGCGAAAACCCGCGAGGTCGCCGCCCCGTAACCTGTCGGATCACCGGAAAGGACCCGTAAAGTGATAATGATTATCATCTACATATCACAACGTGCGTGGAGGCCATCAAACCACGTCAAATAATCAATTATGACGCAGGTATCGTATTAATTGATCTGCATCAACTTAACGTAAAAGCAACTTCAGACAATACAAATCAGCGACACTGAATACGGGGCAACCTCATGTCCGAGCTCGCGAGCTCGTCGACAGCGACACACTTGCATCGGATGCAGCCCGGTTAACGTGCCGGCACGGCCTGGGTAACCAGGTATTTTGTCCACATAACCGTGCGCAAAATGTTGTGGATAAGCAGGACACAGCAGCAATCCACAGCAGGCATACAACCGCACACCGAGGTTACTCCGTTCTACAGGTTACGACGAATGTCAATACTTGCCCTTGACAGGCATTGATGGAATCGTAGTCTCACGCTGATAGTCTGATCGACAATACAAGTGGGACCGTGGTCCCAGACCGATAATCAGACCGACAACACGAGTGGGATCGTGGTCCCAGACTAATAATCAGACCGACGATACGAGTGGGACCGTGGTCCCAGACTAATAATCAGACCGACGATACGAGTGGGACCGTGGTCCCAGTCTGATTATCAGACCGACGATACAAGTGGAACAGTTATGCCCGGGAATTCCTGCAGGATCGATCCGCTCGAGAAGCTTTCTAGTGGTACCAACCCAGGCAGGTAGCACAGTGCGCGCCCACTGCCTTACGGATAGCACGACGCATCTTCGCCGCAGCGTTGTTCCCACGGGCGATAGCAGCACGCCGCTTCGCATGGCTCTTCACACTGCGCTGTGCCTGATAGGTGGCGTGGTGCTGAGCACAGCGCCCACCATGAGTAGCCCAGTCCCTACAGTCGAGACACCGGGTACGCATAGGGCACCCCCCCCGGGAAAG
>JADMIO011460624.1_pt1 | contig 50516 bp, 49 predicted proteins | sample 8958161 | NCBI WGS metagenome assembly JADMIO01 (sample SAMN16585339, study PRJNA669376) | soil metagenome | isolation source: Crop rotation soil | place: USA: Cullars Rotation, Alabama | collected 2011 | reverse complement strand
GCCGCGACTTCAAGTCACGTGAATTCCAAGCTTCGGATCCCACTGTGCTGGAAAGCAACCCCAGGCATAACGCGCACTGAATACATGAGCCCTCCCCCGTCGGAAATAGTTATCATATTCATGGAAGCGCCGTCAATGCCCACAGGAAACTGCACCACAGCAAGGCCTACGTTCCTGATATTCAGAAAGCCCGTACCATTAGTAATAATGTGATTGTGGATGGGGTCAGCCGGGGGAAGAATAACTCGCTGCGTGGTCAGGGAAAAATTGCCAAGTGTCAGGTTCCCAGCAATAATGTTATAATTATAAGGGAGGTCCAGGTCAGTTTGCAAAGTTGCCCCTGCCGCATTATTCAGCCTGAAATCAAGCTGGTTGCCGGTGATACTCCCGCCACTTAAAACAAAAATATCCTGGTTAGTTGTTCCATTTAAAACAATGCGGGGAGCGCCCGTACCGCTTTCGGTTATCAGGCCCGCGACGTGCAGGGTTCCTTTGACCCCAAGCGTGTAGTTACCCGATGCGTCGGAAACATCAAGCGTGCCTGCCTGGACAAAAAGGCTATGCGGGAAACTTATCGAAGTGGTCTGGCGCACCAGGCCGGTCGTATTGACAATGACATCAAAATTATCCCCGGTCATCGTTCCGGTTGAAAATATGGCAGAGGTACCTGTCCCATTGAAGGTCAATAAGGGATTACCTGTCCCGGATTCCGTCAGGATTCCTGCATTGGAAAAGTTTCCTTTTAATGAAAGCACCGGGCTGAATCCCCCGGTTGAAATATCCAGGCTGGCCAGGCTTTGCAGCGTGAGGTTTCCTTCAATCACCACGTTCCCTGCAGCTGATTTAAGTAAATGCGCGTTGGAATTAACCTGGAAATTTCCGTTGATGCTTAGTGCGGCGGCGCCCGATGAAATCGTGTAATTGCTGCTGCCTGAACTATTAGCTGACAAAATCAAGTTTCCATAAGTCCGCCCGGCTGCCTCAATTTCATAACTGGCAGAAAGGGGCACGTCATATTCAAAAATTCCTGTTTCGGTTCCGGCAGCCGTCGACAGCTGTGAAGCGATGCCACTGCTGGGCACCATCGTATTGTGCAAATACTGTCCACCATTATTAATCCGTAAAGTATTGGTAACCGTTATGCCGGGGCCTGCAACGGCGCCACTTGAATTTTGCAGAATTGCCCCGCTGTTAAGGACGAGCGCATCTCCCGTACCGGTTATGGACAGGCCTGCATTGTCTGTATTGCCCGCGGGAAGTATGAGACGTATGTTTTCTCCCGCATCCGGACTTATGGTAAGTGTGCTGACCACAGTGCTGATGGCACCGGCGGGCAAAGTAATATCAAAACTCCCCGCAAGAAGGCTGTTATCAATTAATACATCGTCTGTGGGTGCAGGTAATATATCGTTCTCCCAGTTCGCTGCGGTTTCCCAAAGGCCGTCAGCACCTCCGCCATCCCATTTTATCTGGGCCGAAGTGTATACGGATACCAATAATAGTATAGCCGAAATGGCTATTTGTTTCATACGCATGTTCCAGACTTATTAAAAGGAAAATTTCAGAGGAGTGGAAAAAACTGGGAAACACAAAGTACGCATTTCATTTCCGAAAAAAATATCGTAAAACTACTAGCAGCGGGAATTGCTTATTGAATCCACAGACCGTAACCGGGAGGACCTTCGCCTTACGCAGCGTGGGGAGTAGTCGCTTTTAAAGCGCAGAAATGATCGTAAAATCCCGATCTATTTTTTCCTGAAGAACAATCGCAGGGGCACACCCGTAAAATCAAATGAGCGGCGCAGCTGGTTCTCCAGATAATTTTTATAGGGCTGCTTGACATCGTCCGGGAAGTTGCAGAAAAAAGCAAATGACGGAACAACGGTTGGAAGCTGGGTGATATATTTAATTTTTATCGGATTCCCACGGACAACTGGCGGATGATAAGACTCAATCGCTTTAAGAATAACATCGTTCAGCTGTGAAGTCGGAATTTTCTTCTTCCTGTTTTCGTACACAGCCAGCGCTGATTCAATGACCTTGAAAATCCTGGTTTTTTCTTTAGCAGAAATAAACAGGATGGGAATATCGCTGAAAGGGGCAAGACGTTTTTTTAATTCCAGTTCATAGTCCCTGGCAGTGTTGGTTTCTTTTTCCACCAAGTCCCATTTGTTGACAAGCACCACGATCCCCTTTCCCTTCTTTGCAGCCAGGCTGAAGATATTCAGGTCCTGGGCGGCAATACCTTTCCCTGCATCCAGGAGCAACAGGCAAACATCGGCTTCGTCGACAGCTTTGATGGCCCGGATTACCGAATAGAATTCCAGGTCTTCGTGCACTTTTGCTTTCCGGCGGATACCGGCCGTATCGATAAGGACAAATTCCCTTTTGAATAAATTATAGTGCGTGTGGATGGTATCACGCGTTGTACCGGCAATCTCACTTACAATAGTTCGTTCCTCACCTATCAGCGCATTTAACAGCGACGATTTGCCGACATTCGGCTGGCCGATGATGGCAAATTTGGGGAGTTCATCAATAGCCTGTGTTTCGGCGGAGTCTTCTTCCCTGATATTTGCAGCTACTGCGTCCAGCAATTCCCCGGTCCCGCTGCCACTTGCCGCAGCAATAAAGAATATATTTTCAAAACCAAGGCTGTAAAATTCATTGGCTTCCAGTTGGCGTGCGTGATTATCAACTTTGTTGACAGTGAGGTAAACCGGTTTGGTTGCCCTGCGAAGAACCTCGGCCATGGAATCGTCAAGGTCGGTAATACCGGTCGCGGCGTCGACCATGAATATGATTGCGTTGGCCTCTTCCACCGCTACTATCACCTGCTTGCGTATCTCCCTTTCAAATATGTCATCGCTTGCCGGCACAAATCCGCCGGTATCGATAACATTAAAGATTTTGCCATTCCATTCAGACAGGCCGTATTGACGGTCCCTGGTTACACCGCTTACGTCATCCACGATCGCCTTGCGTTGTTCCAGCAGGCGGTTGAAAAGCGTGCTTTTCCCGACGTTCGGGCGGCCAACTATTGCTACAGTAAAACTCATATGCTCCATCCCCGGGGGGACCTTTAATATTTTTTAATGGATCAATACCCGTACTCTTTCAGCTGCAATTCATTTTCCCTCCACTTGGGTTTGACTTTCACAAATAACTCCAGGAAAACCTTTGACTGCAAGAACTTTTCTATGTCCAGGCGCGCCAGCGTTCCCAGTTTCTTAATCATGCTTCCCTTCTCGCCGAGGATAATACTTTTCTGCGTTTCGCGGTTGACTACAATATCAGCACGGATCTTAATCAGCGTTGATTGTTCCTGGAACTCCTGCACGATGACGGCCGTATGATAGGGAATTTCTTCTTCAAACAACTCATAAATTTTCTCACGGATTATTTCCCCCGCAAAAAAACGGGTAGGCAGATCCGTCATATCATCGCTATCATAAAACGGCTCCCCTTCCGGCAGGTATTTCAGGATCAATTCCAGCAATACGGGAATATTCTCTCCCGTTTTCGCGGACACCGTGATGACTTCTTTTACATATGACTGCTTTGAAAAAAAATCTACGGAGGATTTTTTTGCTTCCTTGCTGACCCGGTCAGCCTTATTGCAAACTATGATGGCGGGCACCCTTAGCCGCAGCGACTCAAATATACCGGCCGCCTCATCCCTGTTCTTGTCAGTCAGGTCGAAAAGCAGTATGGCAACGTCGGCATCTTCCAGTGCACTTTTGACCGATTGCATCATTTTTTCATGCAGCTTGTACTTTGGCTCAATGATGCCGGGCGTATCGGAAAAAATGATCTGGTATTCCTCCGTTGTTAAAAAGCCCTTTATCCTGTTCCGCGTGGTCTGCACCTTTGATGAAACAATAGCCAGCTTCTCTCCTATAATTGCGTTAAGGAGAGTGCTTTTGCCAGCATTGGGCTTACCAAAAATATTTACAAATCCTGCCTTCATTATTGATTCTAAGGTACTACAAGAGAACCCCGGTCTTTGTGCATCAGCTGGTTGGTGAAGATTAAAGCTCCGATCCGGGGAACTGCGAATTGTCCATTTCCCAGGGTCCGGATGAAACGCGTATCCGGGTACAAAATAAAAAAGCCCTTACGGGCTTTTCCTGTTGCGAGGGGAAGGATCGAACTTCCGACCTTCGGGTTATGAGCCCGACGAGCTACCGCTGCTCTACCTCGCGATATAATGACTTAAAAATACTGTCAATTTTTGTAAGAACTTCCTCTCTCCCAGGAACTTCGGCCTCCTGGCCGGTCCCCCTTGCCCCGGCCGAAGCCGTTTCGGGGAGATGGGGTGCAAAGGTAACCGGTTAATGATTACGAACCAAACAAAATTAAAAAAGCCGCCTGTTGTTTCAGGCGGCCCTTGCTTATTCGGCTAAACTTACCTCATGATCTTTTCTTAATGCTGCTGGCACCCGTGCTTTTAAAGTCGCGGATAAGCCCTGCACCTTTATAACTTATATCGCTGGCCCCGCTCACGTTCGCACTTAGTTCTTTGTTCACCGTGATTTTAACCCCGCTCGCCCCGCTGGCTTTGATATCGCAATAATCTGTTACCAGGTCATAGCCCTTAAATTCGCAGGCACCGCTGAGGTTCGCTTTTAGCTGGGCAGCCGAGCCCGTTAATTCAATATCGGAAGCGCCATCCATTTCAATGTCAAGCAGATTTTCAATCACCATTGACTCACTTTTCAGGTCACTGGCGCCGGAAAGATGGACGGCAAGATTTTCCGATTTTACAGGACCCAGGAAATTGACATCGCAGGCTCCGCTGACCACCAGTTTGTCAATGTTTATGAAAGAAATATAGGCTTTTAGCTTTTTGTTTCCTTTCCACTGTTTCCAGAATTTCTTATCGGCATCAAAAGAAACAATCAATACGCCACCATCGACTTCCACCCTGATATGTTTCTTGGCTTCTTCGTCGTATGCGCTCACAGCAACCGCCTCTTCATTTCCCTGCGTCAGGTACACATCAAATGCGTTTGAAACTTTGATGGCATGGAAATTCTTGGCTTCCCGCATTTCTGCATTCGGATCATTTATCTGCTGCGAAAAAGCAGCCATGCAGAGTAAAAGGACAGGCAGTATCAGAATCAATTTTTTCATATTGTTATTCTCAGTTTGAAAATTAATTATTTGGAAACTCTCTTAATGTCAGACGACCCGCTGGACTTAATTTCACGAATGAGACCAGCCCCTTTATAACGGATATCACTTCCGCCGCTGGCATCCGCCGTCATTTCTTTATTCACGGTGATGTACACATCACTGCCGCCACTGGCTTCGATATCACAGGTATCCGTAGAAAGATCATATCCCTTAAAATCACTGCCCCCGCTGGCCTCAAGTGTCAGGTTGGACGCACTTCCTGAAATATTCACGTCGCTTCCGCCGCTGGCATTCACCTTTAGGGTTTTCGCTTCTATTTTCCCATGAAAATCCGAGCCACCCGAAATTTCCATATCCAGTTTGCCTGTTTTAATGGAGCCTTCCACCCATACGTCCGATCCACCTGAACCCACCAGGATGTCCAGTTCCTTGCATGACACGTAAGCCTTCATCCTCCTTGGTCCCGGTTCCAAGCGGAACTTTCCGTTATAATCATACCATATTTTTAAAACGCCATTTTTTACTTCTGTACGAATGCGATCCCGGTACTTCACATCGGAAGCGCTTACAGCGACTGCTTCTTCATTGCCCTGGGTGATATAAAGATCAATTCCACCTCCCACATCCACGCCATGGAAACCGGTCACGTTCCTTTTCTCCGCATTGGCGTCATTAATAACTTTCTGCGCTGTCACTGCGCCGGTGGCGGCCGCCAGTAGCAAAAGGGATAGAAAGATTTTCTTCATACGCTGGTTTTGAAGTAGTACGATGAGCGGCACCTGAAAGTTACAGGGGCGGGCAAGAAAAAAATATCCCTTACCTTTGCCCCGGTTTGATACCGCCGTCCAAATCCGGCGTATGAGACCGAAGTTCCCGGGGTGTTTGGCCCAAAACCTGGCAGGACGAACTCCTAACCAGTTGAAAGTCAGACTGAGATTATACCCGTAGAACCTGATCAGGGTAATGCCTGCGCAGGGAAGGTGACTATCCTTCATTCCCCTGTTTCCGCATTCCCTCTCATTTTTAACCTTAAAAAATTAAAAAAATGAAGAGGATTTTGCTTTCCACTTTTGCCTTGCTGGTCATGACGCAAACCTTCAGCCAGCAGCAAACAGCAAATCGACAGAAAGACAGTTTTTTGTTACTTGAACCGGTAGAAGTAACGGCAACAAGAGCCGGTACAAAAGCCCCTTTCACCAAGACCAACCTTTCAAAAAAGGAAATTCAGCAACTAAACCTGGGCCAGGACCTGCCCTTTATCCTGAACCAGCACCCTTCCGTTGTCGTGAACTCCGACGCGGGAAACGGCGTTGGTTACACCGGCATCCGGATCCGTGGTACCGATGCCACGAGGATCAACGTAACCCTGAATGGCATTCCCTACAATGATGCTGAAAGCCAGGGTACTTTTTTTGTTGATCTGCCGGATTTTGCTTCCTCCGTAAGCAGCATCCAGGTCCAGCGGGGCGTAGGCACTTCTTCCAACGGATCTGGTGCATTCGGAGCCACGATAAATATCAGCAGTAACGAGGTCACAAAAGATCCTTATGCGGAATTCAATAATACCTTCGGATCATTCAACACCTGGAAAAACACAATAAAGGCAGGATCCGGCCTTATTAACGACCATTTTACCACCGACATACGGTTGTCAAATGTGACGAGCGATGGATATATTGACCGCGCAAAGTCAGATCTCAAATCCTTGTATTTTTCTACCGCCTATCTTGCAGGGAAAACTTCCGTTCGTTTTAACCTGTTTTCAGGAAAAGAAAAAACCTACCAGGCGTGGAACGGCGTACCGGAAAATATGCTGGAAACAAACCGGACTTATAACTCCTCCGGAACTGAAAAACCAGGCGATCCATATGACAACGAAACGGACAACTACACGCAATCCCATTACCAGTTGTTTTTCAGCCAGCAATTGTCAGCCAATTTTTCCTTCAATACCGCGCTGTTCCTGACAAGAGGCAAGGGGTATTACGAACAGTATAAGGCGGAAGAGGATTATAGCAGTTATAGCCAGCCATATCCCGTATATAACGGTGATACTGTCTTTGCGACCGATCTCGTGCGCCAGCTTTGGCTGGACAATTATTATTATGGTACTATTTACTCCTTTCAATATAAAGCCGGTAAATCGCAATTCATATTCGGCGGGGGCTGGCACCGCTATGACGGCAACCATTACGGGAAATTGATATGGGCGCAAAACGGACTCAGCGCTCCTGTAAAAACCTGGTATGATCTCGATGCCAGCAAGACAGACCTTAATTTTTATTTCAAGCAGCAGACGGAACTTGCAAAATACTGGAACCTGTTCTACGACCTGCAGTACCGATCAGTGCGTTACAACCTGGAAGGATTCAGGAACAACCCCTCCTTGTTTGTCAACAACAATTATAATTTCTTCAATCCAAAACTGGGCGTCAGTTACTATCGAAATGGGTGGAACGGGTACCTGTCCTATAGCAGGGGCGCTAAAGAACCCAACCGGGATGATTTTGAAACCGGGATGGAGCAGCAGCCCAAACCCGAAAAATTAAATGACATCGAAGCAGGCCTCGGACAGCAAACAAAAAATGCGGAATGGAATGCAACGCTGTATTACATGGGGTATAGGGACCAGCTTGTGCTGACCGGCCAGATCAATGACGTGGGGGCTTATACGCGAACCAATATCCCCAAAAGTTTCCGCGCGGGAATTGAATTGCAGGGAAAGGCCGGGATCACAAAATGGCTGCACGTTTCAGCCAACCTCGCGCTGAGCCGCAACAAGGTGCAGGATTTTACAGAATATATCGATGACTACGACAATGGCGGGCAGAAAATAAATACGTATGCATCTTCCGATATCGCTTTTTCACCAAATGTCGTTGGAGGTGCAACCATTCGTTTTATTCCTGTGCCGCGTTTTGAAATCAGCCTGGTAGGAAAATACTCCGGGAAACAATATCTTGATAACACGCAGAACGAAAACAGGAAGCTGGATGCCTTTTATGTGCAGGACGCAGGGCTGGCCTATTCGTTACAGAAAGCATTCCTGAAAGAAGTAAATTTTATCCTGCAGGTAAATAATATTTTCAGCAGGAAATATGAGCCCAACGGCTATACCTTCAGCTACCTGTATGCGGGGGAACTTACCACTGAAAATTTTTATTTCCCGATGGCGGGAATAAATTTTATGGCAGGAATCAATATCAGGCTTTAACGCGCATGGAAGCCGTGCAACCGGAATGCTTTCCCTGTTTTGCGCCTTCCCTATTTTGCACCAAATTTTTCCTGCCAGCTTACGATGCCGCCTACCAGGTTTTTGGTATTCTTGAAGCCGAGCATGTCCAGGATAAGGCAGGCCTGTCCACTGCGATTACCGCTGCGGCAATAGAGGATGATCTCGTCCTCTCTCCAGTCCTCCAGGTCGTCAATCATCATGGTCTGTATCCTGCCCAGGGGATAGAGGGTACCTCCCAGGTTGAATTCGGCGTGTTCATACGCTTCCCGTACATCAACCAGGTTCAGGTCTTCGCCGGTATCCAATCTTTGTTTTACTTCTTCGACAGTAATGTTTTGCATATCTGTTATTTTTCACCCACCGCTATGGTAAGCTGGACTGCACGGAATCAACTGCCGGCCGGTCAACGCTTACACGAACGTCCATCATCTGGCCGGAGCGGATATGTAGCAATTTTCGATCTTCGTCAAAGCGCGGGGGATTTTGCCAGTAAATATAAGCATTCAGCGTATCGGTAACGTCGCCGTCCGCTACAATGGCTCCTATACTCAGTCCGTTGGATTCCAGGAGCGCCTTAGCCTGCCCAAGCGTGAGGCCCACGATAACAGGCACGGCGAACTCGTACTGCCCCACCCCGTTTCCAAGTACGAGCGAAATTTCACTTCCCTGGCGCAGTTTGGTACCTGCGGCGATGGGCGCCCCGTCAAAGCGTTGCTCCAGCACGGAGTTTTTTGCAAAGTCCGCCTTGAAAGTGGTATCCCCAATGCGAAGGCCCATATTCTTCAGCACCATCTCTGCATTACGCAAACTGTATCCCACCAGGTTCGGCATTTCTATCAGCGGGGCCACTTTCCGGTTGATGGTGAGATATACGGTGCGGTTTACCTTTACAACCGCATCAGGCTCGGGGACCTGCCGGATAATTCCGGAAGGGGGTAAGGTGTCAACGTAGACAGAATCCTGTATTACGATTTCAAAACCGTTTTTTTCCAATAACTGGGTGGCCTCAGCCAATGTTTTGCCGGTCACGGAGGGAACTGTCCTTGCGCTCGCGTGATGCGTCAGCCATTTCAGCGAGAGGAAAAAAAGCAGGACAATAACCACAGCAAGAATAAATGCCGCCAGTATATTCACCCACAATGGACGATTAGTAATAGATTTAAACATGTTTATGGCAAAACCAGTTTTGTTTTTTTGTATAACCCAACCCCCTGAAGCCTGCGCATGCCTTTACCAGGATTCATGACTAATCAATGAAATCCCCGGTTCCCGGCGCTCAAAAGCATTCCTCAGTAAGTCTCGTGTAAAATTCCTGGAGGTTCCAACCCATCGCTTTTACCTGCTGCGGTACTATGCTTGCTTCACTCTGACCAGGAATCGTGTTTATTTCCAGCATATAAGGCTCCCCGGCCTGCTCATCATAAATAAAATCAATCCGGATGACTCCCCTGCAATTAAATAGGGCGTATATTTTTTTTGCCGTATTTCTGATTTTTTCAGCAACGGCTTCATCCACCTTGGCGGGCGTTATTTCCGTGGAGGCACCCTCGTACTTGGCTTCATAATCGAAAAACTCTTTTTTACTGACCACCTCAGTGATGGGAAGAGCAATGATATTGCCTTTTGTCTTGAAAACGCCGATGGTAAACTCCCGCCCCCTGATAAATTCCTCAACCAGCACCTGGTCATCTTCCCGGAATGCTTTTTCAATGGCTGCCCCCAGTTCATCGGATGGACTACTCACCTTTGACATGCCGATGCTGGAACCGCCGTTGTTTGGTTTTACAAAAACCGGGAACTTAAGATGTTTTGTGATCTCATCAGGGCTACCGAAACTGTCCTTAATAAGTAAAACCGATTTAGCCACATGGATCCCTGAAAATGAGGCTACTCCTACCGTATATCTTTTATTAAAGGTTATGGCTGAAGTAGCGGCGTCACAGGAAGTATACGGAATGCCTAACGTATCAAAATAGCCCTGGAGCTTACCGTCCTCACCGGGCGTGCCGTGCATTCCTATAAAAACAGCGTCAAACTTGATCTTCTGATCCCCGATGGTGAGAGAGAAATCGTTCTTGTCAATTGCTGTCTTTTTGCCATCCCTGCCTTCGTAAAACCAGCCCGCCGGGTTAATATCAATTTTATAGACGATATACCTGCTGTCGTCGAGGTTATTTTCTATAGTAACCGCGCTTTTGTAGGATATTACTGCTTCACCGGAAAAGCCACCCGTTACGAGGGCAATTGTTTTCTTCATTCAGCCTAGGATTTGTTGCGCAAATATTGAGGAAAAAATCAAGACAGGCAACCTTTCGGTTCAAGTAATTGGGGTGAATTAACAATTTTTAGCGGATTTGCGAAAAATAAGAAAGGTGAAGGACGTTCTCCCTTCACCTTTTTACAACGGGAAATATCACCCGTTACTACGATAAGCAGAATACTGCTTTTTTTATGATGTACATAAAGTTAAAACCATTTTCCGCAAAACCCAATGAACAAAATATGTTTTTATTCACACTTTGTTGCAATGTCAGATATGCAGTTTTGCCTTTTTGGCCATCAGCTCATCCACGGTTTCCTGGTACATTTCGTCCGGTACGCAGCAGTCAACGGGACAAACGGCAGCGCACTGGGGCTCCTCGTGAAAACCCTGGCACTCGGTGCATTTGTTCGGTGTGATGTAATAAATATCCACACTCACAGGAGCGTTTTTCGTCTCGGCGTCCACCACGGTCCCATCCAGCAGCGTAAATGGGCCTTTCACTGAAGTACCATCCGCAATCGCCCACTCGACTCCGCCTTCGTAAATAGCATTATTGGGGCATTCCGGTTCGCAGGCCCCGCAGTTAATACATTCTTCTGTTATCTTAATTGCCATAATAATTTAATTAATGCGTTGATAGTTACTTTTGCAGCAAATTTATAGATAGCGGCATGAATTTACAACATCGTGTTGATTTATTAATTAGGCTGGGGGGGTATATTTTATCAGAAGATGCAGCCTGGCTGGAGGTTAAGCATACCGCAAGCCTTAAGAATGGATGGTTCACACCGGCATTCATAGACCGTTCCGCGGGCCAGATAGCCCTCGCCTATCTCTCGGAAGCTCGCCTGCGGTCCTGGGTAGCAGAGAACCACATCCCGGCCGAGAACCTTCGTCCGAAAACGGTCGGGGTTGTCATGGCGGGCAATATTCCCCTGGTTGGCTTCCATGATCTTATTTCGGTATTTATCACCGGGCACAAGTCGGTCATAAAGCTGTCCTCAAAAGATGAAACGCTTTTGCCTCACCTGGTGCAAAAATTAGTTGAATGGAAACCGGAAGTGGCGGAGTATATTTCTTTTTCAGAGCTGTTGAGAGGTTGTGACGCCTATATCGCTACCGGGAGTAATAATTCATCCCGCTACTTTGAGTACTATTTCGGGAAGTATCCGCATATCATCCGCAGAAACAGGACTTCTGTGGCCATCCTTTCGGGGGCTGAATCCCCCCGTGACCTGGACCTGCTGGCTGATGACGTCTACCTGTATTTCGGAAGAGGCTGTCGCAACGTGACTAAACTCTACGTTCCCGCGGGATATGATTTCGTGCCATTACTCAACGCCTTTAAGAAATACGATTACCTGGCCGATCATCATAAGTACAAGAATAATTATGACTATACGCTGGCACTTCATATCCTGAACAATAAATACTACATGAGCACCCCTTCTATCCTGCTCAGCGAAAACAGCAGTTTTTTTTCACCCATCAGCCAGTTAAACTATGAATTTTACCAGGACGAAAAACAATTGAGAACATCCCTGGCGGGGAACGCTGATTTGCAATGCATCGTGGGCCAGAAAGGCATCCCATTCGGCCAGGCCCAGTCACCCTGCCTGGAAGATTACGCCGATGGTGTCAACACCCTTGATTTCCTGAAACAATTGTGAAAACAAGGATTGGCTTTTCCAGTTAAATCTCAGTAAATTTGTAAGTACCTCGATCTACGAAACTCTTAGTAAATATTTGTTAAACTGAACCACGGGTCTTACATTACCGTTCATGTGGTTGTTACTTTGTATAGCAAGGCACAGATTTTGACATTATTCAATCAAACAAAAATTACCTAATGCCATGAAGTGGAGACAATTCTTTCTAATTGTTGCTGTAAGCGCAGTTTCCGCCGTTGGAAGCGTGTGGTGTTACAGCAAATTCGTTAACCCAAAAGTTGCCGTTATTTCAGCAGAAAACAAATTACCTGTCAACTATGCAGGGTTTTCTGACAATAATAATGTGGCCAATCCAAATGCTGCCATAGATTTTACACAGGCAGCTGACGCAACTGTACCCGCGGTCGTACATGTTAAAACCAAGATACCTGCAAAAAGAGTCAGCAACCAGTTGCCACGCAGCCGTGGCGGTATGGATGACCTTTTTGAACAATTCTTCAATTTCAACCCTTCCGTAATCCCTGAGCAAAGAGGTTCCGGCAGCGGGGTGCTGATTAGTGAAGACGGGTATATTGTAACCAATAATCACGTAGTAGCTGATGGAGAAAACGGTACCGGCATTGCTGATGAAATTTCTGTTACGCTGAGTAACAAGAAAACCTACAAGGCAAGAGTAATCGGCCGCGATCCCAGTACCGACCTGGCAGTACTCAAAATCGATGGGAATGGGTTTCCTTATTTACTTTATGGAAACTCAGACAATGCAAAGCTCGGTCAGTGGGTCCTGGCAGTGGGTTACCCCCTTACCCTGGAAACAACCGTAACAGCGGGTATCATCAGCGCAAAAGGCAGGGCGATTGGAATTAACCAGCGCCAGAGCCAGACTCCTGTCGAATCCTTCATCCAGACGGATGCCGCGGTGAACCAGGGAAACAGCGGAGGAGCACTGGTCAATACCAATGGTGAACTCATAGGTATTAATTCGGCTATTTTGGCTCCGAGCGGTACCTATGCCGGTTATTCATTTGCCATCCCGATTAACCTGGTTAAGAAAATCGTAAATGACCTGGTCAAATTTGGCGAAGTAAGGAGGCCCTACCTTGGGATCCAGGTAGCTGAGGACAAATTTGATGCAGGCGACGGAGCTCATATTGGTTCGACTGCAAAAGACGGCGCTGCGGCTGATGCAGGGCTTAAAACCGGGGATGTGATTACTAAAATCAATGATGTTTCTATCAATTCCTGGACTGAGCTGCAGGGCAATGTGGCTTCCTACAATGTAGGTGACAAGCTGAAAATAGCCTATCGGAGGGACGGAAAGGACCTTACAACCACCGCTACGCTAAAGACAAAGCCTGCGGCATTTGATGAGCTTGCCAAGGCCAATGTCAATGTGAGTGAAAAACTCGGCGCTACCCTGGAATCAGTTGACAGGGCGACGGCACAGAAATATGACCTGGAAGGCGGCGTGCTGGTGAAAAAAATACAGCAGGGCAGCCCGTTCAGCAAAACAAGGATGCAGGAAGGATTCGTGATAACCTCGGTTAACGGAATGTCCGTGACAAACGTGGATGAGTTCAAGAAGGCCATTGCCGCTTCGGAAGGAAGTGCAAGACTTGAAGGTATTTACCCGGGTTATGATGGTGTTTACACTTATCCCCTCAACCTGAATGAACAATAACAGCAGCAGCAAACAGGACGGTGAATAAATTAAAAATGCCCCTCGAACAGGGGCATTTTTGTTGGCTTAAACCAGTCTCTTTCTTATAGCATGTCATGCTTTTTTGGCTTGAATACCGGTGCGGTGAAAGCAGGCCCAGCGGGCTGGTATACTGTTTTCACAGTTACAATCTTTTTTTCCCTCTTTTGTGGTACCTTCTTAGCTGGTTTAATCGGGATGATCGGGGCTAGTTTTGGAAGTTCCCCATCCTCATAAAGTCGCCGTGGCGCAGCGTTGTTCATAGTAACTGATTTAAATGGATATAAAATGCCGAAAATTTTATGCCAGTAACATAATTAACCTTTCGAGCGAGCAATCAGTTTTGAAAATTTGTAAGGAAACCAAGCGAATCGTGAAGAATGAGATATCGTATAGCATCTAAATTACGAAATGAAATCTATATCAAGAAAAAATTTTATCTTTTCACAAAGCAGACGCTATATGAAGAAATTGTTAGCCACATTCATATTGGTTGTTATTGTTGCGTTTTATGGTTTTACTCCTGTGTATGAAGAACACAAAACGCTCGCCATTGGAGAAAAAGCTCCCGATTTTAACCTTCCAGGCATTGACGGAAAGATGTATTCTCTTTCTTCTTTCGAAAAGTCAAAGCTGCTGGTCATCATCTTCACCTGCAATCATTGCCCCACGGCCCAGGCTTATGAGGACCGGATGATAACTTTGGTAAACGATTACACAAACAAAGGTGTTGCTATCGTAGCCATCATGCCCAACGACCCCAGGTCCGTGCAATTGAGCGAGCTGGGCTATACCGACCTGAGTGACTCCTTCGAAGAAATGAAAACAAGGGCCGCCCAGAAAAAATACAATTTCCCTTATCTCTACGACGGCGACACAGAGACGGCGTCGAAAGCATACGGGCCGGTTGCTACCCCCCATGTGTTTATTTTTGATCAGGACAGGAAACTGCGCTACCAGGGACGCATTGACGATGTTGAAAAACCTACAAAGAAGCCTAATCACCTGGATACCCGGAATGCATTAGATGCCCTGCTGGCCGGTAAAGCGGTTCCCGTCACAACTACGAAAGTATTTGGCTGTTCGGTTAAATGGGCTGAAAAAAGTGACTGGCGCGAGAAAACAGCGCAACAGTGGGCCAAAGAACCGGTAAATATTGAAACGATTGATGAAGGAGGAATCAAGGAGCTTATCCGGAACAACTCCGGTAAGTTAAGGCTCATCAACGTATGGGCCACCTGGTGCGGGCCCTGCATCACGGAGTACCCCGAACTCATAACCATTAACCGTATGTACCGCGGCCGGGATTTTGAATTCATAAGCATCAGTGCGGACGAACCCGAGAAAAAAGACAAGGCACTTAAATTCTTGCAGCAGCAGCAATCCTCTGTGAAGAATTACATTTTTAACATAGATGATAAATACAAATTGATTGATGCCATCGATCCCAAATGGCAGGGCGCCCTCCCCTATACCATACTCGTTGAGCCTGGTGGCAAAATCGTCTATGCCAGGCAGGGAATCATCGATCCTGCAGAAATGAAAAAAATGATTGTAGAAAACAGTTACATCGGGCGATATTATTAAGTTCAACTGCCGGGCGGGCCGTGCGCGTTACTGCAGCGCACAAGCACAACGGCGGGAAACATCCGGAAATCCAACTGTTCAAAAATTTCTCTCTTTAAATTTACTCTCCAAAACAAATCAACATGACAATCCCTGAAAAAAAGGTTCTCCTAGGTTTTTTTTCCTGCTTCATCCTCCTTTCCGCGATGTCCCAGTCACCAGGCAAGGTGCTGGAGCAGGAGGTTATCAAAAGCGCCATACTTGGCAAAGACGTCCGCTACACCGTTTATTTGCCGGCCGACTATGCTACCTCGTCCCGGACTTATCCTGTTGTCTACCTGCTTCACGGTTTCACCGATGACAATACAGGATGGCTGCAGTTCGGGGAAATCAATCGGTATGCGGATAAGGCCATTGCAGACGGCACCATACCGCCAATGATTATCATCATGCCAAATGGCGATTCCAGTTTCTATATCAATTCCTACGACGGGAAAGAAAGCTACGAGGATTTTTTCGTCAAGGAATTTATGCCGGGAGTAGAAAAGATTTATCGCATTAAAGCGGAAAAACGGTACCGGGGCATCGCAGGTTTATCCATGGGAGGCTACGGTACGCTCATCTTTTCCCTGAAACATCCTGAACTCTTTGCTGCGGCCGCGCCACTTAGTGCAGCCGTTTGGGATGATGATGCAATTACTGCCATGCCTGAAGGCACTTATAATAACGTAATTGGTAAATTGTTTGGCCGGGACCTTAAAGGCAAAAGCCGGCTTACCAAAACCTGGTATGACAATGCTCCGTTTAAAATCATTGCTGACAAAAAAACTGAAGATCTCAGGAAGGTTCGCTACTGGATAGATTGTGGCGATGATGATTTCCTGATAAAAGGGAATTGCCTGCTGCATATTGCTTTAACCGAAAAAAATGTCCCGCATGAATTTCGTGTGCGGGACGGAGCTCATAACTGGACGTACTGGCGCACAGGGATTACCGATGCGCTGCAGTTTATTGGCGATAGTTTTCACCAGAAATAATTACTGAGGGCCGATGTTTGAAAAAAAAAGCGGGGCGACAAACGCCCCGTTTCTTTTACACGCACCTTTTACAGGTTGAATCAGTTTTCCGATAATTTTTTTACATTCTCAAGGGCCACCGGCCACATTTTGGAAAACATATCTTTGAACTCGTCAGAAATATCCATGTCTACAATGAGTTCGGTCTTACCATTTACTTTTTTGAGGGTATAGTTTTCATGGGAACCCGCCCAGTCTTTCACTCTTTCGCTGGTGGTATCTTCCTTTCCGTCCTGCACTTCGCCCAGGTGTTCAATAGACATGTATTCGTTGGGCCTGTTTTCAGCAATCCTGCTTACCATTCCCCGGCCACTGCCATCAAGGAACAACACCTTGCTGCCCTGCTTCCAGTCTGTTTGGGCAAAAGAGCCTTCAGCAAAAGCGGAAGTCCATTTGCGATAGGTATCATCGGTCCATAACACCTTCCATACCTTTTCCGGCGCGGCGTTGATCAAAACGTTGAAATTGATTTTTTCCATAAAACAAAATTTAAAACGGTAATTGATTAGTTGATACTGCAAAGCTGGATAAATTATTTCGAATCGTGCGGGTGCAATGGCGACATTTCCTGCGGCTGGATGCGACAACCAGCAAGGCCGCTCGGGTGGCCGCGGATGCGGATTTTTCATTGCCGCTCAAAATGGTTTCATTACCTTAACAACAAAATACCCTCCATGATTGCTACTGTCCGTGAAGCATTTAATAGCGCCTTTACGATCGGGAAATATGAAGCCTTTCTGGCGGAGCTTCATGGTGTCCATCCCGGGCAGATTGATTTTCGTGTTGCTGAGACACCGGTGTTCGTGCCGGGGGAGTTTACAGGGAAAATGCTGTCAGCCTGTGAAAGTATTGTGGACATCATTGCCGGCCCGGCATTCACTGAGCTCACGAAAAATGCCATCCCGGAAAAGCTCAAAGTCCCCGGTGAAAACGATCACACCCATTTTATTGCGTTTGATTTCGGGGTCTGCATTAATGACCGTGGAGAATATGAACCACAGCTCATCGAAATGCAGGGTTTTCCCTCCCTGTTCGCCTTTGAAGTCCTCATACCCGAGATAAGTCAAAAACATTTTCCACCGCCAGCCGGCTTTACTTCGTATCTCAACGGATATGACAAAGAAAGCTACCTGGAACTATTCAAAGAGATCGTATTGGCCGGCGAAAACCCGGAAAATGTGATCCTCCTTGAAATATTCCCTAAAAAGCAAAAGACGCGGATTGATTTTTATTGCACCGAACAGTACCTGGGGATAAAGATGGTTTGTTTGACCGAACTGATACAGGAAGGGAAAAAACTGTTTTACTTAAACGAGGGAAAAAAAACAGAAATTAAAAGGATATACAACCGAATTATTTTTGATGACTTACAGCAGCAAAGCCAGGAAGTCCAGGACAAAGGAAAAATTTTCTTTGAGGAGCTTGATGTAACCTGGGTTCCTCATCCTAATTGGTTTTATCGCATCAGTAAATACACGCTGCCGCTCATACGCCATCCCTATGTACCGGAAACGTTTTTCCTCGACCGGCTCGATCCCGTACCCCGGGATTTGGAAAACTATGTATTGAAACCGTTATTTTCATTCGCCGGTCAGGGCGTGGTCATTGACGTAACACCCGCCGATATTGAAAAGGTGAAAGACCCGCATAACTGGATCCTCCAGCGAAAAGTGCGGTATGCCGATGTCATCCGCACGCCGGACGAACCGGCCAAAGCGGAAATCCGCGTTTTTTATTTTTGGAAAGACGGGGAATCCAGGCCAGTCGCGACGCAAAACCTGTCCAGGCTCAGCAAGGGAAAAATGATTGGCGTACGCTATAATAAGGATAAGCAATGGGTCGGCGGAAGTTTTTGCTGGTTTGAACCAACTGCGGACAAAAAGTAATCGCCTGGCGGAAACAATACACACTAACAAACATCAACTCAAATATGCAGGACATAAAAACAGTAAAACCAAAGGAGTTATTTCCCGGCGTTACCGGGTATTATGTTCACGGCGCCAATATGACGTTTGGCTATATCGACCTCAAAAAGGGGAGCGCCGTGCCGATGCACCAGCACCTGCATGAGCAGACCACTTATATAGTATCAGGCCAGCTAGATATGAACATCGGAGGGGTGGTATATTCACTAACACCCGGCATGGTGCACGTGATTCCCTCTAATACGCCGCACAGCGCGGTGGCAGCAGAAGATACTGTAGCCATAGACGCGTTCAGTCCAGCAAGAGAGGATTATAAATAGCCGTAGCATTTACCGGTAGTAGCTAAAAATAGGTGGAGAGCCCAATCTGTATCCCTGCCAGGCGGGAAGGGGGGTTGCCCAGGATATCTTTTTTCCAGTTGTAGCGATAGTTGGCGCGTATGACAGTCTGCGCTGTCGGCCTCCAGCTGATTGCGGGGACAATTGAAAATACCTCGTCTGATATATTTCCGCCGGTCGATTTGAAGGTTCCCCTGTTCCAGTCAACATATTCCAGGCGAAGCGCCGCATTCAGGACGGCATTTTCAAAACCGAGCATGGGTCTTTTCCATACAGGCTGCACGATGTCAACAAAACCACCCTGCTGCCTGGAACCATACTGTTCGGTATAGGTGTCAGGAACATCGACGTGCACCCAGGACCATTCCCCGTTTAAAAAGGTTTTAAGTGTTGGAATCACTGTATTAAAGTCGACGGCAAAAACATCGACCCGTCTTTTGACGTCCAGCGTCAGCCCGTCATCCTGGAATTTATTATAGACCCCACCCATATAGGAAATGCCAAGTTCCCCGGCCTTGCTGTTCCTGATGGCAAATTTGCCGGTCAGCAGCAGCGTTCCATTAAAGCTTTCTTCAAACCTGTCCGGGTTGTGCTTGCTGGCCGGCAAAAATGTTTTGTTCTCCCGGTTGGAAATGATACTGTCATCGAAACCGTTGGTGAGATAAATTTCATAAGCGTAGGCCCAGTCTTTATTGAATTTTTTGCCATATAGACCAAAGCCGACATTGCTCCAGGTCGCGGGCAGCATTTGGGTCGCAGCGATCGGGCGATCCACAAATTCCCATTTGGGACCATCATGGTTTTGATTAAAAGCACCAATGGGATTCATCACTATTCCTCCCCGGAAATTCAGCAGGGGCGCAAATTCAAAATCCACGGATGCGAATTCAATATTTATCTCCTTGGTTCCATCCTCAAATTCAATTTCACTCAGAAATTTAATCCGGTTGGCGATTGCAGAAGAAATAAACAGGGTCATTCGGCGCATTTGCAACTGGTGTCCCTCGCTGATTCCATTTTCGCTTAAATACTGGTAATTGGCTTCCACGTATCCCCCGAGCGCCACCGGCAGTTTACCCAGCTTTAAAAAAGGGCGGTTGTAAACAGCGTCCAGGTTCATCAGCATGGCCGAAGTATCACGGGGGATCCGCCGGAGCAGCGTTGGATCGATTTGCGCGGTCGCCATCCCGGCGGTCATAAAAAAAACGGCCAGTGAAAAAATCTTCTTCATACAGCTCTTAAGTCTATAAATAACTGATCGTTGTTTATGGAAATAGGAAAACTCCGGAGGTTGCGATCAGCCGGGCCGTTTGACACAGCACCCCGGCTGCTAAACTCACTGCCATGCGCACTGCACTGCAGCCTGTCTCCGGAGGCCTGCAACTCTGTTCCCTGGTGGGTACAGCTCATCCATAAAGCGCTAAATTCATTCGCACCGAGCCGGTATACGCATATGGGATATTGAAGCGCTTCGTTCCTGACAATAAGGAAAGAACGATAGGACTTCCTACCGTTTGATTGCAGGATAAATTCGTTGATATCAATGGTGATCCCGTCGGTGCCGAGCGTTCCCTTGATGTATCGTGTCGACTGGCAGGACGAAATTATTCCAGCCAGCGCTGAGGCTGCCAGGCAGGCTGTACAGCTATTTTGCAAAAATTCTCTTCGGTTCATTTCCGTTATAAGGATTCAAGGAATTTAATAAGCTGCAATTTTTCATTGGTTGTAAGCTGCTGAAACTGGTTGCGGCTTGACTCTCCCTCTCCCCCGTGCAGCAGGATAGCTTCTTCAATACTTTTTGCCCTGCCGTCATGCAACAGGAAATATTGCCCGCCCTGTGATTGTTTTGACAGGCCGATTCCCCAAAGCGGGGGCGTTTTCCACTCGCTGGTGTGCGCCGATCCTTCCGTGTACCCATCATCCAGCCCGGGCCCCATATCATGCAACAGCAGGTCCGTATAGGGAAAGAACGATTTATTTGAAAGCACGCTGATCGAAGATGGGCCGGTTCGAAGTTCCGGGCGGTGACAACCACTGCAATTGATCTGGATAAATAGCTCTTTCCCCTTTTTTACGTCTGCATCATTTGCATTACGCTGAAGAGGAACCTTTAATGTTTTCAGGTAAAACACAACATCCAGCACGGTCTTGTCCGTAATTTCAGGATCAATGATATTGCCGCTGTAAGTATCCCGGGGCTCGAACGAAGAGGTGATCCCAATATCCTGGTTGTAGGCATTTACCGTTTGTTGTAATAAGTCATACGTCGCTCCCTTTTTGCCAAAACGCCCGATGTATTTTTCATTTCTTTCAACCGCGTCCCCGCGCAGCGTCGCGTAGTGCGGGACCGCATTCCAATTAGGTACGCCGGAAATCCCGTCCCCATCACTGTCTTCCGGGTCAGCCATGGCAAGTATCGACTGGTCGGTAACGGCGTCCAGGAAGCCAAGGCCCGTATTAGCCGGGGGAGTAAAACTGGAATGGGTGGCGCCGGCAGGAATTGCTTCCGGTACATAACCGGGAATCGCCCTGTTTTGCAGCTGCGGTCCTCCCGCATGCAGAAATTGATTCCCCGTGCTGTCCGTTTGCCCAAACCGTGTTAACGTCGTAAATGGGTGGCCCTTCCCGTCGCCCGCATGGCAGGAACCACAGGACGTAGCCACGAAAATGGAGCCCAACCCGGTTGATGAAGTAAACACCTCGTCATTAAAGGCGATATCACCTGCCAGGAACTGGGCCTGCTCTGCATAGCTGAGGCCTTCAACCGGCCCGTCGAGCAGCTGGTCTTCCGCAGGGGTCGCCGGCAGCATTTTTTTGCAGGCGACAATTAATGAAACAATAATAAGTATGCAGATGACTTTCTTCACTCCTAACTATTTGGAACTGCAAATCTACAAAATTTGGTAGACCAAATAATTTTTTTTTATCATCCCCCGGCATATTTCTATTTTTGCGCATGGCCCATTTCGCACATCATTCCGAAGAGAACTACCTGAAGACACTCTACAAGCTGTCCAATAAGGAGTTAAAGAAGGTGAACAATACGGCCCTTGCAAAAGAACTGGGCCTCAACCCGGCGACCGTACTTGAAATGGTTCGAAAGCTCAGTGCTAAAAAACAGGTGAAACTGATGCCTGACAAAAGCATCCAATTGACCGAAAGCGGTAAAAAAACGGCTCTGTTGACCATCCGAAAACACCGCCTCTGGGAAGTATTCCTGGTTCAAAAGCTGCATTACACCTGGAACGAGGTGCATGAACTGGCTGAACAGCTGGAGCATGTGGAATCAAGGGACATGACGGACAGGCTGGAAGCTTTTTTGGGCTACCCGGCTTTTGACCCCCATGGGGATCCTATCCCCGACCGGAACGGTAACCTCAAGACCAATCTTTCTGTCCCGCTGAGCAATTCTGCCGCGGGTAAAAACTATATCGTGATAAACCTGGCTGACACCAGCGACTCCTTCCTGCAGTACCTCGGGAAGCTGGGAATAAAGCCTGGGACAAAACTGAAACTGACTGAGCATAATCAGTATGATAGTTCAACCACCATCCTGCTGCAAAAAAACAACGTGCAGCTTAGTGAGAAAGCTGCACGTAATATCCTGGTTCAGCCAGCCTGATCAATTATGAAATTTCTTTTTCAGTTCCATTAGCTTGGACTGGAAAGGATTGAGTTGTTCGGGTTTACGGTTCACCGGCCGGGCATTGCCTGGTTCGTTCCTGCGGCCGTTGTCGGCGCCGCTACCGTCCTTCATTGAGAGGGCCACTCTCTTTCTCGCCACATCCACCTCGAGGACAGTGACCATAACTTTCTGGTTTAGCTTCACGACTTCATTGGGGTCACTTACATAACGGTTAGCCAGGTGCGAAATATGGACAAGCCCGTCCTGTTTGACACCAACATCCACAAACGCGCCGAAATTGGTGATATTGGTAATAATACCGGGAATCTTCATACCGGCTTTGAGATCGTCCATTGAGCTGATACCCTCCGCAAAACGGAATTCTTCAATCGGCGAGCGGGGATCCCTTCCGGGTTTTTCCAATTCTTTCAAAATATCCTCGATGGTATACTGGCCCGCGGTTTCAGTTACAAAATCTTTGACCTTAATTTCCTTTCGCAAAGCGGGTTTCCCGATCAGGTCAGCGACTGAACAATTTAACTTCGCTGACATCTCCTCAACCAGTTTGTAGCTTTCAGGATGTACCGCTGAATTGTCCAGCGGGTTTTCGCCGTTCGGGATCCGCAGGAATCCCGCACATTGTTCAAAAGCCTTCGGTCCCAGCATGGCCACCTTCTTCAGTTCCTCCCGGTTTTTAAATCCACCATTTTTAGTCCTGTACTCAACAATGTTTTTGGCGACCGTTGCGCTCAACCCGGAGACATAGGCCAGCAAGTGTTTGCTGGCAGTGTTAACGTCGCAGCCAACGAAGTTTACGCAGCTTTCCACCACATGGTCCAGCGACTCCTTCAGTTTGGTTTGGTTAACGTCGTGCTGGTACTGGCCCACTCCAATACTTTTAGCGTCAATTTTTACCAGTTCGCTGAGCGGATCGAGCAGCCTTCTTCCAATGCTGATGGCGCCGCGCACTGTCACATCCTCTGCAGGAAATTCTTCGCGCGCCACCTCGCTGGCTGAATAAATGGAGGCACCGCTTTCGTTGACCATGAAAATGGAGACTGGTTTTCCAAAATCAATTCCACGGACCAGTTGCTCTGTTTCCTTGCTTGCGGTGCCGTTACCATACCCGATGGCTTCGATATCGAATTTAGCGACAAGCCCCCTGAGTGCAAGGGATGCTTTTTCCCATTCATGCTGCGGTGCGTGCGGGAAGATGGTTGAATAATTCAGGAATGTCCCGTTTTCGTCCAGGCACACTACTTTACACCCAGTACGAAATCCCGGGTCAATGGCCATGACCCGCTTCTGACCAAGTGGCGAAGCCAGCAACAATTGCCGCAGGTTTTCTGCAAACACGCGAATAGCTTCTTCATCAGCCCGGGTCTTGCTGCTTAAGCGGAATTCCGTTTCAATGGAGGGCTTCAGCAACCGGCCAAAGCTGTCTTCTGCCGCTCTTGCTACCTGTTTTGAACATTCATTACTATGCCTTACAAAAATTTTCTTTAATTCCTCAACCGCATTTTCCTTTTCAATAGAAATATCCATGATCAAAAAGCCTTCTTTCTCTCCCCTACGGATCGCCAGCAGGCGATGCGAGGGGCAATCGGCAAGCGGTTCACTGAACTCAAAATAATCCCGGTACTTCTGGGCGTCCTCTTCTTCCTTCTTTGAAGTGAGCACCTTTGAAGATAGTTTGGCCTGCTCCGCAAATAGTTTCCGGATGCAGTTCCTTGCCTGCTCATTTTCTGCAATCCACTCTGCCATGATATCCCTTGCCCCCTGTAAAGCGTCTTCGGCATCTTTTACCTCGCCGGTCACGTATCCGCCTGCCGTTTCCTGCATATTGATCTCCGGTTGCTCCATCAGGATTTTGGCGAGCGGTTCCAGGCCCTTTTCAATAGCAACCGAACCTTTGGTTTTCCGTTTAGGCTTATAGGGCAGGTAAATGTCTTCCAGTTCGGCCGATACGATGCAATCTTCAATCCTTTTTTTAAGTTCAGGTGACAGTTTCCCGGCTGCTTCTATCGTCTTCAAAATAGTATCCTTTCGCTTTTCAAGCTCATCATAATATTTTATTTTATCTATGACAGCGCCTATCCGGACTTCGTCCATATTACCGGTGGCTTCCTTTCTATAGCGGGCGATAAAGGGGATAGTGGATCCTTCCTGGTGTAAATCGAATACGCTGTTAACCTGTTTGATGCTTACTGACAGTTCCGAAGAAATCTGCTGAATATATTTTAAGTCCATTGCATTTGAATTAGGGGTAACAAATGTAAATGATGAGCAATGGAAAAAAAATTTGTTTAATTCAGTGAACCTGGAAAAAAACAAACTATCAACATTCAATACACATCCAATTGAATTACGGGAGAGAAAGCCGGATTACCGTGCGCTTTTTTTCTTCAGAGCATTTAAAAAAGTATACTCGTATGCAAGCAACCAGGACTGGGCGGTCATTCTTTCCATATTGGATCCGAGTTGAAATCGGTATCCAAGGTTCAATTTGGAATTGCTGTTAAAGATAAACTGCAATGCGGGCGCCAAATCGATATAGTACGCATCCCGGTCGAGCGCCCTTTGCCCCAGCAGTTCCACGTATACATTCATATTAGTCTGCCGATAGCTCTGGTAATTTATCGGAAACACCAGGTAGCCGGAGGAGAGGGAATAATTGACCGCGTTCCTGACAGGTTCGGCGGTATGGTGATAGGTCGAAGGGTTTGCCAGTGCATGGAGATACGCAATCGTTCCCGACAAGGCAAGACGGTTCCATAGCTGCGTACCGATTAACCCTGCCTGGACACCGCTTTTGTCCCCCGACAGGCTCAGTTCGTCATAGCTGAATTCACTGCGGCTGTAAGCAATATCCGCAAATGCCGCCATCCTGAAATGCTTATGTACTTCATCGTGTGAAAGAAAACGGTATTTTAAATAGGTATAGACAGACTCCCACCTGAAATTAGGAGTATGCATGTCAGCAAATGTAGCCGCGGTATGCCACATCAGGTTTTTGCTGATTCCCATCATGACTTCGGGCGTATAACGCTGCATAAAGCGCCTTTCAGCGCTGGCAGACCTGGCAATGAGATTAGCACTGATCTTCGCACTCAGCGAATGTGCAGGCATGTTTGATGCCGGTTCCGAATAGACATAAAGCTCCTGGCCTGCAGCCCGGACTGAACACAGGAGCAAAATGCCCATAATTAATTTTTGCATACGGATACATTGAAAATCACTGGTCCAATAATTGTTTCAGCGCTTTTTCAAGATCTTTCTTTTCGGGGTTAATGCCAATTACAGTACCGTCTTTATTGATGAGATACGAAGTAGGTATCTGGTAAACATTCCAGTCAATAGCTGTCTGCGCCTCCCATCCCCTGTCGTCGATGACCTGAGGCCAGCTTATTTTATCCTTGGCGATGGCTTTTATCCAGTCTTTCTTATCCTGGTCGAGGGACACACCCAAAATTTCAAAACCTTTGCTTTTATACTTGGAATATAGCTTTACCAATTGCCTGTTGGAAACGCGGCAGGGACCGCACCAGGACGCCCAGAAATCAACCAGGACCACTTTGCCGCTAAGGGAAGTAAGTGAAAGGGTATCCCCCTTGGGTGTCTTCAGGTTAATATCATAGGCCAGTTCGCCCGGGCGGGGCTGTGCCTGTGCTAAAGCACCAACCAAAAGAATTGCCGTGAAAAGAAAAAATCGTTTGAACGCTGACATAGATTGTGTATTTGAATCTTTCGCATTTTATTATTCAGGATACTCCCGGTCCATGCCGGAAGTATCCTGAAGGTTAATTAAATCGTTACGTGATAGATACGGGTATTCTCCGCAATACCTTCTTTTTTACAGCACGATGCAGCCCTTCCCGTCTGGATACAACTCATCGTTGTGGAGTGGCTGATTTTCTTAAACTCTTTAGCGGTCAGAAAATTCTTATCCACCACTGTCAATGTCTTTTCACCCTGCAACACGTGGTCCTTGAGCGATAAAAAATGATAGGTGTTGCCCTCCAGTGTTACATGCCCGTCCTGTTGAATTTTCAGGTTGTCGAAGTTCCCGGTCATTTTCAGGCTGGCCACTGAAAATCCTGCATCTTCTACCGCAGCCTTTAATGCGTCAATATCAGCTTTCGCACCTTCCCTGAATTCCACGTAAAAAGCGGCATTTTTTATATCCGGTTTTACGGAACTCACAAACGGTAACGCTTTGAGGGCTTTATTAATTGCATTATTACACATCGAGCAGGTCAGCCCGCTCGCCTGCAGAGTTGCTTTCGTAAACTGGGCCCTTGGATAGAAACCCAGTAAAAGCAAGCCCGCAAATATTATTATTGTTTTCATTTTGTTTTGCTTATGGGTTAATACTACGATTTCTTGCAGCAATTCTTCTCCGCCGAATTACGGCCTTTGCCCTCACAACATGCGGTCTCTGCGCATTTTGTGTCTTTGCTGGCGCAGGTTTCAGCACAACTTATTTCTTTTGAAGCCTGTCTTTCGTATTTGCAGCATTCATCAAGGGCATTATATGCTTCCTCCGTTGCTTTATAACCCGGTGTATAATATCCTGTTTTGGCAATTGCCTGCTGCAGGACGGCCACGCTGGACAATGATGTGTTATAAGACACGTTGAGTGTTTTGGTCACAGGGCTCCATTCCGCGTATGTTGCGCCTGCCTTTTTTGCCGCATTTTCAATTTTTTTCTTGCACATGCCGCATTCACCCTGGACCTTGAATGAATCAGATCTTACTTGTTGCGCAGTTGCAGAAAAAGTTAAAAACAAACATGTAATAATAACCGAAAAAGGTTTTATCGTTTTCATGATAACATTTTTAAATATGAGATAACTGTTTAAATCCCAAATCAGGGATGATGGATTTGTCAGACAGTAGGTACTATAGCGAGTCCCTCACCATCGAACAATGGGTGACAATATCTCAAATCCTGAAAACGCAAAGCTGCAGGTAGGTATCCTGCCCGTGGAGCAAAGGAGGCGAATCACCTGGCAGGTTAGTAGCCGGTTCACCTGTCTGAATGAAACTGGCGGCTATAAACTGCGAAGGAACGGCAACAGGGGCTTTGACTGTCGTCCAGTCAACAACGAATTGCGAGCCCTTGTTCTGGTCATCATCGATCTTAACGAGCTTTACTTCGTCGTGGCAACATCCGTGTGACTTTTCTTTGTGCATCCCGCATGTACCACAATCTTTTTGCGAAGTGGCGTAGCCAACATCCGCTGATGCAAAGCGGTTCATGCAATAATGCATATTGACTATCACCCCGCTGCTGACAGCGAAATAAAGGATAGCCACTATAATTACTGCAAATTTTTTCATGCCACTGCAAAGATAACCACAGAAACGAAAATACGCAGGCGGATTTTGCCGTTTCGGTCATAAAACCCCGAATTATCAATCAGTTAACAAAACTCCAGTAAATTCCGAAACGAAGCTGCAGCCCAGGGTAAGCATAGTCAGGGGCCGGAACATTGTTTTTGTAAAAACCAAAGGAGGGATCAAAGGTTAATGCGTTGAGGTTGGCTGCGCTAAAGAAGACTTTAAAGCCCTTAATGCGGAAATTAACAAATGCCCTGATGTCAGGCCTGTTGGTAATGGTAGTGCTGTCCTGGTAAAAAAACTGCCCGAGCGCCGGAGAATAACCGTCTGCTTTGTAAGGCGTATTATACCGGACTTCAAACCCGGTCGAAAGAGTCAGGTTCTTAAAGAAAACCCCTTCGTAAGCGATCCGGTTGCGCGTAAAAAGGAAGGGAACATTGATGTCCACATTTCCTGCCTTCTGCTGAACATATACATCTGCATACCAGAACCAGCGTTTTCCAATCCTGAATACCTTTTGGAGCGATAGCTGCAGAAAATTGAAAAGAGTACTCTCCTGCTGCAGTTTATAGTAGTCAGTCATGTACATATAATTACTGACCAGGTAGTAATCTGCCCCAAGCCGGAGGTTAATGAAGGGATTAAAATACGAGCCATAAAAATGGGTGATATTTTCCTTATTAAAACTCTTAATGGCATCCAGGTAGAAACTGCTGCGTGAATCATAGGTAAATGAGGGAGAACGGTTCACATTTTCAAAACCCAGTTGCAGGGATCCCAGCTTTCTCCCGGCAAAAGTCTGCAAACTGCCATGCGCTTCATAGTCACCCGCATTCAAGCCATTAAGATAAAACCTGCCGTTGGCTTCCACAATCCACTTTTGATTACGTGTACGGTTCCGATATTCACCGTGCAAAATCATATTGTAAAAAGTATACTGGCCAGGAAAGAAATTTCCCCGCAGATTTTGTATGGTAGCTCCGAGTTTTATGAATTGCTGCAGGTTCTTTGCATCCGGAAACTGGTAGACGGAAAAATCATTGCTAATGTCCTGCCATTCATCCCTGAATTTCAGGGTATCACCTACCGACGGGAAATGAATATTATAGTAGTCATGGTAAAACGCCGAGTCTCCTCCAAAATCCTGGTACACAAATTTGCTCTTGCTGTATGTGACTGAATGCTCGAATCGCAGCCGCGGGTAAAACAGCGGAACCACGGTTGAATCGGTAACCAGTGAATCCTTTTTACCCAAATCATATTGCTGGCGCATCAGGAATGTAAATTCCCTGTAAATATTACCCGTAGTTATAACAGTGTTGAAAAAGTTCCCGGTATAATTCTCGTACGAGCCAATTTTTGTAGGGATATTGAAACGATCGGTAAAATTCGGATCGCTTAGATAGTCGACCCCGGTTTCGAGGAACCCCCCGCTTTCCCCTGCGTTAATACCATTGGCCAGTACGATGGCGTAGTTGTTATACCTTTTGGATTTGGACTGGTACCAGGAGGTAAATAAATAATTATTCTCTGAAGACTTCTGGTTTTGGAAATAACCCTGCGAAGTGAGTCCACGGTAATTTACCGAAGCATTCCATCCCGGGGTGATATTTTGGGTGTGGAAGACCTCAATGATTTGTTCTGAGCGGCTGCCAATAAGATAGTTCAGCTCAGAATAAGGCCTCGTGGTATTGAAGAACCTGATTTTATCCAGTTTTAACCTGTAGACATCGAAAGAATGAAAGCCAGGATCCCATCCTGATTTCATGAGAGGGGAAAACAACATGGATTTTGATGCCGTACCGTCATTGCCCAGGTACAGGTTAGTGGCGGGTATGGGGAACCTTGTAGTATAATCGCTGATAGAAGAATCCAGTTTGTAGTTTCGGCTTGAATCCAGGTATCGAAAGGTTATGGTGATGGAATCTTCCAGCTTGTCCCGTTTCTTGAGACTGTCGCCACTGCCCCCCCTGCCGATATTACCCATGCTCCGGCCGATATTTCCAATGCGGCCCGGGATCTGGGCCACCGCTGACAGGGAAGCGGTGAAAAAGCAAATTAAAAAAAGGTATGTTATTTTCTTTACCAGCGTATTAGATTATATGAACCCGGAAAATTAATGAAGCAAAAATACAAACGTGGTTATAGCATCGTTAAATGGCAGCCACCATGTCCTTAAAGATGGCCGCAAAATGCGGTTCTGCCTGTTTTGCAGCCTGTAACACCTCTTCATGGGAAATTTTGTTTTCCTCTTCCCGGATACCCAGGTCAGTTATCACGCTCATCGCAAACACCGGGAGACCCATATGGTTAGCAACAATGCATTCCTGGACGGTACTCATTCCCACGGCGTCGGCCCCCAGGATGTGCACCAGCCTGTACTCAGCCCTTGTTTCAAAAGTCGGGCCGGTTACACCGTAATAAACTCCTTCACGCACAGTTATGCCCCGGGTGATTGCAATTGTTTTCGCTTTCTGGATAAACTCTTTTTTATAGGCTTCGCTCATGTCAGGAAATCGCGGCCCCAACACTGAAATATTGCTGCCGATGAGGGGGTTGCGGATGTCAAAACTGATATGATCGGTGATAATCATGAGATCACCTACTTTAAATGAAGGATTGACGCCGCCGGCAGCATTGGAAAGGAGCAGCGCTTCTATACCAAGCATTTTCATCACGCGGATGGGAAATACGACCTGCGCCGCCTCGTAACCCTCATAAAAATGAAAGCGCCCTGCCATGCATATCACCTTTTTTCCACTCAGGTTTCCGAAAATGAGCTTCCCCTTGTGACCCTCCACCGTAGAAACCGGGAAATGTGGAATCTCACTATAGGCAATTTCTGCTTCGATTTCAATTTCCTCACTGAAATTGCCCAGGCCACTTCCCAGTACAATACCCACCTGCGGCCGGCCCTTGTAAAGATTCCCGATAAAGTCTGTCGCCTCTTTCAATTGTTCCATTATCGCCTGTGGCATAGCGTTCTATTTTGAGGGAGCAAATATATGTCTTCTCTTTGCAACCCGGAAAGATTGGCCGCCGGCGCCCCTTCCGTTTGACGGCGCATGATTAAGCTGAATCAATTATATTCGCATCAAATTTTTATACATGAATCTTCACGAATACCAGGCCAAGGAACTACTGAAAAAATACAATGTACCGGTACAGGAAGGCTACGCCTGCAGCACGGTCCATGAGGTGGAAGATGCTTACCGCCAGATAAAGGGACAGTCGGGCAGCAACTTTGCCGTAATTAAGGCACAGATACACGCAGGCGGCCGTGGAAAAGGGAAGATTAAAGAAACCGGTATTAATGGCGTGAAGGTTGCCAAAAGCCTTGAGGAAATAACAGATTTTGCCCAGAAAATACTGGGAGGCACACTGGAAACAATCCAGACTGGCCCGGCAGGAAAAGTGGTAAACAAAGTGCTGGTGGCCCAGGATATGTATTACGATGGTCCCAGCCCAAGGAAGGAATTTTACCTTTCAATATTGCTGGATCGCAGCACGGGCCAAAACGTAATCATGTACAGTACTGAAGGCGGCATGAACATAGAGGATGTTGCGCATGATACGCCTGAAAAGATATTTAAAGAATGGGTTCACCCGGGAGGAGGGCTGCTCGCCTTCCAGGCAAGAAAAATAGCGTTTAATCTTGGTGTGAGCGGAGAAGCATTCAAGAATATGGTAAAGTTTGTGACCAATTTATACAGCGCGTATGTCGGCCTTGACTGTTCGATGCTTGAAATAAATCCTTTATTTAAAGCAGCTGATGATAAGATTGTGGCGGTAGACTGCAAGATGAACCTGGATGACAATGCGCTGGTGCGTCACGCTGACCTGGCATCCATGAGGGATGTTACTGAAGAAGATCCCACCGAAGTGGAAGCGGGAAAATACAATCTCAACTTTGTAAAACTGGACGGCAATGTGGGCTGTATGGTTAACGGGGCCGGGCTCGCGATGGCAACGATGGACATGATTAAGCTCAGTGGTGGTGAGCCTGCCAACTTCCTGGATGTTGGCGGAACGGCCAATGCGCAGACAGTTGAGGCCGGGTTCAAGATTATCATGAAAGACCCGAATGTGAAAGCAATTCTTATCAACATATTTGGCGGAATTGTACGCTGCGATCGCGTTGCGGCGGGAGTCATAGAAGCTTACAAGAATCTTGGCAATATTAAAATACCCATCATCGTGCGCTTGCAGGGTACCAACGCGGTGGAAGCAAAAAAGCTGATTGACGAAAGCGGGCTGAAGGTACAATCAGCCATCCTGCTGAGCGAAGCAGCAGAACTGGTGAAAAAAGCGGTCGCGTAAGCCTTACGGTTCCCGCGCAATAAATTTATACTTGATAAGATCCCATTGAATCAATGGGATCTTATTTTTTCCGGGCAAATCTGATCCATTTTTTAACCAGTGAGTGTAATAGTTTTGAGATATGAATGTAACTATAAGGCCCATAGAAAAAAATGACAATCCAATACTTGCCAAAATCGTAAGGGAAACACTCGCTGAATTTGGCGCCAATCATCCTGGCACAGTTTACTACGATCCCACGACTGATGCATTGTATGAACTCTTCCAGGAACCCGGAGCTTTATATTTTACGGCGCTTGTCAATGGCAGGATTGCAGGTGGCGGCGGCATTTATCCTACTGACGGCCTGCCCGAAGGAACCTGTGAACTGGTCAAAATGTATCTCATCCCCGAAGGACGGGGAATTGGATTGGGCAAAACAATTATTGAAAAATGCCTCCTTGCGGCTAAGGAAGAAGGATACACCAGTGTTTACCTGGAAACGATGCCTGAGCTCCGCAAGGCATTGAAAGTCTATGAAAAATTCGGATTTGAATATCTCAGCGGCCCGATGGGAAATAGCGGTCACACGGGCTGCAGCCTCTGGATGCTGAAAAAACTTACCTGAACATTGCTATCATCAGTTCTGTTTTTCCACTTCGTAAACAGGGCTGAACAGGTATACCCTCCCCGTCTTCACTTCCACGCACTGGAATCGCTTTCTCATTTTATGCCCTTTGCGGAAAAGGCGGCCATCGTCGGTCTTGAATAAGGCGTTTTCCACTAGTTCTTCGACCAGGACATAATTGGTGTGGTTCTTATCGTATCGACGCAGCACCCGGAGCAAATCGTCCTCTGCGCAACTGGTGGCGGCCGGATTTTTCAGCGATAGCAGCAGCTCCTTTTCAATATCTGGCGGAAATTTTTTATTCCTCAGGAACTGATCCAGTAATTGGCCGTAAATCATTTTCCATTCCCTGCCATGCGACTGTACCTGGTTGCCATACTGCTCAAACGTAAGGAGGTGCGCCAGCTCATGCAGGAGTGTGATTAAGAATGAATAGACGTTGAGGTTACCGTTGACGCTAATGCGATGATTTTTGTGATGCGTCTGGTGTCGATAATCACCTAAAATGCTTTTCCGCTCCCTGGCAATGGTAAGATGGACCTTGTACTGGTTGAGGTATTGCAATACAGCCTCAAAAGTACCTTCCGGTAAAAAATGCTGCAGGCTGGTAACGGGAGCTTCCTTTTTAGGCATTTGGTTTACTTCTCAGCATTTTTGTCAGCGCGGAAACCTCGATAAAACTGTAAAGAAGATACAGTACCATGCATGTAAACAGCGCAGGCTTATTTACCTGCCGCTGGGCCATCTGGATGTAAACGAAGGCCGCAATAGCACAAATGAAAAACTTGATCATAACGCTGCGGTAAACGGACCGCACAAATGCGTTGGGGTTTGATGATTTTAAGCCCCTTTTTGCCAGCAAAAACGAAACCAGCGTGACGGCAAATATCAGCAGGTTGCCAAAAATGAGAACTGCCTGGTCTGCATTCCATCTTGCAAGCATGGATTTGCCCGATAAAAAAAAGGCATTTAAAATAACAAAGAGTAAGATAACCGGGAAGAATGGACGTCGTTTACGCTGCATTAACTAGATTTTTAATTGGCTGCCAGGGAGTGCTGACGCAGTTGACAGTAATGCATGCAAAGGTGCAGAAAGTTTCACGAATAAAAACCTTCGCTTCCTGCTAAAAAGATACCTGTCCGCATAGAAATAGTCCATGCAGCGGGATAAAAAAGGAGCCGGCTACCTAGTTGACCAGTTCCACTACTTCGTTCAGCGCCAGCGATTGGGAAACAGAGGTAGGCGTTCCCATATGGCACTGGCCGTTGAAGGTAGCGGTCGGTTCAACCTGCAATTTGCCGGCGTTGATATTGCCGGTAATATCGCATTCGCCCTTGAGCTGAAGCAAATCCTTGATTTTGATATTACCTTTCACCCTGCCGGTAATATCAGCCTGGTTGGCTTCGATGTCGCCTTCTACGACGCCGCTGCTACCAATGATGATTTTTGAATTGCTTTTGATGTTACCGATGATGGTCCCATCAATGCGGAGATCGCTGCTGCTGTTGATGTCTCCTTTCAGGGTCGTGCCGGCGCTTACTAGCGTTGCGCCATTGCCGTTTGATTTTTCACTGCTCATGATGTCGGGTTTGGATTTTGAGTTAAACATAGGTACTATTTAATCATTGACGAATTCTTCCTTCGGGACCTGGATGATGTTGGTGTCAAGCCTCATGTTCACATCCCCGTTCAGCACTTTCTTGACCCCCTCGATGTATTGCGCCTGATAAATCACCTGCTTTTCCAGTGAATCGACCCTGTATTTCATCTGTTTATACTCCCTGCCAATCTTCAGGTCATCGTAACCGGGTATATAGTATTTCAGCGGTGTAAAGACGATCAGCGCCACTGTAAGGCCCACCAGGAGGACAAAAATGGTGCTTAACCCAATATACACGCTTAATCTCGATAATTTAAACGTCACAACCTCCTCGTAAGTATCATCGTTCATAATTACCAGCCTGTATCGGTTTCTCAGGCGCTGTAAAGTCGTGCCTGCTTCCAGTTTTGCCATAGTTGCAGTTTAAGGATTTAAAGGTAAGGAATGGGGATGGGTTTTGTCCGCCTTCCAGCCTGTAAATCAACATAAAAAATGTGTTCGCGGCCAAAATAAAATAGCTGAAATTCAGTTATTAAGACTTAGATTTTCCTGGCAAATGCGAAAGACCCCAAATATTTTAGTTACTGGACTTTTTTCATTGATTAGCATCACCTCTTTTTGCCAGTTGGGGTTTTCATTTGATATAAAAAAGCCTAAGCCTTACGAGGATCGGGTACTAAAGTCAGAAAAAAGCGATAAAACGAAGTTTAATGTACCCCGTCGCTTTTTCCAGAACACCTTCACCCATTACAACTACTACTTTAACGCAAATAACAAGCTGAATGAGGTGCTGGAAATGGCAAAATTGTCCCACCGGGACGATTACTCTCAGCTGCTGACATTTTACAATTACACGCTTGATGAGGTCTCGCAATACAAAACGGAATTGGATTCCCTGGTTTATAAAGCCCAGACAGCCATTGTTCTACATGACCTTCGCAACGATTGGATTGACAACATGTACCTCATCTGGGGGGCTGCCTATTACCTGCGAAAAGACTTTGACTCGGCATACCTGACTTTCCAGTTTATTAACTATGCCTTTGCACCGAAAGAGAAGGACGGCTATTATAAATATATTGGGAGCAAGGCCGATGGAAATTCGCCGACCAATATCGCCAACAAGGAAAAAAATTCCATCCCGAAACGGCTACTTTCTGAGCCGCCCAGCCGTAACGATGCTTTCATTTGGCAGATTCGCACTCACCTGGCTAAAGAACAGTATGCGGAGGCTTCGAGCCTGATTGCCCAGCTCCGCAATGATCCTGTCTTCCCAGACAGGTTAAAAAACGACCTGGAGGAGGTGCACGCCCTTTATTTCTACCAGCAAAGTATGTGGGATAGCTCCGCCTTTCACCTGACTAACGCGCTAAGTAACGCAGCCAACAGGAACGAAAAGGCCCGGTGGGAATACCTGATAGCCCAAATGTATGAGAGGAGCAACCGGCTGACCGACGCCCAGGCATTTTATGCCAAAGTCATCTCGCATACGACCGACCCGGTACTTGAAATATATGCCAGGCTCAGCTCTATCCGGGTTAACAAGGAAGGCGGCGACAATTATATTCAGAAAAACATCGACGAACTGCTGAAAATGGGCAGGAGGGATCGATACCTGGACTACCGGGACATCATTTTCCTGATGGCCGCCCAAATGGAGCTCGACCGCAATGACCCGGACGCTGCAGAAAAACTGCTTCTCAAAAGCCTGCATTACAACTATGGCAATTTGTCGCTTCGCAACCGGGCTTTTTTGCAGCTGGCAGAGATCGCCTTTGCCAAAAGAAAATACAGGCAGGCTTATAACTACTATGACAGCCTGCAATTAGCTGATCCTGATATCCCCGAGCCCGACAAAATACAGGCAAGAAAAGATATACTCGCCAAAGTCGCCTTCAATGTTGAAACAATTCAGCGGCAGGACAGCCTGCAGCGCCTGGCCGGTGGGCCGGAGGAAGAAAGAAAGGCATTTGTAAAAAAGCTGGTGAAGCAATTACGTAAGGCGCAGGGCCTGAAAGACGAAGATTACCGGCCAACGCAGGCCTTGTCATCCTCTCCGCAGACCGTCCCCCAGCAGGACCTGTTCCCTTCAACGTCTGGGAAGGGTGAATGGTATTTTTATAACCAGACCGCCCGATCAAAAGGCTCCAGCGATTTTAAAGGCAAATGGGGTAACCGGCCGAACGTAGACAACTGGCGTCGTTCGGCAGCTATTACCGGCACCCAGGCAAGGCCTGGGAGGGGAAATCCTGCAGGTAACCCGGCCGCGGCTGGCACAAATACTGCCGACAAGCCAACCGAACTCACTTTCGACGGACTGTATGAAAACATTCCGTTAACCGGCGAAAAGATGAAAGCTTCTAATGATTCCATCCAGAACGCACTTTTTTCATTAAGCACTATCTACGCCGAACAACTGGAAGATTGTGAAGGATGCATCGAGGCCGCAGAATCATTACGTGAGCGTTTCCCGGGATTTGAACCCATGGACCGCGTACTGTTCAATCTGTATCACTGTTATAGCAAATTGGGAGAAACGGTCAGGGCCGATGCACTGAAGAAGACGATGACAGACAAATACGGAACCAGTGACTACACGGGCATAGTTACAACGGGAAAGAATCCCGCCATCCCAAAAGAAGATCCGAAACCCACCAAATTGTACGAAAACATTTACGATCTCTTTATAGAGGGAAATTTTGAAGAGGCAACGAAAAACAAGAAAGCGGCAGATAGCGTCTATGGAAAGGGGTACTGGACGCCACAACTTTTGTATATCGAAGCCGTATACCACGCAAAGCAGCGTGAAGACAGCGCGGCCAAGGCAATCCTGGCGCAAATCATTGCGCTCTATCCCAGTTCTCCTCTTGCAGTAAAAGCAGAAACGCTAATCAATGTATTGGGCCGACGGGCTTCAATTGAGAACGAACTGGCGAATATGGTCATCGAAACACCGGTGGAAGACACGGTCACTCGCACAAGGACAGAGGAACCGCCCCCGGTTGTAGAAGAAAAGCAAAACCTCGTCAAACAGGATACCAGCACCGTGGTTAGAAATGATATCCCGAGGAACCCGGTCGTTCCGGGAAAGACCATCTCGACTAAATCTGCCACGGATTCCGTCAAACTGAAAGTCGCGCCACCTCCGCTCGCCAGCTATGATTATAACCCGGGCGACAAACACTACGTGGCGGTCGTGCTCAACAAAGTCGATAACGTGTTCCGCAATGAAGCCAAAAATGCGTTCGGCATCTACAACCGCGAAAAGTATTACAGCCGGCAATTTGAGTACGCTACGGTAGATATAGATGCCGACAACAAATTGTTGCTCATTGGAGGCTTTGACAACGCTGACGCAGCAATAGAATATTTATCCCAGGCAAAACCGGTTGCAACGACGCGTATTATGCCCTGGCTGAAACCGGAAAAATACTCCTTCACCATCATCAGTGAACGCAACCTCGAGATACTGAAAGCCAAGCCGTTACTTGAGGACTACCGGAAATTTACCGACAAGTTCTGGCAGAGGAAATTTTAACCAAACTGTTGCTTTCAATTTCATAGATTTGAGACCTAATCAAACCAGCGGGCCATTCCAAAAAATTTACGCTATCCCATTTTTCAATCATAAACATCTATGAAGAAATCAGTCCGAATTTTCTGGCGAATTTTTTTAATCGGTTTTGCAGCGCTGATAGTAATCGTCATGCTTGCCAACTTTGGTGTTTTTGGCAAAATGCCTTCCCTGGAAGAACTTGAGAATCCCACCTTGCTCCAATCTTCGGAAGTCATTGCTGCTGACGGCACACTCATGGGAAAATATTACAGGGAAAACGGGAACAGGAGCAATGTTGATTTTAAGGATATCTCGAAAAATGTGGTCAATGCCCTGGTAGCAACAGAAGATAAAAAATTCTATGGGCATTCGGGCGTGGATCTGAAATCAACCGTGCGTGCGGTTGTCCTGCTGGGCAGCGACGGAGGCGGAAGTACGATCACACAGCAGTTGGCCAAAGCGTTGCTGGGCCAGGGAAGCCGCAACATTGTAAAACGAGTGATTGAAAAGATAAAGGAATATATTATCGCCATCAAACTGGAAAGGAATTTTACAAAAGAGGAAATTCTGGCTTTATATCTCAATGCCGTTTCTTACTCGCAGAATGTATATGGAATCCGCAATGCTTCGAGGACTTTTTTCCAGAAAGAGCCCGACCGGCTTAGTGTTCCCGAGTCTGCCCTGCTGGTCGGAATGGTCAATGGTCCTGGCATTTATGATCCACTCCGTTCGCCAAAGCGGTCGCTTGACCGCCGCAACCTGGTCATTAACCGGATGGTTGAGCAGAATTACGTGACAGCCGCTGATGCGGCAAAATACAAGGCCATGCCGATTGATATGAGCCATTTCAAGAAGATGGACGAGAACACTGGCTACGCCCCTTACTTCCGGGAAGTGCTGAAAGACGAAATCAGGAGTGCTTTAAAAGATATTAAGAAGGCCGACGGAGGAACCTACGATATATATGCGGACGGACTGCGCATTTATACGACCATTAATCCCAAAATGCAGGAATATGCGGAGGAAGGAATGGCACAATGGATGCCTACGCTGCAAAAATCATTGAATGCGCAAAGCTTTGTGAAAAACGGTAAAGTGTGGAAGGAGCATGAAAATGTGCTGGAGTCCCAGATAAAACAAAGCGAACGCTGGAAAAATGGAAAAGAGGATGGTTTAACCGATAAAGAAATTAAAGCTTCCTTCAGCGTTAAAACAAAAATGAAGGTCTTTGCCTGGAACGCAAAAAGGGAAAAAGATACCATCATGACCCCGCTTGATTCGATTAAGTATCACCGGCAAATGATGCAGGCATCTTTTATGGTGATGGATCCTGTTACAGGGGAAGTAAAGGCCTGGGTCGGCGGTATCGGGTTCAAAACCTACAAATTTGACCACGCAAACCTGAAAACCAAAAGGCAGGTGGGATCCTCCATTAAACCGTTGCTTTATACACAGGCCATGGAAGAAAGAGGATTTACGCCCGAAACGATTTGTGAAAACCAGGCGCAGTTTTTCCAGGGTAACGGCTGGGTTCCTGCCGGGAAAAAATGTCCCGGCCAGCCGCAGGTTACCATGGCCGGCGCGCTTGCATATTCGCTAAACTGCGCGAGCGCCTATATCATGAAACAGGTAGGTCCCCAGGAGTTCGCGGACTTCCTTGGACGATTGAATATTCCGACCAAGGTCGCCCCTTATCCCTCCCTCGCGCTCGGGGCCTGTGAACTATCCCTGTATGAAATGATGTGGGGTTACAGCATATTCGCGGGCCGCGGATTTTCCACTAAGCCCTATTTTATTACCCGCATTGAAGACAGGAATGGCAACGTACTGAAACGCTTTGACTATAGCGTCAACAGGAAAGAAGCCGTAAGTGAAATCACTGCATACAAAATGAGCCAGATGATGCAGGGAACCGTGGACAGGGGAACCGCTGCTGGTCTGAGGGCAAGGCTGGGTGCTGCTGAAATGGGAGGCAAAACGGGTACAACGAACGACAACAGCGATGGGTGGTTTCTGGGCTATACGCCACAGTTACTCGGTGGTGTATGGATTGGATGCGATGACAGGTTCATCCGCCTGGAAAACAACCTGGGATTTGGCGGACAGGCAGCCAGGCCCATCTGGGAATATTTCTTCAGGAAGGTGTATGCAGATAAAACGCTCGGCATTGAAAAAGATGCGCGGTTCAATAAGCCGGCACAGATGGAAAATGAAATCAACAGCGCTGACATCATGAACATGATTGACAGCACCAACCCGGGAGCTGAAGGCACCGACCAGGGTGTAGGCAGTGAAAAAGATTTCCAGATACAAACCAACGAATATATCGGGCCTGAATCACAGGCACCCAAAGACGATGACAAAAAAGATAGCAAAAAGGACAGTGCAACCCTAAAACCCAAAGACCCAAAAATCGGCGACGCAAAAGATGACGATAAAAAGAAAAAAGGGTTCTTTAAGAAATTGTTTGGCAAGAAAGACAAAGAATAAGAAAAAACCTAATTGAGATTATAAGTCTTTATACCAGCAGGGCCTGTAAAATTGCAGGCCCTGCTTATTTTGCAGCTCAAAGGCCTATCCCGGTAATATCCTTCCCTTTCTCCAAATGGTAAACCTGGATACCCAGTTTTTCGGCCTGGGGAAAATTGGAGGCAGTATCGTCAATGAATAGCGTTTCAGCAGGCACCAGGTTGTTTTCGTTCAGTACCAGTTCAAAGATGGCTGCCTCAGGTTTCCTTAAACGCGCGGTGTGTGAGTAATAAGCTTTTTCAAATAAATCCTCCAGGTAGACTCCCTGTTCCCTTTTTAATTTTTCCTGGAACTGATCGTGGTGAATGGAATTCGTATTACTCAACAAGAATGTGCGGTATTTTGTCTTCAATTCTTTAAGCAGTGCAATACGTTCCGGCGGAAAGTCAAGCAGCAGTGCATTCCACGCTCCCACTATCTGTTCCCTGCTGAGCGGTTTGCCTGCCATACCGCGAATTCCGGTGATAAACTCTTCGTCACTCAATTCTCCGGTCTCATATTTTTCAAAAAAATCCGTGATATGAAACTGGCTGATATGGTTTGAAAAATTTTCCAGGCCCAGTACATGAAACGCTTCTTCAGTTTTCCTGAAATCAATATTCATGATTACACCGCCCAGGTCAAAAATGATATTTCTTATGTTTTGCATGTTTCAAAAATAATAAACTCTATCATCCCCCGGCGGGTTAAACGTTTGTGTAAAAAAAAAGCGTCTCCGGAAAAAGAAACGCTTTAATTAGTTATGTGCAAGTATACTAATATTCGAGTTTAAGTTCGACCCTCCTGTTTTTCGCGCGGCCTGCCGGGGTTTTGTTATCGGCTACAGGTTCATCCTGCCCATGGCCTGTGCTTATAAGCCTGCCCTCATCTATTCCTTTGGAGATGAGGTATTGCTTTACTGAATTAGCCCTGTTTTCGCTTAATACCTGGTTCTTTTCGGCACTACCTGTGTTATCCGTATGCCCATGTATAGATAGTTTCAAATCCGGGTTCTCATTGAGGACTTTTACCACTTCAGCCAGGCTCTTATTGGACTTACTGAGCAGTTTATAGCCTGCGGTCGCAAAGAAAATATTGCTTGCGGCCAAATCCACCTTTTTCCTGATGACATCAGTAATCACGGGACAGCCCTGGTTTTCGGCTGACCCTGGCAGATTGGGGCATTTATCCTCTTCGTCATTTGTCCCGTCTTTATCTGTGTCCGGCACGGGACAACCCTGGTAGCGGGCTACTCCGGATTCATCCTTGCATTTATCTTCCTCATCGTTGATACCATCCTTATCGCTATCGGGAACGGGGCATCCCTGGTACCGCACGACTCCGGCAACCTGGGGACATTTATCTTCCTTGTCATTGATGCCATCTTTGTCCGTATCCGGAATCGGGCAACCTTCAAATTCGGCAGTGCCGGGAATATCGGGGCATTTATCCCTGTCGTCAGTGACACCGTCGTTGTCTGAATCCCTTACAGCCTGTGGAATTACTACTGCTTTCAATTCAGGTTCTTTTTTCTTGCCAATAGTACCTGATACGCCAATTCCATGAACAAAATGGTAATTATTGGTTTCCTTGGTAACTGGTATTCGGTATTGGGACGTAATAAAAACAGCGGCTTCGTCAAAGAGATTAATCTTTAATCCCATCCCAACAGGCAGGATGGCTCCGAAAGTACTTTTGTATTTGCTAAACCCAACTCCGGCCGACAGGTAAGGTTGTACCCAGTATTGTTCGGTTGTCATTTTTAAATTAACCGAGGCATCGCCTTCAAGCAAAAATTCATCATTGCCCGAATCAGCTTTGTTGTCTATTGGAATATTGACAAACGATCCGACCAGGGTGCCCGCAAAATCAGTATGATTGGTAAGTCCTTTAAAATAAGTAACAGCAACACCCGGCGCCAGTTCTTTTATTTTAGCCCATTGCTTGTTGTTCATAACACTGGTAAGTGAACTGGACCTGATACGCTCAGGAGTGATATAGTCTTCCAACACAAAGCTTATCCCGATGGCAGCCGGACGTACATAGTCTCTATTTTGCGCAAAACAAACTGCTGCAAGCAGATTAAAGAAAGCCAGGAGCGGCAGGGATTTCTTCATAAAAGCGGTAGTTTGGTTTAGTCCTGACAAAAATAGCGGGTATGCTCAAGATGCGAAAATAATTTATTCACTGCCTAACGTGTTCAGCCATAGGGTTTTTTCTTACCTAGCACTTCCACCCGAACCCTTGCTAAACCATGGCCGGTATAGCCTAGTTTCCGGGCTGCTGTACGGCTGAGATCAACCACCCTCTTCATGCGCGGATGAAGCCTGTCATTTGTTTTTACGACTACTGATTTGCCATTGCGAAGATTGGTGACCTTGATCCAGGTCCCCAGCGGGAGCATATTACAGGCGGCGGTCATTTTTTTCTGGCTGAAGATCTCGCCGTTTGCTGTCATCCGGCCATTGAACTTATCGTGGTAATAACTTGCAGTTCCATATATGACCTTCGGGGTGGATTTTTTCTTTTTTACTGAAGCATCACCCGCCTGCGCATACATTTCTGTAAGCAGCAAAAAAGATGATAGGATCATCAAAGAAATAAAACGGCATTTCATAGTGATCAAGTTTATTTACCGGCAAAATACCTTTCCCTCAAAACCTTGTCCTCACCATAGATATCTTCGTAAAAAATAACTTTCCCGTTTTTTCCTTCGCTTGTGACATAGCGAATGAACAACGGTATCTTGTTCTTGATAGCAACTGTGTGTTTTTCTTTCTTATCCAGCCAGGTTTTCACTGAGTCCGTGGGGGTGTACTTTCCTGTCACACCTTCCGCCGCAATGCTGTCATTACTCAGGATAAAATAGGCCAGTTTGTCCCAATTTTGAACCCGCACGCAGCCGTGGCTCAGGGACCGAACGGCCCGGCTGAAATAATAACGTTGATTGGTGTCGTGAAGGTATACGGCGTACTTGTTACTAAAATTAAATTTCAGTATTCCCAGGGCATTGTCATCCCCGCTTCCCTGTATGACTTTATAGGGAATCCCCTTCTTGTATTTGGCCCAGTTAATGCTGTCCGGCCGGACTTCCTGTCCATCCCGTCCGATAAGCGTATACCCTTTTTTGGCCAGATATCCAGTGTCTTTTTTAAGGCCTGGCAATATCTCTTTTAATATAATGCTTTCCGGTATCGTCCATTGCGGGTAGGTGACCATGTTAGAGATGGCACTGGTAAGAACGGGTGTGCGCGTAATGGGTTTTCCGCAAACTATTTTGGACTGAATCCGCACGGTATCAGCTTCACGTAATTGCAGGTAATAGCCAGCCAGGTTCACCCAAACGTATTTTTCTGGTAAGGTAGGCGGTAAAAGCTTGTACCTATCGAGCGATATGGCAATACTTACAAATTTATCCCTGTCTGTGCTGTTGAGGGAATTCAGCATTTGCTTTCCAAACTTTCCATCAGGTGTTAATCCCTTTAGCTTCTGGTACTGCATGATCAGTTTTGACAACATCGCCGAATCATATTGCAGGGCGGTAGTATCAACAAGGAGACTATCCTCTTCGCTCAACCGCTTCAATAAATTTTTCCTGAATCCAACGGTATCTTTATCCGGGTAATTAATATAGGTATATGTCTTAAAAGCCGCACTGTCAAGAAAACGCGGAATGGCAGCTTTCAATTCCTGATAATCCTTATTGGCCGGTTCGAGGGCAGATACGAGTTGTGTCAACGAGCCCCCGGTCATTAATGCATTGAACTGGTCGTATAAAAAATCCTGTGTTAAAACAGAATCGGCCCGCTGACTGATACTGTCGTTTGGAAGACGTCCTATTTTGACATCATTTAAAACCTGGAAAAAGGCATCTGTAAGCATGATATCTGCCCGGGACCACAACGCTGCATCCTTCCTGTCAATGCTGTCATGTTCCATGCGCGAACGTATCGATGAAAGCTCGTTATAATGATAATCTTCCGGGAAAAGGCCATAAAGCCTGGCCTGCCTGAGAAAGGTAAATAGTGTATCCCCGAGCGGCAGCCATTTTTCCTGCTTGACCCAGGCTGCTTTGTCATTTTGCCTGCTATATGTGATCACGGCAGCAGAAGTCTGCTTTAATACGATAGAGTCATCAATCCGTCCATTATTGCTGACTGCGTACTGTAAAGCCTGGTTGATTATTTCGCTGGTCTTTTTGTCCATGTCCTCCGGCTTTGCCACAATCTCTTTTGCCTCAGGCTTCACGGGGCCCTTACAGGCCAAGGATAACAACAGCACCAGGAACAACGCGAACGACAATTTTTTGCTCAACAGGAAATGATTAAGAATGATTTGGTGCATATTTAATTTTACAGTGAATCCCTGTCACATAGCACTGGCATGATTTACAAAATAACGAAAGGTTTCTATATTACCCCCTATCTCACACGCATTTTTTCAGTATTGATTTTGAACCTATTACACGCTAAACAAGCGATCGTAACTGTTATGAAAAACAGGAACAATCCTAAAAAACAGATAGAGGACGATGCTAATTAAGAAATAGTTGATCCCTGCCTGCTGACTCCTCAAGGTAAAGGGCGTGGCTGGCAGGCTCAGGGAACCAGCTTATGGGGTCTTTTTTACACACCATGATGGGGGTATAAATCCCGGACAAACGGGAATTTGGAATGGACGCTGTATGTCTTTGCTTTGCGGCGTTAAAATCAAATGAAGAGGTATCCTTATGACTATTTGTTCAATTTATTCCAAACGATCAGGCAATGGCACTGTAACCGTTTACGTATTCCCCTTTGAACTTCAGGTAGATAATATCTTCTTTGAACAGGGTCGCTTCAAACTTCATGGAATTGTTCTCGTTACTGGCATATTTAATTTGCGCCTGCACCTGGCCACTGATGCCCGGGTCAATGACAGACAAAAATTTTACGTTGTCGGCCTTATGTAAAAAAATATCTTTCCCCGTTGCGGTCTCTGTGATCTCCTTTACCATTTCCATCATGCAAACACCCGGCACCACCGGTTGCCCGGGGAAATGTCCGTCAAAAATCCGGTGCCGCGGATTGATTTCAATTGTCGCGTCGATCAGCCCGTTTTGCTGCACCATGGACCGGATATAGAAAAAATCATCTTTCAGCATAGTTATATATTCTTTTTAAGCCGATTTCAAAATTGAAGTTGTCATGGGTGATGCCGATTGTATCTGGCATCCCCTCCCGGATATCCTGTACAATCGCTGTCATCACTTTCTTTCGTTTGCTCCCCCTCTCCATGCGAACCAGCCGTTTGCAGGAGCTGTCAGTTACATAGTAATAATTATCTTTCCCATCTGCGAAACTGTAATAAATCTCATTTTCGTTTTCAAGAACATAGCTTTTTTGCGGGTTCAGGCGGTTCATCAATACCAACTCAAAATCTTTTCTCAAAGTCTTAATCACTGCCTTCTTATTCATTTCATGGTAGATATAGTATACCTTGAACTCGTTCCCCGAATAACCAAAATCAAAGAACTTGAATCCCGCTTCGTTTGAAAACACGAGACGTATGCTGCTATCAGGCATTGTTTTAATGATCAGGAGCCCACTCAGGTGTTTACCAATCACGTTTACCTGCGTATTGTATAAGGCTGCGGTAAACACCGGCCTGAACCGCTGGACACAGTCAGCATTTGGCTTTGACGAGGAGCGGAACTTGTTGTAATGTGCCGAACAGCCAGCCATGAAAAAAACACTAATTAATAGCAAATAACGCATCTGGAAGGCTTACATTCAGTTCACGGTTAACAAAATTAATAACTGTATTATCACCTCCCGGCTCATGCATCTGGATGGCTGTAACAGCGTAATCTTTTTTGCTGACAACCAGGTTCACATTCTTAAATAAAGATTTCAGGTTCTTGTTCACCGGCGAAAGTTCGGCCAGGTAAGCATCAGCTCCGTCAAATATTCTTACAGTAAAATCGGGGCTGCTTAACGCCGTTCCTTTTACGCAATCCATCATTATCTTGTTAACCTGTTCAAAGAGCTTGTTGGATTTTGCCGAGACCTTGTTTTCCTTCTGGCTATCCTTAATGTAAATTTTGGAACCATTGATAATCATCAGGTATTCGAAGGGCTTGGTATATTCCATCCGGACTGCATTCTCCCGTTTAAACCAGAACTTCCCTTTTGAAATTATTTTCTCCGAGAGCATGCTCAGCTCTTTTTCCTGGACAAAATCACTTTTGATCGTATTGACTTTTTGCGAGGCACCGGCAAATTTTGACTTAAAATCCGTTGCATCTGCCAGCAACTTGTACCCGGGGTACTGAGCCCCGGAAACGAGCCCGCAAAAGGTCATTGCCAGCAAAAAAAGCAGGTTACGCATATGCTTCCAAATTTAGCAATTTATCCAGCCTGATGATTTTATACCCGTTTTCCCTCGCATAACGGATGAACGCCGGAAGCACAACAGGTATTGCCTTCGCGGTATCATGAAACAGGACAACCGCCCCCGGTTTTAACGCTTTGGTAACTTTTGCAAGTAATTTTTTCTCATCGGTAATTACGGTATCCAATGAACGTATATTCCAGCCCACGGGCACATAGTTTCCATGCATGACGGCTTTTTTGAGGTTAGGGTTGGTTACACCATATGGTGGTCGGAATAAACGGGGCTTTCGCCCGATAATTTTTTCCATGACTTCATCCATGGCCCTGAGATCCGCTTTCATTTTTTCAGGTGAAAACAAGTCAAACCAGGTGTCATGCGAATAGCTGTGGTTACCAATCAGGTGCCCTTCTTCATACACCTGCCTGAAAAGCTGCTGGTTCTCCTCCACCCTTTTGCCAATACAGAAAAAGGCTGCAGGCGTGTTACTCTCCCTTAGTATTTCAAGCAGTTGGGGCGTGTATTGATTCACCGGCCCGTCGTCAAAGCTTAAAGCGATCAGGCGCTCTTCCGTTTTCAGCGAACAAATGACGGGAAAGTAAAAGTTGGAACCGACGAAGTAACTGCCCCAAAAGAGCAGGAGTGAATAGACCCCTCCAGCCAATAGGAACCAGTAAACGGGCAACCTGTATAAAACCTGGACGGCTATCATCACAACAAACAGTGATATAAAAAAGATATTGGTATTGCGAAAATTCAACATGCGGACAACAGGTATAAGGAATGATGGATGCCCATGTAGTTATTATAAATTAAGACGAGTGCCGGCTTTTGGGACGTACGCGTGTCTGGCACGTTGCCGGTCTTAATCACATTAGTTGCCAGCCACAACGCAAATGCCGCTGATGTCGGGTATTCCCCGCAAAGGTGTTTATAATTTACTTCAGGCTTTCCCTTAAACAAGGATTGGCTTAGTGCATCGTAGGCGGAATCATTTCCAGCATCTCCGTTCCGGCCTGTCACGATGAGATCCACGTCCCGGATTCCAACAGACTGTGATTCCAGGAATTCATTGATGTTTCTCTCAACAGCCTCCTGGTTTGCTGGTTTATAGAAAGTGTACAACCCTTTAAGTTGTGCATAATCCAGGCCGGAGGGCCGGTTTCGAAGGAGAAAAAATGCGGCGCCTTCCCCGTTGATGGTTCCCTTGCCCGGGTTGTCCAGCATTCCAAGGTTTGATACAGCCGCCTGGCGGAAAAGTCCAAAACGGCTTAAAATCGCGTGGCTGGTATTGGTGATTTCATCAACGGCGCCAACCAATACGCTGGAATTCCCTTCTTCGCGCATTAAAGTGATGGCATCGAGCAACGCGCTCTCAAAGGAAAAGCCACGGTGGACGAAAGTATTATTGTAATTGCGGCACTTTAGCATGAGCGCAATTTGTGCCCCGACAGTGTTGTGCGTGGATTGAATGAATGCGGTCGGTGTGAGCAACTCTTCTTTATTCTCTACTAATTTATTCAGGAACACCTCCGTGTCAGCCAGGCAGCCATAGGCCGTTCCCGTAATAATGGCCCCGGGATTATTCTCTCCTGCGGCTTTCAAACATTCCATCGCGGCTGCAACGCCCATCTTGATAATCCGGCTCATCCGGCGAATAAGCTTGGGATCGACCAGGGTGCCATAATCCGGCTCAATACATTGAAGGCGGTTAGAGCTATAGGCAACGGGCGCTTCCAGCAGTTCGCTGAAAGCGGGTTGAGGTGATATATTTCCAGTGGACCGAATAAACATTCCCGCTTATACTTTTGAAAAAATTAACGATGAGCAATTTCCGCCGAAACCAAAGGAATTGGAAAGGACATGATTGATAGTTTCTCCTTTCCTGAATTTAGTGGCTGGCGCAAATGGCAGTTCCTTCATCTGCGTTTCAAAACGCAGGTTGGGGTAAATCAACCCGTGGCGGATGGATAAAACCGAAAAGACCGCTTCGATGGCACCACTAGCCCCAAGCGTATGACCCGTAAAGGATTTGGTGGAACTCATTGGTGGATAATGAGGCTCGAAAAGGGTTTTAATGGCCGTGCCTTCGGCTATGTCATTGTTTTGCGTGCCTGTCCCATGGAGGTTGATATAACTGATATCAGCCGGGGACAGCCTGCTTTTGGCAAGCGCACCTTTCATGGCCAGCAGCGAACCCGCTCCATCCGGCGAGGAAGCTGTCTGGTGATAGGCGTCATTGGCATTACAATAGCCACTAAGCCTGCTGAAGGGTTTTTTCTTGAGATTACCCGCCAGTTTTTCAGAAACCAGCACAACATACCCAGCCCCTTCACCCAGGTTTAGCCCCCTCCTGTTTTCGTCAAACGGCTGACAGTACTGCTGGTCCAGTATCATGAGCGTATTGAAACCATTCAGCGTAAATTTCGCAAGGGCATCTGTTCCGCCTGCGATTACTATATCGAGTATATTTTGCTGTATTAACCTGGCGCCAAAAAAAATGCTGTTGGCTGATGAAGAGCAGGCAGTACTGATCGTGGTGATGTAATGTTTTACGCCCAACTGATCGGCAACCAATTCTGTCGCCGCGCCGCATTCATGGTGTACTACATTCCGAAGCCTGCCTTTTTTAGGATCTGAAAGATATTCTCCGAAGAACTGCTCTGTCTTGTCCATGCCTCCGACCGTATTGGCAGAAATAAAACCGGCCCGGAACGAAGATAAATTTTCTATACCCGCATCCTCCAGGGCCTCCCGGGCGGCTATACAACTTAACAAAGCAGTGCGGCTGATGAAAGCGGGCAGGGCTGCCCTGGAAGCTAATTGCTCATTGTTCCACCTGATTTCGGCCACCGGGAGCCGGTCCCGATGTACGGAGTCCAGTATCTGCATTTTTGCCATTCCTGCCCGCCCCTGTTCCAGGGCAACAAGACAGTCGGCCGTAGAATCACCAATAGCTGAAATAACTCCCGTACCGGCAATATATACAGGTGCACTCATGCGTTTTTAACCCTTCAGGCTGGTTGGTGTTCGGTAATATATTGCGCCATTGTTCTTACAGAACGAAAAACTGACTGCCCTTCCTCTGCATTAGAAAGCTTAATCTTATATTCCTGCTGCAACAATACGATGAGTTCCAGCGCATCGATGGAATCAAGCCCCAATCCTTCCACAAAAAGAGGTTGATCATCACCAATATCTTCGGGCTTCAAATCCTTCAGGTTCAGCTGATGAATGATCTGCTCTTTCAGCTTGTACATTAACTTATCCATTGGTTAACTCGTAAATGTTTTTAATATTATCAACCGAAAACAATATTTCGTCGCCTGTCGGCTTTTCCACTAAATACAAAACCGCTTTGTACTCCTCTCCGGCCATTTCCACCCAACCGCAGATGCAGGCTTTTGCGGAATGGTTGTCAAAGAGATCGTTTACATAAAAAGTTATGAACGCTGAATCAAAATCTTCCTGGATGAAAAAAATGTTTTCTCCTTTAAAATTGTTGCGGATGCAGATTTCGCCAACTACAATATTAGGCAAAGTATATACAAATAAAGCCGGGCTGGGAATATTTTTGACGCTGTCCCAGTAATTCATGTCTGCATCCAGGCTTGCATTCTTTCCAGCACATTGGGATCCTAAGCTTAGAATTCCACGTGGACAAGTTGTCGCG
>JADMIO010983855.1_pt1 | contig 50520 bp, 49 predicted proteins | sample 8958161 | NCBI WGS metagenome assembly JADMIO01 (sample SAMN16585339, study PRJNA669376) | soil metagenome | isolation source: Crop rotation soil | place: USA: Cullars Rotation, Alabama | collected 2011 | reverse complement strand
ACGAAAGGCCCAGTCTTTCGACTGAGCCTTTCGTTTTATTTGACCATGTTGGTATGATTTAAATTAATACGACTCACTATAGGGTCAGTGCGGCCGCGACTTCAAGTCACGTGAATTCCAAGCTTCGGATCCCACTGTGCTGGAAAGAGACCAAGCTGCGCATCCTCGACGCCGCGGTCGACTCGTTCGGCGCCGGTGGCTTCAGCGGCACGTCGTCGCAGACGATCGCCCGTGCCGCCGGTGTCACCCCGGCGACGGTGTACCACCACTTCGTCAACAAGCAGCAGTTGTACCTGGCGGCGTTCCAGCACTCGGTGGACATCGCCTGGCGTGACTACGAGGCGGCGGCGCAGGCGACCGGCGGCTCGCTGCTCGACGAGCTCGTCGCCGTCGTGGCGACGGCCACGGCGATCATGGAACAGCGACCGACGATGACGATGCTGGCGATCCGTGCGGCCATCGACCTCGGCGGCGGCCGGCTCGACCGGACCGTCCCGGACGGGGTCACGTCGGGGATGGCGATGCGCGCCGTCGCCCGCGGCGAGCTGGCCGTCGAGGACGTGCCGTACGTCCGTCCCGTCGTCGAGATGGTGCTGTGGGGTGTGAGCGTCGTCGGCGGCCGCCACGACGCGGTGATGCGCCAGCGCTGCGCCGAGGCGATCGAGCTCGTGCTCTACGGCCGACTCGTGCACCGACCGGTCAGGCGCCGTCGCACGGGTTGACGGGGAAATCGATCGATCGTCATAATTTGCCCCTGGTGCGTTCGATGCGCACGGGGGAGGGGGCAGTGGGAGTGAGCAGTTCGCAGCCGACCACCTCGGTCGACGACGCACTGGACCAGCTGGCCGAGCACGGTGTCGCCGTGCTCACCGACGTCCTCGACCCGGCGGAGAACGCCCGCGTGCGGCGCCGCCTGCTCGACGCCGCCGAGCGCTCCGAGCACCGTGGCGTGGCCACCCGCGACTACGACTTCGACCCGGACGGCAAGAACGTGCGGGTGTTCGGGCTGATCAACCTCGACGCCCTGTTCCGCGAGCTCGTCGTGCACCCGCTCGCCCTGCGCTTCATCCACGCCACGATCGGCGAGGCGTTCTCGATCTCCAACTTCAGCGCCAACGTCCTCGGCCCGGGCGCCGGGTCGATGGCGCTGCACGCCGACCAGGGCTACGCCACCGAGCCGTGGCCGCCGAGCCCGCTGGCGGTGAACGTCGGCTGGGTGCTCGACGACTTCACCCCCGAGGTCGGTGCCACGCAGTACGTGCCCGGCAGCCACCTGCTCGGCCGCGGGCCCCGTCCCGGTGAGGCGGTCGAGCCGGTGTCGGTCGACGCGCCGGCGGGGTCGCTGCTCGTGATGGACGGCCGCCTGTGGCACCGCAGCGGCGTGAACACGACCACCGACCGCCACCGTGCGGCGATGTTCGGCTACTACGTCCGGTCCTGGATCCGCCCGCAGATCAACTGGAACGTGGCGCTCGACCCCGACGTCGCCGCCGGTCTCGACGACGAGTTCCTCGACCTGCTCGGCTACCGCCACGGCCTCGTCGACCTGGCGGTCAGTCGCCGCCGCACGCCCGTCTGATCCACCGGTCACCCGACCTCCGCCTGGATCGCCCACCACCCCGAAGGGATCGTCCGATGACCTCGACCTCGCCTGCCGAGCCGACCCGCGCCTGGAACGGCATGCCATCCGGCCACCGCCCCCTGCGCTTCGGCATCTTCATGCCGCCGATGCACCCGGTCGGCCAGAACCCGTCGCTGCTGATGCGCCGCGACATCGAACTGGTCCAGCACCTCGACGCGCTCGGCTTCGACGAGGCCTGGATCGGCGAGCACCATTCCAGCGGGTTCGAGACGATCGCCTCGCCGGAGGTGTTCATCGGCCACGTCGCCGCCAAGACCGAGCGGATCAAGCTCGGCACCGGCGTCAACTCGCTGCCGTACCACCACCCGCTGATCCTCGCCGACCGCATCGTGATGCTCGACCACCTCACCCGCGGGCGGATGATGTTCGGCGTCGGGCCCGGCCAGCTGACGTCCGACGCGACGATGCTCGGGATCGACACCAACGAGCAGCGGCGGATGATGGAGGAGAGCTTCGACGTCATCATGCGCCTGTTCCGCGGCGAGATCGTCGACTGCGAGACCGACTGGTTCAAGATCCGCGGCGGCCGCCTGCAGCTGCGCCCGTACTCGGACTTCGACATCGCCGTCGCTGCGTCGATCTCGCCGTCCGGCCCGAAGACGGCCGGCCGCTACGGGGTCGGCCTGCTGTCGGTCGCGGCCACGAACCCCGCCGGCTTCGAGAACCTCGCCGGCCACTGGAAGGTGATCGAGGAGCAGGCGGCCGAGCACGGCCACACCGCCGATCGCTCGAAGTGGCGGATGATGGGCCCGATGTACGTCGCCGAGACCGAGCAGCAGGCGATCGACGACTGCGAGTACGGCCTCGAGCGGGTCATGGACTACCTGTCCCACGTCGTGCCGACGAGCCCGACGACCGCGACGAACTACCGCGACCGCGTCAAGGAGATGAACGAGACGGGCGCCGGCGTCGTCGGCACGCCGGACATGGCCATCGCCCAGATCCAGCGGCTGATCGACCAGAGCGGCGGCTTCGGCGCGTACCTGGCGTTCGGTGGCGACCTCGCCGACTTCGCCCAGACCAAGCGCTCCTACGAGCTCATCGCCCAGTACGTGATGCCCCACTTCCAGGGCCAGCTCGAGCCGACCCAGGCGTCGTACGACTGGATCCTCGGCACCGGCTACCAGTTCGTCGGGCAGACGATCACGGCGATCGACAAGGCTCGCGCCGAGTACGCCGCCGAGCGCGGCGAGCCGGCGCCGGTGCCGCTGGCCGGCGAGCCGGCGAGCAGCTGACGTGCGCGCCGTCGTCGCCGACGCGGGCCGGTCGTCGCTGCAGGAGCTCGACGCCCCCGAGCCCGGGCCGGGACAGGTGCTCGTGCGGCCGCTGGCCACGGGCATCTGCGGCTCCGACCTGCACGCCATGGACGTGCAGGCCGAGGACCCGGTGACGTACCCGCCGATGGTGCTCCGCCACGAGTTCTGCGCCGAGGTGCTCGACGTCGGTCCGGGCACGGCACGCTCGCTCGCCACCGGCAGCCTGGTGTGCTCGATGCCGTTGGTCGACGGTCCGCTCGGGCCGGAGCTGGTCGGGCTGTCGCCGAAGTTTCCGGGTGGCTTCGCCGAGCGCGGCGCGGACGCCCACTGCAAGATCATCGTCGCTCCCGACCTGGGACGACTCGCCGAGAGGAGCACGACATGACGGTCGAGGGACGCTACGACGGCAAGGTGGCCGTGGTCACCGGCGCCGCATCGGGGATCGGGCGGGCGACCGCCACCCGGCTCGTCGCCGAGGGCGCGATGGTCGTCGGTGGCGACGTCAACAGCGACGGGCTGGACGACCTCGCCGGCCGCCTCGGCGAGCGCTTCGTGGCTAAGCGCTGCGACGTCACCATCGAGGCCGACGTCGCCGGGCTGGTGGCCACCGCGGTCGAGCGCTTCGGCGGCCTGCACGCCGCGTTCAACATCGCCGGCGCCTCGCGCCCCGGGCTGATCGTCGACCTCAGCGAGGAGGACTGGGACTTCACCGTCGACCTGTGCCTCAAGGGCGTGTTCCTCGGCGTCAAGCACCAAGGCAGGCAGATGATCGCCCAGGGCGGCGGGGGAGCGATCGTCAACATCGCCTCGCTCAACTCGCGTGTGCCGATGTTCTTCGGCGTGGCCTACTCGGCGGCCAAGGCCGGCGTGGTGATGATCGGGCAGACGGCGGCGCTGGAGCTCGGCGAGCACGGCATCCGCGTCTCGACGGTGTCGCCGGGCCTCACCGACACGCCGCTCGTCGCCGCGCTGACCGGCGACGAGGAGGCCAACAACGCCTACCTCGCCCGGATCCCCCTGAAGCGGCCGGCGACCCCGGAGGACATCGCCAGTGCGGCGCTGTACCTCGCCAGCGACGACGCCACGTACATCACCGGCGTCAACCTCTTCGTCGACGGGGCGTGGGAGCAGACCGGCTACCCGGACCTTCGCCCGGCATTCACCCGGCTGATGGCGGGCAGCGAGGGCTGACGGCCGGGCGGCCACCGGCCGCGAGGATGGACCACGTGGAACCGCCGACGCTCGAGGCCGCACGGCGGCGCCTGCGCCGGCGGCGGATCGCCTCGATCGTCGTGCTCGTGGCGATGGACCTGACGATCATCGCCCTCGTCCGGCTCAGCCACCGGGGCACGCACATCGCCGAGAGCGTGCTGTTCCCCGGCGTCGGCCTGATCGAGAACCACCCATGGCTGGCCGTCGGCTTCGTGCTGGCGATGCTCACGGCGACCGTGCTGTGGCTGGCGTGGGGCGCCGACTGGCTGCTCGGCGCGATCTGGCTGGCCTCGCTGCTGACCACGATCGCGCTGGCGCCGGCCGGCCACGGCGGCGGCGGTGCCCTGCGCGGCTCGCACGAGTTCCCGCTCGTCGTCGCCGCGACGGCGGTGATCACGTGGTTGCGCTCGCTCGCCGGGCGGCTCCCCGGCGTCCGGCGACTGCGCACCGCCTGCCGCCGGCGCCAGGTCGCCCGCGGGACGCACGCGGTCGGCGTTGTCGACACCTGCCGTGCCGCGTCGATCGCCGCGCTCGCCACGTCAGCCGGCGCCGAGGTCGACGTGCCCGCTCACCGCGCCGCCCTCGCCGAGCCCCGCATCCGGCAACGGGCCCGGCGCGTCGGCGCGCTCGCCCGGTGGCGGTTCACCGGCGACCCGCTGCGCGCCGACCAGGCGGCGGTGCGCACGGCCCTGGCCTCGTGGGGCGAGCCCGAATCGGGCATGGACGACGAGGCGTCGCGACGCGTCGCCGGCGTGGTGGCCAGCGACCCGGGCTGGGTGCGGCCGCTCGACGCCGCGCTCGCCGCCGCCGCCGCACGTGCCCGCGGCGCGTCGACCGCGGCGTTCGAGCGGCTGCTCGTCGAGCGGTGGGCGTTGCGGCGGTCGCACCGTCCGGCGTGGTGGTACGAGCCGCTCGGCTTCGCCGCCGGCGCGGCGCCGCCGTGGGAGCACGCGGCGATGACCGCGGTGTGCCGGGCGAACGGCTGGATCGGCGACGAGGACTGGCCGCACCTGCGCCGCGCCGTGCTCGGCGCAGCGGCGCGCCACGACGGCGACGCGCACGACGAGCGCCTCGTCGCCGCCGGGCGGGTGTGGCTGCGCCACGTCGACGACGACGAGGTCGCCCGGATCGTCGCCCGGCGCAGCGCCCCGACCGATCCGATCGCCCTGGCGCTCACCCAGTGGGCCGCGGCGCTGACCGACGGTCCACCCCCGACCGGACTGGACCGGGTCGGTACGATCGCGACAGGGCGGCGCACGCCGTCGTCCGGGGAGGAGCCACGCCGATGAGCACCGACGCTGCCGCGCCGGAGGTGCACGCCGACGACGCCGAGGTCCGACCGCTGCTGCTCCCGGAGCACCCCGCCCGCTTCGGGCCGATCAGCCGCCGGCTCCTGCTCCGCCTCGTCGGCGCGTTGCTGGTGATCGAGGCGGTCGGCGTCGCGCTCGTCGCGCTCGCCGACGGCCATGCCGCCCGCGCCGCCGGGCTGTCGCTGATGTTCCCGGGGGGCGGCTTCCTGTACGACGCCTGCCCCGTCCTGTTCCTCGCCACGTTGGCCCTGTCGGTGGTCGCGCTGGTGCTGTGGTGGGGCGCCAGCGCCCACCTCGCCATCCCCGTCGTGTGGGTGCTCGGCGTCGTCGGTGCCGCCCTCCTGGCCGACGGCCCGCGCCTGTGGGTCGACCACGGCACGCAGTGGACGTGGGCGATCCCCGTCGTCGTCGTGCTCGTCGTCGCCGCGGCGGCGATCGCCGTGTGGCGCGTCGAGCGCCGCTACCGGGCCAAGCGGGCCCTGATCCCCGAGCTCAACGCCTACCTGCGCACCGCCGAGCTGCCGGCGCCGGTGGCGACCCACCGCCAGCCGGACGCGATGGACGCCGAGCTGCTGCGCTGGTGCCTCGACTTCGCCAACCAGCCCGACGACGGCCTCGACGGCCTCGACTGGGGCGAGCAGTTCCACGGCGGCACCCAGGTGCGCTACCAGCTGAACAGCCTGGCGTGGTCGATGTCGCTGTTCGCCGCGAACAACGTGCCCAACGCCCAGGGCCAGATCGAGCGGGCGCTGCGCGCGGTCGTCGGCAAGCACACCGACCTGCGCGTCTGGCGCTACTGGCGCACGCTCAACCTCGTCGGCAACTTCGACCCCAACCCCGACCCGATCGTGCGCGACAACATCATGTTCTCGGCGTTCCTCGCCGACGTGCTGAACAGCTACGAGGCGGCCACCGGCTCGACGGCGTTCGACGAGCCGGGCTCGCTGACGTTCGTCTGGAAGGACGGGCGGACCTTCGCCTACGACCACCACTCGATCGTCGCCGCGGTGCGCCACAACTTCGAGGCCAGCCGCCTCGGCTTCTTCCCCTGCGAACCGGGGTGGAGCTTCACGGTGTGCAACACGATGGGCGCGCAGGCGCTGCGCGGCCACGACACGGCGCACGGCACGAACGAGTGGGACGCCGTCCGTGACCGCTGGGTGCGCACGCTCGACGAGGAGTACGCCACGCCCGACGGGTCGTACGCGCACATCCGCTCCAACCACGTCGGGCTGTCGTGGGACACCGGCGAGGTGCCCGGCGGGCACTACTTCGCCAACGGCACCCACCGCTTCGCCGACATCCTCCCGGACCACGCCCGTCGGGCCCGGGCGCTCGACCTGCGCGGCGCCGGCCCGAAGATGGCGGCGCTGGCGACGATGGTCGACGCCGACGGCCTGCTGCCGCTCGACCTGCCCGCCGAGCCCGAGCGCAACCACGCCCGCACGAGCACCCTGCTGCCGTGGAACAAGGTCATCGGCGGCGCCCGCCTGGCCGGCGAGGCGGCCCTGACCGAGGCGGCCATCCGCACGTCCGCGGTCCGTTGCGCCACCGGCAAGCGCTGGCCGGAGCGTCCCCTCGACGTCGGCGGCGCGGCGCTCGGCAGCCACATGCTGCTGCGCTGGAGCCAGCCGCTCGACCTCGCTGCGCTGAACATCCGCGGCCACGTGCCGCCGGTCGGCCCGGTCGTCACCGACGCCCCGTGGGACGAGGTCCTGTTCCTCTCGGCACGCAGCGACGACGGGCACGCGCTGCGCCTGATCGTCCAGCCGCGCGACGACGGCGAGACCGTGCCGCTGCGGTTGAGCCTCGGCGCGCTGCTGCCCGGCGGCGACTACGTCCTGCGCAGCGGTGCCGGGGAGTGGACGGCGCACGCCGACGGCGAGGGCACGGCGACGGTGGAGGCCACCGTCACCGGCCGCACCGAGCTCGTCCTCGAGCGGCAGGTCGGCTGATGGTCGTCAACTGCGACCGGTGGTGGAGCCGGCTGATGTCGTGGAGCTACAAGGTGCGGCGCAAGCCGGTCGTGACGAACAGCGCCCCGCCCCGGCCCGACCGGTCGGCGTCGGCCTGACCCGGCCGGGGCCGGCGTCCGGTTCTGACCCGCCGGGCCGGCGGGTACCCCGCCCGCATGACGACGAAGCGACGGCGCCGCCCCATCTGGGAGCGCAAGAACCCGGAGTACGGTCACTCCCGCTCGATGACGCGCGCCGAGCGGGCGCGGGCCAAGCGGGCGGCGCGCAAGGCCGGGCGGACGCGCCCGTCGCTCGTCGACAACATCAACGCGATGCGGCCGCGGCGGCGTCGTCGGGCTTCGGCTGACTGAACGACACGTCGACCTCGACGTGCTCGGTCAGCTTGGCCTCCTCCAGCTTCCCCCGCTGGCTGCGGCGGTCGGCCCGGGTGCTCGGCGGGCGGAACAGGCTGCGCGGCCACAGGCGCAGCACGCGGACCACGTTCACCGTCGCCGCGAGGATCACCCACTGCCCGAGCAGGAACATCCAGGTGAGCAGGCCGATGACGCCGGCGAACGTGCCGTACGTGTTCTGCGCGCCGCGGACGACGTGGTCGATGTACAGGGTGCCGACGTTCTGCAGGACGACGTAGCCGACCGACGAGACGACGGCGCCGACCCACACCTCGTTCCACGTCAGCGGCCGGGCGGTGAGCAGCCTGAACATGACGGCGAAGACGCCGGCGTCGACGATCAGTGCCCCGACGATCACCAGCACGTTGCTCAGCACGCCCGAGGTCCGTGCACCGGTGAGGTTGGGCAGCACGGCGTTGGCGGCGAACAGCAGGGCGATCAGGATCAGCGCGGCGAGTGAGCGCACCCGCTTGATCGCGAACGACGGCTGTTCCGTGCGCGGCACGTTCCAGATCGTGTTCATCGCATCCTGGCTCGCCTGCGCCGCGCCCATCCCGGCCCAGATCGCACCGACGATGCCGATGACCAGCGCGAACGTGTTGCCGGTGAGCGGCTCCGACGACGTGGCCAGCTGCGGGCCGACGACGGGGAACTGGGCCAGCGCCGAGTCGCGGATGTCGCCCGCCAGGTCCGGGTTGTTGTCCAGCACGAAGCCGAGGATCGTCGTCATCGCCAGCAGCGCCGGGAACAGCGAGAAGAAGCTGTAGTACGAGATGACCGCGGCGAGGCGCCCGCCACGGTCGTCGCCGAACTTGCGGACGACACCCAGCGGGAAGGCCAGCACGGGGCGACCCGCCTGGAACGCGTCGACCTTGCCCTTGATCCCGCCGTGGACGCCGACCGCGGCGACGTCGTCGGCCGGCGTGACGCCCTCCTCGGCGACCCCCGCCGGCCGTGGTGCGACCGGCTCGTTGGCCCGACGCGTGGCGTCGATCGCCGCGGTCGCCAGCAGCGCGACGGCCGCGGCGCTGAGCAGCGGGTCGTTGCGCTGGTCGCCGTTGGTGCCTGGCATCGAGCCTCCAGTTGGTCGTGTCCTCGCTGGACCGTTCCCGTCGCATGGTCGCACGATTCGTCGGTTCGCAGGTTCGGCAGGTCTGGCGGCAGTGCGCCGGGGGTAGATCCGGCCGACTTTGGCCACCCGGCGTCATCCGCCCACCCACTCGGCACCGGAGCAACGGCGACCACCACTGTGCCCGACTCCATGGAGGTTGCGTGCTCGACATCCCCCTGTCGCCGGCGCTGTCCGCCGACACCTGCCCGACGCCGTCCGTCGTCCTGCTCGACCGCCACGGCCGGCCCGCCGGCACGGCGCCCAAATCGACCGTGCACGGCCCGAATACGCCGTTGCACCTGGCCTTCTCCTGCTACGCGATCGACGGCGCCGGCCGGATCCTGCTGACCCGTCGCGCTGCCGCCAAGCGGACGTGGCCGTCGACGTGGAGCAACGCGTGCTGCGGCCACCCCCAGCCCGGCGAGACGCTGCGCCAGGCCGTCGGGCGGCACCTGCTCGCCGAGCTGCACGTGCAGCCGGTCGAGATGGCCCTCGCCGTGCCCGACTTCGCCTACCGGGCGACGATGGACGACGGCACGGTCGAGCACGAGCTGTGCCCAGTCGTGGTCGCGACGATCGGCGGCGACCTGTGGCCCGACCCGGACGAGGCCGACGCGGCCGAGTGGGTGGCGTGGGACGTGCTGGTGGCGAGGGCCCGCCACGCACCGGCGACGCTCAGCCCGTGGTCGGTCCGCCAGATCGCCGTGCTCGACGCCGCGCTCGGCCACCCGCTGACGTGGCTGCCGACGATGCCGCCGCCCGCCCCGGCAGCGCGCATGGCTCGCGGCGAGCGTCGCCCGGCCGCCACCGCGACCGACGAGCAACCGGGCGTGACGTCGCCGGCGATCGCCGACAGCGCAGCGGCGTCGAGCCGTTGCGCCGTACGGACGGCGGTCGCCCCGTTCGGCGACGCCCTCGGGGCGCGCCTCGACGACGTCGTCGCCACGCGGATCGACCGGCTCGGCGCGCTCGACTCGCGCAGCGCCGTGCTCGGCGAGGTGCTCGGCGACCTGCTCGCACGCAGCGCCAAGCGGCTCCGCCCGGCGTTCGTCCACTGGGGCCACGTCGCCGCCGGCGGCGACGGCGCTGCGTCCGACGTGCTCGACCTGGCCGCCGCGGTGGAGCTGCTGCACACGTTCGCCCTCGTCCACGACGACGTCATCGACCGCTCGCCGACGCGGCGTGGCGGCCCGGCGGCGCACACCCGCCTGGCCGGTGCCGGCGCCGACGGCGACCGCGCCTGGTTCGGCGCGTCCGCGGCGATCGTCGCCGGCGATCTGGCCTTCGTCTGGGCCGACGAGCTCGTCGACGCGGCGTGCGCCGGTGCCGAGCACGCCGCCGCGGTGCGCCAGGCGTACACGACCCTGCGCACCGAGGTGATCGTCGGCCAGTACCTCGACCTGCACGTGTCCAACCAACCGGCCGGTGAGGACGCCGCCGGCGCCGATCCGCTGCGTGTCGCCCTGCTCAAGTCCGGGCGGTACACCGTCACCCGGCCGCTGGAGCTCGGCGCCCGGCTGGCCGGTGCCGGCGACACCGTGCTCGCCCCGCTGCTCGCGTACGGCGACGCGGCCGGCATCGCGTTCCAGCTGCGCGACGACGTGCTCGGTGTGTTCGGCGACGAGTCGGCCACCGGCAAGGACGCGTTCGGCGACCTGCGCGAGGGCAAGCGGACGCTGCTCGTCGTGCGCGCCAGGGAGCTCGCCGCCACCCCGGCCCGTCGCGAGCTCGACGGCCTGCTCGGCGACCCGCAGCTGACCGACGCCGGCGCGGCGCGCTGCCGGGAGATCATCGCCGCCAGCGGGGCGCTGGCGTCCGTCGAGGCGCGCATCGGCGCCGAGGCCGCCGTCGCCGCCGCGGCGCTGGCGGACGTGGCCGAGCCGGCTCGCCGGCCGCTCGGCGAGCTGCTCGACGCGCTGACCGACCGGGCCTGGTGATCGGCGGTGGACGTCGTCGTCATCGGCGCCGGGCTGGCCGGACTCTCCGCCGCGGCGCACCTGCGCGGTGCCGGCCACGACGTGCTGGTGATCGAGGCTGGCACCGAACCCGGCGGCCGTGCCGGGACGCTGCGCCTCGGTGACTACCGCTTCGACACCGGCCCGACCGTCCTGACGATGCCGGAGCTGGCCGAGCGGTGCTTCACCGCGCTCGGCACGTCGATGGCCGAGCACGTGACGCTGCTGCCCGTCGACCCGATGTACCGGGCGACGTTCGCCGACGGCAGCGTGGTGCGAGTCCGCCACGGCCGCGAGGCGATGGGCGCCGAGATCCGCGAGGTCTGCGGGGCGGCGGAGGCGGCCGGGTTCGACCGCTTCGTCGACTGGGTCAGCGACCTCTACGCGGTCGAGATGCCCAACTTCATCGACCGCAACTACGACTCGCCGCTCGACCTGCTCCGCCCGATCGGCCCGGCCCTGCGGCTGCTGCGCGCCGGGGCGTTCGGCCGGCTCGACCGCGCCGTGCGCCGCTTCTTCGACGACGAGCGCCTCGTGCGGCTGTTCAGCTTCCAGGCGATGTACGCCGGACTCGCCCCGCAGCAGGCGCTGGCGCTGTACGCCGTCATCACCTACATGGACGCCGTGCGCGGCGTCACCGTGCCCGTCGGCGGGATGCACGCCCTCCCCGCCGGGCTGGCGTCCGCCGCAGCGGCGGGCGGCGTGGCGTTCGCCTACGGCGAGCGGGTGGAACGGATCGTGCTGGCCAACGGCACGAGCGGCCCGGTCCGCGGCGTGCGCCTCGCCGGTGGCGAGACCATCACGGCCGACGCCGTGGTCTGCACCGCGGACCTCCCCGTCGCCTACCGCATGCTCCTGCCCGGCACGGAGGCGCCGCGCCGGGCGCGCCGCGGCCACTACTCGCCGAGCGCGGTGGTGTGGCACGTCGGGACCGCCGGCGACCTGCCAGCCGGGACCGCCCACCACAACATCCACTTCGGCCACGAATGGGCCGAGTCGTTCCGTGCCGTAATGCGCGACGGGCGGATGATGCCCGACTCGTCGGTCCTCGTGACCGTGCCGACGCTGGACGAGCCGGCGATGGCCCCGCCCGGTCGGCACGTGCTCTACGTCCTCGAGCCGGCCCCGAACCTCGACGGCCGGGTGGACTGGGACGCCGAAGGCGACAGCGTCCGCCGCCGCCTGCGCTCGACGGTGGAGCGCCTCGGCTACCCGCTCGACGTCGAGGTCGAGCACTTCGTCGACCCGCGCGACTGGGAGGCGGCGGGGATGGAGCGGGGCACGCCGTTCGCCCTGTCGCACCGCTTCCTGCAGACCGGCCCGTTCCGCCCCGCCAACATCGAGCGCCGCGCCCCCGGCCTGGTGTTCGCCGGCAGCGGGACCGTCCCCGGCGTCGGCGTGCCGATGGTGCTCATCTCCGGTGCGCTCGCGGCGGCCCGGGTCGCCGCGACGATGGCGCCCCGGACGGCCTCGGGTTGGTCGTCGCGCACCGTGCGCGAGGTGCGACGGTGACCACGCTCGACGCGGCGTACGCCGAGTGCCGCACCGTGACCAAGCGGTCGGGGACGACGTACTACTGGTCGACGTTCGTCCTCCCGACCGTCAAGCGGCACCACGTCTGGGCGCTGTACGCGCTGTGCCGCATCGCCGACGACATCGTCGACTCGCTCGACGACCGCCCCGTCGACGAGCGCGCCGCGGCGCTGGCCGACTTCGGCGAGGCGTTGCGACGGGCCATCGACGACGGTGGCGCCGACGACCCGGTGCTCCACGCCGTCGCCCACACCACCCGGGCCTTCGCCATCGATCCGTCGTGCTACGACCGCTTCCTACGATCGATGACGATGGACCTGACCGTGGCGTCGTACCCGACGTGGGACGACCTGCTCGTCTACACCGACGGCTCGGCCGCGGTGATCGGCGAGATGATGCTCCCGATCCTCGAACCGGCGTCGCCCGCCGCCCTGCCGCACGCGCGCGACCTCGGCATCGCCTTCCAGCTGACCAACTTCCTGCGCGACGTCGCCGAGGACCTCGACCGCGGCCGCCTGTACCTGCCGCTCGAGGACGTCGCCCGCTTCGGCGCCGACCCGTGCGCCCGGCGGGTGGACGACGCCTGGGTCGCGCTCATGCGCTTCGAGATCGCCCGCTGCCGCTCGCTGTACGAGTCCGCCGACCTGGGCATCGCCATGCTCCCGCCGGCGTCGGCGCGCTGCGTGCGCACGGCCCGGGTGCTGTACTCCGGGATCCTCGAGCGCATCGAGCGGGCCGACTACGACGTGTTCGCCGAGCGGGTGCGCGTGCCGACGGCGCGCAAGGCGCTGACGGCGGTCTCGGCGATGCGCCCGGGCTGAGCGCGATGTGGTGGGACGTGCTCGCCGCTGCCGGCGCGGTCGCCGTCGGCGCGCTGCTGCTGCGCACGCCCCGCCTGCAACCGGCCCGACCCCCGGCGAACGCCGCCGCATGCAGCGTCGTCGTCCCGGCGCGCGACGAGGCGGCCAACCTGCCCGCGCTGCTCGCCTCCCTGGCGGCCGGCGACGTGCGGCCGGGCGAGGTGATCGTCGTCGACGACGAGTCGAGCGACGGTACGGCCGACGTGGCTGCACGCGAGGGGGCGACCGTCGTCCGGCCCGGGCCGTTGCCGCCCGGGTGGATGGGCAAGCCGTGGGCCTGCGCGGCGGGCGCCGACGCGGCGCGCCACGACGTGCTCGTCTTCCTCGATGCCGACGTGCGCCTCGCGCCGGGCGGGCTGGCGGCCGTGCTCGCCGCGCTCGAGCACGTCGGCGGGCTCGTGTCCGTCCAACCGCAGCACCGACCGGGACGTGCCGTCGAGCAGCTGTCGGTCGTGTTCAACGTCTGCGGCGTCGCCGGCGCCGGTGGCGGCGCACCCGGCCGCGCGCGCGTGGCGTTCGGGCCGTGCCTCGTCGTCGGGCGGGCCGAGCACGACCGCCTCGGCGGACACGCCGCGGTGGCCGCCTCGGTCATCGAGGACGTCGACCTCGCCCGCCGGGCGCGCCGGCTCGGCGTCCCGGTGTCGACGTTCCGCGGCGGTGACCTCATCACGTTCCGCATGTATCCCGGCGGCTGGCGGGCCATGATCGACGGGTGGACCAAGAACATCGCGCTGGGCGCCGGCGCGTCACCGTGGTGGGCGCTGCTCGCCACCGTGGCGTGGGTCACCGGGCTCGGGGCGGTCGCCGTGCGCCTGGCCACGCCGTCGTGGCCGGCGGTCGTCGCGTACGCCCTCGCTGCGCTGACGTGCGGCTGGGTCTTCCGCCGGATCGGTCGCTTCCGGTGGTGGACGGCGTTGTGCTTCCCGGTGCCGCTGGCGGTGTTCCTCGGCGTGTTCGTGCGCTCGCTGTTCGCCGTCGCCACCCGGCGTCCTGTTGCGTGGCGCGGCCGGAGGGTGGTCCACGACGATCGGCGGCTCACCACCCGCCGATGAGCGTGGCCGCGACCCGGACGGACCGGCGGGCCCGATGCCGCTCGTGACGATGACGCCGGCCGTGCTCGTCGTCGTCGACGTGCTCGCCTGGGCCGTGTTCCACAGCGCCACCGGGATCGCCGTCCACCTCGCCCCCCAGCCGTGGTTCACGCACGACACGTGGCTCACCCGCCCGCGGCGCTGGGAGCGTGGCGGGCGCGCCTACGAGCGGCTCGGCATCCGCCGCTGGAAGGACCGGCTGCCGGAGGCCGGCGGGCTGCTCCGTGGCGGGATTTCCAAGCGGCGCATCCCGACCCTCGCCGACGGTGGCCTCGCCCGCCTCGCCGTGGAGACCCGACGCGCCGAGTGGGGCCACGTCCTCTGCGCCGCCTGCGGCCCGCTGTTCGTGCTGTGGAACCCGTGGGGGATCGCCGTCGTGATGGTCGTCTACGGCGTGGCGGTCGACGCTCCGTTCGCCGCCGTGCAGCGCTACAACCGGCTGCGCGTCACCCGAGCGCTCGGCCGGCGCACCAGCCGGTCGACCGCCGCCCCGTCGGCCGACGAGCCGTCCGCCGCGGCGCGTTCGCGCAACGAGCGGGGCACGACCGGCAACAGCATCCCGTAGGGCTCGCCGCCGTAGCGGTGGTGCAGGGCATGGCTGCGGCGCAGCCAGTCCAGGTAGCGCCAATGGGGGAGCGGCACCCCGAGCCGGCGGTGGATGAACACCTCGTGGACGACGAGGTAGGCCACGCCGTACGCGGTGATCCCGATCGCCACCGGCTGCAGCCACGGCCACGTCTGCGCGGCGAGGAACAGCACGACGCCGACGCCGGAGAACAACCCGGGGTACAGGTCGTTGCGCTCCAGCCGTGCGGCCGCGGGGCGGTGGTGGCTGGCGTGCCAGGCGATGCCGCGGCGACCGTGCATCACCCAGCGGTGCGCCGCGTAGCTGACGCCCTCCATCGCCGCGAAGGCGACGATCCCCAGCGCGACGGCGCTCATGCCCGCTCCCGCTCGCCGGCGCGCACCCACAGGGCGATGACGATCGTCAGCAGAGCGAACGCGTACGCGTACTCCTCGAGCAGGATGCTCCAGATCGGGCGGATGCCGCTGACGTCGGCGTCGCGGTAGAGGACGATCGGGGCGGACAGCTTGGTCAGCCACCCGTCGACCGGGATCATGAACGCCAGCGAGATCGCCAGCGCGAGCCAGTAGGCGACCTTGGTGAAGATGCCGGTGCGCAGCACGAGCAGCTCGAGGGCGACCGCGAGGGCGGCGGCGAGCAGCGCGAGCGTCGGGTAGATCGGCATCAGCGGGCCCGCGCCCAGCGTTGCAGCGGCGTCGTCCCGGCGAGCAGGTTGCGCACGGCCTCGTAGGTCAGCAGCGCGCAGATCGGCACGACGGTGAAGAAGGCGAGCTCCTCGACGACCATCCCGCCCGGCAGGCGCAGGCCGAGCGTGTAGCGGTCGTCGAAGCCCCACGACCCCCGCGCCGACGCCCACAGGTCCCACGCCGTGAAGACCACCAGCGGCGGGAGCACCGCCCGCGCCAGGCGCCCGGGGCGGCGCCACACCCGAGCCCCGAACAGCAGCTCCAACGGCAGCGTGACCACCACGCACAGGGCCATGACGATCACATATTGGAACCGGTCCAACGGCAGCCTTCCGCGCGACGACGACTGGGCCAACGTACCCCGGGGCTGGCGCGCCGAACCTTCGGGTAGAACCGGGCGTGTTGCGCGTCGGGTGCTCGGGGTGGGTGTACCGCGACTGGCGTGGCGTCGTCTACCCCGCCGACCTCCCGTCGACGAGGTGGTTCCGGTGGTACAGCGAGCACCTCGACACCGTCGAGCTGAACAGCACGTTCTACCGGCTGCCGACCGAGGCGGCCGTGCGCCGTTGGGCGGAGCAGGCCCCACCGGGCTTCGTCTATGCGGCGAAGGTCGGGCAGTTCGCCACCCACCGCAAGAAGCTGCTGGGCGCCGAGTGGTGGCTGCCCCGCCACCTCGAACGGGTGCGCCTGCTCGGCGAGCACCTCGGGCCCAACCTGTTCCAGCTGCCACCTCGGTGGAAGGCCGACCCGGCCCGCCTGGAGGAGCTGTGCGCCCAGCTGCCCGACGACATCGCCTGGTCGGTCGAGCTGCGCGACCCGTCGTGGCTGCGCGACGACGTCTTCGACGTGCTCCGCCGCCACCGCGTCGCCCTGTGCGTGCACGACCTGCTGCCCGACCACCCGTTCGAGCTGACGGCGCCGTGGACCTACGTCCGCTTCCACGGGACCGAGGCGCCGGCCAACCCGTACCACGGCCGCTACGGACCGCGCCGGCTGCGCCGGTGGGTGGAGCGCCTGGCCGACGTGGCCGCCGCCGGCGGCGACGCCTGGTGCTACTTCAACAACGACTGGGACGGCAACGCGTTCCGCGACGCCATGTGGCTCGCCGGCGCGCTCGCCGAGCTCAGCGAAGGCGATCCTTCGGGTACTCGGCGAACGACTCCTTGAAGACGCCGGAGTGCAGGAGCACGACGGCGGCGACCTTGTCGGTGTCCGGCTCGACCAGCTCGGTGCGGGTCCAGTACGACTCGGTGCGCTTGCTCTGGCTGAGCCCGACGATCTTGCGGCGCAGCAGGTACGGCTGGTCGACGAACACCGGTCCGTCGACGAGGCGGATCTCCAGGTCGAGGAACAGCCCGAGCGCCGGCCCGCGCACCGGGAAGCCACGGTGCGACTTGTTGGCCAGCACGCTGATCATCTCCATCGGCACGACCTCGCGCCCCCACGGCGACGACGCAGCCCCGTCGGCCGTGTACCACGGGCTCGACTCGGTGATCTTGGCCAGCTTCTCGTCGAGCGAGAACGGGTAGCCGCCGCCGTTGTGGCTGGTGTGGTCGAGCGTCACCGGGCCGTCGGTGTTGGCCATCCCGACCTCCAGCCGGTCGACGATGAACAGCTCGCCGGGATCGCCCTGCGCGGCGCGACGGGCGTCCAGCGCCGTCTCCGGCTGTTCGGCGTGCCGAGATCCAGCAGGGTCGGGCCCGAGGGTGATCGTGCCCGTGAGGACCGGCGTGCCGTCGGCCTTGTGCGCCTCGATCCGCGCCGCGTTCGGCCCCGTCGTCGTCGCCGACGCCTGGACCTCCTCGCCCTCGACGACCATCGTGCGGAAGTGGGCGCTGATGCAGCCGCGCTCGAACCACGCCGGGCCCCACAGCTCGAAGCCGAGCGGGTCGAACTGGCTGAAGTGCGTGCAGCCCTCGATCGGCGCGCCGGTCAGGCCGAGCGACGACGCCGTCGCCTCGTCGTGGACGCTGGCGTGCCCGTCGACCTCCTGGTCGGCGAGCATCTGCGCGGGGGAGCGGTACGGGCCGGTGATGGTCAGCTCGGTGGCGAAGGTCACCGGGCGAGCGTAGGCGGGCGTCGCCGGCTGGGTCCGGGCCGGGCGGGCGTTCGTAGGATCGCCGCCGATGTCGCCCCCGTCGCCGACCGACCCACCGTCGCCGCCGCAGGCCGTGACGAGCCCCACCGGGCCGCTCGCCGGGGTCCGCGTGCTCGACCTGACGTCGGTGATCATGGGCCCGCTCGCCACCCAGGTGCTCGGCGACCAGGGCGCCGACGTGATCACGATCGAGCGCCACGGCACGGCGACGGCGCGGGTGATGGGCGCCGGTCCGCACCCCGACCTGTCCGGCGTCGCCCTGAACCTGCTGCGCAACAAGCGCAACGTCGTCGTCGACCTGCAGCGCGCCGCCGGCCGGGACCTCGCCCTGCGGCTGGCGGCGACGTGCGACGTCTTCGTCACCAACCTGCGCCCCGGCCCGCTCGGCCGCCTCGGGCTGGGCTACGCCGACGTCGCCGCCGTGCGCCCCGATGTCGTCTACTGCCGGGCCACCGGCTTCCCGAGCGACGGCCCGCGCGCCGCCGAGCCGGCGTACGACGACATCATCCAGGCGGCCTCGGGCATGGCCGACACCGTCCGGCTGGTGCACGGCGAGCCGTCGTTCCTGCCGACGCTCGTGGCCGACAAGGTCACCGGGCTGGTCATCGCCCAGGCGATCTGCGCCGCGCTGTTCCGTCGCGAACGCACCGGCGAGGGCCAGGAGATCGAGATCCCGATGATCGACGTGGCCACGGCGTTCACGCTCGTCGAGCACGGTGCCGGGGCGATCCCGGCCGAGCACCCGGTCCCCGCCGGCTACCCGCGGATCCTCAGCACCCACCGCCGCCCGCACCCGACGGCGGACGGCTGGGTGGCGATCCTGCCGTATTCACGCGAGCACTACGAGGCGTTCTTCGCCGCCACCGGCCTGATCGACAGCGTCGACCCGGCGATGTACGCCGACGGTCGCACGCGCATCGCCCGCTCCGACGTGCTCTACGGCTACGTCCGCCGGGCGACGCCGCAGCGCACGACGGCGCAATGGCTGGACCTGTGCCGCGAGCTGCACATCCCGGCATCGGAGGTCGCCACGCTCGACGAGCTGGTCGAGGAGCTGCCCGTCGCCGAGCACCCCGTCGCCGGGCCGTACCGCCAGATCACCTCACCGGTGCGCTTCGCCGCGACCCCCGCCGGCGTGCACCGTCACGCGTCGCTGCCGGGGTGCGACACGCGCGACGTCCTCGGCGAGCTCGGGTTGACGCGCGACGAGATCGACGCCCTCCTCGCCGACGGCACCGTCGACGAACCCCGGCGCTGAACGGCGCTGTCTCAGCCGGCCGCCGGGCCGGCGACCGGTTCAGCCGGCGTGGCGCTTGGGGACGACACCGATCGGGGCGTTGAGGCGGTAGCCGGCGTTGTGCCGCTCGTCCTCGCTCTCGCCACCCCAGAAGCCGTACTCGTGGTTCACCCGGGCGAACTCCTTGCAGTCACCACCGACCGGGCAGGTGCGGCAGATCGCCGCCGCCTTGGCCTCGCGCGGGCGGCGGTGCTCGGGACGCTCGCCGCTCGCGGCGAAGAAGAGATGGGTCAGACCCTTGCACGCCGCGGCGTCCATCCACGCCAGATCCTCGGCTGCCAGCCGGATCGGAATCTCCACTCCCACGAGCGCCATCGGCGACCCCTCTCTGATTCCCCACGAGGGCCACGACCCCCGTCGCGGCAATTGCCACTCTAGAACAATCGTTGGGCGATTGGAAATCCCACAGCGTGGATTGTTGGAGAATCCGTCAATCTGTTGGTGTCAACCCACCTTGGACACTTCTGTGAGGTCAACCTAAGATCCTCCGCATGCCGCTCCAGCGCCGCGCCCCGTGGTTCGTCGTCGCCTTGGCGCTGGTCGTCGCCGCCTGCGGCAGCGACGCCGCAGACGCCCCGACGTCGACCAGCGAGCCGGCCTCGGTGTCGACGTCCGTGGCGACCACGGCACCCGTGCCGTCGACGCCGGCGGCCGACTCGACGCCCGTTGCCGATTCGTCGGCGGACCTGCCGGCACTGCCGGTCACGGTCACCGACAGCACCGGCCGCGACGTCACGGTCACGTCCGTCGACCGGATCATCCCGGTCGACGGCGACCTCGCCGAGGTGGTGTTCGCCCTCGGCATGGGCGACCACGTCGTCGCCACCGACCTCTCCGCCACCTACCCGCCGGCCGCCGACGCCCTGCCGCAGATCGGCTACCAGCGCGCCCTCAGCGCCGAGCCGATCGCCGCGTTCGAGCCGACGCTGGTGCTGGCCACCGACCTCGCCGGGCCGCCCGAGGCGCTCGACGACCTGCGCCGCCTGGGCATCCCGGTCGTCGTCATCACCCCGCCGCCCACCGTCGACGGGGCGATCGACAAGGTCGAGCGCGTCGCCGAGGTGCTCGGCGTCCCCGAGCGCGGCGACGCCCTGGCGGCGACGATGCGCACCCAGATCGACGCGTCGACGGCGCGGGCGGCGACGTTCACCGACCACCCCAAGGTGGCCGTGCTGTACCTCCGCGGTCAGAACGCCCAGCTGGTCTTCGGCGCCGGCAGCGGCTCGGACGCGGTGGTCACCGCCGCCGGCGGCGTCGACGTCGGCACGTCGCTCGGCGTGCAGGACTACGCCGACATCACGGCCGAGGCGATGATCCAGGCCGCGCCGGACGTGCTCCTCGTCAGCACGACGGGCCTCGAGTCCGTCGGCGGGATCGACGGGCTGGGCGCGGTCGGCGCGCTGTCGCAGACCCCGGCCGTGCGCAACGGCCGGGTCTACGCCTACGAGGACCAGTACCTGTTCGGGATGGGGCCGCGCATCGGCCAGTTCCTCGACGAGCTCGTCACCGCGCTGCACGAGCCGGCGGCCACCACCTCCACCACCTGAAGGAGCTCCTGATGAAGCGCACCACCCTGGCCCTCCTGGCCGTCGCCCTCGTACCGCTCGCCGCAGCGTGCGGCAGCGACGACGCGGCCAGCTCGACGACCGCCGCAGCGACGACGAGCGCGGCCGCGGCGACCACCGCCGCACCGACGACGGCGAGGGCGACGACCACCGCGGCGGCAGCCACCACGACGGCGAAGGCGACCACCACGACGGCGAAGGCTGCGACCACGACGGCCGCCGCCACGACGACGGCCGGGGGCGCAGCGACCACGACCGCCGGCTCGACGCCGTCGTTCACCGACCCCGAGCAGCAGGCGGCGGCGACGGCGTTCGCCCTCGTCTACGACTCCAAGGTCCCGTTCGACGACAAGGCCCCGCACCTCGCCGACGCCGAGGCCCTGCGGCCGACGATCGAGGCCTACGGCGCGGCCGGCGGCGCGATGGGCGGGATCTCGCTCGTGCCGACCGCGGTCGCCGTCACCGGCGACACGGCGACGGTCACCTACGACGTGATGTTCGGCCCGGCGCCTGCGTACCAGGACCTCACCGGCCCGATCGCCAAGTCCGCCGACGGCACCTGGCAGGTCAGCCGCGTCGACTTCTGCGCCTTCATGGCGCAGGCTCGCACGCCCTGCTCCTAGCCGGACGGCCCCGGGGCGGAAGGGCAGCGACGCCCTTCCGCCCGGGAACGTTCAGCCCTTGACGCTGGCCACGCCCTTGGGTGCGTCCTGCTTCATGTAGCCGAACAGGTAGCCGGCGACGCGGCGCATCTGGATCTCCTCGGCGCCCTCGGTGATCCGGTAGCGGCGGTGGTGCCGGTAGATGTGCTCGAACGGCTTGTGCCGGCTGTAGCCGAGCCCGCCGTGCACCTGCATCGCCCGGTCGGCCGCCTCGCAGCACAGCCGGTTCGCCCAGTAGTTGCACTGCGACACCTGCCGCGATGCGGCGAACGCGCCGTACTCGTCCATCTGCCACGCGGTCTTGTGGATCAGGGCGCGGAGCATGTCGCACTGCGTCTGCAGCTCGACGAGCGGGAACTGGATGCCCTGGTTGGTCGACAGCGCCTTGCCGAACGGCTTGCGCTCCATCGCGTACTTGACCGACTCGTTCACGCAGAACTGGGCGGCGCCGAGCGACGAGGCCGCCTGGCGGATGCGGTTCTCGTTGAAGAAGTGCTGGACGACCTGCAGGCCCTTGCCCTCACCGCCGAAGATCGCGCTGTTCGGCACGCGGATGTCGGTGAACGACACGTGGGCGTGGTCCGTCGGCATGTTGAACGTCCACAGGTACTCCTCGATCTTGAAGCCCTCGGCGTCGGTCGGGGTGAGGAACGCGGTGATCCCGTCGCCGTCGCCCGGCTTGCCGGACGTGCGCGCCATGATCATGTCGTACTGGGCCTTGTGGATCCCGGTGTTCCAGGTCTTCTCGCCGTTGATGACCCACTCGTCACCGTCACGCTCGGCGTGGGTCTCCATCCAGGTGGCGTCGGAGCCGTGCTGGGGCTCGGTGATCCCGAAGGCGAAGCCCTTGCGGCCGTGGACGAGGTCGTCGATCCACTCGGCCTTCTGCTCCTCGGTGCCGTAGTTGATCATCAGGATCAGGCCGACCTGGTTGCCGACGATCGAGTGCTCGTTCTGCAGGTCGTTGTGCAGCCCAAGGCCCTTGGTCGCCAGGTGCTCGCGGATGATCGCCATGCCGAGGTTGTTGCCGTCGCTGCCGCCGTACTCCTTGGGGAACGGCCAGCGGTAGAAGCCGGCGTCGTCGGCGAGGCGCTTGACCCGGTGGAGCAGCTGCTCCCACTCCTCGTTGGGCAGGCCGCCGCGCTCCCAGTCGGTGCGGGCGTCCTCGCGGCGGTGGTCGAAGAAGCGGATGTTGTCGTCCTGCTGCTCCAGCGGCTTGATCACCTGCTCGATGAAGTCGTCCAGCTGGCCGAGGAGGTCGGCGATGTCCTGTGGGATCTCGAAGTCCATGCGCGGCATCGTCGCATGGCGGTCGAGCCCGACTGAGATCGGGATCAGGGCCGAAGGTCCCGTCGTTGTTCCGTCCCGAAGCGCAAACCGTCGCCAGTGCGGGGGTCGAGTCGCTACCGTTGTCGCAAATGTCAGCCCAGCAAACTGAGACCCGATGACCTCACTCGCCAGGATGCACACCGTGGTCGTCCCCGGTGGGCACCTCATGGCGGCGCTGCTCGGCCAGCGCGACGCCAACCTGCGCCAGATCGAGGCCGCCTTCCCCGACGTCTCGGTCGCCGTGCGCGGCAACGAGGTGACCGTCGACGGACCGCAGGCCGAGCTCGTCGCCCAGCTGGTCGAGGAGCTCGTCGTGCTGCTGCAGCGCGGGCAGGACCTCGACGAGTCGGCGGTGCGCCGCTCGATCGACATGGTCCGCGCCGACGAGCGGCCGAGCAACGTGCTCACCGACGACATCATGCGCGGCGCCAAGGGCAAGCCGGTGCGCCCGAAGACGGCCGGCCAGAAGCGCTACATCGACGCGATCCGCGAGAACGTCATCACGTTCGGCCTCGGCCCGGCCGGCACCGGCAAGAGCTGGCTGGCCGTCGCCATGGCGGTGCAGGCGCTGCAGCGCAAGCAGGTGCAGCGGATCATCCTCACCCGTCCGGCCGTCGAGGCGGGGGAGCGGCTCGGCTTCCTCCCCGGTGACCTGATGGCCAAGATCGACCCCTACCTGCGGCCGCTGTACGACGCCCTGTACGACATGGTCGAGCCGGAGGGCGCCCAGAAGCTGCTCGAGCGGCAGATGGTCGAGGTCGCCCCGCTGGCGTTCATGCGTGGCCGCACGCTGAACAGCAGCTTCATCATCCTCGACGAGGCGCAGAACGCCACGCCCGAGCAGATGAAGATGTTCCTGACGCGCATCGGCTTCGGCTCCAAGGTCGTCGTCACCGGCGACACCACGCAGGTCGACGTGCCCGACGGGCGCAGCGGCCTGCTCGGCCTGGAGCGCACGCTCACCGGCATCGACGGGCTCGGCTTCGTCCACCTCGGTGCCGGCGACGTCGTTCGCCACCGCATCGTCGCCGACATCGTCGCCGCCTACGAGCGCGCCGACCTGTCCGACACGAACCGTGGCGGGGCGACGGCGGATGCGCCGGCTCGTCGCGGCGCCGGGGGAGCGAGCCTCGGCGGGGACGTCGCCCGCCGTGGCTGACGGGCCCAGACCGGCCACGTCGGGGACGCGACGCTACGGCGGACCCGGCGACCCCGACGTCTTCTGCGCCGACGAGCAGGACGAGGTGCCAGTCGACCTCGTCCGCTGGCAGTCGTTGGCCCTCGACGTGCTGCGTGCCGAGGGCGTGCGCGGCCTGGCCGAGATGTCGCTGATCTTCGTCACCGAGGCCGAGATCACCGACCTCAACGAGCGCTACATGAACAAGTCCGGGCCGACCGACGTGCTCTCGTTCCCGATCGACGCCGAACTGGCCGACGTCGTCATGTCGTCGCCGTCGCCGAGCCGCGGGCCCGACCGCGCCCCGCCGGACCTCGGCGACATGCCGATCCTGCTGGGCGACGTGGTGCTCTGCCCGGCGGTCGCCGCCCGCCAGGCGCCCGACCACGCCGGGACGGTCGACGACGAGCTCGCCCTGCTCGTCGTCCACGGTGTGCTCCACGTGCTCGGCCACGACCACGCCGAGGAGGACGAGCGGGTGGCGATGCGCGCCCGGGAGCTCGAGCTGCTGCAGGCCCACCACTGGCACGGCCCGGCACCGAGCGGCTTCCGCCAGGAGCAGCCCGAGTGATGCTCGCCGCCAGCTTCTCCACCGTCGACGGGCTGATGCTCGTCGTCATCTTCATCCTCCTGCTCGTCCTGATCTTCCTCTCGGTCGCCGAGATGGGCCTGTCGCGGATGACCAAGCCGAAGGCGGCCTCGCTGGCCGACAAGGGCGAGAAGTCCGGCAGGGCCCTGCTCCGCCTGGTCGAGGACCCCGAGCGGTGGGTCAACCCGCTGCTCCTCACGGTCAACATCTGCCAGACGGTGCAGGCCACCCTCACCGGGATCGTGTTCGCCAGCCTGTTCGGCCCGGCGGGCGTCGTGGTCGGCGTCGTGCTCAACGTCCTCGTCTTCTTCGTGTTCGCCGAAGCGGTGCCGAAGACGTACGCAGTGCTCTACTCCGAGCGCGCCGCCCTGATCACCGCCCGCCCGACGCTGTGGCTGGTGTCGTTCCCGCCGCTGAAGCTGATCTCGCGCGCCCTGATCTCGCTGACCAACGTGATCGTGCGCGGCAAGGGGCTGCGCAAGGGCCCGTTCGTCTCCGAGCAGGAGCTGCTCGGCATCGTCGAGGCCGCGGCCGACGACGAGGTGATCGAGCCGGAGGAGATGGAGCTCGTCAAGAGCATCATCGAGTTCGGCGACACGGTCGCCCGCGAGATCATGGTGCCGCGACCTGACCTCGTCACCGTCGACCACGGCGCCACCGTGTCCGAGGCCATCGACGTCGCCATCCGCAAGGGCTTCAGCCGCCTGCCGGTGATCGACGACGACGACGAGAACGAAGACGTGCTCGGCGTCGTGTACCTCAAGGACCTGTTCCGGGTCGATCGCGAGGGCGGCGGGCAGCGCTCGGTCACCGAGCTCGTCCACGACATGCGCGTCGTCCCCGAGGGCAAGCCGGTCAGCCGGCTGATGCGCGAGATGCAGGCCGGCAAGTACCACATGGCCCTGGTCGCCGACGAGTACGGCGCCCTCGCCGGCGTGATCACGCTGGAGGACTGCCTCGAGGAGCTGGTCGGCGAGATCGTCGACGAGCACGACGCCGAGGCCCCGCCGGTGGAGCGGCTGTCCGACGGCGACCTGCTCGTCGCCGGGCGCACGCCGATCTCCGACCTCAACGACCTGCTCGACCTGGAGATCCCCGACGAGGAGTGGGACACCGTCGGTGGCTTCGTCTTCGGGACGCTCGAGCACGTGCCGGTGCGCGGCGAGTCGATCGTGCACGACGGCTGGCGGTTCACCGCGGCCGAGGTCGAGGGGCGGCGCATCAAGCGGGTGCGCGTCTCGCTGCAGTCCTCGCCACCCGCCGACGGCGCGCAGCCGGCGGCGAACGAACCGACCGGGCGCGGCGAGACGTAGTCACCGCCGATGCTCGGTCGATCGTTGCTGTGGCGCCACGTCGTGCTGGCCGTGGTCGTCGGCGTCTTCGCCGTGCTCGGCTTCGCCGGCGTGATCGGCGGCGGCCGCCATCCCGAGCGCTTCGAGGCCAAGACCGTGTTCGTGCAGTACGGCGGCGGTGACGGCGTGCGGATCACCGAGGTGGTCGACCAGGACTTCGGCTCCAACGACCGCCACGGCTACCAGCGGATCATCCCCAACGACTTCGGCGTGCCGACCGACATCGAGGCGTCGTCGCCCGACGCCAACGCCGACGTCTCGGTGATCCACAACACGTTCCAGACGGTCATCCGCCTCGGCGATCCGGACGCGACCGTCGACGGCCAGCACCGCTACGTCCTCAGCTACACGCTGCCCGAGGCGCAGCTGAGCACCGGGCAGCTGGCCCTCGACATCATCGACAACGACGAGACCCTCGAGACCGGATCGTTCACCGTGGTCGTCGACGGCATCGTCCTCGCCGACCCGACGTGCAACGTCGGCGCGTTCGGCGCCACCGGCGGCTGCACCCTGCAGCCCGACGGGGACGCGCTGCGCACCACGATCGCCCCGCTCGAGCCCGGCCAGGGGATCACCATCGGCGGCACGATCGTCACGGTGAACCCGGACGCGCCGCTCCCGGCGTTCCCCGCCGTGCCCGAACGGCGCGACGAGCACCACCTCGCCGTCGGCCTCGTCCTGCTCGGCACCGGCCTCGTCGTCGCCGCGGTGATGTTCTTCGTCATCCGCCGGATGGGCCGCAACGAGGTCGCCGCCGGTGGCGCGGCCGACGCCGCCTACGGCGCGTCCGGCGGATCGGTCCGGCTCGTGCCCGACGACCGCATGGACCGGCTGGCCACGACCGAGTTCGTGCCGCCGCCCGGCGTGCGCCCGTGGCAGGGCAACGTGCTGCTGCACGAGGAGATCGGCACCGCGTCGGTGAGCGCGTGGTTCTCCGACTGGATCGCCACCGAGGCGCTGGTGATCGACGACGACCGCGGCGACCAGCGGCTACGCCAGGGACCGAAGTACGCGACCGTCGTCGATCCGACCAGCCGGGCGCTGCTCGACCCCGTCGTCGGCGGCGGCGAGGTCGAGCTCGGCAAGTACAACCCGGGCTTCTCGTCACTGTGGTCCAAGGTCAAGCGCCAGCAGGCCGAGGCGATCCGAGCGAGTGGCTGGTGGCGGCGGATGCCGCCCGGTGGGGGCACCGGCGCCGGAGCGCGATCCGTCGTCCACCTGGTCGCCGTGATCGTCGTGCTCGCCCTGTTCGCCGGCGGCGGGATCCTGCGCAGCGAGCTCCTCGGCAACGCCGCCGTCGCGGTCGTCGGCTGCGTCGTCGTCGTCGGCGGGTTGGCCGCCGGCCTGTACTGGTTCATGCTCCGCTCGCGCAGCGCCGCCGGCTCCGGCCTGGCGATCCGCACCGAGTCGTTCCGGCGCTTCCTCGAGGCCAGCGAGGGCCAGCACGTCGACTGGGCGTGGCAGCACGGTGTGCTGCGCGAGTACAGCGCATGGGCCGTGGCGCTCGGCGCTGCGGACGCCTGGGGGCGGGCGCTGGCCGCCAGCCACGTGCCGCCGACCGAGCTGTCCGTGGCCAACCCGCTGATCGTCGCCTCGATGGCCCGCTCGTTCGCCACCACGACGACGGCCCCGTCCTCGTCGGGCTCGGGCGGCGGCGGCGGCGGCTTCTCCGGCGGGTTCTCCGGGGGCAGCGTCGGCGGCGGCGGGGGAGGCGGCAGCTCCGGTTCGTGGTGAACCCGGGGTGCGTGTGTCAACCTCTGCGGCCATGCAGATCACGTTGGAGGGCAAGGCCGCGCTGGTGACCGGCGCGTCGAAGGGCATCGGCAAGGCGATCGCCGCGTCGCTGGCGGCGGCGGGCGCCAAGGTCATGCTCGTCTCCCGCAAGCTCGACGGGTTGGAGGCTGCCGCGGCCGAGATCCGCGCCGCCACGCCCGACGCCGACATCGTCGTGCACGCGGCCAACGCCGGCGACGTCGCCGCCGGCGAGGCCTGTGTCCAGGAGGTCGTCGAGCGCTACGGCAGCCTCGACGTGCTCGTCAACAACGCTGCGGCGAACCCGTACTTCGGCTTCACTCTCGGCGTCGACGAGCCGCGCTTCGACAAGACGTTCCAGACCAACCTGCGCGGCCCGCTGTTCTGGTCGGCGGCGGCGTGGAAGGCGTCGATGAAGGAGCGGCCGGGCGTGATCATCAACATCGCGTCCACCGGCGGGTTGCGCGCCGAGGGCGGGCTCGGCGTCTACAACCTGACCAAGGCGGCGCTGATCCACATGACCCGCCAGCTGGCGTCCGAGCTCGGCCCGACCCGCGTCGTCGGCATCGCCCCGGGCCTCGTGCAGACCGATTTCGCCGCGTTCCTCGTCGACAACTTCGGCGACAAGCTGGCCGCCTCGCTGCCGCTCAAGCGGCTCGGCGAGCCGCAGGACATCGCCAACCTGGCGACGTTCCTCGCCTCGGACCTCGCCGGGTGGATCACCGGCGAGACCTACGTCATCGACGGCGGGGCGGGGGTGCGCGGCGTGGCGTGACGCTGTCGCTCGCCACGCCCGCCGTCGCCTCGCCCGTCACGGCGTGAGCAGGTGGCGGGCGGGCTTGCCCAGCGCGGTGCGCGGGATCACCTCGACCACGTGCACCTCGCGCGGCGCAGCGAACGCCGGCAGGCTGGCGCGCACGTGACCGCGGACCTCGTCGAGCGTCGGCGGCGTCCCGTCGGGCACGATCCAGGCGACCACCCGTTCGCCCCATTCCGCATCCGGACGGCCGGCGACGACGACGTCGGCGACGCCGGGCAGGGCGCGCAGCACGCCCTCCACCGGGTCCGGCCAGACGTTCTCGCCGCCGGTGATGATCAGCTCACCGCGGCGGCCGTCGACGTGGAGCCGGCCGTCGGGCAGCCAGCGGCCGAGGTCACCGGTGGCCAGCCAGCCGTCGGCATCGAGGGGCGCCGGCGGGGCGTGGCGCCCGCGGTAGCCGCGCAGCAGCATCGGACCACGGAGGTGGATCTCGCCGGCGTCGTCGATGCGCACCTCGACGCCGTCGAGCGGGCGTCCGTCGTAGACGACGCCGCTGCCGGTCTCGGTCATCCCGTAGGTCGTCACGGCGTTCGCCGGCCGGTCGGCCGGCGGCCGGGCACCCCCGAGCACGATCACTCGGAACACGGACGGGTCGATGCGCTGCAGGGCGGTCGGCACGAGCGACACCGCGGTCGCCCCGTCGGCGGCGGCCTGCATCGCGGCAGTGGCGTCGAAGCCGTCGTGGACGATCAACCCGCTGCCCGTCGTGAGTGCCCGGGTGACGACGGACAGGCCGCCGACGTGGGCGAGCGGGAGGCAGGCCAGCCACGTGTCGGCGGCGTTCAGCCCGAGCCGCGCCGTGGTCGCCCGCGCGCTCGCCCGCACGGCGTCGTGGGTGAGGACGACGCCCTTGGGACGCCCGGTCGAGCCGCTCGTGGCGACGACGAGCGCGTCACCCGGCTCGACCGCCAGGCCGCCGTCGAGCGGGTGCTCACCGTCGCCGTCGACGACCGCGGCCGGGCGCAGCTCGTCGAGCAGGGCCGCCGTCGCCGGGGCCGGTGAGCGCCGATCGAGCACCAGTGCGGCATCGCCGCCGGCCCAGATCCGGCCGAGCGCGTCGACGAACACCGGCCCGCCGGGGAGGTCGATCGCCACCAGCCGGTGCACGGCCGGCAGCGTACCGACGGCTGCTCCGCGGGGTGCGCGGCGTCGTGTGGCAGTGTGCTGCGGTGGCCGCGCCGCCTGCAGTACCGACGTCGAACAAGTGGGTGCTCGGCGCCCGCCCGCGCACGCTGCCGGCCGCGGTCGTCCCGGTCGCGCTGGGCACCGGCGTCGCCGTCGGGGTCGGGGAGGCGGTCTGGTGGCGGGCGCTGCTCGCCCTCGTCGTCAGCCTCGCCCTGCAGGTCGGGGTGAACTACGCCAACGACTACAGCGACGGCGTGCGCGGCACCGACGAGGTGCGCGTCGGCCCGGTGCGCCTCGTCGCCAGCGGGCTCGCGACTCCCGGTGCGGTCAAGCGGGCGGCGCTGCTGGCGTTCGCCGTGGCCGGCGTGGCCGGGTTGGTGCTCGCGCTGGCGACGACGTGGTGGCTGCTGCTCGTCGGGGCGCTGGCGATCCTCGCCGCGTGGGGCTACACCGGCGGCCCGAAGCCGTACGGCTACCTCGGTCTCGGCGAGCTGTTCGTCTTCGTCTTCTTCGGCCTCGTCGCCACCGTCGGGTCGACCTACGTCGTGGTCGAGGAGCTGCCCTCGCTGGCATGGATCGCCGGCTGCATCGCCGGCTGCCTGTCCTGCGCCATGCTCGTCGTCAACAACCTGCGTGACATCCCGACCGACCGGGTCGCCGGCAAGCGCACGCTCGCGGTCCGCCTCGGCGACGAGCGCACCCGCCTGCTGTACCAGGCGCTCGTGCTCGGTGCGCTCGTGCTCGTCGTCGCCGCCGGCATCCAGCGGCCGCCCGCCCTCCTCGGCCTGCTCGGGGCGCTCGTCGCCGTCCGCCCGGTGCAGATCGTGCGGCGCGGCGCCGTCGGCCGCGAGCTCGTCGCCGTGCTCGGTGGCACCGGCCGCGCCCAGCTCGTCATCGGGCTGCTCACCGCGCTCGGCCTCACCCTCGGCGGCTGACTCGCACGGCGGCCCGGCGTCGCCGCCGGCGTTCCGGTCACCGGCGGCGTTCTGGTCACCGCCGGAACGTCACGGTCATCGTCCGGCGGTGACCAGATCGGCAGGCTCGCTCCTGATCAGGCGGTTCCGGTCACCGCCAGAACGTCACGGTCATCGTCCGGCGGTGACCAGATCGATCAGGGCAGGCGGCGGGGGATGCGCAACCAGGTGGTCAGGCGGTCGAGCACGGCGGCGGGCTGCTGGAGGTGGGCGGCGTGGTCGGCGTCGGCGATCGAGGCGAACACCGCCTCGGGGACGGCGGCGGCCAGCTGGCGACCGATCGCCACGAACTTCGTGTCGCGCTCGCCGGCCATCACCAGGGTCGGCATGGTCAGCTCGGGGAGGCGGCTCCACAGCGACACCTGGGCGCCGGTGCCGGCGAGGCGCAGGCTGCCGGACAGGCCGTCGGCGGTGTTGCGGCAGCGGTCGGCGAAGTCGGCCGGGTCAGGCGGGCCGCCGCCGAACAGCGGCTGGCTCATCCACCGCTCGAGGAACGCCGGCACACCGTCACGGACGAGCTCGTTGGCCAGCACGGCGTCGCTGTCGACGCGGGCCGAGCGGGCCATGTCGTCGGGGATGCCGGGGTTGGGGCCGATCATCGCCAGGCGGCGGACGATCGCCGGGTAGAGCAGCGCCGCCTGCAGGCACAGCCGCCCGCCGAGGCTGTAGCCGACGTACGACGCCGGGCCGAACATCCCGGTGAGCATGTCGGCGGCACGGCGCAGGTCGGCGCGCACCGCCGTCGACCCACCGTGGCCGGGCAGGTCGACGACGATCGACTCGTACCCCAGCGCGGCGACGCGCTCGGCGATCGGCTTCCACGACGTCGACGTCTGGGTGAAGCCGTGGCAGAACACGACCCGCTCGCCGGAGCCGAGCGACGATGCAGCGAGCGGACCGACCAGCTCCTGCCAGTCGGTCATCACACCGCGCAGCTGCCGTCGTCGCAGCCGTCGGCGGACGCGGCGGGCTCGGCGGCCGACGCCGCATCTGCGGCCGCCGCCCGCTTGGCGCCGAGGCGACGGAGCACGAGGGCGAACGTGTCCGAGTCCTGCGCGCCGGGCACGGCCCAGGTCCCGCCGAACACGTACGTCGGCACGGCGGTGATGCCCAGCTCGCGGGCCTCCTCGAGCTCGGCGCGCACCTCGAGCACGCCGTCGTCGCTGTCGAGGAAGCGGGCGACGCCGTCACGGTCGAGGCCGACGTCCGCGGCGCAGTCGGCCAGCACCTCGTGATCGCCGACGTCGAGGCCGTCGGTGAAGTACGCCTCGAGCAGCCGCTGCTTGAGCGCCTCCTGGCGCCCGGTCGCCGTCGCCAGCCACAGCAGGCGGTGGGCGTCGAGCGTGTTGGCCCGCACGGCGCGGTCCATGCGGAACTCGATGTCGTCCTCCGCGGCGACGGCCGTGACCTTGGCGATGATCTTGTCGGCCTGCTCGTCGCCGCCGAACTTGCGGGCGTAGGCCTCGCGGGCCGCCATCGGCTTGGTCGCCGACGCCGTCGGATCGAGCTGGAACGGCCGGTACACGACGCGGACGTCGACCTCGTCGGCCACCTCGGCGACGGCCCGCTCGAAGCGGCGCTTGCCGATGTAGCACCAGGGGCAGACCACGTCGGACCAGACGTCGACGGTGACCACGGGTCGAGCTGTCGCCATGTGCCCACGATACGACCCGCACCGGCGCGCTCCGTATCGTGGGCGCCCGTGACGATCGACGCTGCGCCGTGACCGACGCCGACGTGCAGGCGACGTTCTGCACCGCACTCGTGCGCGCATGGGCGCGGCTCGGTCTGCGCGACGCGGTGATCGCCCCCGGCTCGCGCAGCACCCCGATGGCGCTGGCCCTGGCGACCGACGGCGGCGTGCGCGTCCACGTCGCCCACGACGAGCGCGTCGCCGGGTTCGTCGCCCTTGGCATCGGGCTGGCGACCGGCGTGCCCGCCGCCGTGCTGTGCACCAGCGGGACGGCCGCCACCCACCTGCACGCCGCCGTGGTCGAGGCCGGCCTGTCCGCCGTGCCGCTGCTCGTGCTCACCGCCGACCGGCCGCCCGAGCTGCACGACGTCGGCGCGGCGCAGACCATCGACCAGACCCGCCTGTTCGGTGGCGCGCCGCGCTGGTTCCACGACCCGGGCGTCGCCGTGCTGTCGGCGGCGCGCTCGTGGCCGGCGCTGGCGGCGCAGGCGTGGGCGGCCGCGACCGGTGTCGATCCCGGGCCGGTGCACCTCAACCTGCCGATGCGCGAGCCGCTCGTCGGCACGGCGCTCGACGACGTGCTGGCCGCGTTGGCGCAGCCGTCCGGCGTCGGTCCCGGCGCACTGGCGCCACTGCCCGCCTCCACGTTGGACCACCTGGTCGACCTCGTCGACGGGCGGCGCGGCGTGCTCGTCGCCGGCCGCGGCGCCGGGACGCCCTCGTCGGTCGGTCGCCTCGCCGCGGCGCTCGGCTGGCCGGTGATCGCCGAGCCGCGGTCCGGCTGCCGGGCGCTGCCGAAGGCGCTGGGCGCGTTCGACTCGATCGTCCGCGTCGGCCCGTTCGCCGACGGCCACCGCCCGGACGTCGTCGTCCGCCTGGGCGAGCCGCCGGCGTCGAAGGTGCTGGCCCAGTGGCTCGCTGCGAGCGGGGCGACGCAGATCCTGATCGACGGGACCACCCGCCGGCTCGACCCCGATCACCGAGTCGAGCTGCACCTCGCCGCGCCGGTCGACGACGTGAGCGCGGCCGTGGCGGCTCGCGTCTCGGCCGCGGATGCGGCCTGGCTCGACGGCTGGCTGGACGCCGAGCGCCACGCCCAGGCGGCGATCACCGACACGCTCGGCACCGACCTCAGCGAGCCGGCCGTGGCACGCGAGCTGACCGGCGGGGCGCTCGCGGACGGCACGCAGCTGGTCGTCGCCTCGTCGATGCCGGTGCGCGACGTCGAGTGGTACGGCGGGCCGGCGACCGGTGTGACGGTGCACTCGAACCGCGGCGCCAACGGCATCGACGGCGTGGTCGCCACGGCGATCGGCGTGGCCGTCGGCAGCGGCGCGCCGACCGTGTGCCTGCTCGGCGACATCGCCCTGTGCCACGACGCCAGCGCGCTCACCGGCCTGGCCGCACGCGACGTCGACCTGACGATCGTCGTCGTCGACAACGACGGCGGGGCGATCTTCTCGTTCCTCGCCCAGCACGATCAGCTCGATTCATCCCGCTTCGAGCAGCTCTTCGGCACCCCCCACGGCACCGACCTCGTCCGCCTCGCCGAAGCCCACCACCTCCCCGCCACGACGGTCACCACCGTCGAGGAGCTGCGGGCAGAGGTCACCAGAGGTGGCCCTCGCCTCGTCCGCGTGCACAGCGACCGCGAGTCCAACCTGACGATCCACAAGGCGATCAACGCCGCCGTCGCCCAAGCCCTGGCCTGACCACCCGCCGCCGGTCACAGCGCGGGCGAGATCAATGCGAGTCGCAGACGGCCGTGAGCCGCACACGTGAACGGCGGGCCTCGTCGAGCTCCGGCCGGAAGCCGTACACGTTCACGGCCGGACGATGGCCGCCAGCATGGCTTGGAGCTTGGCCTGTGTCTCGGCGAGCTCGGCGTGGGGGTCGCTGTGGGCGACGATGCCGCCGCCGGCGACGAGGCGGGCGCGGTGGCGGTCGGCGCTGAGCTCGGCGCAGCGGATCGTCACGGCGAACGTGCCGTTGCCGCCGGCGTCGTACCAGCCGACTGCGCCGCCGTAGCGCCCACGGGCGAAGCCCTCGACGGCGTCGATCAGGCGCAGCGCCGCGGCCCGGGGCGCACCGCCGAGCGCGGGCGTCGGGGCCAGCTCGCGGGCCAGTTCGAGCACCGACGGGCGTGGCTCGGACAGCTGCCCCTCCATCCACGTCGCCAGGTGCTGCACGTTGGCGACGGTGAGGACCGAGGGCTCGGCCTCCCAGTCGAGGTAGCTGCAGTGGGGGAGCAGGGTGTCGTAGATCGTGTCGATCACGACCCGGTGCTCGACCTGGTCCTTGGTGCTGGCGATCAGTCGCTCGGCGGCGCAGGCGTCGGTGTCCGGGTCTCCCGTGCGGGGGGCGGTCCCGGCCAGCGGGTGCGAACGCACCATGCGGCCGTCGACGTCGATCAGCAGCTCCGGCGACGCGCCGAGCAGGCCGTCGACCAGGTAGCGGTAGCTCGACCCGAACGCGGCGCGCAGGCGCAGCAGCACGGCGTGGACGTCGATCGGGCGCTCGCCCGTGACCTGCACCTCACGGGCGATCACCGCCTTGGCGATCGAGCCGTCGCGCACGGCCTCGCGCGCCGCGTCGACGGCCTCGAGGTAGCGCTGCACCGGGCTGAGCGGCCGCACGTCGAACGCCCCGGCAGCCGCGGCGGGCGGGGCGACCGGCTCGGTCACCTCGGCGACGGCTGCGGCGATGTCGGGTTCGTCATGGTCGACGACGGTGAGGAACGCGGTGCCGTCAGCGCGCCGCTCGACGGTCCTGCGGGCGACGGCGATGCTCGGCCCACCGGCCGGGTCGAACGGCAGCGTCGCGAAGGCGAGCACGCGCCCGCCGCCGGCGCGGTCGTCGTGGCTGATGCCGGCGAGCACGCTCGGATCGTCCGAGCGCAGCAGGACATCGCGCCCGGCGATGCCGACGCCGTCGCGCACGAACAGCAGGCCGTCGCCACGGCAGACGTCGTCGAGATCGACCGGTGCGTCGAGCGCGACGCTGACGGCGCGCACGTCAGCGCCGGGTGCCGACCAGCAGCTGGGTGATCCCGCCGGACAGGGGCAGGTGCTGGGCATCGGTGAACCCGGCGTCGTGCAGCTGGCGGATCATCACCTCCGGCGTCGGCAGGTAGGCGACGCTCTTGGGCAGGTAGCGGTACGCCGCCCCGTCGCTGAGCAGCGCCCCGATCCGCGGCACGACGTGCCCGAAGTAGATCGAGTTGCCGAAGCGGACGAGCCGGTTGTCGGGGATGCCGACGTCGAGCAGGGCGATGCGCCCGCCGCGGCGCACGACGCGGGCGAGCTCGGCGAAGAACGCCGGCAGGTCGACCAGGTTGCGCAGGGCGAACCCGCACGTCGCCCCGTCCATGGCACCGTCGGGCAGCGGCAGGCGGAGGATGTCGGCCTGCACCCGCGGCGCGTCGACCGTGGCGGCGGCGAGCATCCCGTAGCTGAGGTCGAACGCCAGCGGCCGGTGCCCGATTGCTTCGAGGTCGGCGCACAGGTCGCCGGTGCCGGCGGCGAGGTCGGCGACGGTGGCCCCCTTGGCGAGTGCCAGGAGGTCGACGGTCTTGCGCCGCCAGCGCACGTCGAGGCGGAACGTCATCACCCGGTTGACGAGGTCGTAGCGCGGCGCGATGGCGTCGAACATCTCGCGCACGGCGACGACCTTGGCCTCACCCTGCGGGAGCGCCTCGGTGTCCCACGACGCCGGCGCGTCCGCAGGCGGGCGGTGCACGGTTCCGGACATCCCTGGCAGGCTACGCGCCGGAGCCCGACCCCGGCGGTGTCGCCGAGGTCAGTCCGGCGAGCGCAGGCGCAGGGCCTGGCGCCACGTGATGCGGCTGCCGCGGTGCAGCAGGGTGCGCGAGTAGATCGCCCCGGCCGCGCGGATCACGGCGTACACCGCGGCGATGAGCAGCACGACGGCGACGACGATCTCCCACGGCGCGGCGACGCCGGTGGCGATGCGCAGCGGCATCAGCAGCGGGGCGAACGGGGGGAGCAGCGAGAGGATCATCGCCACGCTGCTGTCCGGGCTGCCGGCGACGATGAACACGACGAGGTATCCGGCCGTGAAGATCAGCGAGATCGGCGCGGCGGCCGACTGGGCGTCCTCCTGGCGGGACACGAACGAGCCGGCGAGGGCGAACAGCGTGGCGTAGAACGCGAAGCCGCCGATGAACCAGAGGATCGTCGACGGCACGGCGACCCACACGTCGCGTGGCACGCTCGTCCCGGAGATGCGCAGCGCGGCGATGCCGACGGCGACGAGCACGACGAACTGGGCGAGCGCGACGAGGCCGATGCCGAGCACCTTGCCGGCGAGCAGCACGTGGGCGCGCACGTGGGCGAGGAGCACCTCGACGACGGCGGTGGTCTTCTCCTCGACGACGCCGGTGAGGAGCAGCGCCCCGAACGTGTTGAGGCTGAGGAACAGCAGGATCGCGGCGAGCGTGCCGACCAGCCGCCCGACACCGTCGGACTTCTCCCGCTCGACGACGACGGTCGTCAACGGCGGCGGCGAGACGACCGATTGGGCCTGCGTCGGCGTCAGGCCGGCGGCTGCCGCGGCGTCGGCGCCACTCGATGCCTGCCAGGCCGCGCCGACGACGGCCGTGTCGGTGGCGTCCACGGAGCCCTTGAACAGCAACTCACCCGCGTCGCCGTCGACGACCAGGTCGACGTCGCCGTCCCGCAGCGCCTGCTCCGCGGCGGCGCGGTCGGCGAGTGGTGGCTCCAGCCGGAACGGTCGGTCCGTGCTGTCGGCCACCTGGGTCAGCGCGTCGCCGAACGACGTCGGCACGGCGCCGATCGTGGCGACGTCGGTGATCGACGGCGCCTGGTCGCGCGTTGCCCGGCTGATGAAGCCGATCGCCAGGATGACGACGACGAACAGCAGCGTGGAGACCTTGATCGCCCGGGCGCGCATCCGCACGCGGACCTCGCGTCGAGCGACGAGGCGGACCTGCCGTCGGGCACCGGCGGCACCGCTCATCCGGCCTCCTCCATCGCCGGGCGGCCGACCGCCTCGAGGAACACCTCGCTCAACGCCGGCGGGGCGAAGCCGAACGCCGTCAGCTCGCCGCCGGCGGCGAACCCGTCGAACAGGACCCGCTCGTCGGCCGTCGCCGGGACGCGCGTGCGCACCCGCCGTCCGGTGCGCTCGATCACGTCGCCGGGCGGCTCCCACGCCGCCGGCGGCTCGGCCGCGAACGTCGCCGAGGCGTAGCGGGTGGCCGAGGCGGTGCGCAGCTCGTCGACGTCGCCTGACAGCACGACGCGCCCGTGGTCGATGATCACGACGTCGCGGGTCAGCTCCTCGACGACATCGAGCTGGTGGCTGCTGAACAACAGGGCCACGCCGGCGGCGACGCGCTCGACGAGGACGGTCTTCAGGCTGGCGACGGCGACCGGGTCGAGACCGGAGAACGGCTCGTCGAGCACGAGCAGCTCCGGGTCGTGGACCAGGGCGACGGCCAGCTGGACGCGCTGCTGGTTGCCCGAGGACAGGTCCTGCACCTTCGTGTCCGCCCGCTCCTCGAGGTCGAGCAGGCCGAGCCAGCGCGTCGTGGCCGCCTCGGCGTCGCGGTCGTCCAGGCCGGCGAGGGAGGCCACGTAGGCGACGTGCTCACGGACCTTCATCGTCGGGTACAGGCCGCGCTCGGCGGGCATGTAGCCGATCCGGGCGCGGACCTCGGCGTCGATCGGCCGGCCGTCCCAGGTCACCGTGCCGGCGTCCATCGCCAGCAGACCGAGGATGGCCCGCATCGCCGTCGTCTTGCCGGCGCCGTTCGGCCCGAGGAAGCCGACCACCTGTCCCGGCGCCAGCGTGAACGACACGCCGTCGAGGGCCTGCAGGGCGCCGAACCGCTTGCTCACCGAGCGGACCTCCAGCACCGGGACACCGTACCCACGCGTCGCGCCGGGCGAGCCGCGTAACGTGCGCACCCGTGAGTGACGAGGGACGCCGTGCGGCGCTGGAGCGGATGACGGCAGACGGGGCGGCGCCGGAGGCGATCGCCGTGTTCGAACGCTTCTACCGGATGCTCGAGTCCGGCGAGACCGGGGTGATCGCCGAGGACGAGCTCGAACCGCTCGGCGACGTCCCGACCCTCGCCGACCTGGACGTCGACGCCGCCGCCGTGCGCGACGCACTCGGCGCGACGGTCGTCGTCAAGCTGAACGGCGGGCTGGCCACGTCGATGGGCCTCGACCGGGCGAAGTCGCTGCTCCCGGTGAAGGACGGCCAGTCGTTCCTCGACATCATCGCCCGCCAGCTGCTCACCGCCCGCGCCGAGCACGGCGTCACCCTGCCGCTCGTGCTGATGAACAGCTTCCGCACGCGTGACGACTCGCTGGCCGCGCTCGCCGCCCACGCCGGCCTGGCGGTCGACGGGTTGCCGCTCGACATCGTCCAGCACCGCGAGCCGAAGCTGCGCGCCGACGACCTCGCGCCGGTGGACTGGCCGCAGGACCCCGAGCTGACGTGGTGCCCGCCCGGCCACGCCGACCTGTACCCGACGCTGCGGGCCACGGGGCTGCTCGACCAATTGCTCGACCGCGGTCTGCGCTGGGCGTTCTGCTCCAACGCCGACAACCTCGGCGCCACCGTCGACGGGCGGATCGCCGCCTGGATGGCGGCCGAGGAGATCCCGTTCGTGATGGAGGCGGCCGCCCGCACCGCCGCCGACCGCAAGGGCGGGCACCTCGCCCGCCGGCGCCGCGACGACCGGCTGGTCCTGCGCGAGGTCGCCCAGACCGCCGACGCCGACCTCGATGCGTTCCAGGACGTCGACCGCCACCGGTTCTTCAACACCAACAACGTGTGGATCGACCTCGTCGCCCTGCGTGACGCGCTCGACCGCACCGACGGCGTGCTCGACCTGCCGGTCATCCGCAACGCCAAGACCGTCGACCCCCAGGATGCGTGCTCGCCGGCGGTCGTCCAGATCGAGTCGGCGATGGGGGCGGCGATCCAGGTGTTCGACGGGTCGCGCGCCGTGCTCGTCGGGCGCGACCGCTTCGTCCCCGTGAAGACCACCGGCGACCTGCTCGTGCTGCGCTCCGACGGCTACGTCCTCGACGCGCTCGGCCACCTCGTCGCCGCGCCCGGCCGGGAGGGTCGCCCCGACGCCGTCGTTGACCTCGACGGCGCGCACTACAAGATGCTCGGCGACTTCGAGCGGCGCTTCCCGGACGGACCGCCGTCGCTGATCGACTGCCGCCGCTTCACCGTGCGCGGCGACGTCACGTTCGGCCGCGACGTGGTCGCCCGTGGCGACGTCGTCGTCGACGCGGCGGCCACTGGACCGACGGTCCCGGACGGCACCGTGCTCGACGGCGCTGGGCGCGACGGCTGATCAGCCCCCGGCGGCGATCTCCCTGGCCCACCGGTAGTCCGCCTTGCCCGACGGCGAGCGGACGACGGCGGGGACGAACACGAACGCCTTGGGCAGCTTGTAGCGGGCGATCCGGAGCGCAGCAGCGGCGCGGAGGTCCTCCGCGCCGACGGAGACGCCGTCGCGCAGCTGCACGACGGCGACCACCTCGTTGCCCCACCGCTCGCTCGGCCGACCGGCGACGACGCAGTCGTACACCGCCGGGTTGGCCTTGATCGCGGCCTCGACCTCCTCGGCGAAGATCTTCTCGCCGCCGGAGTTGATCGTCACCGAGTCGCGGCCGTGGAGCTCGATCATCCCGTCGGCGCGCAGCCGGGCCCGGTCGCCCGGCACGGCGAAGCGCACCCCGTCGATCACCGGGTACGTCCGCGCCGACTTCTCCGGGTCGTGCAGGTAGCCGAGCGCCAGCCGCCCGCTCTTGGCCAGCCAGCCGAGCTCGGGATCGCCCGGCGCGAGCGTGCGGTCGAGCGCGGCGGCGAGCACGTGGTTGCCGGGGCCGGCGACGAACGTGCCCGTCGTCGCCCCGCTGCCGACCGAGACGTGGGAGAGCTGCCCGCCGGCCTCCGACGAGCCGAGGCCGTCGACGATCATCAGCGTCGGCAGGTGGGCGAGGAGCCGCTCCTTGAGGTGGGCGCTGAGCGGGGCGCCGCCCGACAGCAGCACCGTCAGCGACGACAGGTCGTAGTCGTTCGCCTCCAGCTCGTCGAGCAGGGGGCGGGCGAACGCATCGCCGACGATCAGGAGGAGGTTGCCCCGCTCACGCTCGATCATGCCCCACACGTCGGCGGCGTCGAGCCGGTCGGGGTGGTCCTGGATCAGCACGGTGCCGCCGGTGCTCCACGTGCGGAAGCTCACCCAGTGGCCGGCGCCGTGCATGAACGGCGGGGCGACCAGGGCGCGCAGCGCACCCGTGGCCTCGGCGACGACGCCGTCGAGCGTGTCGGCCCGGGAACCACCGAAGCACTCGACGTTGGCGTCACCGTTGCGCCACAGCACACCCTTGGGCAGCCCGGTCGTGCCACCGGTGTAGAGGATGTACAGGTCGTCGGGGCTCCAGGTGACGGCGGGCCGCGCCGGCGACGACGCGGCCAAGGCGTCCTCGTACCACGTGGCCCCGGGGAGCAGGTCGTTGCCGGAGTCGTCGGGCACCTGGAGGACGACGCGCAGCCGGGGGAGCGCCGGCAGCACCTCGGCCAGCGTCGGGGCGAAGCGGCTGTGCACGACGATCGCCGACGCCTGCGCGTCGACGAGCAGGTAGCGCAGCTCGTCGGCGACGTAGCGGTAGTTGACGTTGAACGGGGCGACCCGGGCCTTGAACGCCCCGAGCATCGCCTCGAGGTACTCGTTGCCGTTGTGCAGGTAGATGCCGAGGTGGTCCTGGCCGCTCTCGTGGTTGGCCAGCGCCGACCGCTCGGTGTGGCAGCCGAGTCCGGCGCCGATCAGGAAGTTGGCCAGCCGGCGGGTGCGCTCGGTGACCTGCGCCCAGGTGAGGCGGAGGTCGCGGACGACGAGGCACTCGTCGTCGGGGCGGCTGGCGGCGATCGCCTCGTGGACCGCCGCCACGGTCGGCTCCATCGCGCCGCGATCTACTCGTAGCTGCGGAAGATCGCCTCGGCCACGCAGCTCGGCTTGCTGGCGCCCTCGCACTCGAACGCCATCTCCAGGGTCTGCTGGACGCCGCCGGGGATGTCGTCGACGGCGAGGAGCTTGATGCCCAGGCGCAGCTTGGCGCCGACCGGCACCGGCGACATGAAGCGCACCTTGTTGCACCCGTAGTTGACGCCCATCTTGAACCCGGTCGTCTGCATCACCTCGGGCATCAGCACCGGCCCGAGCGACAGCGTCAGGTAGCCGTGGGCGATCGGCCCGCCGAACGGGCCGGCCTTGGCGCGCTCGACGTCGATGTGGATCCACTGGAAGTCGCCCGTCGCCTCGGCGAACTGGTTGACGCGCTCCTGGGTGATCTCCATCCAGTCGCTGTAGCCGATGTGCTGGCCGACGAGCTCGCGCAGCCCGGCTGCGCCTTCGATGATGCGAGGTGACATCCGCCGAGACTTGCAGACGCGAGTGACGCCGGGCGAGGTTGTCGAACACGCGGCGTCCGTGCGGGCGTGAGCAGTTGCCGGACCAGCGGCGTCCGTGCGGGCGTAAGCAGCCCCTCGATGATATGAACGGCTCATGCCCGACTTCTTGACCCTGTACGCCGCGGCCCAACCCGACAAGCCGGCCGTCATCGACGACCGGCCGGACGGCACGGTGACGACGCTGACGTACGCAGAGCTCGAGGACCGGGCCAACCGCCTCGCCAACGTGCTCCTCGCCCTCGGCGTCCGCCCGGGCTCGGGCAAGGTCGTGTGGTGCGGCCAGAACTCGCCGGGTCTGATCCACATGATGAACGCGGCGCGCAAGCTCGGGATCACCGCCGTGCCGCTCAACTACCGCCTCAGCGACGAGGAGGCGCAGTACGTCACCGACCACTGCGACGCCACCATCGTCTACTGCGACGTCGAGGTCGCCCCGATGTTCGAGCGCATCCGCGAGGGGCTGCCGCAGGTCGAGCACTACCTCGTCTTCGCCGCCGGCGACACGTCGCTGCCCGACGGGATGACCGACATCGACGCCCAGATGGACGAGGCCTCCGGCAGCGAGCCGGAGATCCCGTCCGACACCGAGCCCGGGGCGACGATGATCTACACGAGCGGCACCACCGGCAAGCCGAAGGGCGCCTACCGCCGGGCCACCGGCGAGGCCGGGGCGGCGCTCGTCGCCAAGATCGGTTACTCGCCCGACGACATCTACATCCCGACCGGTCCGCTGTACCACTCCGGCCCGCTCGGGTTCATGGGCATCGGCATGGCCCTCGGCCAGACCGTGATCATCCAGCGCAAGTTCGACGCGCTCGACTGGCTGCGCCTCGTCGACGCCTACAAGGTGACCTCGACGTTCTCGGCACCGACGCCGATGCGGATGATCTGCAACCTGCCCGAGGACGTGCGGGCGAAGTTCGACGTGTCGTCGATGCGCCGGATGATCGCCAACGCCGCACCGTGGAGCTTCGCCCTCAAGCAGATGTACCTGGCGTACTTCCCGGCCGAGTCGCTGTACGAGGTCTACGGCAGCACCGAGCTCGGCGTGAACTGCATGCTCGAGCCGCAGGACCAGCTGCGCAAACCCGGCTCGTGCGGCCTGCCCGCCCCGCTCGTCGAGGTCAAGCTGTTCGACGACGACGGCAACGAGGTCACCGGCACGGGCCCGACGGCGACGGGGGAGCTGTTCGTCAAGAGCAGCTCGGTGTTCGACGACTACTACAAGCAGCACGACAAGTACGAGGCCGACAACAAGCACGGTTACCAGACCGTCGGCGACATCGCCTACCGCGACGACGAGGGCTACGTCTACATCTGCGACCGCAAGAAGGACATGATCATCAGCGGCGGGATGAACGTCTACCCCGCCGAGATCGAGGCGGCGCTGGAGGCCCATCCCGACGTGCTCGAGGCCGCCGTGTTCGGCATCCCGAGCGAGGAGTGGGGCGAGCTCGTCCACGCCGTGATCGTGCTGCGCGACGGCGGCACGGCCACCGAGGACGACATCCAGACCCACGCCCGCGCCCACCTGGCGAGCTACAAGATCCCCCGCTCGATCAGCTGGAGCGACGAGCTGCCCAAGACCGGCTCGGGGAAGATCCTCAAGCGCGACCTGCGGGCCCCGTACTGGGCCGGCCGCGCCTCGAACGTCTGACACCGGCGTCACACCGGCCACGACGCCGGCGACCACGCGGAAGGAGCCGCCCCCGAGGGGGCGGCTCCGTCGCGTCTGTCGGGGTGATGTCAGCCGGTCGTCGTGGAGGTGCCGCCGAGCGACGCTGCGGCGTCCTTGACGGTCGCGTACGTGCCGAGCTTGCCCTCGAGGTCGATGAGGTCACCGTCCTGCACGAACGTGCCCAGCGCCGTCGGGTCGCTGATGGTGTACTTGACCATCCGGCCACCCTCGGTCAGGTAGGCATCCTTGGTGCCGTCGGTGATCGAGGTCAGGCCGTCGATCAGCAACGGGTTCGTGTCGTGGATGTTGCGCGCCGCGAGCATGATGTTGCCGCGGTCCAGGCCGCCCTGGTACGTCGAGGCCTGCTTCAGGACGTCGACCATGTAGAGGGCGAAGATCCAGCCCGTCGCATAGGTCGTCACCTTCGGGTCGAGGCCCTGCTCGGTGAGCGTCTTCTGGTACAGCTGGACGATCTCGTCGTCCTGCTCGGCCGGGTCGTTGACGTCCTTGTAGTTCTGGATCAGGTACGTGTCCTTGCCGGTCAGGCCCTGGTCGATCAGCGGCTTGAAGAACTGGTTCAGCGAGGCGCAGGTGCCGGACATGATCACCAGCGGCTTCCACGAGGTCTGCCGCTCGATGTTGGCCATGGCCTGGGTGCAGAACGAGCCGGAGGTCTCGATCAGCAGGACCTGGGCGCCCGACGCGGCGAGCGTCGTGAACTGGTTGTCCAGGTTCGGTGCCGTCGGCTCGTGCGTCTCCTGGTCGACGACCTCGATGTCGGTGCCGTCGGTCGCGAACGCGAAGCCGTTGTGGTAGCTCTGGCCGAAGTCGCTGTTGAACGTGATCTCGGCGACCTTGGTCAGGTCGGGGTGCTCCGACTCCAGCCACTTGGCCCACAGCGAGGCCTCGGTGAAGTAGTCGAGCTGCATGCCCGTGGTCCACGGGTGGTCCTCGACGTCGCCCCACTGGGCTGCGCCGGTGGCGTTGAACAGCTGCGGCATGCACTCGTCGTTGGTCTCGTCCCACACGGCGAGGTTGTTCGGCGTGCCGAGCACGGTGGTCAGCGCGGCGTAGTCACCGGAGCCGAGCGCCTCGTCGACGTTGGTCTTGGTCTTGTCCGGGGCGTACCCGTCGTCCTTGGCGTCGAGCGTGATCTTGCGCCCGTCGATGCCGCCGTTGTCGTTGATGTACTTGAAGTACGAGTTCATGCCGTCGGCGATCAGACCGAACCCGGCGAACGGGCCGGATGTCGGGAGGCTGGTGAACAGCTTGATCTCGGAGTCGGTGATGCCCTGGTTGGCATCCCAGTCCTCGGGGCAGTCGGCCGGGTCGATCTCGAAGTCGCCTGCGCCCTTGTACACGCCGTCGATCAGGCCGAGGTCGGCCGTCGAGGGCGAGCTGCCGGGGGTCGAGCCGGCGCCGCCGGACGTCGTCGCCGAGCCGCCTTCGGTGGTCGACGCCCCGCCGACCGTCGTCGCACTGCCGCCCGCCGTCGTGGCGCTGCCGGCGGTCGTCGGCGCCGCGGTCGTCGAGTCGGACTTGTCGTCGCTGCCACAGGCAGCGAGCAGGAATGTCGCCGTGATGCCGATGGCAGCCGCGGTCGTCCAGCTTCGTCTCTTCATGCTTGTCGGAACCTTCTTCGTCTCTGGGAGGTTCCGACCATGCTGGCGCGCCAGGGGGTGCCGCGCCCAAATGCGCGGCACCCCCTGGTGTGTGGTCTCGCTCGTCGCGGCGCTCGCGCCGAGGTCAGTTGCCGTCGAGCGACGACTGGTGCGTGGACGGCTCGAAGTCGCCGAACACGGTGCCGGCGTCGTCCTCGTCCACCTTGGGCTCGATCGGGGCGACGCCCCGCTCGCGGTTGCGCTCGCGCAGCCAGCCCGGGTTCGGGACCACCGTGACGATGCGCGCCCTGAGTCGGCGCAGGCCGTCGATGATCCCGCCGGGCAGGACGAACACGGCACCGAGCAGCAGGATGCCGTAGAACACGCCGGCGATCGAGCCGCCACCCTGGCGGGTGCTCAGCCAGTCGAACAGCGGCCCGGTGATCTGCTTGAGACCGGGCGGCATGCCCGACTGGTCCTCGGCCCAACCGGCCATGAAGTACTGGACGAAGACGAAGACCAGTGCGCCCGGCACGGCGCCGGAGATGGTCCCGGCACCGCCGATGACCAGCCCGACGACGAGGAAGATCGCCAGGTTGAGGCCGAACTGGACGTCCGAGGCGAACGGCCGGTTCATCATCAGCATCGTCCCGGCGATCCCGCCGAACGCCGCGCTCACGCCGAACGTCAGGGCCTTGTACATCGGCAGGTTGACGCCGCTGACCGCGGCGCTGGTCTGGTTGTCACGCACGGCGATGAGCGCTCGACCCGGCCGGCTCTTGACGAAGTTGCGGGCCAGGACGAACAGGATCGTCGCCATGATCAGCAGGATGAAGTAGGTCCACAGCGGCGTCGCCAGGCGGCCGGCGTCGTGGAACCACATCCACGACGGGGCGTCGAGCGTGCCCTGGCCGCGCGGCGGCTTCTTGCCGTTCGGGCCGCCCGTCAGCCAGTCGTACTTGAGGACCAGCGTCGGGAACACGAACGCCACCGACAACGTCACGATGGCCAGGTACAGGCCGCGGATCCGCAACGCCGGGAGGCCGACGATCATCCCGACCACGAAGCACAGCGCCGCCGACACCGGGATGGTGGCGAAGTAGCTCCAGTTGTGGTCGGCGACGAGGATGATCGTCGTGTAGGCACCGAGGCCGACGAACGCCGAGTGGCCGAGCGACAGCTGGCCGGAGTAGCCGATCACCAGGTTGAGCCCGAGGATGGCGACGGCGTAGGCGAGCACATCGTTGAGCTGGGTGATGCGGAACGCCTTGTCGATCGACGCCGGGGCGAACCCGGTCTTGTAGGCGAACATCACGTAGACGAGGACGAACGCCGCGATCAGCCACGCGCCCCACTGGTAGGCGCGGTGCGCGCCGGTCCCTTGCTTGAGCTTGATCGCCATCAGACGCGTTCCACTCGTTTCGAACCGAACAGGCCGTTCGGTCTGACGAGCAGCACCAGGACGATGACGAAGAGGGCGACCGTCGGCGCCAGCGTCGAACCGATGAAGTCGATGTAGCCACCGGCCATCGTCTCGACCTCACCGATGATGATGCCGGCGATCACCGCACCACCGAGGCTGTCGAGGCCACCGAGCGTCGCTGCGGCGAACGAGTAGATCAGGACGCGACCCATGAAGTTCGGGTCGAGCAACGTCGTGTTGGCGATCAGCGAACCGGCCAGCGTGCCCATCGCCGCCGCCAGCGCCCAGCCGAACTGCAGGGTGCGACCGACGTGGATGCCGACGAGCTCGCTGGACTCCAGGTTGCTCGACACCGAGCGGAACGCCAGGCCGATCTTCGTCTTGTTGAGCAGGAGGCTGACGAGCAGCACGGCGACGAGGATCGTGATCCAGGTGAACAGGCTCGTCCACTGGATGTGCGCCCCGAGGAAGTTGAACGACTCGTTGCGCTTCGGGAACGGCGTCGGGAAGGCGCGCGGGTCGTAGCCCCAGATGACGCCGGCCATCGAGCTCAGCACGAGCAGCAGGCCGAGCGTGACGATCGTGATCGCCAGGTGGTTGCGTGGGTCGAACGGCCGGATCAGCACCCGTTCGATCACCGCTGCGCCGCCGGCCGACACGGCCATGCCCATCAGGATCGCCAGGCCGACGGGGACACCCCAGTCGACGGCGAACACGTAGCAGATGAACGTGCCGAACATCGCCATGTCGCCCTGGGCGAAGTTGACGACGCCGGTGGCCTTGTAGATCAGCACCAGGGCCAGCGCCATCGCCGAGTAGATGAAGCCGTTGTTCAAGCCGTTGACGACGCGTTGGATGAACAGGTCCCAGCCGTCGCCGGCGATCGCGAAGATCGACAGCACGACGAGGACGGCGACGAGGATGAGGATGTTGCGCAGGCGTTTCTTGCCGATGCGGTCCAGCAGCGAGAGGCCGCTGGAGACGTGCTCGTTGAGCGTGTTGACCGTGTTCACGTTCGTCTCCTCAGTAGCCCAGGTATGCCTTGCGGACGCCGGCGTCGTGACGCAGCTCGTCGGCGGTGCCGGTGAGGACGGTCTCGCCGGCCTCCAGCACGTAGGCGCGATCGGCGATGTCGAGCGCCAGGTTGGCGTTCTGCTCGACGATGAGCATCGTCACCCCGTCGGCCTCGTTCATCTCGTCGAAGCGTTGGAACAGGCCCTGCACGATGATCGGAGCGAGACCCAGCGACGGCTCGTCGAGGAGCAGCAGCTTGGGCCGCGACATCAGCGCGCGGGACACGGCGAGCATCTGCTGCTCACCGCCCGACAGGCTCCCGGCCAGCTGCGAGCGACGCTCCTTGAGGCGCGGGAAGATCGTGTACCACTTGTCCATGTCGGCGCGGACCTGCTTGTCCTTGCGGATGTACGCGCCGACGAGCAGGTTGTCCTCGACGGAGAGCTCGGCGAGCGTGCCGCGGCCTTGGGGCACGTGGGCCACGCCGCGTCGGGTGATCTCGGTCGGCGACTTGCCGGTGATGCTCGACCCGTCGAGCGTGATCTGACCCTTCGTGCTGACCATCTGGCACACGGCCCGCAGCGTCGTGGTCTTCCCGGCGCCGTTGGCCCCGAGCACGACCACGACCTCGCCGGGACGCACGTAGAAGTCGACGCCGTGCAGTGCCTCGATCTGCCCGTAGCTGGCCCGCAGCCCGCTGACGCGCAGCAGCGCATCGGTCGGCTGGCTGTCCGCGGTGGACGAGACGGACGTGTCGCTGACGGTCACTTCGACTCTCCCAGGTAGGCCTCGATCACGCGCGGGTCGCTGGCGACCTCCTGCGGTGTGCCGTCGGCGATGCGGCGCCCGAAGTCGAGCACGACGACGTGGTCGGAGATGCCCATGACCATCGCCATGTGGTGCTCGACGAGCAGCACGGTCAGGTTGAAGTCGTCACGCAGCTGCTTGACCAGCGCGCCCAACTCCTCGACCTCGCTGTGGGTCAGGCCGCTGGCCGGCTCGTCGAGCATCAGCATCTTCGGCTCGCCGGCGAGGGCACGGGCGAGCTCGATGCGCTTCAGCGTGCCGTACGGCAGGCCGAGCGCTCGCTGGAACGCCACGTCGGCCAGGCCGAGCTGGTCGAGCAGGTCGTAGGCCTGCGTCGCCAGCCGCTTCTCCTCGCGGCGGGTGCCGAGGCGCAACGACGACATGACCGCCTTCGACTTGGACTTGGTGTGGGCGCCGACCATGACGTTCTCCAGCACCGTCATCCCCGGCCACAGGGCGAGGTTCTGGAAGGTGCGGAAGATGCCGACCCTGGAGATCGTCGACGCCCGCGTCGACAGGAGGTCGCGACCGTCGAACGTGATGCGCCCCTCGGTCGGGTTGTAGATCCGGCTGATGACGTTGAACATCGTCGTCTTCCCGGCTCCGTTGGGGCCGATCAAACCGCAGATCTGGCCCTGCTCCACGGTGAAGCTCAACGAGTCCAGCGCCGTGACGCCTCCGAAGCGCACCGTGATCTCATCGACATCGAGCACTCCCAAGCGCAAACCCCCCGCGTGACGCCGGGCACAGTCGCCCGGCCGGTGGAACATAAACGAAAGTCTTGGCGGCGCGCAACGTTATGCCGCTCGAACTGCGGCATCGGACCAAGCGCCCGCAACGGTCAGTAGCCGAGCCGCTCCACACGGTCGGCGCGATGCTGCCAGTCCTTGTCGACCTTGACCACGAGCTCCAGGAACGCCCCCTCCGGCAGCTGCTGGCGCACCCGCGTGCCGACCTCCTTGAGCACCGCGCCGCGCTTGCCGATGACCATCCCCTTCTGGCTCTCGCGCTCGACGAGGATCTCGCAGCGGATGCGCGGCCACTCCCACTCGGACACCCGCGTGGCGATGCTGTACGGCAGCTCGTCGCGGGTGACGGCGAGCAGCTGCTCGCGCACGAGCTCGGCCACCCACACGTCGTCGGACTGCTCGGTCGCCGAGTCGGTCGGGAAGTACGCCGGACCCTCGGGGAGCAGGCCGACGAGGTGGTCGACGAGCGCCGCCACGCCCTCGCCCGAGCGGGCCGAGACCGGGAAGTACGCGCTCGCCCCGAGCGCCGCGGCGGCGCCGAGCTGGGCGAGCACCGCCGACTTCGACGCCCGGTCGACCTTGTTGACGACGACGACGGCCTGGGCGATGTCGGTGCGCGCGGCCACCCACTCGTCGCCGCGCCCGAACGGCTTCGTCGCGTCGAGCACCAGGCAGACCACGTCGACGTCCTCGACGCTCTCCAGCGCCGTGGCGTTGACCCGCACACCGAGCGCCGTCGTCGCCTTGTGCAGCCCCGGCGTGTCGACCAGGACCAGCTGCGCGTCCGGGCGGTTGAGGATGCCGCGGACGCGCGTGCGCGTCGTCTGCGGCTTGTCGCTGACGATCGACACCTTGTCGCCGCAGATCGAGTTGACCAGCGTCGACTTGCCGACGTTCGGCCGGCCGACGAGCGTGACGAACCCGCTGCGGAACATCAGCCGGGCACCGCCGTCGTCGCCGGGGTCGGGTCCACCGCGGCGGCCACGGTCGTGGTGGTCGGGGCGGCGGTGGTCGACGTCGCCGTCGACGTCGGTGGGACCTCACCGGTGAGGGCGCGGTAGTCCGCACGTGTCACGACCCGGCCCTTCGGGCTCTGCTCGCCGCTGCCGAGCACCACGCCGTAGTCCTCGCCGCCCGACGTGAACCGCACGCCGCCGATGCCCGGTCGCAGCGTCAGGGTGAGCACGATCTGGCCGATCGCCCGGCGCTGGTCGTCGCCCTGGATGTTGCCGAAGAAGTCCGGCGGGAGATCGACGATCGCCGTGCCGTTCTCGTCGTCGGTGACGGCCAGCCGCGGCGCCCCGGGGATCGCCGAGCGCAGCGACGACGCGGGCGGCAGCCCCTCCGGGCCGCGCTGCAACGCGGCCATCACCTGGTCGAGGGTGGCGGGGTAGGTGAGCGAGGTGTTGATCGCGTTGAGCGTCGTGCCGGAGATGAACCACAGTTGCACGTTCTCGGTCTGCACCGGGGTGGTCGACGTCGTCGTCGCGGCCGCCACGCTGCTGAGCGTGCTCACCGACGCCACGGTCGTGGTCGTCGAGCTGGTGGTCGGCGACGTGTCGTCGAGGCCGAGCCCGGGCGTGATCTCCTGCGCCGTGCCGCTGTCGGCCACCCCGCACCCGCCGGCGGCGAGCGCCAGGGCGACGACGGCGGCGATGCCGACCCTTTCCAGCACATTGGGATCCTAAGCTTAGAATTCCACGTGGACAAGTTGTCGCG
>JADMIO010792747.1_pt1 | contig 50523 bp, 40 predicted proteins | sample 8958161 | NCBI WGS metagenome assembly JADMIO01 (sample SAMN16585339, study PRJNA669376) | soil metagenome | isolation source: Crop rotation soil | place: USA: Cullars Rotation, Alabama | collected 2011 | reverse complement strand
CCGCGACTTCAAGTCACGTGAATTCCAAGCTTCGGATCCCACTGTGCTGGAAAGGCATAAATATGAAATTGCAGCCAGCCCTCCGAACTGCCGAGCGGAAGAAAGGGCAATTTTTTCCATACATTGTAACCGGCAAGAACGAACATCACGGCGAGTAAAAAATACCCGGAAATAAAAATGGTTTGCGGAGCTGCCTTGAAATGGGAGTAGAGCGCGAGTGTTATCCCCGTTAAGCCCAGCAGCAATGCGATTTTGGCAAAGCGCCTGATCATTTTTTGAGCCACGCGGAAAAACTATCCAGGTCGGTCATATTAATACGCGCCAGGGCTCCGTGCGGGCAGGCGCGTTCGCACGCGGGCCCGCCATGTTGCTCCACGCACAAGTCGCATTTAGTTGCTTTCAGAATGGGACGCATCTGTTCATCGACCAATATGGCCCCTTCTTCATTGCGGCTGTCCACCATGCGAATGGCATCGTATGGACAATTGTTGGCGCACACCTGGCAGCCGACGCAAGTGCTGTGATTGATGACGACTTCGCCCTGCGCGGCATTGCGATGGATGGCGCCGGTGGGGCATCCAATCAGGCAGACAGGGTCGGCGCAATGCATGCACGCATTTGCCACCATGATGTCGCCGGTAATCGGACCGCGCCGGAGAAAGCGCGGGTTATTATTATGGGTTGAGGCGCAAGCGCGCACGCAATCATCGCATCGAGTGCAGGCCTGCAAGTCGATCACCATCGTTTTCGTTCCGTTGAAGAAACGATGTTCCGCCAGGAATTCCATCATTTCCTGGCCCATCGCAGGATCGGACACTTTGGTGGGGGAATCAGAGGTGTAAAGCGCGGTCTCCGCCAAATACTGTTTGATCTCAACTGCTGAAACGGCAGGCAGCACCACATCTTCAATCGTCGCCGTGGGAATTACGAGTGCGTGAGTGTATCCGAGCGCGGTGACGCTGTGCTGGAACGGCACCAGATCTTCTGTTTTTTTCCAGTTACGAACGATTTCATGGACTCCGTAGCTTTGGCCGGCGCCCAGATAAGTGGAGGTGCGCTGACCATTGCCGAATTTTTTGCTGACGCGCGCGAACCCGGCACGAATCAAGATAACGCCATTGGGATATTCTCCTTCACGGACAATGACCGGCTCCGGCGGCGCGGCGGACCCGGTTTTCAACAGGCGTTTGTAATCGCCGGACCATTCGTAGTCCCCGAAGGTGACGAATTGGGTATCCGCGATCACTTTGGCCAGGGCACCGTCATCAAGATTGCGAAACAAGGCATGACCGCGCAATTGCGTCGCCAGCGCGCGTTCACGGTAAATTTTTTCGACGTGCTCCTTGAGCCCGGCATCGTAGCGCAGGATGTCGCGCAATCCCTGCCAGCGGATTTCAAGCAGTTCAGCTTCCTGTTCACAAAAAATTGTCGCCGTGCGCGGAATGCGTCCGAGAGCGGAAATTTCGCCGAACAATTCACCGGCGCGCATTTCGGCCGTCTGGTGTTTATCCAATAAATGGGGCACGTCCTGGAGAAAAACACGCACTTCGCCGCTTTTATTTTTGCGCGACCCGACCTGCTCGCTGGATTCGGAAGCGCGGCGGACCTCTGGTTCTGAAGGATTTCTCCAAAGCTGCGCAATGGTGCGAAACCAACTGAGCTTTTTAGTATCACGGCGCCCTAACACCGACGGCGGCAATTCGGGCTTAAGGACGACGCGAACCACTCCGGATAAAACGATGAACGCGGAGTTTCCGTAATCTCCCTGCCGCACAACGATTTGACCTGGCTTAAACTTCTGGAGCCGGGTGTCGTGCCGAACGATGCCGCGCAAGGGCAGGTGGGCCGGGAACTGGTCCTGCCGAAGATCACAAAGCGGACGCAACGACAGCACGCGGTCCACCATTTCATCCGACATATCGGGATCGAACGATGCGTCCCAGCGGCGAGTTTTGGAGACGACGGCTGAAGAGATACTCATGGTGCAGTATTCAAGCTTCCAAAACGAGGTCGCTTTTCGGGCGCGCCATGCAGGTCAGGCAGGAACCCTCCTCGGGCGGTGCGACATGCGAGTCGAGGTATTCAACGGCCCCGGATTTGATCGCCACAATGCAACTGCCGCAACTTCCAACGCGGCAACCGCATTCGATTTTCACCTTTTGCTGTTCCGCTAATTCAAGCAGCGAACCGACGGCCGGATTCCATTGCGCCGTCTTTCCGGACCGACTGAATGTCACCTTGATCAAGGGGCCATCTACTGGAGTGGTGGCGGCCACGGCCTGGGAAGGCCGCTTGACGGTGGCAGGTCCAAACGCTTCGAACATGATGTCGGCATCGGGCACACCCCATTCGCGCAAACCGGTCGTCAAACTTTCCATGAACGGACCCGGACCGCATAAATAATAATGATAATTGTTCGAAGGGAGCTGTTCCTTCAGCAGCTCAATGGTCACACGACCTTTGTGCTGGTAATCTTTCCCGAGCACATCTGAATCCGTGGGCGCGCTGTAACACACATGCAACTTCACGTGTGAATGTTCGGCCGCGATTTTTTCCAGGTATTGCTTTTGGATATGTTCGCGCTGGTTGCGGGTGCCGAAGAAAAACCAAACTTCCCGCTCGATGCCGCCGTCCACCAGGGCGCTGAGCATACTCAGCATGGGCGTGATTCCCACCCCCGCTGAAATCAGGACGACTGGCTGCGACTTCGCGAGATCGAGATAAAACTGACCGGCGGGCGCTTTGACATCAATGATATCACCCTCTTTGAGCACATCGCAAAAATAGCTGGAAGCCAAACCGTGCGGGATGGCGCTGTTGGCGGGTGAAACCGCTTTCTTGATGGTGACGCGGTAATGTTTTTGCGGGTTCGGGCTATCGGACAACGAATAACAGCGCACGACCGGCTTCGGTTGCCCGGGCACGCTCAATTGGAAGGTTAGGTATTGCCCTGGCTTAAAGAGTGGAACGTTCTTGCGGTCGTGCGGTGCGAGATAAAAAGAGTAGACGTCATCGCATTCCGAAACCTTTTTTTCCAAACGAAACTTGCGATAGCCATTCCAGGTCAATTGCTGTTGTTGCGCGTCCCGCAGGCGGGCCATGGCGGCATCGATCCGCAATTGCATCTCGTTGCGCGCCAGTTTGGCCGCGCGAGCCTCGTACATGAGGCGTAAAAGGTATGAGCCAAGCACAACACCACACTGCGCGATGATGCTCAAGACCAGCATCAATCCGATTACGTAACCCCAGTCTGCCGGGGAGGCGCGCCGAATTTCGTCGAGAATTGATTGCATGAGGCTGTTTGATTGTTTACCACCAAACGCGTGCCCAGCGAAAGCTTTAAGCGTCAGTGGTTTATAATATTGCTGCTGCCAATATTAACGAGTGCCGCGGCTGAATCCAACGAAATTACCGCGCCGCACTTTAACGGCTCCCAAACTTGTGCTTCCTCCTCCTGTCATGGCGGGGCGGCTGAGCACAATAATCAGCATACTCTGTGGCGGAAATCGGATTTTCACACGCGCGCTTATGCGACCCTGACCACGGCGCGTTCCGCGCGCCTAGCCGAAGTGTTGAACCTGCCGGCTGCCACGGCGAGCGATCGTTGCACGGTTTGCCATGCACCCGCCGCGACTCTTCCCGAAAGTCATCGTCCGAAAGATGCGGTCTTTGACGGCGTTTCGTGCGAGAGTTGCCATGGACCCTCTGAACCGTGGCTGCGCTCGCATACGCGTCCCGACTTGAGCCACGCCGATCGCGTCGCGCGCGGGATGCAGGACCTGCGCAATCCTTACGCGCGCGCCAATGCGTGTGTGGCCTGCCACCAAACCGTGCCGCCGGATATTGCCGCCGCCGGACATCCCGAACTTATCTTCGAACTCGACGGTCAGGGTGCTTCCCAACCCAGACACTGGCGCGAGCATAATGATCACGGCCAACTCTGGGCGGTGGGCCAGGCGGCGGCGTTACGAGAAATGGCCTGGCAACTTGCCTCCGGAACGAAAACCAATGAGACCCCAAAAATTCGAGTTGAGGCCCTTGCCTGGTTGCTCGGCAAAGTTCAAGCGGTCGATTCGGCATTGCCAAAAATTGAGCGGGCCACTCCTGAAGTGCTTAAAGCCAGCGCCGACGCCTTTGGCAAAATTGCCTCTACGAATTGGGAAAGCGCGGACAGCATTGTCGCGTTCAAGGTTTTGGCGGGGACCGCTGGTGAATTTCGGGATGCAAAGACGAGAACGGTAATTCACGCGCGCCGGGCCGAAAGATTAGTTCTCGCTCTCGACCGCCTGGCTCTGGCGTTGGAACCAGAGAAGCGCAAACGGGTCGAACCGACCCTCAACAAATTGTTCGATCTCGCCCAAAATATTCCGGAGTTCAACCCTTCCAAATTCGCCGAGGCGCTCGAAGCGCTGGCGCGGGAATAACACTTTTAGCTTCCTAATAATCCAAAGGGAAGGAATTCCCGCTTTTATCGAATTTGTTTTTGACGGCGTTGCGTGATACTGTTCAAATGAACAGTCTATGGAGATGACGAAGCGACAAAGCCAGGTCCTGGAGTTTATCCGCAAAACGCAGCGGGTGGCCGGGCAAACCCCCAGTTTGCGGGAAATCGCGGCGCATTTCGGCTTTGGCAGCATGAATGCGGCGGCCGATCACGTGCGCGCTCTTAAACGGAAAGGGGTATTGGAATCGGAACCGCGCCAGGCGCGCGGCCTGCGCGTCTTGTCGCCGCTGGAACGTTTTAAAAAGACGATTGTGGATATTCCGGTGTTCGGCGAAATCCCGGCGGGTTTTGCCGACGAACGGCAACAGGAGGCCAAAGGTTGTATTTCCGTGGATGTGCAAAGCCTGGGAATTCGCCCCACGGCGCGCACGTTCGCCTTGCAGGTGCGGGGGGATTCCATGATTGGACGGCACATTCTGGAGGGGGATTATGTGATTGTGGAGCAGGGGACCGCGCCACGCGCGGGAGACGTGGTGGCCGCATTGATCGACCAGGAAAGCACGTTGAAAACTTATGTGGTCGAACGCGGTAAGCCATTGTTGAAGGCGGAAAATCCGCGTTATCCAAAATTAATTCCGGCGCAGGAATTGTTGATTCAAGGGGTCATGGTGGGGCTGATTCGCAAATGCAAGTGAGGGTGCCATCATGCCGCCGGCTGCCAATGTTGTTCAGTTGCGCCAGCTTCTCGTGGAGAAGGTGCCCGGCGTGCGGCTGGGTATTGCCAAACACGAACAGAAAGGCCGCTGGCCCACGGGCTTTAAAAAATTCGATGATCTTTTACATGGCGGTTTGGCTAAAGGAGGGCTGACGGAACTGGTCGCCCCGCCAAGCGGCTCCGGCGGCGCGATGATTATCCAGGCGTTGCTCGAACAAGCGTGTGCGACCCGCCAATGGATGGCGTTGATCGACGGCGCGGATTCGTTCGATCCCGGCGGAGTAGAGCAGCAGGCATTATCGCGCCTGCTTTGGGTGCGTTGCGACGCAGCGGACCAGGCGATCAAATGCGCGGATTTAATTTTGCGCGATCGCAATTTGCCGCTCGTGGTGGTGGACATCGCTTTCAATCCATCCATTCAGTTACACAAAATCCCGGCGAGCACATGGCATCGTTTCCGGCGGCTGATCGAAGATCATTTCACAACCCTCGTCATCGTCACGCCGGCTCCTACGGTTAGCAGCGTGGATGCCCGGCTATTTTTCGAAACCAAATTCCATCTTGCTTCGCTCGAAAAACGCCACGAAGAACTATTCCTTGAAATCAACCTCATTGCCGTGGAAAGCCACGACGACGAAGAACTGCGCAAAACCGCCTGAGACAGAAATTATCATCCACAGATGACACAGATAAACACAGATTCCGAAGTGTTTATGAATAGAGATCCCGAGACATTTTCAGTTATTGGCGCGGCGATGGAAGTGCATCGCGAAGTGATCTTGCCAATTTATTACAAAGGCGTCCAACTCGCCGCCTTTTATAAGGCCGATTTCATTTGTTTCCGTGACCTGGTTGTAGAAATAAAAGCGCTGGCGCAAATCTCCAACGTCGAAGCAGCCCAAGTCATTAATTATTTAAAAGCAGCAAAACGCCATCGGGGTCTATTGCTCAATTTTGGGGCTACGCGCTTGGAGTATAAACGCTTCGTTTACGGATGAGCGCTATTTTATCTGTGTCATCTGTGGATAACCCATTTTTGTCTTTGTTTGTTCACTGTCATTTACATAGCGGATTTTTGGCTGCAGTCGGTGCTGCGGCATCGGCCGGAATTGCATGATAAACCTGTAGTGTTGTTGGCGGACACCTCTGCCAAGGCAACGGTGGTGCAATTAACCGGCGAGGCGAGGCGCGCCGTTGTGCATACCGGAATGACGGCGACGCAGGCTTTAGCGCGTTGTGCGGATGTCACCGTTCTGCCTCGTTCCACGCAGGCGGAAAATTCGGCGCAGGAGGCGTTGCTGCAATGCGCTTTTAATTTTTCTCCTTTCGTGGAAGCGACGGCCGAAGGCGTTTGCACGTTGGATTTGCGGGGCTCGGAAATTCAACAGCGCTTCAGTGAAATTGACGGCTGGAGCCGAAAGGTTGTAGGGGCGACGGCGCTGCTGGGATTGCGCAGTCAAATTGGAGTTGCAGCCACGCCTGATCTTGCCTTGCTCGCAGCGCGTTTTGCGCGGCCGATATTTCACTTAACCAATGCGGACGATTTCACGCGCGATCTTCCGGTCGCCAGTCTGGATCCTTCTCCTCAAGTGGCGGGGATTCTAAAACGATGGGGCATTCATACCGTCGGCCAACTCGTTGCGCTGGGTAAGGAAAATGTGGCTGAACGCCTTGGGCCTGAAGCTTTGTTGCTTTTCAAGCGCGCGGCCCCCACGGAAATCCGTCCTTTAAAAATGGCGTTTCCGCCGGAGGTATTTGCCGAGGCCATGGAATTTCAAAATGAAGTCGAGACGCTGGAGCCGCTGCTCTTTATTTTGCGCCGTTTTATAGAGCAACTTTCGCGGCGCATTGAGATGAGTTACCGGGTGATACGGGAATTGAAGCTGACGCTCATGCTTTCATCGCAAACGGAATACGAGCGCACCTTTCATGTGCCGTCGCCCACCCGCAATGTAGAAACACTCTTTCGCATGGTTTTCGCGCATTTGGAAAATGTGACGACGGAGAGTGCGATTGTGGGCCTGCGCCTCGAAGCGATCCCGGCGCATGAGGACAATCATCAATTCGCGCTTTTCGAAACTTCGCTGCGCGACCCGAATCATTTTTTCGAAACCATCGCTCGTCTCACTGCCGTGCTTGGCCCTGAGCGCGTGGGCACCCCCGTGATGGGTGGATCGTATCGGGCGGACGATTTTAAAATGGAGCGGGTCAAATTTCAGGAGCTTGAAACCGAGCACCTTGCACGGAAGCGAAAAAAAACTGCAGCGCGAGCCTGCTCGATTAAATACGGACTGGCCTTAAGACGCATACGTCCGCCTTTGCCCGCGGAAGTGGAATTGCGCGAAGAGCGGCCGGTTTACCTGAGCAGCGCGCGCATTCGCGGTAAGATTGAGCAAGCCGCAGGTCCGTGGCGAACTTCCGGCTCCTGGTGGGAGCGCGAATGGTTACGCGACGAATGGGACATTCAAACTGCCGCCGGGAGGCTTTGCCGCATTTACGAACAGCAGGGCCAATGGTTTTTGGAAGGTGTTTTTGATTGAGCCCAAAGTCTGAAAATTGGAATAAAATTGCCAAGCCTGCGCGACCCCTGTTGTCTTTAGACACACGCTATGAGCAATTCGGAGAATCTTTGTCCTACCTGTGGCAGGCCCGTGCCTGGCCAGCCAGGCGAAGAGTTCCCAACACGCTGCATATGCGGGCATGACTTTTCGAGAGAAGGCCCGCTCGTGCGGCGGAATTCGCATTCGGTGCGGTTGCTTCTGTTGATGCTTACTCCAGCCGCTTTTGGTTTGTTGTTTATATCGAAGAAAAGCAGCACCGAGATGTTCGTAACTTTTTATATCGGGGCTGCCATCTGCTGTTACGTTGCGAGCACTGGATTCTTAAGGGCGTACATCAAGACCGCCGGCTGGCGCATTTTGGCTTCCTTACTTTTGGGAACCCTGGTGTTCCTGCTGAACATGGTGGTGTTTCTTTACGTTGGATGTTCGAGCGGCCGGTTATAGGACCACAATGTTTTTACACACCACTCCTGAATTCAATTTGCCCTGTCCACCGCCGCTGGCGAACGCTGATGATTCGCAACCGCGCGCTGCCACCGAGGCCGAACTAGCGAAGATACTGGCCTGGAATGCAACAGATTTCGAATTCGGACGATCAAAAATTCTGCACCAACTAGTCGAGCAGGAATTCGCGAAGCACCCTGATTCAACGGCACTTATTTTCGCAGACGAGTCCCTTTCATGTGGTGAATTGAACGTCCGGTCAAATCAACTCGCGCATTATCTGCGAAGCAAGGGAGTGGGACGCGAGACGCTGGTGGTGCTCGCGATGCAACGGAGCTTCGAGATGGTCATCGCGATGCTGGCGATTTTGAAGGCCGGTGGAGCATACGTGCCGGTGGATCCGACTTATCCGGAGGATTTGGTGAAATATCTTTTCGAGGATGCGGCTGCGAGTTTTGTACTCACGCAGGACCGGTTCGCCGAAGCGCTGCCAGCGGGGGTTGCGACGATACTCTCGATGCCGCGAGACGTGTTACTATGGAGCGAGTTTCCCAAGGTTAATCCGGGGTTTGTTAATGAACCCGGGGATGCTGTTTACAGCATTTATACCTCGGGCACGACGGGGCGGCCCAAGGGCGCCGTAAACGTGCACGAGGGCATCTGCAATCGGCTGCACTGGATTCAAAAGGAACGACCGTTGATGGCGTCCGATCGGGTGATGCAGAAGACGCCCTTCACCTTCGATGTTTCCGTATGGGAGTTTTTCTGGCCGCTGATTTCCGGAGCGATCCTGGTGATCGCGCGGCCGGAAGGCCATCGGGACCCGGTCTATTTGCAGGAGCTGATCGTTGAGCAACAAATCACGACGCTGCATTTTGCGCCCGCGATGCTCAATGTGTTTCTGGATTTCCCAGGGGCCCAGAAATGCACCTGTGTCCGGCAGGTTTTTTGCAGTGGAGAAGCATTGCCTGCCGAGGTGCAACGGCGTTTGTTTAAAGCCTGGCCAAAAGTGGACCTGTATAATCTTTACGGTCCCACGGAAGCGGCTGTTGAAGTCACATGGTGGCCTTGCCGGCGTGATGATGCGCGCTCCTTCGTGCCGATTGGCTGGCCCATAGCGAACACGCAAATTCTGATTCTCGATGCGGATATGCGGATTACCGGAATCAACGAACCGGGAGAGTTGTATATTGGCGGAGTAAATCTGGCTCGCGGATATCATCGCCGGCCGGAACTGACGGCAGAACGGTTTGTCCCGAATCCATACAAGCCCGGCGCGCGCCTCTACAAGACTGGGGACCTCGCGCGTTATCTGGAAGATGGATCCGTACAGTATCTTGGGCGGCTAGACCATCAGGTAAAGATTGGGGGCATCCGCATCGAGTTGGAGGAAATTTCTTCGGTTTTGATGGAGTTGCCGCAAGTTCGAGAGGCTGTCGTGGTCGCGGCGCAAGACCCGGCGGCGCAAACGCGGTTGCTCGCATTCGTGGTTCTAGCCGCCAATCAGCAGGCCGATCCGGAGTTTTTAAAAGCTGAAGCCGCGAAAAAAATGCCGAGCTTCCAAGTCCCGAGCGCTTTTTGTTTTCTTTCCGAGCTACCGCTGAATGCCAACGGGAAAGTTGATCGCAAAGCCCTGCCGGTCGAAGCTGCATTCGCGCAGATGAATGCGCCTTTGCGAACTGAAGGCGACTCTGACGCTTCGCCATCGAGCCTGTTGCAATTCCAGGTCAAAGAAGTTTGGGAGGAAATATTCGCCCGGAAAAATATTGGGTTGGATGACAATTTTTTTGAGTTGGGAGGCGGATCGTTACTGGCCGCGCGATTGTTTGTTGCGCTTGAAAAGCGGTTGGGAAACAAAACGCCGCTGGGAACCTTGGCGGCGGCACCTACCATTCGCACTTTAACAGCGTCAATGGCGGCGGCTGGGGTGGAAGCGAGTTGGCAATCTTGCGTGTTAATTCAACCTTCGGGATGCAAACCACCTTTGTTCATCACGCATGGCATTGGTGGCAACATCTTAAATTTCTACGATCTCGCACATTGCTTTGCGCCGGACCGACCGGTTTACGGGATTCAATCGGCTGGTTTGAATGAAGACAGCAATCCTCCAGGATCGATGGAAGCAATGGCAGCCCGTTACATTCAGGAGATTCAGGAAATTCAGCCTCACGGCCCATACTTTCTGGCAGGTTGGTCGTATGGTGGTGTCGTTGTATTTGAAATGGCCCGGCAGCTTCTCGCGCGCGGAGAAGAGATTGGCACACTCGCCGTGCTTGATTCCGCCATCCATAATTCGCCTATCGAACTTTCACCCGCGGAGCGCGTGCGGCGAACTGCAGTCTGGCTCAAGCGGAAGCTCGCCCGGGACCTGAAAGATATCAGCCAAATGGGCAGCGGCAAAAAAATCCAACATTTTGCCGACAAGGTAAAGCAGGTGAAATTTCGGCTTCAACACTGGGCCAGGCTCTCCCGTGAGCGCTCGACGGAGGATCTTGTTGAAATCCGCGACGAATTGGTCCAGCAAGGGCGAGCGGACGAATACTACCGGCTTCTCGCGCGGCATTATTTTCCAAAGCCGGCGGCGGTCGAGATCGCCTTTTTTGAAGCTATCGACACGGCCGTAACCTATTTTTACGAGCCGCTGGAACGGTGGCGGGGTTTGGCTGGAAAAGGGATAAAACATATCAAATTAAACGCTGATCACGGCCTGATGTTATATCCACCGGCCGTCAATATACTGGCCGAACAACTGAAGCCTTTGCTCGATCGTGAGCCCCAAGGCACAGCTCGCGAGGTGAAGAAACCTCTCCTGGTTTAGCGCGGTTGCGTCCGTAAATTTCCTTGCTACGTTTGAGAGCGGTTCGTTACGTTCTGCCGCGGTCAGCGCCAATGTAGCTCAGTGGTAGAGCAACGGTTTCGTAAACCGTCGGTCATCGGTTCAATCCCGATCATTGGCTCCACTTTTTTATTCCGGTCCTCCCAGATCTCCTGGTGGATTAACGCGTTGTCTTTCGCCAATCCTGGCATTTAGAATTGGCACATGGGTGTTTTTGTCCGCTCTTGCGCCGCGCTTGCAGTCACGTGCCTGTTCATCCTTGCGGCGCACGGTGTCGAGCACGGCTCGGTTGCGACGGTGCGGAAGGAAGCGACCGATGCTGCGATCGCGGCCATGCGCTCGGGCGGAAATGCGATCGATGGTGCCGTGGCTGCGGCGCTTACGCTCGGGGTGGTGGACGGCAATAATTCCGGCATCGGTGGCGGGTGCTTCATGCTTATCCGGCTGGCCAATGGAAAGGTCGTCGCGCTGGATGGACGGGAAATGGCGCCTGCGGCGGCGAAGCGAGAGATGTTTCTTCGCGAGGGGAAGGCCGTTCCCGAATTGAGCCAGACCGGTGCTTTAGCGGTGGGAGTTCCCGGTTCGCTTGCCGTTTACGATTTTGCACTCAACCATTACGGCAAAAACAAAATTGCCCAATACCTCAACGCAGCGGCGGAGATCGCAGAGAAAGGCTTTCCGATTGATTCCAGCTATTTCGCGCGTCTTCAATCTGCCGCCCATGACTTGAACCGTTTCCCGGCATCTCGCGCCATATTTTTGCAAAAAGATGGCACTCCGCGAAAAATTGGCGAAACCTTGGTACAATCCGACTTGGCTAAGTCTTTTCGCGCCATGGCGGAGCAGGGGATTGACTGGTTTTACAAGGGGCCGTTTGCAAAAAACCTAAGCGCTTGGATGCGTGAAAACGGTGGGTTAATTACAGAAGCGGACATGGCGGCTTACGAAGTGAAGGTGCGTGAGCCATTACATACCCAATATCACGGATACGATATCATCGGATTTCCGCCGCCAAGTTCCGGTGGGGTGCACGTGGCGCAAATATTAAACATTCTCGGTGGCTTTGAATTGCAGAAGTTCACCCCGGGCGGCATTCAGGAGGTGCATTGGGTAGCGGAAGCTATGAAACTGGCTTTCGCGGATCGCGCCTTTTGGCTGGGTGATCCGGATTACGTGAAGGTGCCGCGCGGGTTAATTTCGCAATCGTACGGGAAGCGACTCGCGAAGAAAATGGATCCGGCACGCGCATCCAAAGTTACATCGCATGGCACGCCTGAAAGTGCGGAGACTGAATTTTTTAAGCAAATGTCGAAACACACCACTCATTTTTCCGTGGCGGATTCGGACGGCAATTGGGTCGCTTGCACAGCGACAGTGAATACCACCTTCGGTTCGAAAGTCGTGATTCCCGGAACTGGAATTGTTTTGAACAATCAAATGGATGATTTTGCCGCGCAGCCTGGGGTGCCCAATTTTTTCGGCCTCGTGGGCGCGGAAGCAAATTCCGTTGCTCCAGGAAAACGGCCGCTTTCGAGCATGAGTCCGACCATCATTGTCAAAGAGGGGAAGCCCATTCTTGCAGTGGGCGCGGCGGGGGGACCCACCATTATTTCTCAGACTTTGCTAACGCTGATCAATGTGCTGGATCATGGCATGTCGTTGGAGGAAGCGCTCGCCCGGCCGCGCTGGCATCATCAATGGATGCCTGATCAACTGACGATCGAGAAATCCGCGGATGCCGAACTCACTGCGAGTCTCAAGTCCCGGGGACACAAGGTGGTGGTGACTGACTCAATCGGCGCCACCCAGGCAGTGGGGCGCAGCGCCGATGGAAGTTTGACTGCGGCCCATGATCCGAGAGTTAAAACTGGTAGTGCGATTAGTTTTTAATGAAAATATGCAAAGACACTTCCCGTAAGGAAATATTAATGAAATTGGTTTTAAGGGTCTTGTGCGCCTTCATGTTCGTCGCGGCCGTCCAGGCACAACGTTTGCCTCTTGTCGCGAAATGGTCGCGCTTTGAAGCATCCTTCCAAAGCACCAAGAAATATTCGAATCCGCCGCAGGAGGTGCGGCTCGCTGTAGTGTTTACCGGGCCATCCGGTCAAAGCACGACTGTCGATGCGTTTTGGGACGGCGGCCAAACCTGGCGCGTGCGGTTTTCGCCGGGCGAATTAGGGAAATGGATTTATTCCACGGCTTGCTCGGACACCAACAATTACGGCCTGGAAGCGTGGCAGGGGCGGTTTGTTGTCACCGCGAGCGCGGGCAAAACCCGTTTCGATCGGCACGGGCCAATCACGGTTTCTCAGGACGGACATTTTTTGGTGCACGACGATGGAACGCCGTTTTTCTGGCTGGCGGACACCGCCTGGAACGCCGCCCTTCTTTCATGGCCAAATGACTTGCGCCATTACACAGAACAGCGACTTCAACAGAAATTCACAGCGGTTCAATTCGTCACCACGCAATGGCGTGCCTCACCCAAGGGAGACGTGGAAGGGCAGCCTGCTTTCGTGGGTCGCGAACACATTATTATTAATCCCGCATTCTTTCGCCGAATGGACCAGCAGTTTGAGATCATCGATCGCGCGGGATTGTTGAGCGCGCCTGTGATGCTTTGGGCCATTGGCGGCGGATCAAATCCGAATGTCAATCCGGGGTTCGCGCTTTCGGATGACCAGGCGATTTTGCTCGCGCGTTATATGGTCGCGCGTTGGGGCGCCTATAATGTGCTTTGGATTTTGGCGGGCGATGGCGATTACCGCGCGAAGAACTCTGAGCGGTGGAAAAGGATTGGCCGCGCAGTTTTTGGCGATCAACCGCACGCGCCAGTCACGATGCACCCGGGCGGGATGCAATGGGTTTTAAACGAATTCAAAGATGAGAAATGGTACGATGTGGTGGGTTACCAAAGTGGGCACGGTGACGATGCGCGAACGCTCCAATGGCTCACCAGCGGACCGCCGGCGAAGGATTGGAAAAACGAACCCCCGCGTCCGTTCATCAATCTGGAACCGCCTTACGAATATCACATCGCCTACCAGTCGAAGCAGCGTATCACCCCGGAGATCACCCGGCGCGCGGCGTATTGGAGTTTGCTGACCTCTCCGACCGCGGGAGTGACTTACGGCGGTCATGGCGTCTGGGGTTGGGACAACGGCACAAAAGCTCCCACTGACCATCCTGGAACTGGGGTTCCGCTTCCATGGGAGCAAGCCTTGCGTATGCCAGCGGCAGAACAAATGAGGCACTTGTCCGCATTTTTCCAATCGATCAATTTCTGGCGATTACGGCCCGCGCCTGAAATGTTGGCGGCCCAGCCTGGCAAAGAAGCTGCGGAGCGATTCGTCTCCGCCGCGCGTACGGAAGAAGGGGACCTCGCGGTTGTTTATGTTCCGAAAGATAATAAGATTTCGCTCGTCAGCGCCACGCTTCCTAAAGATTTCGATTCCTACTGGTTTAATCCCCGCGACGGAACGCAATCGCTTTCTCAACCTGTCATGCAGGGTTCGAATACCGAATTCGCGACGCCTGGGGAGGGCGATTGGGTGTTGGTGTTGCGCACGAAATAACCCAGTCATGAATCGACGAAATTTTCTGCGTACTGCGGCTGTGGTTGGGGCGGCCTCCATCTATTCGCGATCCTTGATTGGTGCCGAGCCGGTTGTCGGCGTCCAATGGCCGATCGGCTGTTTCAATCGTCCGTGGGCCAAGTGGACATTCGATGAGGCGCTTGATGGAATAAAAGCTGCGGGATTTTCGACTGTTGGATTACTGACGCGGACTAAGGCAGACCCTTTTGTCGGTGTCGATGCAACGCCGGACTATCTCGCTGCTCTGAAAGAAAAAATTGCGGCGCGCGGTTTGAAAGCCAACATGGCTGCGCTGCGTTCGCGGCACGACATTTCCATTGAAGATTCAACGCGCGAAGTCCGCCAACAAATTGACAATGCCCACATCCTTGCATTAGGTACTTTGCTGAGTTTCGGCGTCGATAAACCGGACCAGTTCGACCATTACTATCGGGTGATGAAAGACGCGGGCGCTTACGCGCAGGACCGTGGCATTAATTTGGTATTGAAGCCTCATGGCGGCGGCAGTGGCGCGGCGGAGGAAATTGTTCGCTGCATTGAGAAGGTTGATCATCCAAATTTCAAAATCTGGTACGACGCGGGCAATATTATTTATTACACCGGCAAAGATCCCGTCACCGAACTTGATCCGATCGTTAAATATGTAACCGGATTTTGTGCGAAAGATTGTCTGCAACCCAAAGGCGAAGTGATGAGCCAATTCGGCACGGGCAAAGTCGATTTCAAGGCGGTGTTCGGGAAATTGAAAGTCGCTGGTTTCAATGGTCCTATAATGATCGAAGGGGTCAAAGTGGGTGCGACGCCCGCAGAAACGACCGCCAACGCCCGGGCCAATCGCGAATTTCTGGAACATCTCCTGATGACTGTCTGAGCACTTCGACGAATGATCATTTTGGCTTCAGCGTTACGAGACACCGGGCGCCGAAAATCGCCGGAAGCGCTGTGACCATTGAATCAACCGCGCGGATTAAGCCTCCGGCGGCACGCGGATAAAGGGAACGTTTGCTGAATCCGCCCGATAGCAAATAAGCGAAGCTGGCGAAGGATCGTTTCTGGGAAATTTCCCAGCCTTCCAGGATTTCTGGATTTGAATTTCGAAAGAAAATGCGCGTGGCGTTGCCTTGGGCCGCATAATATTTGCGCGGTCGCGGTAAAGTGGCGGCTGAATTGATGCTTTCGTTCAACGCAACGGGCTCGTGGTGGAAAATCCCGTAAGCGGGATAGCTGGCGAACGAAATGAAAGGCTCAAAAAGTATAATACGCCCACTTGGTGCCAGTGCGCGCCGAGCTTCTTTGAAAAAGGCTTTGGGCGCTTCAAGATGGTGAAAAACGTCAAACAATATCAAGTGACTTAGAACGCCGTCGGCGAACGGGAGTTCGTATCCATCGCACACGAGGTCGAGCCAGGGGTTCGGAAAGAGATCGGTGGTAATCGCCTCTGGAATTCGACTTTTAAGATTGCCGATGCCGGAACCAATTTCCACGATTTCACCCCGAATCGCTCGGTCAATCTGCTGGATGATGCGTTCGTAGAAAGCGGCGTAGAGTTCGCGCAGGAGCGGTTTGTTGTTCCACGAACGCAGATTGCGCTCGATCTCGATCTGGTGTTGCGTGAGCGCGATGGACATTCGCCGCTAAATAAATTTTAAACGCCGCGCGGCGAAAAGCACCATGCGCAGCAGCAGCCACCCGTGACTCCAACGATTAATGTTTGTTGAACCGTAGGTGCGTGCCTGGTATCGAATGGGCAAATCCACAATGCGCAGATTTAATTTCGCCGCGCCAAATAGCAGGTCAAAATCGCCAAAGGGATCAAAGTCGCCAAAGAAGGAACGGTTGCGTGCGATCTCCTCGTAGTCTTTGCGATACAAAACTTTGGTGCCGCAGAGCGTGTCTTTGACGGATTGACCCAGCAGCCACGTGAACAAAATGCCGAACGTTTTGTTCGCGATCATATTGAGGAATTGCATGGCTTCCTCCTGCATGGGATAGACCAAGCGCACGCCGTTCACAAAATCTGCGAGTCCAGTTCGGGCCACGGCATAAAACTTGGGAAGTTCCTCCGGTGGCATCGTGAGGTCCGCATCGAGAATAAAAAGAATATCACCGGTGGCGACCGCGAATGCTTCGCGGACAGCGCCCCCTTTGCCTTTGCTCTGTTGTTTCAATGTCAGGATGCGCCGCTCCGGATACTTCGCCTTGATGCGCTGAATTTCGTCCCACGTGTTGTCCTTGGAATGGCCTTCGATGAAAATGATTTCGGTGCCTTTGCCCATTTCGGGCGTGCGCTGGACGGCTGCCTCGATATTCCCGGCCTCGTTGCGCGCGGGAATGACAACCGAACAGGAGAACTCGCGTTCTTCCGAAGCAGCCGGACGCGGCCGGGCGGTCTGAAACACCGTCAGGCAGAGCGATGGAAAAACCGGAGCGACCCAGCGGTTTAATAAATAAGATACACCCGGAACATTTATTGGAGCGAGAACGTGGGTGTCGGTCTTGATGATTTCCCATCCCGCGAGATGCAGGAGGTTGCGCATGTCGTCGGAGGAAAGCCAATTTTGGCGGATAGTCGGAGCTTTGAAATTCAGTTTTTCAGCGGCATTGAGAATGGGACGCCAAAGATTGTTGAAAAAATTAAGGACCAGTCGGGTGCGGGGATGCGAACAAGCGCGGATGCGTTCCAGCAAATCCTGCACGTCATCCAAATCGTTAACCAGGTCCGAAAGGATGATGTAGTCGAATGTTTCGCCTGCGAATTCGTTAAGGTCGGCCGCTGCGAAAAACTGAAGAGATGGATGGCGGGTGCGCGCAATGCGAATCATCTCCGGGCTGAAATCGATACCCACAGCCTCCTTCGCTTTGACGGCCGCGAGCAAATCTCCGATGCCGCAGCCAATCTCAAGGACGCGCATTCCGGGCGGGACCAAAAAACTGAAATAATGGCGGAGCAGGCGTTGGTAATATCGGTGTTCTTCCTGCGGGCGCGCCGGAGCCCGTTGGTCGTAAAATTCGCGCCTGTCGATCACTGGCGCTTTTAACTAGCGGTTTCGCCATGGAAGCGCGAGCGAAAAGCCGCGTGCCTTTTTTCGTGCGGCCTGCCGGGCAAGTGTGCAAAAGTGCGGCGAATGATGGGCACTGCCGCGGACGCGAAGACCGCGAATTGGTTTGGGCCGCGTCGCTTTGCGGCGCTGCTGGGGTTGATGCTCGCCGTTTCCTACCCACACGTTTTATTCGGGGGCGACTCGTTTATTTATCGCGATTTCGGCTATTTCGGTTACCCCCTTGCGCATTATCATCGCGAAGCATTTTGGAGCGGGCGCATTCCATTGTGGAATCCGTTGAACACATGCGGGATTCCGTTCCTCGCGCAATGGAACACAATGGTGTTATATCCGGGTTCGCTCTTTTATCTGCTCCTCCCGTTATCCTGGTCGCTAAGTGCTTTCACATTGCTGCATTTATTTTTTGGTGGGATGGGCATGTACCAACTCGCCCGCCGTTGGTGTAAAAACGATTGGGCCGGCTGCATCGCAGGAACGGCGTTTGTATTTAACGGACTCGCCATGAACTGTCTGTTGTGGCCGAACAACAGTGTCGCCCTCGGTTGGATGCCATGGGTTATCTGGCTCGGCGTGGAGGCTTTTCAACTGGGGGGCAGAAGGTTGGTCACGGCAAGCCTTGCGGCCGCGATGCAAATGCTCTCCGGGGCGCCCGAGATCATTTTGTTCACGTGGATTATCCTGGGGGTGTTATGCGTCGGGGAATGTTTTAATTCGCCGACTAAGTTGCGAATTATCGGACGATTCGCTGTGCTCGGGTTGCTCGTATTCGCCTTGTGTGGGGCGCAGTTGTTTCCCTTTTTGGAATTGCTCGCGCATTCGCAACGGCATCGCGATACCGGTAGTGGTTTTTGGTCGATGCCGGTTTGGGGTTGGGCGAATTTTTTGGTGCCGCTGTTTTTTACGTACCCACTTTCCAACGAAGTCCGCTTTCAATACGACCAACTTTGGGTTTCCTCTTACTACGTGAGCATCGGCGCGCTTCTGCTGGCCCTCGCATCTTTATTTGCCACACACGTTCCGCGCCGAAAAATTCTTTGGGGAATCTGCATTGCCGGTTTGTTGCTCGCGCTTGGGCCGTCCGCAAAAATCTATACCTTGATTAAAAGCGTTGTGCCCATCTTCGGATTCGTGCGTTTCCCGATCAAATTTGTTGTGCTCGCCGTTTTTGCGCTTCCAATAATTGCGGCCAGCGCAATTGGGAATATTCGGACCGACAAAAAGTTCAGCGGCATCGTGGTGGTGTTGCTGGTCGCCATGGCCGGGATCGTTGTGTTCGCGAAGCTCCATCCGCAATATTCGCCGCCCTTTGATGACTGGCCGCGCACACTCCGCAGCGCCCTGCAATCCTCCTTGTTTCTGATCATTTTCGCTGGCGTATTGTTTGCCTGCACGCGTGCTCAAAAGCCAGCGGCGTGGCAATTCGCGATACTAGGCCTGATCTGGATCGATGGCCTATGCCACACGCCTTCACCGACGCCTACTGCGTCCCGGAACGCGCTCTTACCCGGCCTGGTACAACTGAACCCGCAACCATCGCTTGGGAACTCGCGCGCCATGATGGGCAAAGAGGCCTTTGATAAACTATTCGAAACGACCCTCGCCTCGGACACTTATACGAACTTCGTTCTCAATCGGTTGGCGTTGAACTGTAACGTAAACCTGCTCGATGGGATTTCAAAAGTAGACGGATTCTATTCTCTCAATCCACGGGAAATTGAAGGAATTCGCGGGGTTCTCTACGGATCGGACAAGCCGCCTGAAAAGTTGTTGGATTTTCTGGGTGTTTCCCAAACGACGATGCCCGGAAAAGTGACTGAATGGACGACCCGCACGAACTTTCTTCCCATGATCACGGCCGGGCAGCGAGCTGTCTTTGGTGATGAAGCGGCGATTTATCGGACGGTGCGGAGCGTGGCAATTAATCCAACGGAAAAGGTTTATTTGGATGAGTCATTGCGAACGACGGTGCGGGCGACGAATAACACCACTGCACGAGTCATCGGTGAAAAGTTCGAGGGGGAACATATCAGTTTCAGCGTGCAAACAGACGCACCTTCAATGGTCGTCATCGCCCAAACCCACTATCCGGCGTGGAAAGCATTTATTGACGGCAAACCGGTGCCGTTGTTGAGAGCGAATTATGCCTTTCAGGCGTTGGAAGTGCCGGGCAACTGTAAGGTGGATCTGCGATATGAAGATCGCGCGTTTCGCGGGGGCGCGGTGCTTTCTGCGATCGGATTGATTGTCTGCGGCGTGCTGTGGAGACGCTGGCGCCCATCACTATGAGCGCCGAAGCAACGGATCACTGGCTTTCGCATCGGCGTTTCGCTCTCGCGCTGGCATTAATTATTGCGGCATTGTTCCCAACGGTTTTATTCGGGAGCGAGACGTTCTTTTTTCGGGATTACGGCTTATTCGGTTATCCACTCGCGCAATACCATCGCGATGCCTTCTGGCGCGGAGAATTGCCCCTCTGGAATCCGTACAACAATTGCGGGCTGCCGTTTCTCGCTCAATGGAACACCATGGTGCTATATCCCGGCTCCGCGATTTATCTCCTTTTTCCCATGCCATGGTCTCTCGGAATTTTTTGCCTGTTCCATTTGTGGCTGGCGGGCGCCGGGATGTTCGCGCTGGCCAAAACCTACAGTCACTCACGGATGGCTGCGGCAGCCGCGGGCTTGGCGTTCGCCTTTAGCGGTCTCTTGCTCAGCAGTATTAAATATCCCAACAACATGGCCGCGCTCGGTTGGATGCCGTGGGTGGTTTGGTTTGTTGAAGCTGCGCTCACGGTTGAAACTCACCCACGCCGGCTAATGGCTATTTCCATTCTCGTTGGCGCGATGCAAATGCTGACGGGTTCGCCCGAAATCATCGCGTTGACCTGGATGTTTTTGGGGGCGCAAGCGATTGCGCGGATGTTCAATTCGCGAAAACTTTGTCTGCCATGGCAGACATTGGCGAAAATTCCGGCCCGTTTAACGATAATTGTAATTGTAGTGGGATGTCTGGCGGCGGTGCAACTTCTGCCCTTTCTGGATTTACTCGCCCATTCCCAACGGTCAGCAAAATTCTCTGGCTCCGAGTGGCCGATGCCAATTTCCGGCTGGCTGAATTTTTTCGTGCCTTTACTACACAGCTTTCCCTCTTACCACGGCGTTTTCGCACAGTTCGAGCAGTACTGGATTTCGAGCTACTATCTGCCGCTCGGATTACTGGTGTTCGCCCCGTTTTCGTTCCTGCATCGGCATGGCGTTATGGCGCGCTCGCTCGCGATAATCTCCGTCGTCTTTTTGCTGCTCGCCCTTGGCGATTCCGGAATTCTGTATCAACTCGCCAAGCACCTGCCGGGCTTCAGCATTATGCGCTTTCCGATCAAATTCGTGGTACCGGTGGTATTCTGCTGGGCGCTTTTAGGCGCAATGGGGCTAAACGTATTAGTTGGCACCGGACTTGAGGTAAACAAACTGGCCGGGTTACGTCGGCGCCTGCTCCTGGTCTCAACAGTTTACGTCGGCCTGATTGCGCTGGCTGTGATTTTGGCGGTGCGCGCCCCGGTCCCGGGAGAGCAGGGGAGCGTAACACTCGGAAGCGCACTTTCCCGAGGTTTTGTCCTCGCTATAGCGCTCGTCTTGGCTTGGGGATTGATCGCTAGAAAGTGGGCTGTGGGCCGCGTCACCTTGGCACTATGTGGATTGATTATCGTGGATGGATTAACGCATGCGCCCAACCAGAACCCACTGATTCCCGCAGTTGCGTACGGTCCCGACCTGGCATCTTCGGAGCATCCCCGCCTCGGTAAAGGGAGATCAATTGTTAGCGCGTCGGCCGAAGAACGGTTGGATCACTCCCAATTTGACAGTCCCTCGCGTGAATATCTCACGAGCCGCACTGCGATGTATTCGAACTGCAATCTGCTTGATCGCGTGCCGAAAATAGACGGCTTCTTTTCGTTGTATGTGCGCGATGAAGGGACGATAAACCAAATACTTTATGCCTCGACGAATTACGTTTTCGAAGGACTCATGGATTTTCTCGGTGTCACCCAAATTTCTGATGATGCGAACCCGACCCAATGGCTGCCACGAAAGTCGGCACGCCCCCTAATCGATTCCGGCGCGCAAACCGTTTTTCTCAATCGCGAACGAACCCTACGGACTCTGGCGAACGCGAGCTTTGATCCGCGCAAAACGGTTGTTTTGCCTGAAGCCGACAGTGCATTGTTAACCCATACCAATGCAACCGCGCGCATTCTGGTCAGTGAATACAAAGCGGAGCGCATCGCATTTTCGGCCGATGCCGCTGCGCCGGCGATAATAACCATTGCCCAATCCAATTTTCACGGTTGGAGAGCGACCATTGATGGCGTTGAAAAACCGATTCATGTGGCGAATCATGCTTTCCAGGCGATTGCGTTGCCGGCAGGGCATCACGAAGTGGTGCTTACTTATCACGAACCGAAACTGTTAATGGGGGCGGTCATTTCCGGCCTCGCTTTTATTGGGACCCTGCTGGCCTTGCGAGGCCCGGGAAAGTTTTTGCCGTGAACATCTTCTGGAATTCACGCAAGACACTTGGAATCCTCGTGATCCTGGCCTGCATAGCGTTCGCAGACGTTCTGTTCGGTGGGAAAACGTTTTATTACCGGGATTTCGGTGTCCTGGGCATTCCCACGACCTTTTATGCGCGGCATAGTTTTTGGAATGGCGAAATCCCATTGTGGAATCCCTATAGCAATTGCGGGGCACCATTCCTCGCTCAGTGGGGCACGATGTGCCTTTACCCGCTTTCGTTGATTTATCTTCTCTTGCCGTTTCCCTGGTCCCTGAACTTTTTTTGCGTGGTCCATTTGGTCATCGGTGGTTATGGAGCATTTAAACTCGCGCGCGCCTGGAGCGGTCACGATTTCGGATCAACCCTCGCCGCAGTAATTTTCACCTTCAACGGGTTGACCCTTGCCTGCCTGGCGTGGCCGAACTACTGCGTGGCCATTGGTTGGATGCCTTGGGTATTGCTCTACGTCCCACGCGCCGCGAAAGAGGGGGAACGCGAAACCTTAAAAGCAATCGTCGTTGCGTCCATGCAACTACTCGCTGGAGTGCCTGAATTGGTGTTGCTGACATGGGGCGCGGCTTTTGTGATCACGATTGCAGGATCGCGCTCGAAGGATGATGTTCGATGGTTTTTTGTGCGTGGATTTCTTGTAGTCGCAGCAGTTGCTGCGCTGTGTGCTGCCCAGCTTTTGCCCTTTCTGGAGTTGTGGATGAATTCACAGCGTGCGAGCGGTATTGCGGAGGCGAAATGGTCTTTGCCAATGCCCGGGGTTCTGGATTTGGTAATGCCGTTCTTTCGCGTTTTCAAAACGCCGCAGGGAACTTATTTTCAGTACGGCCAACATTTCCTTTCGTCGATTTATTTGGGGGCCTTAGCCATTGCGCTCGGGAGTGCAGGTTTGGTCCTTGCCCGAGATCGAGCCACGAAAGCATGGTTTGCCGTCGCAATCGTGGGCGTCGTAATTGCCGTCGAAATGCCGCTCTCTTCGATGGCGAGGTACCCGGTTAAGGCGCTTTTAATTTTGCCCTGCGTGATAAGTGTTGGCGCGGCAATTGGCTTCCGAGAGCTTTCAATCCGTCCGGAACGTTTGGCCGTATGGATTCGAATCGCGGGGGTTGGCTTTATCGTGCTCACACTAGGTGGAGTCGCATGGATGCGCCTGCAGCCATTGCCCTACGACCGCTGGCACGAGACGATCATCAATAGTACGTGGCGTGCATGTTACCTTTTTGCCGGTTTGGCCGCCTTATGGGCAGTTTTTAAAGATAACTCTGCGAGGACAAATCGGCTCGCACAATGTGGGCTTATTGCCCTGGTGTTTCTGGACTTCCGGACCGTGATCCCGAATCAAAATCCAACAATGCCTTCGGAGTTCTTTGTCCCGGGTTTGGCGCAGCAGCGAGGTCTAAAGCTTCCTTCTCTCGGTGAAGGACGCATCTTCATCACGCCCAAAGCCGAAAATGAACTGCTCATGACGAGCGTGCCGGATGCCAAAGCGGAAATGATTGGCAAACGCTCGGCTGAATGGTCCCACTTAAACCTGCTGGATTTGGTCCCGAAGGTGAATGGCTCTTCGACCTTGCAACTCAGAGAACAGGCAGTGGTTCAGACCAATTTGTATGCAACCAATGATCCCGGCGCACTACTCGATTTCCTTGGTGTTACGGCGCAAACATCCGCGGATGATATTTTTACGTGGGATTCCCGCAAAACAGCCGCGCCGCTCATAAACGCCGGATCGGCTACGGCGATCAGTAATATTGTATTTACCGCTCATCGGATCTCGTTTTCTGCCACCACGACCGAGGAGTTAACGAAGATCAGTATTGCACAGGCGTATGATCAAAACTGGGTCGTTCGGATTTCGGGGCAACGAGGCAAATTGTTGCGCGCGAATGATGCATTTCAAGCTGTGCCAGTTCCAGCCGGGACCCATTTCATTGAATTAATTTATCAACCGTGGACATTTCGCGTGGGAGGCGTGATTAGCATTTCGACGCTCATCGTCATGGGGATTGCCGCGTTTCGATTACGCGCAACTTAACGCCGCACAGCGGTCATCCAGTTACCCAACGCGAGGGCGATCCGGGTCTTGGCCGTCGCAATGAGCACGGCGATCGTGATGGCGCCGACAGTCAATGCATCTTCCTCGACGCGCCAATAATTGAAGCGCCAGTCTCCGGGGCGGACCCAGTACGGCCAATATTCGTTGGAAGCGAAAAACCAATTGCGCGCCGCAGGGCTCATTTGAAAGGCCGCGAAATTCCAATGAATCCCGATGAACGCTGCCATGAAGGCAACGCCGATCGCGAGACACAGCCACCAATCCATCCACCAGCGTTCCGGTTTGCGACCTTTTGCGCCGGTCCATTGAATCAGCAAGTCGACGCAAAGCGCGGGCCCCACGAGCAGCAATGGAAATTGTGGCGGCACCATGTGCGTCACGGGATTGTAAATCGGCGCGAGTTTGGGCGATGCGGTAAAAAGCGGGAGAATCCACACCATCGCCATCTTAATCGCCATGTAAATCGCGGCAGTGATCGTAGCCGACCAGCGCGTCTTCGAAGCACGGGCCACTGCAACCAGATAGAGGGGATAAATAAATGCCGAAGCTTTATAGAAAGCCGCACCATGCTGCTGGTTGGGAAAACTTTTCTCAGTCACGATGATGGTGGACATCGTTAGCACGACACCGGCGGTGAAGAGGAAAAGGTAACTGCATTTCTGCTGATCAACCCCTTCCATGCGGTTTTGCCACGAAACGATTAGTAATAAGGCGCCGACCGCGACGGCATACATTCCCAACGCCAGAACCGCATGCGGTGGACTCAGGATTTCGACATCGAGTCCGTAGGCGTTATGCCACCAATTGTCGAACGGTGCCGAAACAAGCATTGCCAAGGTTCCCCACACCGTCACCCAGGCGCCCACCGGCCCGCGCACTCCCAACAGTTTTAGCGACGCCAAATGCTCTGGAGAATCGGGTAGAAACGTGGAGCGATAGAGCGCCATTCCAGCGCTGAGTCCCGGCAAAACACCGCCGATATAAATCAGCATGTGCGCCGGCGTCCAAAACGTGTCCCGCCCAATCGTCGAGTGCCATGAAATATCCCAAAGCGCGCCGATAGGAATACAAGCCGCGCCAAAAACGATCCCAAAGCAATACCATGGAATGCGCGAAGCCGACGAATCCGCCGCCGTTTCAAAACTCGCCGCGTTTGAGGCAATACGTTGCATTATTAAAGTTTAATTGACCTGTTTGATCACCGTAACGCGATCGAGTTTCGGAACAGGCACCTGTTGCTTGGTTCCATTCGGCCAAACGATTTCGAGGCCATCGATCTGGTCGATTTTGCCGAGGCCAAATGTCAGAGGCAATTCGGATTGTGACATGTAGCCGCGCGTGGGCATTACTTGCTGGGTAAAAGTGCGATTGCCCGCGCGCAATCGTGCCCAGGCCCCAATAGCATCGCGATTATCGCGCGTCCCGAGCAGCTTTAGCCTGACCCAGTGGCGGTGCAGATTTTGTTCGTTCCGCAAGAGTAGAGGAGCGCCGTTTAACTGCGTTATGACGACGTCGAGGTCCCCGTCGCCGTCGATATCCCCATAGGCCGAACCACGGCCCACGATTGGCTGAAGCAAATCCGCTCCACATTTTTCGCGCGGAACCTGGATAAACCCATTTTGAGTTCCCGCGCCACGGCCGTTCCAAAATAATTGCGCCGATTGTGCGTAAGTTTGTTCCCGCTGTACTTCAGCGATGCGTGGTTCGATATGGCCGTTCACCGTGAGGAGGTCGAGCCAGCCATCCAGGTCGTAATCAAAAAAGAACACGCCAAACGTCAGGTTCGTGCGGCTGGCGCTGCCGACCCCTTCATGCAGCGCTTCATCCGAGAAGAGCAGGGGATCCCGTTGGGCGACATATAAGGCGGTCATTTCATTTGCAAAATTTCCGATGGAAACGCCGAGCGTGTTTTCGTCCTGGAATCGCCCGGTATCGATTCCCATGGCGCCGCGCGTGCCGCCGAAAGCGTCGAACGCCAATCCGGACGTGGCTCCGATCTCCTTGAACGTGCCGTTTCGCTCGTTGTGGAAAACGAAGTTTTGCACCGTGTCGTTTGCAACGATCAGATCGATCCATCCGTCTCCATCCAAATCGACGGGCGCAACACCAAGAGATTTTGCGAGTGGCAATCCGGTCGCCTTGTTCGAAATTCGAATGCCAGCGGCCAAAGAGATTTCGGTAAACCGTCCGTTGCCTTCGTTGCGATACAAGGAGGGGAAACTACCGCTGAAATTCATGGGGCGGCCATAGGCGCGGCCGATGCCGGGCATTTGGTGATTCACCTTCAAGTCCAGCTCGCGCGACCACCGCACGTAGTTACATACGAATAAATCCAGATCCCCATCATTATCGATGTCCACCCAGGCCGCGCTCGTGCTCCAACGTTCGGGATCGTTCATAATGCCTGTTTGCGCGGTGACATCCTGAAATTTGCCTTCGCCGAGATTGTGAAAAAGCCGGTTCTCGCCGACACCTGTTACAAAAACATCGTCGCGCCCGTCGTTATCGTAGTCGCCAACGGAAACGCCCATTCCAAAAAAGGTTGCAGTTAATCCGGACGTTCCGGTCACGTCGTCGAATTTCCCGTGCCCGTCATTTCGATAAAGCGCCAGGATGGTTTTGGTGCGTGGGTCGGGCGCGGAATTCACAAAGAGCAAATCCTGATCGCCGTCCCCATCGAAATCAAAAAAACCGCAACCACCCCCCATCGTTTCCGGCAACAGCTTTTCCCCCGCAGCACCGTTGCGGTGGGCGAAATCAACCCCAGCGGTGGCCCGGACATCTGTAAATCTTGCCTCAGGAATCGCGCTCGAAACCTTTTCGGTTTGGGCGCGCGCTTTGGACGGATTTCGTTGTTCGAATCCATACCACGCGATTAATGGCGCCAGCGCCAGTACTACGAAAAGGAGAACGATTTGTAACGGCACCGCGTTGCGCGCCGCGGGTTGCGGCGCAATTGTTACGGGGGGGCGGTCGCTCATTCGGTCTTTCCTATAATCGAATTGTGCGCTAATTGAAATTGAATCTGATCGTTTGAGCACAACTTCGATTCAATCCCACTTGTGGCTGCGCTGGCTTGGCTGGTTCGGTTTGTGGACGGCTATTGCACTTTGGTTTGGGGCGCAATTTTATTTTCGTGCGCCTTTCCACGTTTCGTTTTGGGACGCTTTTAGCTCCTCGTTGCTGGACTGGTACAGTTACGCCGCGCTTTCCATTTTCGTTGTGGCGTTGGCACGTCGCTATCAATTCCAACGCTTGTTTTGGGGGCGTTTGGTCGTTACTCACCTCGCCGCGAGTTTGTTATTTGCGGAATTATATGTCCTCTTGCTTGCCTTCGAAGCACAATTGCACGGGGCTGCTGGGTTTACGCAATTAGTCAAACCGATTTTTCTGAAAACCGTGCCCTTCAGCATCGGCATTTATTGGGTGATCCTCAGCGTGGTCCATGCGATTGATTATTACCGCGAACTTCATGATCGAGAATTGCGGAATGTCGAACTGGAACGCCGCCTTGCCCAGGCAAAGCTTCAGGCGCTCCAAATGCAGATGAACCCGCATTTTCTGTTCAACACCCTGCACACCATTTCCGCGCTTGTTCATTCGGACGTTAATGCTGCCGACAAAATGATCGCGCGCCTAAGCGAATTGCTCCGCCTCGCGCTGGATAATACGGATGACCACGAAGTCACCCTGCGTCAGGAGTTGGAGTTTCTACGCCGCTACCTGGAGATTGAACAAACCCGTTTTCGGGAACGGCTCACCGTGAAAATGGAAATCGCTCCCGATACCCTGGACGCACGAGTCCCGAATCTGGTGTTACAGCCGCTCGTTGAGAACGCGATTCGCCATGGCATTGAACCGCATGCCAAGCCCGGGTTGATTACCCTTCGTTCCTTTAGCGAAAACGGCACGCTGCATTTGGAGGTCCTGGATAATGGCGCGGGCTTACCCCGCGGGCATAAGCGCGAAGGCATCGGCACTTCCAATACCCGCTCCCGGCTGCAACAGCTTTATGGCGAGCAGCAAACGTTCGAACTTGCAAACGCCGAAAATGGCGGAACCATGGCGCGCGTCACGTTGCCGCTGCGGAGGGAGTCCCCGGCTAAATAATGAAAATCCGCACCTTAATCGTAGATGACGAAACGCTTGGCCGCGAGCGCATCAAGAGCCTGTTGTCTTCGCGCGCCGACTTTGAAGTCATAGGTGAATGTTCGAATGGCCGCGAAGCTGTTGAAACCATTGAAAAGGAAAAGCCCGACCTCGTATTCCTCGACGTGCAAATGCCGGAACTCGACGGTTTTGGAGTGATTGAGGCACTCGACGCGGAGAATCTTCCCGCGACCATTTTCGTCACCGCTCACGATAAATTCGCGCTCAAAGCCTTTGACGTGCACGCAATTGATTATTTGCTCAAGCCGTTTGATCGCGACCGATTTGATCTCGCTTTGAATCGCGCGGTCGAAAAACTGAAAGCGAACAAGGGCAAAGGTCAGCCGCAAATTCGATCCATGGTCGCGGAGGTAAAGCCTGCTTCGAAACCGCTGGAGCGATTGGTGGTTAAGACCGATGGACGCGTTCTGCTCATCAAAGTGGACGAAATTGATTGGATTGAAGCCGCCGACAATTACGTCAGCGTTCACGTCCGCAGCGAGTCCCACATGCTTCGCGAAACGATGACTGCCTTGGAGGGCAAGTTGCCGCCCGACAAATTCATGCGCATCAGTCGATCCACCATGGTTAATCTCGATCGCATCAAGGAACTCCAGCCGATGTTCCACGGCGAATACGTGGTCATCCTGAACACCGGCGCCAAAGTCACTTTGAGTCGCGGCTATCGCGATAAGCTCGCGCAGCTTTTGGGAAAAGATTAATTAACCCACCGCGTTTTTCGATTTTCGCTAATTTTTTCAAAAACCGATTTGCAATCCTTGGCGGTTCAGTATGTTTCCCGCCATGAGTTTGTTGCCTTTTGGTTCCCTGCGTCCATTTGCTCCGAGAAAATTTTTGTCTGCTGACATCGATTTGGGCGATTGGTCGCAAATTGTCCCGCTCTTTGACCGCCTGGAAGGAGACGCCGCCTCCTGCAAAACCGCTGGGGACCTGGAACAATGGCTTTTGCGCTGGAGCGAGCTTGCCGCGGCGCTGGATGAAGAAAGTTCCAAGCGTTACATCGCCATGACCTGCCACACGGATAATCCTGAGGCGGAAAAGGCCTACTTGCATTTCGTCGAGAATATCGAACCGGAGTTGAAGCCGCGGCAATTCAATCTCGACCAGATTTATCTCCAGCATCCGCTTCGCAAAAAGCTTCCGCCCGGTCGCTATGAGTTGTTCGACAAACATACTGAAGTGCACGTCGCGTTGTTTCGCGAAGAGAACGTGCCGCTAGAAACCGAGGAAGCGAAACTCGGCCAGCAATATCAAAAGCTGAGTGGATCGCTCACTGTGCAGTTTCGCGGGGAGGAGAAAACCCTCGTGCAGATGGCGCGCTACCTCGAAGAACCGGACCGCCCCTTGCGCGAAGAGGCCTGGACACTCGTTTCGAACCGCCGTCTGCAGGAAGCGGAAAAGTTCGAAGAGTTATTCGATCAACTTGTTAAACTGCGCGAACAGATTGCAAAAAACGCCGGCTTTTCGAATTACCGCGACTTCGCTTTCAAGGCCCGGGCGCGCTTCGATTACACCGCCGAAGATTGCTACAAGTTTCACGAAGCTATCGAAAAGCAGTTCATGCCTGTGGTGCGGCATTTGCAAGCTGAACGCAAGCGGGACCTGGCGTTGCCGGCGTTGCGTCCCTGGGATTTGTCAGTTGACCCGATGAATCACCCGCCATTGAGACCCTTTGAGAAGGTCGAAACGATGGTCGAGAAAACGCAAAACATTTTCGATAAGCTGGATGGCGCCCTCGCAACGGATTTCCGCCAAATGAACGACCTGCGCCTGCTTGATCTGGCCAATCGCAAAGGGAAAGCGCCAGGCGGGTACCAATCTACGCTTCCAGAATCGCGGCTGCCGTTTATTTTCATGAATGCCATCGGAGTGCAGCGCGACGTGGAAACACTACTTCACGAAGCAGGGCATGCCTTCCATGCGCTCGCGGCGCGCGATGAGGATTTTTACGCTTACCGGAGCGCGCCCATCGAGTTCTGTGAGGTCGCCTCGATGAGCATGGAACTTCTCGGCAATGAACACCTGGAGATGTTTTACAATGCCGCTGACGCCAATCGCGCGCGGCGCGATCATCTTGAAGGAATCATCGAGATTTTTCCCTGGATTGCGACCGTGGATGCCTTTCAGCACTGGATTTACACCCACCCCGGCCACACCCGCGCAGAACGGACTCAGGCCTGGCTCGGTCTCATGGACCGCTTCGGCGGCGATGTGGATTGGACGGGTTTCGAGAAAGTCCGCGCAAACCTGTGGCATCGCCAACTTCACATCTTCCTCCATCCCTTTTATTACGTGGAATATGGCATCGCGCAGTTGGGCGCGTTGCAGGTTTGGGCGAATTCCAAACGCAACAAAGGGGAAGCACTCAAGGCTTACCGTCGGGGCCTTTCGCTCGGGGGCTCCAAGCCATTGCCGGAACTCTTCGAGGCCGCCGGATGCCGGTTCGACTTTAGCGCCGAAACCGTTAAGCCGCTCGTCGCACTGGTCCGGACCGAGCTAGATAAACTGAACGCTTAGGGGTTTAGCTGCGCGGCGATTGCGGTTCAGGCGGAATTTACTCTCCCGCCGTTGAACATTCGCGCATTACCCGCTAACATCGAGGCAGATGCTCGATGATCGTCCCTACATGCGCAGCCCGTCCTTTGGCTCCCAAAGGTCGGCGACGTTCCACCTGATTGTAATCACGGTCATTTGCTTCGTTGTTCAATCAATCGTTCAGTACTACACCCGGTTTGATGTGGTTCATTTCCTGGGATTACGGCTTCCGACATTGTTGAGGGGCTGGGTTTGGCAATTACTAACTTTTCAGTTTCTCCACGCGGGCCCCATTCACCTGCTGTTCAACTGCCTCGGCATTTATTTTCTCGGAAGAATTATCGAGGACGCTCTCGGCAGGGCAGGGTTCATCAAATTGTATTTAACCAGTGGCGTATTTGGCGGGTTATTTCACATGGCTGGGACGGCAATTCTTCCTTCTCACTTCGGGGGCACTGTCATTGGCGCGTCAGCGGGCGTATTCGGGTTAATGGCCGCCACGGCCGCGCTTTTCCCGGAGCGGCCCATGACTATCTTTATTTACGTCTTTCCGGTCACTATGACCGCCCGTTTCATGTTTATTTTCAGTGCTCTCCTCGCACTCTTTTTTCTCGTTGTCCCCATGGATAATACGGCTCACGGGGCTCATCTGGGTGGCTTGATTGCGGGTCTTCTCTACGTCCGTTGGGTGGTCCATTCCGAATGGCTGATGGCGGTTTGGACTCGGTTTCGACCAGTGCCGCCTGCCCCTCGGAAACGTGAACTGGTAAAGACCGCGAGTAGCACGCGGGCGATTTGGCAGCGGGCGAAACCCGCGGCCGAGCCCGAAGACCTCCCGTCCGGAGAGTTTATCTCCAAAGCAGTAGACCCGATTCTCGACAAAATTTCCGCCCAGGGACTGCAAAGCCTGACGGATCGCGAGCGCAAAATTCTTGAAGCGGCCCGCGCGAAAATGGCGAAACGCTAATTCGCTGCAGGCCACTTGCGCGAGGTCGCTCACGTGAACCAACAGCTTCGACTAGCCGGACTTATTCGGTACTCTTTATATTGCGAGGCCGGCGACCTTCGGCAATTTCCATTTGTTTTACCGGGGTCCCGTGCTTAAATCGCCCGCATGAGAGACCGGCGCGCGCGTATTGAGCGCGCAACGAAGGAAACGCAAATCGCGGTCAGCTTGAATATCGACGGGGCCGGTGAATCAAAAATTAACACCGGCATCGGATTTTTCGATCACATGCTGACGCTGTTTGCGAAGCATTCCGTTTGCGATTTGGAAGTCACCTGCAAAGGTGATTTGCATATCGATGCGCACCATACCGTTGAAGATTGCGGCATCGCGCTGGGCCAGGCTTTCTTAAAAGCGCTTGGCGACAAAAAGGGAATTCGCAGGTACGGCGCCGGTTTTGATCCCCGAAATCCTTTCACCGGTGAAGCGTATGTGCCCATGGATGAATGCCTCGCTCGCTGCGTCATTGACTTTAGCGGGCGACCCTTTCTGGTATGGCGCGGTTTGGACGAGATGGCCTACAAGCGATTAACAAAAGCTGAAAAAGCCCAGGATATGTCGAGCGCTTTTCGCTTCGGTCTTGCGCGCGAATTCTTTCAAGGGTTCGCGAATGAAGGCCGTTGCAACCTGCATTTGGAATTGTTGTACGGCGACGAGCCGCATCATGTTGTCGAAGGATTGTTCAAAGCTTTCGCCAAAGCGGTAGATATTGCGTGCCAACGAGATACGAGAATCGCAAATCGCATTCCCAGCACCAAAGGAAAACTTTGATCGCTGCTGAATACTTAATGACCTCGCCCCGTCAATTCTCATGGCGACGAAGCTAGATTATCCAACAGAGCTGGACGTCAAGCTCGTCAAGGCCGCGCAGAAGGGTGACATGGCTGCGTTCGAAGAGCTGGTCGCGAGGCATCGTGATAAGATTTATGCGCGAGCCTTCAGCATGCTCCGGAATGAGCAGGATGCGATCGATCTTTCTCAGGAAGCGTGGGTCAAAGCCTGGCAGAGGCTGGTGCAGTTTCAGGGTGATTCGAGTTTTGTCACCTGGATGACGCGGATCGTCATCAACCTGTGTCTGGACCAGTTGCGCCGGCAAAAAAGGGTGCGCGCCGATTCCATCGAGCAGATGGAAGAGGAAGTAGGCGGTGTGGAACGGCAAATGCCGATTATCACACCGAACCCAACGGAAAGGCTCGAACGCGGGGAATTACGGCAGCGTATTGATAAAGCGCTTGCGCAACTTTCGCACGAGCACCGCACCGCGCTGATTTTGCATGAATTTGAAGAGTTGGAATATAAAGAGATTGCCAAACGCATGGATTGTTCGATCGGAACTGTGATGTCGCGGCTCTTTTACGCCCGCCGGAAAATGGCGGTCCTGCTCGCAGGGTTAAAGCGAGAAGAATCGAAATAAGATGAACAACGAAGTTGAGTTTCAGGTGCAGGCCTTCCTGGATAACGAGCTTTCCGAAGCGGAGACAAAGCGCGTCGCGAACCTGCTTGCCATTGACCAGGAGGCAAACCGGCTCTTCACCGAGCTGAAGGAAACCAAAAAGCTCCTCGCGGGCAATGAATTGCCCGTCAAGCTGCCGGAATCCGGAGATTTTTACTGGTCGAAGATCGCCCGCGCCATTGAACAGTCCGAGCGGGAACCGGCGCCTGCGACCCACGTTACGCCATGGTGGATTCGCGTTCTCGCCCCCATCGCCGGCGTTGCCTGCCTCGCCTTATTGCTCGTGTCATCGGGAACAATCGGCGGCAATGGCCGCAACGCCTATATCCATGAAATCGACACTGCGGACGCCGATGCCGGTTCGGGAATTTCTTTCCACAGCCAAAGCCAGGGGATGACAGTAGTTTGGGTGAGCGCAACGACTGACGTTGATGTGGATGATCAGTGATTTACAATTTGTCACCGCTGCTTAAATATCCGCCCGCCAGAATGCATATGCCCCTCCACTTGCTACGCCGTTATCTGTCTGCTGCCACTTGCCTGCTGATGCTGAGCGGCGTTGCCGCCTTTGCCAACGAGCAGAAGTTTGCCGCAAAACTCATTTGGGGAACAGACGAAGCCAAGCCTACCGACGCGAAGCTCAAAGAGGTGGATCCAAAGCTTAAGGAGAAGTTCGCCAATGTCTTCAAATGGAAACACTACTTCGAAGTGGATCAACAGCATTTTGCTGTGACCGAAGGCGCTAACAAACGCCAGGTCATGAGCCCCAAGTGCGACATCGAAGTGAAAAATGAAGGCAAGGGGATTTACGAAGTGAAACTTTGGGGGGAAGGCAAATGCATTAAGAAGGTGCGCCAGGCCATTCCCGCGGGCGAGATTCTGGTCCTCGCTGGCGACGATAAAAACGCCACGGCGTGGTTCGTCGTGTTGAAGACAGAATAGTTCGTTCGCACTTTCCAAGCGGCCTCGTTTTCCGTACAACAGCAGGATGCCTCCACACCTGCGCCGGTTGCTTCTTCCTGTCCTGGTTGCTCTTTGTGTCATTCATCCACGCGCTGCCGACCAGCGGTGGAGTGCCGCAAAACAGGCGGGCTCCCTCCTTTTTTCGAACCCACACGGTCAGCCTGTGGTCGCTTATCAATTTGAGGCGGATCCGGCGTCAAAGCTACCCATTCGCACCGCCGGCTATTTCCGGGATTTAACCACACCGAACGGTGTGCCGGTGATCGAAGTGGCTCCGCCAGACCACAAACATCATCGCGGCATTTTCTTTGCCTGGGTGGAAATGCATGGTTTGAAAGCGGCTGATTTTTGGGGCTGGGGACAATACGCGCCCATTACCAATCGCGAGATAGTCAATTTAGACGTGAAGCTCGGCAAAACGACTGCTTCCTCCGTCTCATTTACCGCGAAGAATAGCTGGAATGCTGAAGGGGAAGTTCTCGTCACTGAAAGTGTTTCGTCCACTGTCAGCGAGAAAATGGGCGTTCGTTTAATCGATGTGGCCTATGAGTTGGTTCCCAAAGCCGATATCAAAGCAGCGCGGTGGGCCTTCAGCGGTTTTTGCGTCCGCGTGAAGAAGGCCGCATCAATCGAGGTCCACGACCCGAACGGCCTGGTGAACCTACCGCCGCCCTCCCATTTAAAGCCGGAAAGTGATTGGCCCGACCGCGCCTGGTACGATTTTTCCGTAACGCAGACTAACGGAACGAAAACTGGAGTGGCCATTATCAATCATCCAAAAAACTCGGCAACGCTTTGGCATAATATTCCCGGCCTTGGAATGATGAATCCCTGTGTCGTCGCGCCTGCAGATCTTTTGCTCAAGAAGGGTCAAAAGCTCGTTCTCAACTATCGTGTTGTGGCACATGACGGCGAAGTTCCGCGGGAAACGCTTAACACGCTGGCGAAAGAATTCGGAGCGCATTGACGATGCGGAAACTTCTGCTAACGCTCCTGGCTTCCCTTGCCGTCGCAGCGAGTCACGGAGTTGAACCGGCTGATATTCCAATCCCAGTGACAGGCTGGAAGATTGAACTGGTTGCGGAAGCTCCAAAGATTCGGCATCCCAGTGTGGTTTGCACCGCGCCGGATGGACGAATCTTTGTGGCGGAAGATCCCATGGACGTGAGCACTCCGCACGCGAACGTCACCGAGGGCACAATCAAATGCATTCACCCTGATGGCCGCATCACCATTTTCGCCAACGGACTCTACGCGCCGTTTGGAATGCAGTACCTCGAAGGCAAACTTTACGTGCTGCACAACCCGAAATTTTCGGTGTTTGAGGACGCCGGAGATTATGGAACGAACCGCACCGAGCTGATCGAGCAAACGAATCCGGAGCCATGGGCGCTCGATTGGAACGATCATGTCCCCGCCAATTTTCGTCTGGCGATGGACGGCTACTTTTACGTCGCGGTCGGTGACAAAGGCCTCTATGGCGCCGTGGGCCGGGATGGAAAACGAGCGGAAATGCATGGGGGAATCGCGCGCATCCGCCCCGATGGCACTGGACTGGAAGTCTTCGCGCGCGGCACTCGCAATATTTTGGATGTCGCCATCACCAGTCGCGACGATCTTTTCACCTATGACAATACCGACGAGCACGAGTGGATGGGACGTCTCACCCATATGGTCGATGGTGGCGAATACGGTTACCCATTCGATTTCATTCCCCGCCGGCCTTATACCCTTTGGAAGTTCGCAGACTACGGTGCTGGAGCCGCCTGCGGGACCCTGGCTCTCACGGAAGATGGCTGGCCGAGCCCCTGGCGGGACAATTTGGTATTATCCGACTTCGGCCAGCGCAACTTGCGACGGGTGGAATTAAACCGTGACGGTGCAACTTTTCGTGCCAGCTTTGACGAGCTTTTGTTCACCAATCCGCCGCCCAATTTCCGCCCGGTTGGGATCTGTGAAACGGTCCATGGCGACGGCCTTCTGATTTGTGACTGGGCTTGCTATGAAAAAGCGCCCATCACGGTGGGACGTCTTTGGAAACTAACGCGCCTGGATGCCACCAATGCTTCCGCGAAACCAAAGTGGTTTAACGCGGCTGCCATGGGTAAACCAATTCAAGCAACCGACGACGACTTGCTCGGAGCGCTGGGCCACCCATCCCGACAGGTGCGCATACTTGCACAGCGAATTCTCAATCGCCGTGCCGCCACCGATTCGCAAACGAGGTTGCGCGCCCTCACCGAAGATAAAACACAACTCGCGCTCAAGAGAATTCACGCATTATGGGCTCTCGTTCATCGACCTTCCGCCGTGAATGCAACTTGGTTGCTCTCCGATAGTGATAGCAACGTCAGACAGCAAACCCTTCGGTTCTTGAGCGAGACGACCACCGACAACCTCCCATCGGAAATTTCGGCTTTAACTGCGGACCCTGATCCCGCCGTTCGGGTTGCTGCGATTACGGCCTTGGGCCGTTCTGGCAACGCCAATGAAATTGCACCTTTGCTGGGTCGAATCGAATCCAAGCCTGAGCCATGGGAACGCTTCGCCCTTTTCACTGCCTTGAACCGAATCGCAAAGCGAAATTCAACGGATGCCTGGAACTCAATTGTGAATCGATTGGATTCAACAGATCAATTCACTCGCGAAACAGCCAAATTCGCGCTTCGCGAAACCTATGATTCTCGGCTTGTGGACGCGTTAATTTCGTATGCGCATGGCACCAAACGACCTGCGAGCGGATTGCAGATCGCGTACGAACTGCTTGGTGCCGTCGCCAAAAAGCCGCCCGCCTGGAAGGGGGAATGGTGGGCTTACCACCCTTTTCGAATGCAGCCCCCGGCTAGGATTGAATCGTGGGAAGCAACCGATCGAATTGTGACGCTTTTCCGAAGTGCGCTCAAACATCCAGAGGAAAACCTGCGCGTTACTTCGGTTCTGGCGCTCGAGCAATCGCGGGACACGAATTCAGTTGCGGAAATCAGGGCGCAGTTGCGAGACGAACACAGCATCACGGTGCGTCGCGAGATGATTCACGCTCTCGCGACGCTGGGGGACACCGATGCCGACCCGATCCTCGGCGCAATTCTTGAGAAAGAGAACGACCTCAGCATTATCGGCGCAGCCCTTCATTCGGCCATTGAACTCGAACCAATCCTCCGTGCAAAAGAATCCGTTCGTGCCGCGTTGACCAAACTACTTTTGAAGCAACCAAATATTCTCACAAATCTCCCGACAGCAGTTGGCGTTTTTAAACTCCAAGGTGCACCAAAAGTATTAAGCGAAATCGCAATTTCAAATTCCGATTTGCGTGCTTCTGCTCTTGAAGGGATTATCTATTACGGCGGCCACCCGGCAGCTCAAGCTTTGTCGGAGCTTGCATCCAACCCCCAAACTGAAGTCGCCCGTGCCGCAATCTCCGCGTTCCCGCGCCTCAAAACTAATTCCGTTGTTCCTGCGCTGCTCGCAGCAACTTCCGGTCCCCACCAGGATGTGGCCACGCGCGCACTCGTAGAAATTCCCGACCTTCGCGCGCTTAATGCTTACCTCACGGCGCTTTCAGGAAAAGACGCGAGTCTTCGTGAGCGCGCCCGGCGCGCCATTGCGCAACTGGGAGTCAATGTCATCCCTGAACTGGAAAAAAAACACGGAGGTTTATCCGATGCCGTTGTTTCCGAATTGCGCATCGCTTTCGAGGGGCAACCGGCACTCCTCAAAAATCCGATCTTGAATCGCTCTGGAGCCGTCGTTCAAAAAGAGGATTTTGCCAAATACGCCCTGCAAAATTTTGGCGATGCCTGGCGCGGTCAACAGCTTTTCTTCGATACGACCGCCATTGGTTGCATCAAATGTCATCGCGTAAATGATGTCGGAGGCCAAATCGGCCCCGATCTATCCGCGATCGGCGCGCAGTATCCCCGCGCCCAACTCATCGAGAGTGTTCTCTATCCCAGCAAAGTCGTGCGCGATGGCTATCAACAGGTTTCCCTCGAGTTGAAAAACGGCGAATCGGCGACTGGCGCCATCAAAAGTGAGGATGCCGCCAGCGTCCAATTAATGAATGTGGATGGACAGATTACCGCATTCCCAAAGACGTCCATCGCCAAACGCCAGGTCAGCACCCTCTCCCTCATGCCAGAAGGGCTTCACGCCGGGCTTTCGCTCTCCGAGTTTGCTGATTTAATTGCGTACGTTGATTCGCTTCGCCCTGACGCGACTGGCCCGCGCGCTCCGCCCACCGGCTACCGCGATCTCCTCGCGAGAGGCATAAACGGCTGGCACAAATCACACACACGTGAGCCCTGGGATTCCGAAAAAACAAAATCTTCATCACCAGAACACTGGTTCGTCCGCGACCAAATTCTGGAACACGATGGAGCAGGGGAACATCTTTGGACGGACGACTCTTTCGAAGATTTCGAACTGCGCCTCGAATGGCGATGGTCAGGCGCGCCGGAATTTGCCGATCACCCGGTCATTTCACCTGAAGGTTATGAACGGAAAACTGCCTCTGGCCAGCCCATGACCCAGCATGTCTTGGAGGCCGGCGACAGCGGAGTTCTCTTGCGTGGCGATTTCAAGGCTCAGGCGAATCTCTTCTGTTATCCCATTGGCAGCGGCGAGTTTTGGGAACTGCGCGAACTCTCGACCGGCGCTGCTCGAAAATCATTTACTCCGATCGCGCGCGCCGACAAACCAGTGGGGCAATGGAATAGCATGCGTATCGTCGTGCGCGGTGCGGAAGTTTCAGTGTGGGTTAACGATCAGCCCGTCATTAACAAGGCTGTGATTCCCGACTTCCCGAAGCGCGGCCCGATCGGCCTCCAGCACGAACACGGTCGCTTTCAGTTCCGAAATATTTGGATCAAACCATTGTAAATCAGTCACCGAACAATTTTTTCAACTGTTCGCGTGCTGCCGCCTCCCGCGGATTGGCTTCATCCTTCGCGGTAAAACTCCGTCGGATCATTTCGAACCATTCGCAGTAATTAGCCATGTGCTTGTCGAACACCGGTTCCGCCCGGCGATCTTTGCATTGATGCGCCGCCCGCGCGTCGTAATGCGTGCAGTTAAAGCAGACCCGCAGGTCCGAACCGCAGCGGTGGCATGATTCACTCCGGCCCGGCTGTCCCGCCAGCGTCCATTCCCACCCGCATTTATGGCAATGCCGTGTCATCACTCAACTTTAACATGCGGCCTTCTCGACTGCGAGAATTTGCTCGGCTTGCAATCACGCCGCGCCCGTCGTTACACTTTGGCCAGGAAATGAAACAATATCGGCTCAACCGGCTTTTTAACGCCAAGTCCAATCGCTGCTTCGACGTGGCGGTGGACCACGGCTTCTTTAACGAACGCGGGTTTTTACAAGGCATCGAAAACCTCGAACGCTCCGTCAAAACCCTCGTCCTCGCTGCGCCGGATGCCATTCAACTCACCGTCGGTCAGGCGCACTATCTCCAATCCCTCCGCGGCAAGGAAAAGCCCGCGCTCGTCTTGCGAACCGATGTCGCAAACGTTTACGGCAACGCGCTACCCCGCTCCCTTTTCAGCCGGATGATCGAAAACCCGATCGAACAGGCCTTGCGTCTCGATGCTTCCTGCGTCGTCGTGAATTTGTTTCGCATTCCCGAGCAGCCGGAAGTCACCGACCAGTGCATTCAAAATATTTTGCGAATTAAACCCGAATGCGACCGCTGGTCCATGCCGCTCATGATTGAACCGCTCGTGTTTCAACCAAATCAGAAAGCTGGCGGTTACATGGTTGACGGCGATCTCGAAAAAATTCTGCCTCTTGTGCGTCAGGCTGTCGAACTTGGCGCTGACATCATCAAAGCTGACCCCACTGATGACGTGAGCGTTTACAACAAAGTCATCGAAATCTCAGGCCGCATCCCGGTGCTCGTTCGCGGAGGCGGCAAAGCGCCCGACCAGGAGATTCTGGAGCGCACGGAGAAGCTTATCCAACAGGGCGCCGCCGGCATCGTTTACGGTCGCAACATCATTCAACACGCGGACCCGGCCGGCATGACCCGCGCTTTAATGTCCATCGTTCACGATGGGGCCACCGCCGCTAAAGCAGCCTCTTTCATCAAATCAGCATGAAAACGATGCGCGTTGGAATTATCGGTGGCGGGTTAATGGGACGCGAAGCCGCCAGCGCTTTTGGCCGTTGGTTCGTGCTCGAAAACTTTCCCGTGCGCGCGGAACTCGTAGCCGTCTGCGATCTTCAGGAGAAATTGCTTGAGTGGTTCAAGCAGGTGCCCACCGTGAAGCTCCTCACCAAAGACCATCAGGAACTTTTGCGTTCGCCCGATGTCGATGTTGTTTACGTCGCCGTCCCCCACAACTTGCACGAGAAGCTTTATCTCGATGTGCTCAACGCCGGGAAAGATTTGCTTGCCGAAAAGCCCTTCGGCATCGACCTCGCCGCTGCGCGCAATATCGCCGCCGCTACTCAAAAGTCCGGCCGCTTCGTGCGATGCAGTTCCGAATTCCCGTTTCTGCCCGGACCGCAACGCGTCATTCAGGAAGTGCGCTCCGGCAAACTCGGCAAGCTCCTCGAAGTGCGTTCCGGCTTCTGGCATTCGAGCGATTTGGATCCCAACAAACCGGTTAATTGGAAGCGCCAAATCAAAACCTGCGGCGAGATCGGCGTCATGGGCGACCTCGGCATGCACGCCGTTCATGTTCCCTTTCGCCTCGGTTGGAAGCCAAAGCGCGTTTATGCGCAGCTCCAAAAAATTTACACGCAACGTCCCGACGGCAAAGGCGGCGTGGCCCCGTGCGATACCTGGGACAACGCCATGTTACACACGGATGTGGAAGTCAATGGCCAGGAAGTTCCCATGCGTTTCGAGATGAAACGATTAGCCCCCGGCGAAACCAATACCTGGTTCATTGAAGTGCTGGGCACCGACGGCGGTGTCCGCTTCAGCACCAAAGAGCCCAAGACACTTTGGCTGTTCGAACGTAAAAAGGAACAGATCTGGCAACGAATCGATCTCGGCCATCAAATGCCTTTCGGCACTATCACCGGTGGCATTTTCGAAGCAGGCTTTCCCGATTGCTTTCTCCAGATGTGGGCCGCTTTCGCCGCCGAACGGGCAGGGGAGTTGGGTGCTCGGTTTGGATGCGTCACCCCCGAAGAAGCGGTTGCCAGTCACGAGCTTTTTGCGGCGGCGTTAACCTCTCAAAAAGATAGACAAACCGTGGCACTCGCCTGAGGGGTAAACTCCGTAGACACCGCGCGCTAACGATAATTAGGGGTTTTTCCTAACGGAACCGCAGCGCCTGTGAATAATTTTGGTGAATAACGGTTGATAGCTGTGGAATAAATCTCCTCCTGTATCCGCTCAAAACTGTAACTTTCTGTGGCTAAGTGACTTGCACTCACTTGCCGCCTTTGAACTCATGATTTCAATTATCAACAGCGTTATTCCGTTGAAATCTTGACTTGGAACCGCGCCGCCCAAAGAATCGAAACACATGTCAGGTATCCCAGAGCAATTTATTGGCGTCACAGCCATCACGAAGGCGAACATTTATTTCGATGGCAAAGTCGTCAGCCACGGCATTTTATTTCCCGATGCTTCGAAGAAAACGCTCGGCCTGATTTTTCCCGGCAAGTTCCATTTCAGCACCAGCCAGGCGGAGAAAATGCAGATCGTCGCTGGTGCCTGCACCGTTAAGCTCGATGGCGAATCTTTTAGCACGGCGTATCCCGCCGGTACCTCCTTCAACGTGCCCGCGAAATCCGGCTTCGAAATTGAAGTCACCGATAGCGTTTGCGAGTACATCTGCTCCTTCCTCGCGTGATAGGTTGAATCTGCGCCGCGTTGTGATTGAATGGAACCGATGATTCCCTCGCAGCCATACACCGTGGTCATTCCGTGCTTCAATGAGCAGGCTGCGATTGGTTTCCTGGTGCGCGAAATCCAATCCTTTCTCCCCTCTGTAATCGTGGTCGATGATGGTTCCGAAGATGGTACTGCCGCGGATGCCCGCCTCGCGGGAGCAACTGTGCTCAGCCACCCGCAACGCATCGGCAAAGGCGCCGCACTCATGACCGGCCTTGCCCGCGCCCGTCAACTCGGGTTCACCCACGCCCTTTGCATGGATGGTGACGGCCAGCACGCCCCCAGCGATATCGCCGCCTTCATTGAATGTCACGTCCGCAACAGTGCCAGTCTGATCATTGGCAATCGCATGGATCACCCGGAAGAAATGCCTTGGTTGCGCCGCGCTGTGAATCACACCATGAGCCGCATGATCTCCATGCTTTGTGGACAATTCTTGCCGGACACTCAATGCGGCTTTCGTCTCGTTAATCTTCAGTTGCTCCGCAATTGGCAGCCGGCGCTAAAACATTTTGATTTCGAATCTGAAATGCTCTTCGAAGTCCTCCGCGCTGGGGCAACTGTCGAATTCGTGCCCGTCAAAACCATTTACCGCAACGAATCCAGCAAGATCAATCCGTTCGCCGACACGCTTCGCTGGCTCCGCTGGTTTGCAACCGCGCTAACCCTTTCCGTCACTCCGGCTTTCAAGGCCGAAAAACTCGCTGAGTCCCCCGCGGCCTCCATTCCGACTTAACGCCCGGCCGCTCGCGTCAATTGGCATCCTGCTTGAATGCCATCACGGATAGCGGAGGAAGGGTTAGGTCTGCGGACCACGGCTGATTATGCCGCGGGAAATCTTCCGTGTGAATTCCACCGAGGTTTCCGTGGTTGCTTCCGCCGTAAACGCCCGCGTCACTGTTGAAAACCTCGCGCCAATATCCCGCCTGCGGGAATCCAATCCGGTAACGCGGCCGAAATACCGGCGTCAAATTCAGGACCACGACGATCTGTGATTTCGGGTCGTTAGTCTGGCGCACGTAGGAAAACACGCTTGCTTCGCTATCAAGGCAGTCCAGCCAATAAAAACCGCTGTGGTCAAAATCACTTTGCCATAGCGCCGGCGCCGCCTGGTAAAGATGGTTCAGGTCACGCAACAAATTCTGCAAACCGCGATGAAACGGACCCGCGTCCAGCAGCCACCAATCTAAACTCGCGTTCGCATTCCATTCGGCGCTTTGCCCAAATTCGCATCCCATGAACAGCAATTTCTTTCCCGGGAAAAGCCACTGATACGCCAGCAGCGCGCGCAAGTTCGCAAATTTCTGCCAGTCATCTCCCGGCATTCGTTTGAGCAACGAACCTTTGCCATGCACCACTTCATCATGCGAGAGGGGTAACTGAAAATTCTCGTTGTGATGGTACAGCATCGCAAACGTCAGGTCGTTCTGATGGTACTTTCGATATACTGGGTCGCGCCCGAAATAATTGAGCGTGTCATGCATCCAGCCCATGTTCCACTTGAGTGAAAAACCCAGCCCTCCCAAATAAGGAGGACGGGTCACCAGCGGCCACGCCGTCGATTCTTCCGCCACGGTGATCACTCCTTTGCACTCTGTGTGCACGAGATGGTTGAACGATCGCAGGAATTCAACCGCCTCCAAATTTTCCCGTCCTCCAAACTGATTGGGAATCCACTCGTCCGCCTTGCGCGAATAATCCAGGTAAAGCATCGACGCAACGGCATCCACCCGCAGACCGTCAATGTGATAGCGTTTGCACCAAAAGAGCGCGTTGGCCGTGAGAAAATTTCTGACCTCGTGTCTGCCGTAATTGAATATCAGTGTGCCCCAGTCCTGGTGCGCTCCTTTGCGCGGATCCTCGTGCTCGAAAAGAGCCGTGCCATCAAACTTCGCGAGCGCCCATTCGTCGCGCGGGAAATGCGCCGGCACCCAATCCATGATCACGCCGATGTTTTCCGCGTGGAACGCGTTGATCAAAAACTGCAGTTCCTCCGGCGTTCCGTAACGTGAAGTCGGCGCATAAAAACCGGTAATCTGGTAGCCCCAGGACGGGTAGTAGGCATGCTCGGACAATGGCAAAAACTCCACGTGCGTAAACCCCATGTGCTTCACGTACCCGACGAGTTCCGTGGCCGCTTCCTGGTAACCGAGCGATTCCGCGACACTCTTTTTGCGCCACGAACCCAGGTGCACCTCGTAAACCGAAATCGGCGCTCGCAGCCAGTCCTGCTTCTCGCGCGCTTCCATCCATGTGTCGTCGCTCCATTTGAATTTCTCCGTGTTCCACACGATGGAAGCCTGCTTTGGCGGCGGCTCCGAGAAAGTCGCAAAAGGATCGGTCTTCAGGACGATCGTGCCATGGATATTGCGAACTTCGTACTTGTAGAGCGCCCCTTCGCCAATACCCGGGATGAATAACTCCCAAACCCCTGATGCGCCCAGCAAGCGCATCGGATGCGCGCGCCCGTCCCAATTATTAAAACTGCCCACCACGCTGACGCGCTGCGCATTCGGCGCCCAAACCGCAAAACTCGTTCCCGGAACTCCGTCAATAACGCGAAGATGCGAGCCGAGTTTGTCATAGATGCGCAGTTCGTTTCCCTGGCCGAAGAGGAATAAATCCGTTTCGCCAAGTGTCGGCAAAAAAGAATAGGCGTCGCGCGTTTGCCGTTTCCCACCCGCTTTGTCCGTAATGATCAGGTCATACGCATAAACCTTGGTGGCTTTTTTGCTGACCCCCTCGAACAGGTCCGAGCCCGCGATCCTTGCCAGCTTGAACGACGGCTTATTTTTTTCGTGCGTCGGCGCCAGTTCGACGCTTTCCGCATCTGGAATCAAAGCTCGCGCCACCACCCCGGAGCCATCGCCCAACGGATGCATTCCCAAAAGTTCATGCGGCGATCGATGTTGGAGTCCCCCGAGACTGGCCAACTCCTCCTTGGTAAGAAGCATGGGGCTATTATTTGCAGATTCCAGAACTTTGCAACCGGGATGGTTCAATAACTATCATCTGAAAGTTAAACCGCCTGGGCAGCCGCCCACCCGGAGGCCCACGCCCATTGGAAGTTGTACCCGCCCAGCCACCCGGTCACATCCACCACTTCGCCGATAAAATACAGCCCGGGCACTTTCTTTGCCTCCATGGTTTTGGAAGACAATTCCTCGGTATCGACACCACCCCGCGTCACTTCCGCTTTGCTGTAGCCCACTGTCCCGCTTGGGTTCAGACGCCATTCATGCAACTGCCCGGCGAACGCCTCGATCTGTTTGTCGCTGAGTTGGGCCAGCGGGAGTGCCGAGGGGAAGTAGAGCTCACAGAATCGGGCCGCAAATCGGTTTGGCAATAACTCGCTGAGCACGCTTTTCATCGCTGCCCGCTCGCCCGATTTCTTTCGTTTTAGGAGCGACTCCGCGACATTGCCTTCCGGCAGCAAATTAATCTCAATAGCATCCCCGGCCCGCCAGTGCAGCGAGGCTTGCAACGCCGCCGGTCCGCTCAGACCCGCATGGGTGAACAGGATATTCTCGCGAAAGGAAACGCCATTGCAGGTGATCGTGCAATCAATAGACAAGCCCGCCAGCTCGGAAAGCGATTTGGTTTCTGCATCCGAGAATGTAAATCCGTCCAGCGCCGGCGCCGTGGGCACAATGCGCAGTCCGAATTGCCGCGCGATTTCATAACCAAAACCAGTGGCGCCCAGTTTAGGAATCGAAAGGCCGCCCGTTGCCACCACCAGTGAGTCCGCGTGCAAATCTTCCCTCGCGGTGCTCACCCGAAAGCCGCCGCCTTCAGCGCGCTCAACTCCTTTTATCCGGGTATTGAGGCGGATTTCCACGCCCGCCCGTTCGCACTCAACGCGTAGCATTTCCACAATTTGCTTTGCCGAAACATCGCAAAAAAGCTGCCCCAGTTTCTTCTCGTGAAACGCAATGCCATGTTCGCGAATCATCCCAATGAAATCTTCCGGCGTATAGCGGGACATCGCCGATTTGCAGAAGTGCGGATTGTTCGAGACGTATTGCGCCGGACTCGCGCCTGTATTGGTGAAATTGCAGCGGCCACCCCCGGATATAAGAATCTTCCCGCCGAGGCGTTCGCCGTGGTCCAACACCAATACAGACCGTCCGCGGCGTCCCGCGTGGATCGCACAGATTAACCCCGCGCCGCCTGCTCCCAAAATGATTACCTCTTTGTCCGGCATGAATCGCTGGCCGCAACGTTAGCATCAGGCAATTCAGTGGCGAGAACTTCGCTCCGAGGAGTCGCCGGGAGGAAAACGGCTGGGGATGGACAGGCTCGTCTTACTTCTTCTCGCTCGACCGCTGTTGCAGCCAATGCACGTCCACATTGCCAGGTTGCGATTTGCGATCGCCGCCCATTAATACTCCTGGTTTCACGGGCGGTTTCGTGCGGGGATCGAGCCACTTATGAACTTCCGCGTGCCCGTCCGCGAACATGAAGCCGCACGCGCCGTTGTGATAAGACGCCGGCACATTCGCCAGCTCGTCCCGAACCATCGACACGGCCCCGCAATAACTGTCTTCCACGCTATCTTCCCGTTCGTCCACTAAAACCCAAATGCTCGATGCCGAGCCGAACTGGGTGAGCTTTTCATAATTCCTGTAACCCACATCCGTGTATTCCGGCCAGGGCATGCCTGTGCTTCCCACCCAGCCATTCATCGAAGCCGTTCGCACTCGGGGATAAACCTTGGATCCGAACTTCGCTGTGCTTTTGTCGCCCGGGCACTTATAGGAAGCGGTGGATTTTATGTAGGCGCCCAACAATCCGTTTTTCATGTAGAGCGTGTTAGTGTTGTCGGGATTGTTGTCCTGCAGGGTCATCCAGCCAGGCACCCATGACGCTTGATTATTTCCCCAGTTCAAAACCAGTTTATCGCCGTTATCCGCCGCGTACATGTGCCAGGCAATCCCAAGCTGCCGATTGTTATTCAGACATTGAATGCCCTGGCCCTTTTGTTTTGCCTTCGTCATCGCGGGCAAAAGCATCGAGGCCAGAATCGCAATAATCGCAATCACCACCAGGAGTTCGATCAGGGTAAATGCAGACGATTTCCCAGGCAGATGGCAATTGCTCTTCAATCGCTTCAGGGGCACCTGGGCACAGTGCCGAGCCGGCCGAAAATCGTCAATCGCCATTCGGTTTCCCTTATTCGCGTTAGAATCATTTTTTGAAATGTCGCGATTCATTGGCGTTTCTCGATATTTTTGGGGGACGGAACGGAAATATCTCCAAAAAAGGGCGTTTTATCTCCAAAAACGCGATTTTGTCCCCGAAATTTAGGGGATTTTTTGGAGATATCTCCCAAAATTGGGAGATGGCGTCTCCCAAACGCCGGTTTCGACAGGATGCAGGCTGGATTTACAGGATGGACCAATCCGGTTCCGGCCCGGAGCCCGAAAAAATAAGCGGGATTAAGCGGGACGAGACGGGATTAAGCGGGATCCACATCCCGCAGTCGCGGGACCAGCCCCGGCGGCTGGGTCGACGGGATGACACAGGTTCTGATGGCGAACGATTGTTAATTATTGTGAACGACCGTGAACTAGCGTGAACAGGGGCACCGGGCGGGACGCCCGCCGCAACAGGCGAGCCGCCTATTCTACCCGGAATAAGATGTCAAAGAACCGCGGGCGCGTAGTGCGCGCGTCGGCTATGGCCGACTGGTTAGGTTTACCAGATTAATCCTCCGAATGTCAAGGATGTCGTTGTTGGTAGTGTCTTTGGTTAATCCGGACGCGTTGGATTGTCGGGCGTTTTTAGGATTAACACAGAGCTGGACCGGAGGACGCCGAGAGCACAGAGACCGGAATTCGGGAGTTTAGACAGATGAACAGGATTTGCAGGATGCTGGAGCCTTAGCCGCCGATGACGCAGATCACACAGATTATTTCCCGGCTTGAATCAATAGATGGAATCGGGGGGATTCAAAGGGCGGTCGAGCTCAGCCTGGCGAGCGCGTTTCGCGCGCTCTTTTTGGTCAGCCAATTCTTTATCGATGGCGGCGCGTTGCTCGGCGTTAAACAGTAACTGTGGAGGCAAATGCTCGCCGCAAACGCCACAAAGCGGGTTCCCTCTGCTGTAAATCACCGAATTACATTTTGGGCATTTATGTTCCACGCGCGTTCGGTTGAAGGCGGAAGAATGAAGTGGTTGAACTCCTGGGGATACGCACTAAGCCCGGGCTCTGGTCCGGTAAGGTCTGCCATTCCGCAGGGGAGAGCTCCGTGGTGGTTTGGACCGAGTAGTTGCCGCGCAAGGTAGGCCAGGTGAGGACTACTTCGTTTTCGGTGAGTTCCACCCGCAAAGCTGGTTTCGGTGGGAACGCCACAAAGTCCGGATAAGAAAGGCCCGAAACGAAAGTCGTCCGTGTTCCATCGGGAGCGAACTTATAGACAAATCCGATGTCTTGTTGGGTAGTAGAGTCGGTTTCGTGCACAGCGGTGTAGAGGTTACTGGAATCATCGATAGCAAGCCCGCTCGTGTTGGCGGCGAGGGCGAAGGTGCTCCGCTCTCCCGATGCGGTGAACTTTGAAATCTCGCCGGGTTGATTCAAGAAAACCTCTCCCGCCGCGTTCACCGCCAGCCCGACACCTCCCATCTGGCCGGAGACAAAAAGAGTTTTCTCGCCAGCAGGGTTGAACTTGTAAATGCGCGCATCCCAAATTCCTGTCATGGGTCCTGTCTGAGTAAAGAAGTTGTCTCGAACCCAGAGATTGCCGGAGGGATCGAAGGCGAGGTCAGTTGCGGAGTGCAGACCCGAGGCAAAGGCCGATGGCACACCCTCCCGGGTATATTTCCAGACATCGGTTTCCGGCTGGCTGAAGTGATACCCGGTGGCGAACACCAGCCCGGCCGCATCTACAGCTACCGTATTGCCGGAGAGGGTCGCAAAGGGGGTCTTCGTTCCATCCGGGGTCACCTTGTAGATGATGCCCCGGCTGTGATCGCCGACGTAAAGATTTCCATCGCTATCGAACGCGAGCGAATTGGGGCGAGCATAACCCGATGTATATACTTTGCGGCTGCCATCGGGAAAAACTTGATAAACCAGCCCCCCATCGTAACCCGGACTGAAATCAAGCCTGCCGATGTCCGTGACGAACAAATTTTGACCGAACGCAGTGGAGCAAATCCAGAGGAAGAGCGCGGCGAAACCCAAGCTTGGAATTCGGCAGTGAGATCCTTGTACTCCCATACTTCATGCGATTCAACAGAGGATGGTTTGGTGGGGCAATCGGGCAAAATCCTTAGAAATGCCTCCGGTATCATGCCGGAAAAACACGGAATCCGCGGGGAGCCCCAGTCTCAAGTGGAGTGGGTGAAGCGAGGAGTTCGTCTCGCGGAAATGGGAAATGAACGGAGCAGGAATTGCAGGATGCCGGAGTTGTCATCCGCAGATGAACACAGATTACACGGATTTTTACCATTCACCCCTGCGCAGAACCAGTCGCTGGGGGTTCTCGGCTAGCCCTCTAAAAATGGCTTTCGGGGCTTTTACCTGAAGATGAACGCGGGGTGAAATGGAAGGAGAACGCGCCGGGCAGGTTGGCCGTTTCAAGTGCAAATAAGGAGGACCGACGTCGGCACGACACCGGCAAAGGGCTGACAAACTAAGCGTGTTGGCCCATTACGCACACGATTGGTTTGGGATTGCCCCCCGTCCAAGGGCTGACAAACTGAACGGAACTGCCTCAATAATTTCCTCAATGTTTGGGATTGCCCCCCGTCCAAGGGCTGACAAACTTATCGCTTTTCTCGACGACGACCAGCTACCGTTTGGGATTGCCCCCCGTCCAAGGGCTGACAAACTTTTGCCCATTCCGCCCCAAGTGTGAATTCGGTTTGGGATTGCCCCCCGCCTAAGGGCTGACAAACTCCTTTTGCGACTCCGGCACGCACACCAGGAGTTTGGGATTGCCCCCCGTCCAAGGGCTGACAAACTTGACGAGCGTTGAATCCACCGTGAGAAAATGTTTGGGATTGCCCCCCGTCCAAGGGCTGACAAACTCCGCCGACATTAACGGTTGTTATCGCGGCCGTTTGGGATTGCCCCCCGCCCAAGGGCTGACAAACTCGTGGCTGATGCGGCGAGAGAGTTGTTATGGTTTGGGATTGCCCCCCGTCCAAGGGCTGACAAACTAGCCACATTTTATGCATCACGAGATGATAGGTTTGGGATTGCTTTCCAGCACATTGGGATCCTAAGCTTAGAATTCCACGTGGACAAGTTGTCGCG
>JADMIO011701108.1_pt1 | contig 50527 bp, 37 predicted proteins | sample 8958161 | NCBI WGS metagenome assembly JADMIO01 (sample SAMN16585339, study PRJNA669376) | soil metagenome | isolation source: Crop rotation soil | place: USA: Cullars Rotation, Alabama | collected 2011 | reverse complement strand
TATGGTGAAAGTTGGAACCTCTTACGTGCCGATCAGATTAAAACGAAAGGCCCAGTCTTTCGACTGAGCCTTTCGTTTTATTTGACCATGTTGGTATGATTTAAATTAATACGACTCACTATAGGGTCAGTGCGGCCGCGACTTCAAGTCACGTGAATTCCAAGCTTCGGATCCCACTGTGCTGGAAAGTGCAGCGCGGCCGCGAACGAGAACGCCGCCGGATCGCGATTCTCGACCGTCAACGTCACGGCGACCGACGCATCGTCCACCCGCACGACGACGCGCGCCGCGAACTCGTGCGGCCAGATCGCTCGCGTCGCCGCGTCCGCCGAGAGCTCGAAGGTCGCCGAGTCGGGTGAGACGTGAAGCGTCGTCCACGGGCGGGTGCGTGCGAAGCCGTGCTTCGGCAGCGGGCCGAACGCCGCGAACTGCGGGAAGATCACCGGGATCCCGCCGCGGATCGACGCGCCATCGCCGAAGCGGGAGCGCGCGCTGAGGAAGAGCCGCTCGTCGCCCGCGGCGGGCGTCCACGAGAGCACGTGCGCGCCGTGCTCCGTCACGGTCGCGCGGGCGCCGCCCGGCGATTCGAGGACGATCGTCATGCGATGAAAGTGTGACGAGCGGCCGCGCTCGGGTAAACCCGGCGTCGCGCGGCACCTGTCGAAATCGCAGGTCATCCCTGCGGCCAGACACCCGGAATTCCGCGATGCCCTCTCGCCTCCTCGACGACGCGCGGCAGGACGCGCGGCACGCCCTGCGTGCGCTGCGCGCGAGCCCCGCGTTCGCCACGATCGCGATCCTCACGCTCGCGCTGGGGATCGGCGCCACGACGGCGATCTTCAGCGTCGTCAACGCCACGCTGCTCCGGCCGCTCCCGTTCGCGGACCCGTCGCGCCTCGTCGCGCCGTTCCTGCGGATGCCCGTGCAGTTCGGCTGGCGCGAGATCGACATGGTGTGGTCGTACCGCAAGTATCTCACGTTCGCTGCTGCCCAGCGCGTGTTCGCGGAGACGTCGCCGCACCAGAGCGAGGCGGTGACCGTCGGCGGACGCGACGGCGCCGAGCGCATGCTCGGCGAGGCGGTCGGCGCGCGGTACTTCGCGATGCTCGGTGTCGCGCCAGAGCGCGGTCGCACGTTCGCGGACGCCGAGGATCGACCCACGGGCGGCGACCGCGTCGTCGTCATCGGGGACGGGCTGTGGCGCACGCGCTTCGGCGGCGACGCGAACGTCGTCGGTCAGTCGCTCGAGATCAACGGCAAGTCGTTCGCGATCATCGGCGTCGCGCCGAGCGGCTTCCGCGGCATGAGCGGCACGGCGACGCTCTGGGTGCTCTACACCGCCGTGCGCCCACAGAGCACGCTCCAGAACGAGAGCGCCCATCAATTCGAGGTCGTGGCGCGACTCGCGCCCGGCATCTCGAGCGTCGCCGCGAAGAGCGCGATGCGGCGAGTCGGCGAGCTGCTGAACGCTACGTATCCCGGCGAGGAAGGCGCGCCGTGGCGCGCGACGGCCTACACGCTCGATGAGCTGCGCGTCGATCCGGCCGTCGCACGTTCGGTCGTGGTGCTCGCGGGCGCGGTCGCGCTGCTGCTGGCGATCGCGTGCGTGAACATCGCGAATTTGCTGCTGACGCGCGGCGCGGCGCGGCGTCGCGAGCTCGCCATCCGGCTCGCGATCGGCGCCGACCGGCAGCGTCTCGTGCGTCAGCTGCTGACGGAGAGCATCGTCCTCGCGAGCCTCGGCGTCGCCGCCGGGCTCGCGCTCGCCGTGGTCGGCGTCCGCGCGCTCGCGGCGGCGGCGCCGGTCGCCGCGCCCACCTCGGCCGGCGTGCGCGGGACGCTCACCACGCTCACGCTCGGCGGCATCGGCTTCGACGCGAAGGCGGCCGCGTTCGCGATCGCGATCGCGCTCCTCACCGGCATCGTCGTCGGGCTCGCGCCCGCGCTCTCCGCGTCGCGCATCCCGCTCGCGAACGCGATGCGGCCGGGCACCTCGCAGGCGAGCGCGTTCGCCGGCGTCCGTCGCATGACCGCGCGCGGCGCGCTCGTCGCGGTGGAGATCGGGCTCGCGGTGGTGCTGCTCGTGACGTCGGGGCTCATGCTGCGGAGCTTGCAGAAGCTGCTCGAGGCGAAGGTCGGCTACGATCCCGACGGCGTGCTCACTGCGCGCGTGAGCCTGTCCGCCGGCCGCTTCGCGCGCGATTCGGCGCAGGCGATGTGGGACGAGGTGCTCCGCGGCGTCGCGTCGCTCCCCGGCGTGACGAACGTCGCGGTCGCGTCGTGCGCGCCGGTCGGCGACAGCTGCGACGGCACCGGCGTGCGCCCCAAGGGACGGCGCGAGGACATGCACGTCGCCTACTACGTCGTGTCGTCCGACTACTTCCGCACGATGCACATCCCGCTCGTGACGGGACGCGCGTTCACGGAGGCCGATCGCGTGGACGCGCCCGGCGTGATGATCCTCAACAAGACGGCCGCGCGCACGATCTGGGGCACGGACGATCCGCTCACGACCCCAGTCGACAACGGCGATGGGAGCACGACGGCCATCGTCGGCGTCGCGAGCGACGTGCGCGCCGGCACGATCTCGGCCGAGGTGGAGCCGGCGGTGTACGTCCCCTTCGCGCAGGCGGGCCGCTCGCGCGGGACGCTCTTCGTGCGCACGCGCGGCGATCCGGCGCTGCTCGCGGAGGCGGTGCGGCGCGAGATCCGTCGCGTCGATCGCAACCACGCCATCTCCGAGGTGCGCACGATGCGCGAGCGCCTGCACGACGCCACCGCGCGCGACCGCTTCAGCACCGCGGTGCTCGGCGCGTTCGCGGCGGCGGCGTTGCTCCTCGCGTCCGTCGGGATCTACGGCGTGTTGTCGCTCGCCGTCGCGCAGCGCACGCGCGAGCTCGGGATCCGACTCGCCCTCGGCGCGGAGCGCTCACGCGTGCTGCGCCTCGTGATGGGGCAGGCGGCGACGCTCGCGCTCCTCGGCGCGGGCGCCGGCGCGATCGCGTCGATGGCGGCGGCCGGCGCGCTCCGCGGGCTGCTCTACGAGGTCGGCACGTCGGACCCGGCGACGTACGCGATCACGGGCGCGGTGCTCGCGCTCGCGACCGCGCTGGCCGCGTTCCTTCCCGCACTGCGCGCGACGCGCGTCGATCCGATGGTGGCGCTGCGCAGCGAATGACGATCGCGGTCGTCGCTACGACATGTCCGACAACGCTCCACGCACGGCGCTCGCGAGCGCGCGGTGCCCCGCGCGTCCGACCCGAACCTCGTCCGCCCCGACGAAGCGCGCGAGCTCGAGCAGTGCGCTCGCCACGCCACGCGACGTGCTCTCGTTCGCCGTCTCACCGGGCTCGAGATGTAGTGCGCGCACGACGAGTCGCGCGCCCGTGCGCCCGCGTTCGACCTTGGGATCGAGCCGACCGACCAGTCGTCCCTCGTGCAACAACGCGAGCGAGTAGTAGCCGTAGCGCCGCTTCCCCGGCACGACGTACGCCTCGAACGTCACCGTGAAGCGGAAGAGCGCCCGCGCACGCGTGCGATCCCAGATCAACGAATCGAACGGCGAGAGCAGGGTGCTCCGCATCGGCGTCGCGCCCTTCGCGACCGCGGCGAGTGCATCGTGCGCGATGTAGGCCGGCGCGTCGAACCCCTCGATCGTCGCGCGTGCGATGACGCCGTCGCTCGCGAGTTGCTCGAGCATCGCATGCGGGCTCCATGGGCGCTTGCTCGCCGGCGCGGGCAGCCGGAAGTAGTCGCGAATCCACGCGGGCGTCGCGACGCCGAGGGCGCGCACGGTGCGCTCGGTGAAGTGGCGCAGCTCCTCCTCGTACGACGGCAGCGCCCGATCATCCGGCACTGGCATCTTCGCCTCGCCGAGCACGCGCTCGCGTAGGTCGTACACCTTCTGCCCGGCGCGCCGGCTGTGCACCATGAGCGCTCCGGTGGTCCACAGCACGTCGAGCGCGCGACGCGTGTCCTTCGGGCCGTACCAGTCCCACGGGTCGGTGCGACGCGCGCCCGCCGGTCGCTCGAACTCGGCGGATGACATGGGCCCGCGGTCGCGGATCGCGTCGAGCACCGTCTGCAGCACCGGGGGCTTCGTGTGCATCCACGCGCGCAGGTGCTTCCACATGAACTCGGCCGAGAGCATGCGCGAGCGGTAGTACGCGTATTCGGCGAGCGGCAGGATCGACGCCGCGTGCCCCCAGTACTCGAACGTGGTGCGCTCGGGGTAGAGCGCGGCGTCGAGCCGGGTCGCGTCGTGCGGGCCGAGCCGGCTCCACATCACGAGGTAGGGCGAGCGTGCGACGACGTTGATCGCGTCGAGCTGCACGACCCCGAGCTGGTCGATCACATCCTTTACGATGGCGCCTCGCCGGGGCGGGGCGATCAGTCGCTGCGCGTGCAGCGCGGCGAGGCGCGCGTCCGCGAGCGAAAGCGCGACGGGGCCGGCGGCGCGGCGGGTGGGACGAGGCATCGCGAGAAGGGGCGATCGACGTTCTGGCGCGGCAAACAGGCGGTCGAGCGAGTGAGACGCGTGACGCTCGTCACACATCACCCACGGAAGGAAGCTGCCGATACTGATCATCACAACATCGTCATGCCCCAACCCGCGAATCCTCCCGTCGTGGACGCCTCTGGCGTCCGGGCCGGCGCGCCACATCCTGGCGCGCCGCGCGGAGCGCTTCGAGTCGAGGCGCTGATCGCCGCCACGCTCTTCCTCGGCGGCTATCTCGGATGGCTCATCGGGCTCGGGCTGCACTGGTGGACGCCGCCCAGGTCGACCGAGCCGGTGACCGAGACCGTGATGATCGGGCTCGCGCTCTTCGCCGGCATCGCCGGGCTGCAGGTCTCGTCGCTCCCCTCGTTGCCGCGCGCGGGCGGGCGCGCGTGGAAGCTCGTCGGCATCGCGCAGTTCTTTACCGTCATCGTCTGCATCGGATGGCTGATGCCGACGTACGGCATCACCGCGTTCCGCGATGTCGGGCGCGTCGCGGCGATCACCTGCAACACGCTGCTCCTCTCGGCGTTCGTCATCTTCCCCGGCGAGCGACGCGACGACGCGGGGCGCACCGCCTTCTGGCTCGATCTCGCGACGGTCGCCTGCGCCACGACGGTGCTCGCGTGGCACCTGCTCCTTCGCTCCGCGCTCGAGGCATCGCACGCCGGCGTCGGGCAGACGATCCACACGCTGCTCTATCCCGTCTACGACGTCGTCATCTTCTTCGCGTCGGTGACGGCGCTGTTGCGTCGTCCGCGCGCCGACATGCTGATGCCGCTGCGCCTCCTCGCGCTCAGCTGCCTGCTCACGACCACGGCGGACGTGCTCGTCAACATGACGCATCCGTCGATCGCGTCGTTCGTGGAGAACGCGACGAACGCGGTCTACGCGATCGTCGAGTGGCTCGTCGCGGCGGGAGCGTATGCGCAGACGCGGAAGGTGCGTGTGCGCGACATGGGCTCCGCCCGCGCAGCGCGGCGGCAGGCGATGGAGATGAGCGCGCTCCCGTACTTCGCGATCGGCGCCGTGTTCCTCGCGCTGCTCGGCGAGGTGTTCAAGCCCGGCGGCGCGGAGCCCGGCTCGCCGCTGCGGGCGCTGGTGTTCGGCGCCGTCGCCGTGACCGCGATCGTCGTCGCGCGACAGGTCGCCGTCCAGCGGCGCAACGCGACGCTCGTCGCCGACCGGCTCGCGCGTGAAGCGCACTTCCGCGCGCTCGTGCAGCACTCGTCCGACGTCATCCTCGTGCTCGACAGCGACGGGATCGTGCGCGAGGCGAGTCCCGCGGTCGAGCGCCTGACCGGCCACGCGCCCGCCGACGTCGTTGGCCGCCCGCTCGCGCTGCTCGGTGCCGATGGCGATGGCTCGTCGATTCGCGCGGACCTCGCGCAGGTCAGCGCGTCGCTCACGCCGCGGCCGCCGGCGCCGTGCGAATGGCGCGTCCGCCACGCCGACGGGAGCGTGCGCTGGCTCGAGGCGCTCTGCTCGAACCTGTTGAGCGACCGCGCCGTCAACGGCATCGTCGTCAACGGCCGCGACGTGAGCGAGCGCAAGGCGCTCGAGGCGGAGCTCACGCACCGCGCGTATCACGATCCGCTCACCGGACTCGTGAACCGCTCGCGCTTCCGCGGCATGGTCGCCGCGGCGCTCGACCGTCGCTCGATCTCGATGAAGCTGCTTGGGCGCTGTGCGGACGCGGGGCACTGCGGGATCTCGGTACTCTACATCGACCTCGATGGCTTCAAGCCGGTGAACGACTCGCTCGGCCACGCGGCCGGCGACCAGGTGCTCGTCGAGGTGGCGGAGCGGCTGCGCAGCGCCACGCGCGGCACCGACACGATCGCGCGTCTGGGCGGCGACGAGTTCGCGATCCTGTTGGAACGGACGAGCGGCGCCGAGGCGGACGCGCGCATCGTGGCCGAGCGCGTGCTCGCGGGGATCAAGCGCCAGATCGTGCTCGACGGGATCCCGGTGACGGTCGGCGCGAGCGTGGGCATCGCGTGCATAGCCGGCGACGGCACGGCGTGCTCGCCCGATCAACTGCTGCGCGAGGCGGACCTCGCGATGTACGCGGCGAAGGCGCGCGGCCGCGATTGCTACGAGCTCGCGACGGTGCACGGGTAAGGAGCGCTCGGCGTTAGCTTTCACGTCCGATGTCGAACACCGTCCGCTTCGATCCGCACTGCGCCGAGCCCGCGTGGCGATACGGCGTGCATCCGCATCGCCGTGCCCTGCGCGGCGAGCTCGTCGCGGATGCGTGCGTCGTGGGGCTCGGTGGGTCCGGGCTCGCGTGCGTCGAGGAGCTGCTCGCGATGGGCAAGCGCGTCGTCGCCCTGGATGCGCTCACCGTCGGCGGCGGGGCGGCGGGCCGCAACGGCGGCTTCCTGCTGGCGGGGACCGCCAAGTTCCACCACCACGCGCGCACGGTCCTCGGCCGCGAGCGCGCGGTCGCGCTCTATCACGCGACGCTCGCCGAGATCGATCGGCTGGCGCAGTCGCTGCCCGACGTCGTGCGGCGCACCGGCTCGCTCCGCGTCGCGTGCTCGAGCGAGGAGGCCGCCGATTGCGATGCGATGTTCGACGCGATGCGCGACGACGCGCTCCCGGTCGAGCGCTACACTGGCCCCGAGGGCGAGGGGCTGCTGTTCCCGAGTGATGGCGCGTTCCAGCCGCTGCACCGCTGCCGCGTCACGGCGTCGCGCGCGCGGAAGTCGGGGGCGCAGCTCTTCGAGCATTCGCCCGTACAGTCGCTCGCCGCGGGCGAGGTGGTCACGCCGCACGGTCGCGTGCGCGTGGACGCGATCATCGTCGCCGTCGATGGCCGCCTGGAGCGGCTGTTCCCCGAGCTCGCGGGGCGCGTGCGCACGGCGCGGCTGCAGATGATCGGCACGGCGCCACTCGCCGAACATCGCTTCCCGCGTCCCGTGTACGCGCGCTGGGGCTACGACTACTGGCAGCAGCTCCCCGATCGCCGGCTCCTGCTGGGCGGGCAGCGCGACGCGGTCGAGGAGAGCGAGTGGACGCACGACCCCGCGCCATCGGCGCCCGTGCAGTCGCGGATCGAGCGCGTGCTGCGCGATCGGCTCGGCGTCGCCGACCGCATCACGCACCGCTGGGCGGCGAGCGTCGCGTACACGGACGACGGGCTGCCCTTCGTCGGCGAGGTGCGGCCCGGCATCTGGGCGACGGGCGCTTATTCCGGCACCGGGAACGTGCTAGGCGCGCTGTGCGGCCGAGCGACCGCGCGCGCGGCGTTCGGCGAGCGGCCCGAACTGCTCGATCTGCTCGGCGCGGCGCTCGCTCGCACGACGCTGGCAGAGTAGTCTTGAAGGGTCTCCCTTCACCGGAGGGCACATGGGCAACGGGAACCTGGAGCCGCTCGCGGATGGATTCGTGGCGTTCCGCACCGAGTCGGGCGAACGCTGGAAGCACAAGGACGTCGAGGACGGGCGTGTGGGCCCCGGCTATCGCGTCTTCATCTCCGATCGCGGCGAAGAGCGGCGCTACACGTTCGGGCCGCACGAGCCGCACGACGCGACGCTCTTCGATCTCCGCGACCAGCTCGCGCGCGCGACACCGGTGGCCGCATCGACGAACCCGCGCAGCGACGAAATGCGTGCTTGACTTCGTAGCCATTCATTACTAAACTCGCCGACGGTCGCGACGCCTCGATCGTCGGCGGCCTCCACACCACGAACCGACCGATGTCGAACGCGCGCTCCTCGAAGTTCAATCTCAAGCATCTCGACCGGACCTCTCGACGGAGATCTGGCTGAGTTGCTCGCGCGTCCGAACGATGACACGCCCGCCAGGTCTCCAAGACCCGGCGGGCTTTTTTTCGCACACCCGACCGACGAATTCCCAGCCCCCACCCCGAGACCATCACCAGGAGCCCTCGTGGAGACCAGCGAACACGCCCGACGATCGACCTCCGTCCCGTTCACGCACCCGCTCGATCTCGTCTCGCTCGGCAAGATCGTGCAGATCCGCGAACGCCTGCTCAGCGCGCAGGCGGCCGGCACGAAGGTCTACCGGTTCGAGTCGGGTGACCCGAGCTTCGCGCCGCCGGCGCACGTGCTCGACGCGATCTCGAAGGCCGGTCTCGCGGGCCAGACGCACTACGTGCCGAACAACGGGACACCCGCGCTCCGCAAGGCGCTCGCCGGCAAGGCGCGCACGAAGAACGGCATCGCCGGCGTGCGCGACGAGGACATCTTCGTCACGAACGGCGCGATGCACGCCCTCTACGCGACGTTCGGCACGCTGCTCACGAGCGGCGACGAGGTGATCATCCCCGATCCGATGTGGACCGAGGTCGCCGAGAACATCCGGTTGGCGGGCGGCGTCCCCGTCGGCGTGCCGCTGCGGGCGGAGGATGACTTCGCGTACCATCCCGCCGCGATCGAGCAGCGGATCACCGAACGCACCGTCGCGATCTTCCTCAACACGCCGCACAACCCGACCGGCGCCGTGCTCCCGCGCGAGACGCTGGAGCGCATCCTCGAGATCGCGCGCGAGCGCGACCTCTGGATCGTCGCCGACGAGGCGTACGAGGACGTCGTCTACGCGCCCGCGACGCACGTCTCGATCGCGTCGCTCGCCGGCGAGGCGTGGACGAAGATCGTCTCGATCTTCTCGTTCTCCAAGAGCCACGCGATGAGCGGGCTCCGCACGGGCTACATCGTGACGAAGGCGCCGATCCTGCACGACCGGCTCCCCAAGCTGCTCCGCTGCACGATCAACGGCGTGAACTCCCTCGCGCAGGCCGCCGCGGTCGCCGCCGTCAGCGGCGACCAGTCACACCTCGCCGCGATGCGCGACGAGTATCGGCTCCGCCGCGACCTGATGCTCGAGGCGCTCGCGAACATCCCCGGCGTGCGACCGTTTGCGCCGCGCGGGACGTTCTTCCTCTGGGTCGAGCTCGATCCGTCGGTCTACGAGCGGCTCGAGGTGCGCGACGCCGATGAGCTGTCGAACCAGCTCGCGGAGCAGGGGATCGGCAGCTCGCCGGGCGACGCGTTCGGCGAGACGTGCGCCGACGCGATCCGCTTCGCGTTCAGCTGCGACACGCAGATGGTGCGCGAGGGGTGCGCGGCGCTGCGCGCGGCGCTCGTATGACGTCGAGCGTCGTCGTCGAGACGACTCGCCGCGGCGCCGGCGAGGCGCGGCGCACGTTGCGCGTCGCGCTCGGCCAGTACGACATCGGTTGGCACGATCCGGCGACGTCGCTGGATCGCGCGGCCTCGCTCGTGGAGCGCGCGGCCGGCGAGGGCGCGCGGCTCATCGCGCTCCCCGAGATGTGCGCCACCGGCTTCACCATGGACTCGGCGCGGTGGGCGGAGTCCCTCTACGGCGAGTCGGGACGGCGCCTCTCGTCCATCGCCGCCGCGCACGACGTCTGGCTCATCGCCGGGCTCTCGGCGCGCGACGGCAACGGTCCGTTCAACGCCGCCGTGGTGATCGACCCCGCGGGCGCGACGCGTGCGGTCTATCGCAAGCAGCGCCTCTTCGCCTTCGGCGGCGAGCATCGCTCCTACGCGCCGGGCGCGTCGCCGGTGATCGTGGAGATCGACGGCGTGCGCGTGGCGCCGTTCATCTGCTACGACCTCCGCTTCCCCGAGCTCTTCCGCGCCGTCGCGCGCGACGTCGACGCGATGGTGCTCGTCGCGAACTGGCCCGCGGCGCGGCGCTCGCACTGGGACGCGCTCGTCCGCGCGCGCGCCATCGAGAACCAGTGCTGGTTCGTGGCGGTCAACCGCACGGGGGAGGGCGGGTCGTTGTCGTTCGATGGCGGCTCGGTCGTCGTGAGCCCGTGGGGCGACGTCGTCGCGACCGGCGACACATCCGCCGAGATCGATGCGGTGGCGGTGGCGGAGTTGCGCGCGAAGTATCCGTTCCTGAGCGACATGTAGGTCGCGCCATCCAGGCGAGCGGCGCTAGCCGCCGTTCGCCTCGATGGTCAGGACACCGTCGCGCGCGCTCACGCGCAGGCTCGCGAGCGTCGGCACCACCACCGTCGCCGTCGTCAGCGCCTCCGCCGGCTGCGTCGACGCGACCGCGATCACGCGCATCCCCGCCGCGAGCCCCGCCTCCACGCCCGACGGCGAGTCCTCGATCACGATGCAATCGCCGCTCGCGACGCCGAGCCGCGCGGCGGCCGTGTCGTAGCCCTCGGGATCGGGCTTCGAGCGCGCGATCATCTCGGCCGTGATGAACACGCGCGGGATCGGCAGCCCCGTGTGCCGCAGCCGCAGCTCGGCGACCGCGCGCAGGCCCGAGGTCACCACCGCCCACGCGCCATCGGGAAGAGCAGCGACCAGCTGTCTAGCGCCAGGCACCTCGTAGACGCCGTGCGTGTCGCGCGTCTCGCGCTCGGCGAGCCATGCGACTTCGGGCTCGGGATCCATCTCGGGCGCGACGATGCGGATCGTCTCGAGGCTGCGCCGCCCCTGCGCGACGCGAACGACCTCCTCGCCATCGAGCCCATGCCGCGCGGCCCACTCGCGCCAGATGGTCGCGATGCATTCGGCGGAGTCGACGAGCACGCCGTCGAGGTCGAAGAGGATGGCGCGGGCGGTGAGCAAAAGAGTCGTTATTCCGAGCGTGGCGAGGAACCTCCGGCTCGTTGCGGGACCGACGCCGTTGCGCCCGTCGTGCGCATGCTGCACCGTCTCCCTCCCCGACACCAGCCCCATGTCCGCCGACGCATTCATCTACGACGCCGTCCGCACGCCGCGCGGCCGCGGCAAGAAGGACGGCGCGCTCCACGAGGTCAAACCCGTCTCGCTCCTCGCCGGCGTCCTCTCGGCGATCGAGACCCGCAACGACCTCGACACCGCACGCGTCGATGACGTCGTCATCGGCTGCGTGACGCCGATCGGCGAGCAGGGCTCGGTCATCGCGCGCTCCGCCGCGCTGCTCGCCGGATGGGATTGGCGCGCCGCGGGTCAACAGGTCAACCGCTTCTGCGCCTCGGGGCTCGAAGCCGTGAATCTCGCCGCGCAGAAGGTGCGGAGCGGTTGGGAGGACGTCGTCGTCGCCGGCGGCGTCGAGTCGATGTCGCGCGTGCCGATGGGATCCGACGGCGGCGCGTGGTACGGCGACCCCGAGACGAATCTCGCGATCGGCTTCATCCCGCAAGGGATCTCCGCCGATCTCCTGGCGACGCTCGACGGCGTCACGCGCGCGGACGTCGATGCATTCGCGCAGCGCTCGCAACGCAAGGCCGGCGCCGCGTGGCAGGCAGGCGCGTTCTGTCGCTCGATCGTGCCCGTCGCGGATCGCAACGGGCTCCCCATCCTGGAGCGTGACGAGCACCTGCGTCCCGAGACGACCCTCGAGGGACTCGCGTCGCTCAAGCCGAGCTTCGCAGGCGTCGGCGCGATGGGCTACGACGCCGTCGCGCTCCGGAAGTATCCGCAGCTCGAACGGATCGAGCACGTGCACACCGCCGGCAACTCCTCGGGCATCGTCGACGGCGCGGCGGCGGTGCTCATCGGCACGAGCGAGCTCGCGACATCGGTCGGACGCGCCCCGCGCGCCCGCATCGTCGCGACCGCGCTCACCGGTGAGGATCCGACGATCATGCTCACCGGTCCCGCGCCTGCCGCGCGCAAGGCGCTCGCGCGCGCGGGACTCTCCGCGAGCGACATCGATCTCTACGAGGTGAACGAAGCGTTCGCCGCCGTGGTGCTCCGCTTCATGCGCGAGCTCGATGTGCCCGAGGACAAAGTGAACGTCAACGGCGGCGCGATCGCCCTCGGCCACCCGCTCGGCGCCACCGGCGCGATGCTCGTCGGCACGCTGCTCGACGAGCTCGAGGCGCGTCAGCTGCGATACGGGCTCGCGACGCTCTGCATCGGCGGCGGGATGGGGATCGCGACGATCATCGAGCGGTGCTGATGAGCGCCGAACGCCGAGAGCCGAGAGCCGAGAGCGTCAAAGAGGTCGTTCGCTTCTATGCGCTGACGTTTGCCGTGACCTGGGCGCTCGCCTTCGCCATCCCGCTGCTGCACCTGAGCGAGAGCGTCGGCCTCGTCGTCTTCCTCGTCGGCGTCGCGGGCCCGAGCATCGTCGCGTTCGCGCTCTCGTTTCTCGAAGGCGGCCTGCCGCGCGTGCGGGCGCTCGCGAGCCGCATCGTGCGCTGGCGCGTCGGCTGGCGCTGGTGGCTCGCCGCGCTCGCGCTCCCCCTCACGGCGAGCTTCATCGCGCGTGCGCTCGGCGCCGCGTATCATCACGAGTCGGTGTCGGAGGCGCTCACGCGCCACGCACACGCGTGGTGGTCGCTGCGCGTGCTCCAGCCCGTCGCGTTCCTCTACGTCCTGCGCGGCGGCGCGTTCCTCGAGGAGTTCGGATGGCGCGGCTACGCGCTCCCGCGTCTGCTCGCCAACGGTCGCCGCCCGATCGATGCGGCACTCCTGAACGGCGTCCTCTGGGCGCTCTGGCATCTGCCGGTCTACGCGTTCCCCACGCTCTTCCCCTATGGGAACGTGACGCTCCTGGACTTTCCCTTCTTCGCGCTCGGCATCGTCGCGTTCTCCGTCTGGCAGACGTGGGTCTTCATCAACGCGCGCGGCAGTCAGCTCGTCGGCGGCAACGTCGTCCACATCCTGGTGAACGCCGGACCCGAGGAGCCGTGGTGGCCGTCGCTCGGTGCCGCGTCCGCGATCGTCGCCGCCATCGTCGCGCTCTTCGGACGCTCCCTCTATACGCCCGTGCAGGATGACGATGTGCTCCGTCTCGACGCGCCGGCGCGCGCGCGCGTGACGTCGGGAGCCGTCATCGCGCGAACCTGATCCCACTCGAGGGCAATGATCGACTCGCACATACGCTGGGAACGCGGCGACGATGGCATCGTCACGCTCACGCTCGACTGGCCCGGGCCCGTCAACCTCATCGACGACGCGTTCCTCCCGTCGCTGACGACGACGCTCGATCGCCTCGAGCGCGAGCGCGACGAGACGCGTGGCGTCATCCTCGCGAGCGCGAAGCAGACCTTCTTCGCCGGCGCCGACCTTCGCAATCTCATCAAGCTCGGCCCCGCCGACGCCACGCGGCTCTTCGCCGAGGCCGAATCGGTCAAGCGGCAGCTGCGACGGCTCGAGACGCTCGGCCGTCCGGTCGTCGCGCTGATCGAGGGGAGCGCGCTCGCCGGCGGATGGGAGCTCTGTCTCGCGTGCCATCATCGCGTGGCGGTCGACGACGATCGCATCCAGCTCGGCGTTCCCGAGGTCACGCTCGGATTGCTGCCCGGCGCCGGCGGGGTCACGCGCCTCGTCCGCATGCTCGGGCTCCAGGCGGCGTTCCCGTATCTCGTCGAAGGCAAGCTGCTCGGGCCGCGCGACGCGCAGGGTGCGGGCTTCGTGACGATTGCAGCTGACGGCGCGTCGGCGCGCAGCGCCGCGCGCGAATGGATCAGCGCCAATCCGTCGCCGAAACAGCCGTGGGATCGGGACGACTATCGCATGCCCGGCGGCGATCCGTCGAAGCCCGCCGTCGCGCAGATGCTCGCGGTCGCGCCCGCGATGCTCGCCGAGAAGACGAAGCGCGCCTATCCCGCACCCGAGGCCATCCTGAGCGCGATGGTCGAGGGCGCGCAGGTGCCCTTCGACGCCGCCACGCGCATCGAGAGCCGCTGGTTCGTGCACCTCGCGACGGGGCAGATCGCGAAGAACATGATCGGCACCTTCTTCTTCGCGATGGAGGAGGTGAAGAAGGGCGCCTCGCGTCCGCGCGACATCCCGCGCTCCACCGTCCGGAAGGTCGGCATCCTCGGCGCGGGCATGATGGGCGCGGGGATCGCGTGGGCGAACGCGAGCCGCGGCATCCCGTGCGTGCTGGAAGACGTGTCGCTGGAGAAGGCCGAACGCGGGAAGAGCTACTCGGCGAAGATCGCGGCGGCGCGTGTCGAGAAGAAGCGGCTGTCGCAGGCCGACGCCGACGCGCTGCTCGCGCGCATCCAGCCCGCCGACTCGCCGTCCGCGCTCGAGGGATGCGATCTCATCATCGAGGCGGTGTTCGAGAAGGCGGAGCTCAAGGCGAGCATCACGCGCGACGCCGAGCCGTTTCTCGCGCCGAACGGCATCTTCGCGTCGAACACGTCGACGCTGCCGATCACGTCGCTGGCGACCGCATCGGCGCACCCCGAGCGCTTCATCGGCCTGCACTTCTTCTCGCCGGTCGACAAGATGCGACTCGTCGAGATCATCAAGGGCCAACGCACGAACGCCGAGACGCTGGCGCGCGCGTACGACTACGTCGGCCAGCTCGGCAAGATCCCGATCGTCGTCAACGACTCGCGCGGTTTCTACACGAGCCGCGTCTTCGGCACCTACATCGGGGAGGGGGTCGCGATGCTCGGCGAGGGGATCGCGCCCGCGGCGATCGAGCACGCGGCCGAGCAGATCGGGATGCCGACGCCCCCGCTCGCGATCTACGACGAGGTGACGATGTCGCTCTCGCTGCACGTGATCGCCGAGGCGCGCGCGGCGGCGGAGCGCGAGGGCCGGGCGTACGAGCCGCCGCCATCGCTCCCCGTGCTCGAGCGAATGGTGAACGACTTCGAGCGCCCGGGCCGCGCGGCTGGCGGCGGCTTCTACGAGTATCCGGCCGGCGGGAAGAAGCGACTCTGGTCGGGGCTCGAGGCGTTCGCGCCGAACGGACACGTCGCCTTCGACCTCGACGAGATGAAGGATCGTTTGCTCTACATTCAGGCGATCGAGAGCGTGCGCTGCCTCAACGAGCGTGTCGTCGAGCACGCGCGCGATGCGAACGTGGGCTCGATCTTCGGCATCGGCTTTCCGGCGTGGACGGGCGGCGCGCTGCAGTTCGTGCGGCACGTCGGCGCCGAGCGATTCCTGGCGCGGTCAGCCGAGCTGGCGGCGAAGCATGGCCGCCGCTTCGACGTCGAGCCCGTACGCGACACCGTTCTCCAGCTGACCGCCGTTTCCTGACCGCTCCCGACTCTCGACTCCCGACTCCCGACTCCCGACTCCCGATGTCGTCTACCGCACTCGAACGGCTCGGCCCGTGGATCGGCCGCGACATGGTGTCCGACTGGCGCACGATCACCCAGCGCGACATCGACGCCTACTCGGAGATCACCGGCGACAAGGACTGGCTCCACAACGATCCCGAGCGGGCGAAGCGCGAGGCGCCGTTCGGCGGCACGATCGTGCAGGGCTTCTTCCTCCTCGCGACGATCGTCGATCTCGCGACGCGTGCCATGCGCCCCATCTGGGACGACGTCGGCGAGCCGGCGATGGGACTCAACTACGGCCTCGATCGCGCGCGCTTCGTCCGCCCGACGCCCGTCGACTCGCGCATCCGCGTGCGCGTCGCGATCCGCGACATCGAGGAGAAGGGTGAGGGACGCTATCGCATCCGCAACGCCGTCGTGATCGAGCGAGACGGCGCGGTCGATCCGCCGGTCGTGGCCGAGTGGTTGTTCATGGTGATCTACCCTGCACATGGCTGACGACGCGGCGCTCCCACCGCTGCCGCTCGGCGGCGACGAGCGCATCGACGAGGTCCTCGCGGCGTGGGCGCGCGAGCGCGGCACGGAGGAGGCGCTCATCTTCGGCGAGCGGCGCATCGACTACGCGACCTTCGCGCGGCTCGTCGACGAGATGGCGAAAGCGATGCTCGCCGCCGGCGTCGCGCACGGCGACCGCGTCGCGGTGCACGGCAAGCCGCGCCCGGAGTACTTCATCCTCTTCCTCGCGGCCGCGAGCATCGGCGCCATCTACGTCGGGCTGAACGCGAAGTACCGACTCGGGGAGCTGCGCTACATCGTCGGCGATGCGGAGCCGTCGCTGCTCGTCGCCATCACCGATCTCGATGACGAGCGCGTGGCGCTGCTGCGCGGCGTCGTCGCGCGCGATGACGCATGGACGCCTCCGCCGATGCGCCTCGTCTCGCGCGACCGCGCGCGCGAGCTCGACGCCGACTCGCTCGAGCACTTCGCCACGACCGGCGCGACCGTGAGCGACGCGACGCTCGCCGCGGCGCGTGCGCGCGTGAGCGCCGGCGACGTCTGCGCCATCGTCTACACGTCGGGCTCCACCGGGCAGCCGAAGGGCGCGATGCTCACGCATCGCGGCATGGTCGTCGGCGGACGCATCGCCTACGAGCAGTGGGCCGACCCGCAGCCGCGCATCGTCTGCGATCTCCCGATCAACCACGTCGGCTGCCTCCACGACATCTGCTGCTCGATGCTCGTCGCTGGCGGTGCCCTCGTCTTTCGCGAAGACTTCGATCCCGGCGGCGTGCTCGAGCTGCTCGGGCGCGAGCGACTGACGCTCTGGGGCGGCGTGCCGACGATGTTCCTCATGCAGCGCGAGCTTCCCGAGTTCGAGACCGCGGACTACTCGAGCGTGAAGAGCGTGATCTGGAGCGGCGCCGCGATGCCGTTGCCGCTCCTGCGTGAGCTGCGCCGCGTTGCGCCGCACGCGCGCTTCCGCAACTTCTACAGCTCCACCGAGACGACGGTCGGCATCACGTTCACCGATCCCGATGCCGACGACGAGACGCTCGCCCTCACCGTGGGACGACCGGATGCTCGAATAGACTTCCGCATCGTCGACCTGAACGACGAGATCGCCCCCGCTGGCGAGTCGGGCGAGATCCAGGTCCGCTCGCCCGGGATGTTCGTCGGCTACTGGCGACGGCCCGAGGCCACGCGCGCCGTGATCACCGACGACGGCTGGTACCGCACCGGCGACGTCGGCGTCGCGCTCGGCGACGGCAACGTGCGACTCGTCGGACGCGTGCGCGAGATGTTCAAGTCGGGCGGCTACAACGTGTATCCCGCCGAGATCGAGGCGGCGATCGAGACCTTCCCCGGCGTGGCGATGGCGGCCGTCGTGGCGACGAGCGATCTGCGCTTCCAGGAGGTCGGCTTCGCGTTCCTCGTCGCGGCCCCGGGTGTCATCCTCGACGTCGACGCGCTGCGTGCGTTCTGCCGAGACACCCTGGCGAACTACAAGGTCCCGAAGCGATTCTCGGTCGAGCCCGAGCTTCCCATGCTCCCCATCGGCAAGGTGGACAAAGGCCGCCTGCGCCAAGTCGCCGCATCGCGCGTCGACGCCGAGTCGCGCTCCACTAACCACGTCATCGGATGAACATCATTGCACGTTTCCGCGCCTCCGCGTCTCCGCGTGCGCTCGTCGCCCTTTCCCTCGCCCTCGCGCTGCCCGCCGTCGTCGTCGCGCAGACGTCGCCCGACCGCGCGCGGCTGGCGACGGCGATCGACTCGCTCGCGAACGCCGCGATTGCGCACGGCCCGCTCTCCGCGCTCACCGTCGGCATCATGCGCGGCAACGACGTCGAGCTGCTCCGCGGCTACGGCCTCGCCGATCGCGAGAAGAAGACGCCCGCCGCGCCCGCGACGATCTTCAAGATCGGCTCGATCACCAAGCAGTTCACGGCGCTCGCGATCCTGCAGCTGGCGGAGCAGGGCAAGCTCTCGCTCGACGACGATCTCTCGAAGTGGCTTCCCGAGTTCCCGATGCGCGGGCGGCACATCCCCATCTCGATGCTCCTCCAGCATACCTCGGGGATCAAGAACTACACGGAGCTCGGGCCCGCCTACATGCGCGACTCGTTCACGGTCGACGTGCCCCACGCGCGACTCGTGCGAATGTTTGCGAATCGCCCCGACGACTTCGCGCCCGGCACCGACTTCAACTACACGAACTCGCCCTTCTTCCTCGCCGGGATGATCGTCGAGAAGGCGAGCGGCCAGTCGTACGGCGACTACCTCAAGACGCACATCTTCGGACCCGTCGGCATGACGTCGTCGTCCTACTGCGACGACAAGCAGCCGCAGGGCCGCGCGGTCGGCTACGCGTTCGACAAGGGTGCGCTCGCCGTCGCGCCGCCGATCAGCATGACGGTGCCGTTCTCCGCCGGCGCGCTCTGCTCGAACGTGCCCGACCTGCTGCGCTACCAGCGTGCGCTGCTCGACAAGAAGATCGTGAACGCGCAGTCGTGGCAGCGCATGATCACGCCCGCGACGCTCGCCGATGGCTTCCGGACCAGCTACGGCTTCGGCCTCGTGATCGACGACGACTTCGATGGCGAGCGCGTGATCGGTCACGGCGGCCAGATCAACGGCTTCTGGGCGAGTCTCATGTACTATCCGTCGCGCGATCTCACGGTCGCGGTGCTCAGCAACGTGAACCCCGCCGGCGGCGAGCCGCTCTGGACGATCGCCGAGCGGATGGCGCGCGTGGCGATGGGCAAGTCGGCGGCGAAGGTCACGCCCGCCATCATCGCCGACTCGGCGCGGCTCGCGCGTTACGCGGGTACGTACGAGGTCGCGCACCAGCGCCTCACGCTCGCCGTCCGTGGCCGCACCGCCTCGCTCGGCGGCCTGGGACCGCAGCCGGTGCCGCTCTCGTTCCAGGGGAACGACACGTTCCTCGCCGATGGCGACTTACTGTTCCGCTTTCAGCTCGTCCCCGGCGCGACGCCCGCCGCCGATCGCGCGCGCGTGCGCTTCGGCTTCCTGCCGATCAACATGCGGGCGCTGCGCGTCCCCGCCGATAGCACGAAGTAGCTCACATCACGCCTGACTGCATTTCTCGAGACCCAATGTTCGGCCTACTCTTCGTTGCCGTTACGCTCGCGTGCCCCGATGCGGCTCGTGTCAAAGCCCTCGAGACCCGCATTCAGCACGTCGTCGACAGCGTGCTCGCCGCCAACGCGACCGCGCACGCCGTCGCGCTCCACGTCGATGCGCCCCGCGCCTGCGTCACGCGCACCTTCGTCGCCGGCTTCGCGAACCCCGCCACCAAGACGCCGTTCACGCCCGCGACGCCCGTGCGCATGGCGAGCAACACGAAGACCTACGTCGCCGCGGCCACGCTTCGTCTCGTCGAGGAGGGCACCATCGGCCTCGACGATCCGATCGCGAAACACCTCGGCGCCGACTACGTCGCGGCGCTCGCCGCCGGCGGCTACGACGCGAAGGCGATCACCATTCGCCATCTGCTGAGTCACACGTCGGGTCTCTTCGACTACGCGATGTCGGAGCCGTTCCAGCAAGCGGTGACCGCGAGTCCGACGCACCGCTGGACGCGCATGGAGCAGGTGCGCTTCGCGGCGGACAAGGGAAAGCCCTATGGGACGCCCGGCGAGACATTCCACTACTCCGACACCGGCTACATCCTGCTTGGCGAGATCGTCGAGCGCGTCAGCGGCAAACCGCTCGCGACTGCGCTTCGCCAGCTGATCGGGTACGACAAGCTGGGGCTCCGCACGACCTGGCTCGAGACGCTGGAGCCCGTGCCGCAGGGCGCGCCGGAGCGCGCGCACCAGTTCTTCGGCGCGGCGGACACCTTCGCGTGGGATCCCTCGCTCGACCTGTACGGCGGCGGCGGGCTCGCGGCGCCCGTCGGCGAGATGGCCGCGTTCACGCGCGGGCTGATGACGGGCAAGGTCTTCGAGCGCCCCGCGACGCTCCGGACGATGACCGAGGCCGTCGTCGACCCGAAGCAGACGCGCTACCACCTCGGCATCTCGTCGCGCGAGGACGAGGGCGTGACGGGGTTCGGGCACTCCGGATTCTGGAACACGTTCAGCGCGTACTATCCGGCCATCGACCTCGCCATCGCCGGATCTGTGTCGCAGCAGCAGCTGCGAGGGTACAGCCAGGCAGTGGTCCGCGAGACGATCCTCGCGCTGCGAGCGGCGACGAACGCTGGTCACTGACGGATGTGGCGGCGGCTGCCGTTCTCTGCCGAGACGTGGCGTGAGACGCTGTTCGTGGTGGCCGCGGCGCCGGCGACGCTCGTCACGCTCGTCGATGACGGACGCCTCCAGGAGCGCCTGATCGAGCGACTCCTCGCGACCCGCGCGGTGCCGACACGCGGTCGTGCCCTCGTTCTCCTCCCCGTCGCGGCCGCGGCGGGCTTCGTCTGCGTCTACGGATGGCTCATCGTCGTGCTCAACCTCGCGTATCCGCTCCGTTGGCTCATCGGCATGGGCGGCTCGCTCGCGGACTCGTGGGGCGGGCCGACGATGGCGGGCGCGTGGGCGTTTCACGCGCTCGTGGGCGGCGTGCCGTTCCTCTTTCTGATGCCGTGGATCGTGCGCGGCCTCGCGCGGCTCGAGCTCTGGATCGTGCGCCGCTAGCCGCCACCGTCGGTCCCACATCGCGACCCCTGCTCGACCGTTCGTGACGGCCCGTCACGGGCCGCTTGTCGCCCCCGCGTCCGCGTCGTATAAGGCGAGGCGCATACTGTATACAAATCCGAATCCAGGAGGAGACATGCCACTCTCCGTGTCCGCGTGCATTACCCCGTCGACCAACGCGCGCAGGCGTCTCGCGCGCACGGGTCGACGAGCGGCGCTCTCGCTCGCGTTGTTGATCCCGGCCGCGACCGCATCGGCCCAGCAGGGAACGATCGCCGGCACCGTCCTGCGCGCCGGATCGCTCACGCCGCTCGAGGGCGTGCAGATCCAGGTGCAGGGCACCCAGCTCGGCGGCCTCTCCGATGCGAATGGCCGCTTCCGCATCGCCGGCGTCTCCGGCGATGAGGTCACGCTCCAGGCGCGCCGCCTCAGCTTCCAGGCGACGACGCAGCGCGCGCGCGTCGGCGCGACCGACGTGCGCATCCTGATGACCGAGACGACCGTCAAGCTCGACGAGGTCGTCGTCACCGGCACCGCCGGCGGCGAGCAGGCGCGCTCGATCGGCAACGTGGTCTCGCGCGTCGACGTGACCGCGGAGCTCGAGCGCTCCGGCGTCAGCAACATCGGTCAGCTGCTCAACGCGCGCTCGCCCGGCGTCATCGTGACCTCCGGCAGCGGGCGCGCCGGGTCGGGCCCGAGCATCAACATCCGCGGCCGGTCGACGATCTCGCTCAGCCAGCAGCCGCTGCTCTACATCGACGGCGTGCGCGTGACGAACGACGTCGGCACCGGCACGCGCTTCCAGGGCGGCGCGATCGCTTCGCGCCTCAACGACATCTCGCCCGAGGACATCGAGAGCATCGAGATCATCAAGGGCCCCGCCGCCGCGACCATCTACGGCACCGAAGCGTCGAACGGCGTGATCCAGGTGATCACGAAGAAGGGGAAGTCGGGCGGTCCGCCGCAGTGGCTCGCGCTCGCGCGCCAGGGCGACGTGTGGTTCCAGGACGCCGCGGGGCGCATCCCCACGAACTACGCGAAGGATGCGACCGGCAACATCGTCAGCTGGAACGCCGTGCAGTCGGAGAAGGCGCGCGGCAACGAGATCTGGGGGACCGGGCGGCTGCAGACGTTTGCGTTGTCGCTCTCCGGTGGCCCGAACCTCATCCGGTACTACGCGTCCGGCACCTACGACCAGGACACCGGCATCGAGCCGAACAACGGCCAGCGCCGCTTCGCCGGCCACGTCAACCTCAACCTCCTCCCGAACGACAAGACCGACATCACGACGAGCCTCAACGTCGTGAAGGGTCGCACGGAGCTCGGTCAGGACTACGGGCTCGGCTCGTTCTGGGGGGCGCTCTACGGCTCCCCGCTCGCCGCCAGCACGCCGACGCGCGGCTTCAACGTCGCGCCGCCGGAAGTGGTGTGGGACCTCTACTCGAACTCGCAGGCGCTCGACCGCTTCACCGGCAGCGTGACCGCGAACAACCGCCCCACGAGCTGGTTCTCGCAGCGCGTGAACCTCGGCCTCGACCTCACGACCGAGGACAATCAGGGGCTGCAGCGCTTCGCGAAGCCGGATCAGGCGATCTTCTTCTCGCCGACCGGCGCGCTCGGGCTCATCCGGCAGGACCTCCGCGAGATCAGCTACATCTCCGGCGACTACGGCGGCACGGCGCGCTTCAACGTGAGCAAGGCACTCACGTCGTCGTCGTCGTTCGGCGCGCAGCTCTATCGCAAGCGCGTGAACCTCACGCAGGTGAACGGCGACCAGTTCCCCGCGCCGGGCGTCACGACGGCCCGCGCCGCCGCGATCACCACCGGTCTCAACGACTTCTTCATCAACAAGACGCTCGGCTTCTACGGCCAGGAGCAGATCGCGTGGCGCGATCGCTTCTTCGTCACCGCCGCCGTGCGCTCGGACAACAACACGGCGTTCGGACAGAACATCAAATGGGTGACGTACCCGAAGCTCAGCGCCTCGTGGGTCGTGAGCGAGGAGCCGTGGTGGAAGGGGAAGTTCATCAACACGCTCAAGCTGCGCAGCGCGTTCGGGCTCAGTGGCCAGCAGCCCACCGACTCGGCGGCGCTCCGAACGTACGCGCCGGTCACCGCGACGCTCGACAAGCCGGGCGTAACGCCGCAGTTCGTCGGCAATCAGAACCTCAAGCCCGAGCGCGGCCAGGAGCTCGAGGTCGGGTTCGAGGCGGGGCTCTTCGACCGCTTGAGCCTCGACGTCACCTACTTCGACAAGAAGACCAAGGACGCGATCCTCGCCAAGCCGAACGCGCCGTCGAGCGGCTTCCCTGGCACGCAGTTCGTGAACATCGGACAGATCAGCAACAAGGGATTCGAGGTCGAGGCGCGCCTCGACGCGCTCCGCCGTCCGAACTTCGGATGGCAGGTGACGACGAACATCGGCACGACCTCCGACAACATCGACGACATGGGCGGGATCCCGTTCGTGGCGATCCCCGGGCTGCCGCAGCGCCACGTGCAGGGCTATCCGATCGCGGCGATGTGGGCGAAGAAGGTCGTGAGCGCGACGGTCGGCGCGAACGGTGTCGCGACGAACCTGATGTGCGCCGGCGGCCCCGCGGTGCACGACGCGCCGACCCCGTGCGCGACGGCGCCGGTCGTCTTCCTCGGCACCTCGACGCCCAAGATCACGGGCGCGTTCTCGAACACGTTCACGCTCGGCAAGCGGCTGCGCCTCTACGGGCTCGTGGACTGGAAGGCGGGACACAAGATCCTGAACACCGACGAGATCATTCGCTGCGCGATCTTCCGTCTCTGCCAGGTGAACGTGAGCCCCCAGAAGTTCAACCCGACGTACGTGGCCGATGCGCAGAACGGCTCGGGTCTGCAGATCGCGAACTCGTTCATCCAGAACGCGTCGTTCGCGCGCCTGCGCGAAGTCTCGGCGAGCTATGACCTGCCCGCACGCCTCGCGCGGCCGGTCGGCGCGAGCGGCGCGACGCTCGTCCTCGTCGGGCGCAACCTGCACACCTGGACGCCCTACACGGGGCTCGATCCGGAGAGCCGTTCGCAGATCCAGAACCAGGCGGCGTTCGATCAGGCGGTGACGCCGACGCTCGCGCAGTTCCTGGTCTCCGTCTCGCTCCGCTTCTGATGCCCACCGACCACACGAGAGGACCTTTCATGCATCGCAGCGATTCTCGTCGGGGCCGGACGCCGCGCCACCGACTGCTCTTTCTGGCACTCACGCCCGGGCTCGTGCTCGGCGCGTGCAACGATCTCACCTCCACCTCGCAGCAGGCGCCGAGCCGCGTGATCGCGGACCAGCTGTACACGCCGGCGAACGCGCAGCTGCTGCTGAACAGCGCGATCGGCGACTTCGAGTGCGCCCTCGCGAACTACATCGTCGCCGCGGGGCTCGTGAGCGACGAGCTGGGCGATGCGCAGCTCGCCCAGGTCGGCTGGGACTACGATCGGCGCACCATCGTGCCCGCGCTGACGACGTACGCGGGACAGGCGTGCGGCGCGGTGCAGGTCCCGTCGATGTACACGCCGCTCTCCGTCGCGCGCTTCGACGCGGACAAGCTGCTCACCGCGCTGAACGGGTGGACCGATGCGCAGGTGACCGGCCGTCAGGGCCTCATCGCCCAGGCGGCCGCGTACGCGGGCTATTCGCTCCTCCTGCTCGGCGAAGGCATGTGTACGGCCGCGATCGACCTCGGACCCGAGATGTCGCGGACGCAGCTCAACGCCGAAGCGGAGAAGCGCTTCGACGCCGCGATCACGGCCGCGACGGCGGCGAACGACGCGACGACGTTGAACATGGCACGGGTCGGGCGAGCGCGGGCGCGGCTCAATCAGGCGAAGTATGCGGAAGCGCGCGCGGATGCCGCGCTCGTGCCCGACGGCTTCGTGAAGAACGCCACGTACTCGGCGGTGAACGCGCGCCGCGAGAACCTCGTCAACACGCAGCTGTTCCGCGGGCTGTACTCGACCGTCGAGGCGCCGTTCCGGAACGTCACGTGGGCCGGCGCCCCCGATCCGCGCGTGTCGGTGACGAACACGAATCAGGTCGGCCAGGACCGCGCGACGAACATCTGGCGCGCGAACAAGTACGCGACGTCGGCGAGCCCGATCCCGATCGCCTCGTGGCGCGAGGCGCGGCTGATCGAAGCCGAGGCGGCGGCGCGCGCGGGCGATGCCGCGGCGGCCGCGGCGGCGATCAACAAGCTGCACACCGCGGCTGGCATCTCGGCGTACACGCCCGGCACGGCGGCGGAGGCGCTCGCGCAGGTGCAGGAGGAGCGTCGTCGCGAGCTGTTCCTCGAGGGGCAGCGGCTCAACGACATGATCCGCTTCAACGTCGCGCTCGATCCGGCGCCGGGGACGCCGTTCCCGGTGAAGGGCGGGTTGTACGGCAATCAGCTGTGCTTCCCGCTGCCGGATTTGGAGCGGAACAACAACCCGAACATCCCGAAGTCGTGATCTGAACTCGGAGTCCGTTCGTCATTCCGAGCGAAGCGAGGAACCTCCGGCGCGTGGCGGGTCAGCACCCAACCGCCACGCGCCGGGGGTTCCTCGCTTCGCTCGGAATGACGAATGCCTCGCAGTTGCCAAGTTCCCGAGTTTCGAGCCTGTTTGTCGTCTCCCGAACCCCTCATGCATGCGCGTAGCACACCGCACGCTCGTCATCGCGTCCCTCCTCGGCAGCGCTCTCGCCGCGCAGCAGCCCAACCCCGCCGACACGCGCCTCCTCCAACAACCGGCCATCGCCGGCGACCGCATCGCGTTCATCTACGCCGGCGATCTGTGGAGCGCGAAGGTCGACGGGAGCGAGCTGCGGCGACTCACGACCGCCGATGGCGAGGAGACGAATCCCGTCTTCTCGCCCGACGGCTCGCTGATCGCGTTCAGCGCGAACTACGACGGCAACGTCGACGTCTACGTCGTGCCGACGACGGGCGGCGTGCCACGGCGGCTCACGTGGCATCCCGACGACGATCTCGTGCAGGCGTTCTCGCGCGACGGGAAGTCGGTGCTCTTCGCGAGCGGACGCGCGAGCTACGTCGCGAACGGGATCGGTCAGTATGCGCAGCTCTGGATCGTGCCCGTCGACGGCGGGATCGAGGAGCGGTTGCCGATCCCGAACGCGACGCGCGCGACGTATTCCCCCGACGGCTCGAAGATCGCCTACAACCCGCTTGCCCGCGCGTTCAACGAATGGAAGCGCTACCGCGGCGGGCTCGCGTCGTGGATCTGGCTCTACGATCGCAGCTCGCACGCGGTCGAGAAGATCCCGCAACCCGCCACCCGTTCGAACGATGTCGACCCCATGTGGATCGGCGACGTCGTGTACTTCCGCTCCGACCGTGACGGCGACTTCGATCTCTACGCGTACGACACGAAGTCGAAGCAGGTGAAGCGCGTGACGACGCACGCGGACTTCCCGGTGATGAACGCGTCCGCCGATGCTCGTGGAAACAAGATCATCTACGAGCAGGCCGGATGGCTGCACGTGCTCGACCCCTCGAGCGGCGCGAGCAGGCGACTCACCATCGGCGTGCCCGCCGACCTGCGCGAGCTGAGGCCGCGCTTCGCGAAGGGCGCGCAGTGGATCCGCAACGCGACGCTCTCGCCGAGTGGGGCGCGCGCGGCGTTCGAGTTCCGCGGGGAGATCGTCACCGTGCCGGCGGAGAAGGGCGACGTGCGCGACGTGACCAACACGACCGGCGCGAACGAGCGTTCGCCGGCGTGGTCGCCGGACGGCGGCCGCCTCGCCTACGTCTCCGACGCGAGTGGCGAGTACGAGATCGTCGTCGCACCGCAGGATGGCCGCGGCGAGGCGAAGCGCTACAAGCCGTCGGGCCATGGCTTCTACTCCGATCTCGCGTGGTCGCCGGACGGGCGCCGCATCGCCTACACGGACAACTCGCAGAGCGTCTACGTGCTGGAGCTCGCGGGCGGCACGTCCAAGCGCGTCGGCGGCAACGTGAGCTACGTGCCCGCCTTCGTCTTCGACAACACGCACGACTGGTCGCCGGACTCGAAGTGGCTCGCGTACACGGTGAACACGCACCCGCTCGTCGAGACGCTCTTCCTTTACTCCGTCGACCAGGACAAGTCGTTCAAGGTGACGGACGATCTCGCCGAGGTGGCGCGGCCGGCGTTCGACCGGAACGGGAAGTATCTCTATCTCTTCGCGTCGACGAACGCCGGCCCCGTGCAGGACTGGTTCGCGCAGTCGAACGCGGACTTCCGTCGGACGCGGAGCATCTACGCCGTGGTGCTCGGCAAGTCGACGCCGAACCCGCTCGCGAAGCAGAGCGACGAAGAGCGGCCGGCGGATCCGAAGGCCGCCCCCGGCGCTGACACGGCCGCGCGCGCGAAGGCGATGTCGCGCACGAACGTGCCCGCGCCCGCCGCCGCACCCGCACCGGCGGAGCCCTCGGCGAGCGGACCGATCGCGGTGGATCTCGCCGGCATCGAGTCGCGCATCGTCGCGCTCCCGATTCCCGACGCCGAGCTGTCGGCGCTCGATGCGGGAGAGCCGGGGACCGTCTACTACCTGCGCACCGTCGACGGGACGCCATCGCTGCATCGCTTCTCCATGGCGACGCGCAAAGACGAGACGCTGATCCCCGGCGCGACGCAGTTCCACTTCTCGGCGGACGGCAAGAAGCTGCTCTACCGCACCGATCCGGCGTCCTGGTTCATCGCGGCGACGAGCACGCCGATCGTGGCGGGGCAGGGCAAGCTCGCGACGAACGACATCGAGGTGCGCGTCGATCCGCGCGCCGAGTGGAAGCAGATCTTCGAGGAAGGATGGCGGATCAACCGCGACTACTTCTACGACCCGAAGATGCACGGCGTGGACTGGGCGGGGATGAAGCGGAAGTACGAGGCGCTGCTCCCCGACGTCGGCACGCGCGCCGATCTGAATCGCGTGATCCAGTGGATGCACAGCGAGCTGTCGATCGGCCATCACGGGAGCGGCGGCGGCGATCAGCTCGTGACCCCCGCGCGCGTGAGCGGCGGGCTGCTCGGCGCGGATTACGCCGTGGCCAACGGTCGCTATCGCTTCGCGACGGTGTACGGTGGACTCAACTGGACGCCCGATTTGCGCGCGCCGCTGACGGAGCCGGGCGTCGGCGTGAAGGCGGGCGAGTACCTGCTCGCGGTGAACGGGCGCGACCTGCGACCACCCACGAACGTGCATGCGCCGTTCGAGAACACCGCGGGCAAGATCGTCGAGATCACGGTCGGGCCGAACGCGGATGGCTCGGGCTCACGCACGGTACAGGTGGTGCCGATCGCCGACGAGAGCGCGCTCCGGAGCCGCGCCTGGGTCGAAGGGAACATCCGCAAGGTCGACTCGGCGACGGCCGGTCGCGTCGCGTACGTCTACGTGCCGAACACCGCGGGCGAGGGACACGACTACTTCAAGCGCTACTTCTATCCGCAGGCGCACAAGCAGGGGATCATCGTCGACGAGCGCTTCAACGGCGGCGGTCTGCTGGCCGACTACTACATCGACATCCTGCGCCGTCCGCAGCAGGCCTACTGGGCGACGCGGTGGGGCGAGGACCTTCGCACCCCGGCCGCGTCGATCCAGGGACCGAAGGCGTTGATCGTGAACGAGACGGCCGGATCGGGCGGCGACTTCTTCCCGTGGATGTTCCACAAGTACCAGATCGGTCCGATCATCGGGAAGCGGACCTGGGGTGGTCTCGTCGGAACGCTCGGCTTCCCCGTGCTGATGGATGGCGGCTACATCACGGCGCCGAACGTCGGCATCTGGACGCCGGAGGAAGGCTGGGTGGTCGAGAACGTCGGCGTGCCGCCGGACATCGAAGTGGAGCAGACGCCGGCCGAGGTGATCGCGGGGCACGATCCGCAGCTGGAGAAGGCGATCGAGGTGGTGATGGGCGAGCTGAAGAAGGCGCCGCCGTCGGTGGCGAAGCGGCCAGCGTATCCGGACAAGTCGTTGAAGCGATAGTGCGGGCTGAGTGATTGCAGATTTGCTGGTACGCTGCCGCTCCGACGCAGCATCGGAGCGGCAGCGGACCAGCCATCAGCTCTGTTGTTGAACTCGCACCCCACTCGTATCCGCCACCACGTGCGGTCCCGCCACCCCCGGCGTGACCAGCCGCCAGAACTCCGTCTCCACGTGCGGCGCCGGTGCGCTCGACGGGAAGACATCGAGGTACGCGCCGTCGTCGCACGTGAGGCGGAAGCCGCCCAGCTCATCGGCCCGCAGCTCGATCACGCGCGGCGACTCGCGGCTCGCGAAGTAGACGGCGAGACGCTGGTCCCACCACGTGGAGCCGGGTTCGTCCCAATCGAAGGTCTCGATGTCCGCCTCCGGGTCGGCCGGCGTGTACAGGTCGCCGCCGCCCGCGATGATCTCGCTACCCTGCGCGATGCGCCACGCGCAGAAGATGTGTAGCGTGTGCGCGTCGCTGCTCTCACCGTGGAAGTGGAGCGTCAGCATGTTCGACTCGCGCGCCCACCCGGCGAGCGTGCGGCCGACGAGCGGCGAGAGCGTGCGTTCGACGGGATCGGTCATGTTCGCCGATCAGCGCAGCAACGCCAGCGCCGCGCGCTGTACGGGATTGAATGGCGAGCGCCCCTCCTGGATCTCCGTGTCGGTGTTGAACACCACCATCACCGCGCGCTTCGTGTCCGGGCGCACCCAGAGGAACGAGTTGAACGCGGCCTGGCTCCCCGTGTGCCCGATGATCGTGTGCCCCTGCTCGCGCGCGACGAAGAAGCCGAGCCCCACGCCCTGCTCGACGGCGGCCCCGGGCTCCGACGTCATCACCACCGGCTTCCACATCTCCTCGAGCGTCGCGCGCGGCATCACGAAGTCCCAGCGACGCGCGAGCGCCGTGTCGCCGTTCGCCGCGCCCATGAGGAACGCCGAGTAGTTCGCGAGATCGGAGAGCGGCGCGTTCCATCCGCCGTTCGGGATCGTGATCCCCGGGTCGAAGTCGCGTCCGTTCGTGCGCAGCGACTCCGCGCCCGTCGAGTCCTTCACGTGCGAGTAGTTGTTCGAGCGATCGGCGGCGAGCCAGTACGGCGTCGCGCCGAAGTAGCTGTGCACGAGCCCGAGCGGCGTGAGGACGTTCTTCTGCACGTACGTCTCCCATGGATCGCCCGAGAGCTGCTCGATCACGCGCGCGAGATAGATGTAGCCCGGATTCGAGTACCCGAAGCGCGAGCCCGGCCGGAAGTGCAGCTCCTGATAGGGCATCATCGCGAGGAGCTGATTCCACGTCGTCGGCTCGAACGGCTCCCACGACTTCCCCGCCTTGTAGGGCCACGTCGGGTTCTGAAAGCCGGCAGAGTGCGAGAGGAGCATGCGCAGCGTGATGCTGTCGATCATCCCATAGGCATCGTGCACCTGCCTGAGCTCGGGGATGTAGCGCGTGATCTTGTCGTCGAGCGTGAGCTTGCCCCGGTCGCGCAGCTGCAGGATCGCGAGCGCGGTGAGCGTCTTCGTGATCGAGCCGTAGTGGAAGATCGTGCGCTCGTCGGTGCGCTGATTGCGCGCGCGATCGGCGAGCCCGTAGTCTCGCCGCGCGACGATGCGTCCGTCCTGCACGAGGATCGCGCTCGCGCCGACGATGCGCGCACTGTCGCACTCGGCGTCGAACGTGTGGACGAAGTCGGCCCAGCCGCCCAGCGATGCCGCGGGCTTCTGCGCGGCGGGCTTCTGCGCCGCCAGCGACGGCGACAGCGACGGCGACAGCGACGGCGCGAGCACGAGCGCGAGCGAGACGCGACGTACGAACGAGACGAGAGACATGGGTCGGGGACTCGAGACGATGCTCATGTGGCCGGCGCGTAGAGATCTTCCGCGCGGCGCGTGAGCTCCATGAAGCGATCGGGGCGCGCGAGCGGCGTGAAGCCGAAGGGCGCGTAGAGAGGCGCGGCGTCGCGCGTGGCGAGCATGAAGCGCCGAAGGTGCTGCACGTCGGGATGGCCCAGCACCGCGCCGATGAGTGCGCGCCCCACGCCGCGTCCGCGATGCGCATCGAGCACGAAGACGTCGGCCAGATACGCGAACGTCGCGCGATCGGTGACGATGCGCGCGAACCCGACCTGTGCCCCGCCGAGGTAGGCGCCGAACGGGATCGAGTTCGCGATCGCGCGCTCGAGCGTCGCGCGCGGAATGCCGGGCGACCAGTACGACTCGCGCAGGAAGCCGTGCACCACGTCGAGGTCGAGTCGCGCGGGATCGGTCGAGATCGTGACCTCACTCGCCGTGCGCTCGTACGGCGCATCCGACGGTGGGTCGACGGGGGTCGGGAGCTCGTACCAGATCTCCACCTCGTAGCCATCGAGGTCCCGGAAGAACACGTACGGCTCGCCGGGTACGAACTCGCCGCGGCTCGTGACCGTACCGCCGGCCCGCTCGATCGCGCGCACCGCGTCGTCGATGTCTTCCTCACGTGCGAGACGAAAGCCGAAGTGCGCGATGCCCCAGTCGGACGCGCGCGCGGCCCGCGCCTCGTCGCGCTCGAAGACGAGCGCGTCGTGCGTGCCCGGCGTCTGCGCCTGGAGGAATCCATCGCCCCGATACACGGCGACCATCCCGAGCACGTCCGCGTAGAATCGAAACGCGCGCTCCACGTCGCGGACGCCGATCGCGAGATGGGTGAGCCCGTACGTGCGAATCATGCGCGGAAGCTGCGAGGCATCGCGCTCGGCCGCGAGAGCATCGCGCGTGCTCACGGCGCCGGGCGCATGCGCAGCGTCAGTGCGTCGGTGTCCGCGATCCGGCGCGCGCTCGCGACGGCGGAATCCAGGTCCATGCCACGCGCGAGGAGTCGTCCGCTCAGCGCATCCGCATCGCCGCGTGCGAGTCTCACCACGAACGCCGCACTCTGCTCCGCCGTCACGCCGTGCTCGTCGTACATCGCCCCCGCCCACGGAATCCATCGCCGCCCCGTCTCCGACTCGACGGCGTGTCGTCCCATGGCGGTGAGCACTGCGCCCGGCTCGATCGCGAAGACGGCGATGCCGTGCTCGCGCGCCTCGGTCGCGAGGATCTCGCTGAAGCGGATGAGCGCCGTCTTGCTCGTGATGTAGCACGCCATGTACGGCGTCCCGCGCGTGCCCGAACCGCTCGCGACGTTGATGATGCGTCCGCGCTTCCGACGAATCATTCCGGGCAGCGCGGCGCGCGACCAGAGCATCGGCCCGCGCACGTTCACCTCGATCGTCCGCCACCACTCGTCGGGGTCCGTCTCCCACAGCGGCCCGAAGCACCCCGGGAGCCCGGCGTTGTTGACGAGCACGTCGACGCCCCCCGCGCGCGCGTCCGTCTCCGACACCACACGCTCGACGTCCTCACGACTCGTCACATCCGCGACCGCGGCGACCGCCTCGCCCCCGGCGTCGTGCACCGCGGCGACGGTCTCCTCCAGATCGTCCCGCGACCGCGCCACCGCGACGACGCGCGCGCCCTCGCGCGCGAGCGCGATCGCGTACGCACGCCCGAGCCCGCGCGAGGCGCCCGTGACGATCGCGGTCGTGGAGTGGAGCGAGCCGTGCATGTCGAGGTGCCGAGTCCCGAGTCGCGAGACCCGGGCCCCGAGTCTCTCCGGGAACGTTGTTGCGCCGAACGGCTGACGCCAAGTTACCGGATCTCGGGACCCGGGTCGCGCGACTCGTCACCAGCGCTCCACGATGCCTGCCTTCATCTGCACCGCCTGCGGGACGCAGTACGCCGAATCGACCTCCGCGCCGAGCGCGTGCCAGATCTGCGACGATGACCGGCAGTTCGTCCCGACGAGCGGCCAGGCGTGGACCACGCTCGAACGCATGCGGCACACGTATCGCAACAGCTTTCACCGCCTCGAGCCCGGCCTGTTCGCGATCCGCACCACGCCGGCATTCGGGATCGACCAGCGCGCGCTTCTCCTCGGCACCGAGCACGGCGCCGTGCTCTGGGAGCTCGTCCCGTTCATCGACGACGCGACCGTCGAGATCATCCGCGCGCTCGGCGGACTCTCGGCGATCGCGATCTCGCATCCGCACTACTACGCCACGCACGTCGAGTGGAGTCGAGCGTTCGGCGATGTGCCGGTACACGTTCATGCCGACGATCGGCGCTGGATCTCCCGGCCGTCGAGCGTGGTGAACTTCTGGGAGGGCGAGACGCTCGCGCTGCATGACGGGATCCAGCTCGTGCGCTGCGGCGGGCACTTCCCGGGCAGTTCGGTGTTGCACTGGCCGGGCGGCGCCGGCGGGCGCGGCGTGCTGCTCACCGGCGACACGCTGCACGCGCTTCCCGGCGGCCGCTGGATCACCGTCATGCACAGCTATCCGATGCTCGTTCCACTCGGCGCGGCGCCGGTGCGGCAGGTGGCGCAGGCGGTCGAGCCGCTCGCCTACGAGCGGCTGTACGGCGCGTTCAACGATCGCGAGATCACGAGCGACGCGAAGGGCGCCGTCCATCGCTCGATCGCGCGCTATCTGGAACACATCGAGCCGACGGGATGAGCGAGCGCGACGCCGTCGTCCCGAACGATCCCTTCGCCGACCACACCGGCGAGCTGCGGCGGCTCCGCGAGGAGCTCGCCGATCGCTATCGCCTGCAGCGCGAGCTCGGCGGCGGCGGGATGTCGCGCGTCTTCGTCGCGCTCGATCCGTCGCTCGGCCGCGAGGTCGTGATCAAGGTGCTGCACCCCGGCCTCGCCGCCTCGCTCTCGATGGAACGGTTCAAGCGCGAGGTCTCGGTCGTCGCGGGGCTGCAGCATCCGAACATCGTGCCGGTGCTCGCGGCCGGCGAGGGCGGTGGGCTGCCGTACTTCATCATGCCCTTCATCGAGGGCGAGTCGCTGCGCGAGCGACTGATTCGCGGTCCGCTCTCGGTGCGCGAGACGGTGAGCATCATGAAGGACGTCGCGCGCGCGCTCGCGTTCGCGCACGACCGCGGCATCGTGCATCGCGACATCAAGCCGGGGAACATCCTCGTCACCGCCGGCGCCGCGGTCGTCACCGACTTCGGCATCGCGAAGGCCCTCAACACCGCGCTCGTCTCGCAGCCCGGCCGACGCGGCGCGCCCACGCCCGACAGCGCGCCGCGGCCGCAGACGCTCACGCAGCTCGGCACCTCGCTCGGCACGCCGGCGTACATGGCACCCGAGCAGGCCGCGGGCGATCCCGCGACCGATCACCGCGCCGACATCTACGCGCTCGGCGTCGTCGCGTGGGAGATGCTCGTCGGCACGCCGCCGTTCCATGGCCGCTCGCCGCAGGCGTTGTTGACGGCGCAGCTGTCCGAGACGCCGCCCGCGATCTCGACGCGCCGCTACGACGTGCCGATGCCGCTGCACGCGCTCATCATGCGCTGCCTCGAGAAGAGCGCGGACCTGCGGCCTCGCACCGCGACCGAGCTGCTGCGGCATCTCGAGGATCCGGAGCTCCTGAGCGGCGCGTACGCCACCCCGCCATCCGTCACGAGACGATCCGACCGCCGCCGCCGCGAGCTGCTCGCCTTCGGCGGGGCGTTCGCGGTGCTCGCGGCCGGGGTGATCGGATGGGAGATGAGTCGGGGCCGCGCGGCCGACCCGCCGGCCCCCGCGCCGCTCCTCGTCACGCCCGCGCCGCCGACGCTCGGCCGCGCGCTCGCCGTGCTGCCACTCACCGCGCTCGGCCGCGACGAGCAGACGACGACGATCGCGGAGGGCGTGACGTCGGAAGTGACGACGCAGGTCGCCGGCATCCCGCGGCTGCGCGTCACGTCGGGCACCGCCGTCGCGACGCTGCGCGATCGCCGCGCGGCGCCCGCCGAGATCGCCCGGCTGCTCAACGTGACGATGCTCGTCGAGGGCACCGTGCAGCGCGAGGGCGCGAAGGTGCGCGTGTCGCTGCGCCTCGTCTCGGCGCAGAACGACTCGACGATCTGGAGCGATACGTTCGACGGCGAGAGCGGTGCGTCGCTCGCCCTGCAGGATCGCGTGGCGAAGTCACTCGTCGCCGCGATCGCGCCGCGCCTCTCGTCGCCGTAGCGACGCGCTGCCGCGCCTCCCTCGGCGCGGCGGATCGGCGTCGTGGAGACGCGTCAGCGAAGCACGTCGATCGGATCGACACGCGTCGCTCGTCGCACGGGAGGCACGAGTGCTACCACCGCGCACGCGAGCAGTGCGCCGAGCGCAACGCCGAGCGCAACGGGATCGAACGGTGCGACGCCGAAGAGCAGCCCGCCAAGCGCGTGCGCGACGACCGACACGCCGAGCGCCCCGAGCGCCACGCCGGCGATCATCCAGGCGCTCCCCTGACGAAGCACCTCGATCGCGATCGCGCCCCGCCCCGAGCCGAGTGCGATTCGTACCCCGAACTCACGCTGACGCGCCGCCGCCATCGTCGCGAACATCGCGTAAACGCCCATCGATGAGAGAACGAGCGCCAGAGCGCCGAACGCCGTCATCAGGAGCATCGGCAGCCGATAACTCGTGAGCCGCTCATCGACGATCTCGCGAAGTGGCCGCGCGTCGCGCAGTGGAAGCGTCGGATCGAGACCGGCGAGCGCGACACGAGCTGCCTTGATGAATGTGCGCGGGTCGCCCGACGTACGAATCAGGATGTCTCTTCCGCTCCACGCGTAATCCTGTCGGTTCGTCGCATATGCCATCGGTGCCGGCGTCGGAGCGGCGGGATCGATGCGTACATCGCGCACGACGCCGACCACCGTGCCCCACGCTCGTGCCGTGTGCGGGCTGATGTGAACGCGAGCGCCGACAGCGTCGCCGTGGGGCCAGTATCGCTTGGCCATCGCTTCCGAGATCACGATCGCGGGAACGCCGTTCGCCGCATCCTGCGCGCTTAACGAGCGGCCACGAACGAGGCGGATCCCCATCAGCGTGAAGTAGTCGTCCGAGACGGCCATGTACGGCACGAACGTCGGACCATCGCCCGGGAGCGTGACACCGTCGATCGTCAGGATGTTCTGGCTCATCGTCGTCGACGGGATCTGCGTCACGCTCGCGACTCGGCGCACACCCGGAATCGCGGCGAGTCGCTCCTGCAGCTGACGGAAGAAGGCCGCGCGGATCTCGGGCGTGCCGTACGCCGACTCCGGCAGTTGCACGCGCGCGGTGAGCACGCCGTCGGGCTCGAACCCGAGCGGAGCGGCGGACATCAGCAGCAGGCTGCGCACGAGGAGCCCGGCTCCCGCGAGCACGCTGAACGAGAGCGCGATCTGCGAGGCCACGAGCACACCGCGGAGACGCCGCGCGCGCCGGCTTTCGCTGGTGCCACGGCTCTCTTCGCGAAGCGTCCCGTGTGCCTGCCACGTTCCGGCCGCGACGGCCGGCGCGAGTCCAAACGCGAGGCCGGTGCCGAGCGCCGCGAGCAGCGTGACGAGCACCGCGCCCGCGTCCAGCGAAAGGTCGGCGTAGGGCGGCAGCACCTGAGCCGTGAAACCGCGCGCCACCGCCAGCCCGCTCGATGCGAGCGCGAGCCCGACGAGTGCGCCGAGGAAGGCGAGGAGCATGCTCTCCGCGAGCAGTTGCCGCACGACGCGGCCGCGCCGCGCGCCGAGCGCGATTCGGACGGCGAATTCCTTTCGCCGCGAGATGGTGCGCGACAGCAGGGCGCTCGCGACGTTCGCGCACGTGATCAACAGCACGAGCCCGGCGCTCGCCAGCAGCGCGAGGAGCGGCGTACGCGTATCGCCGACCATCGACTCGCGGAGCGGCAGCACGACGAAGTCGTTGCCCGCGTCGCTGTTCGGGTGCTCGTGCTGCAGCTCCGCCGAGAGACGGTCGAGCGCGCGCTGCGCCGATGCGGGCGTGGCGCCGGGCGCCAGACGAGCGACGATGCCGAGGTAATGCTGCCCGCGTCCGGCATCCGGCCCGCGAACGGCCGCGCGAAGGTCCATCGGGAAGACGAGATCGGCGTCGCCCATCGGGCCCACGTAGTCGGGCGGCAGCACGCCGATCACGCGCGTCCCCTCGTGTTCGATGCGCAGCGTCCGACCGACGATCGCCGGATCACCACCGAACTCACGCCGCCACGCCGCGTCACTGAGCAGCGCGACGTTGTCCGACGCATCCTGCTCGGTCATCGAGCGCCCGAGCGCGGGTCGCACGCCGAGCGTGCGGAAGTACTCGGGCGTCACCGCGGCGGCCGAAAGGACGCGCGCGCCGGCATCGCTCACCCATGCGACATCGAACGTCCCGAAGTTGAACGCTCCGACGCCGCGGAAATCTCGCACGCGCTCGCCCATGTCGACGGCCGCACCCGGACTGGTGGATGAGCGTTCCAACCTCGATGCGGCGAAGCGCGAGTAGACGCGCACGAGCCGTCCGGCATCGGTGTATGGAAGCCTGTCGAGCAACACCGACTTCACCACGCGAAACACGGCGGCGTTCGCGCCGATGCCCAACGCAAGCGTGACGATGGCCAGCGACGCGAAGAGTTTCGCGCGCATCATCGCACGCACGGCGATTCTGAGATCCTGCCGAAGGTCATCTAGCCAGTCGCGCAACCCTTCGGCGCGCTGCTCTCGGGCGAGCAGGTCGGCGCATTCGACGCGGACCGTCGAGAGGTCGCCGAGGCGCGCGACTGCGGCCGCGCGGGCAGACTCGGGGCTCATGCCGCGCGCGATGTAATCGCGCACGCGCTGCTCGAGGTGGAACGCGATTTCGGCGTCGACCTCCGCCTGTGGCGGCCGGCGAAGAGGGAGTCGCATCCGCTATCTCGCCCAGCTCGGCGCCTGGCGCGTGTCGACGGCCCGGCTGACGACGGATGCGAAACGACGCCAACCGCTCGCCTGCAAGGCGAACTCGCGTCGTCCCGCGTCCGTCAACGTATAGAACTTCGCCTTCCGGTTGTTCTCCGACGTCCCCCAGGCGCCCTTGATCCATCCCTTCTTGCTCATGCGGTACAGCGCCGGATAGAGCGAGCCCTCCTCGACGCGCAGCACGTCGTCCGTGATGCTCTCGATCCAGCTCGCGATGCCGTATCCGTGCATCGGCCCCCACGAGAGCGTCTTCAGCACGAGCAGCTCGACCGTGCCTTGCAGGAGCCCGGAGTCCTTCGTGAACATGGCGCTCTTCCCTATGCAGGTCTAAGGGAATCAATGAGCGCGGTCCCTTAGACGCGCAAGGGGGCGATAGGCGCCTGTCTCAGTCGTTCGCCAACCCCGAATCGCTACTTCGCCTGCAGATACGCGCGCAGGTCGCCCACGTCGTACTGCCCGTTCTTGTTCCCGTTCGCGTCCAGATAGCTCGCCTCCGCCGTCGTGAGCGGCTCCGCGTCGGTGGCGAGCAGTGGCTGCAGCAGCCGCGCGACGTCGATCGGCGCTTTCGCCACCGTGATCGATATCGCCTTCGTCGTCGACGTCCCGAGTGCATCGCGCACAGTGATCGTCGGCGCGAACGTGCCCGTCTCCGTCGCCGCGCCCGCCACGAGCACGTCGTCCGCGGCGGCGACGAGCGAGAGCCCGTTCGGCAGATGATCGGTCGTCGTCACCACGTACGGCTCCGCGCCGCCGCTCACGCGCACCGCCTTCCGGTCGTTCGTGAGCGCGGTGAGCGCGATCGGCGTCGACGCGACGAGCGGCTGCGGATCGGTCGTGATCCGCACCCGCGCGAGGTGATTCGCCGCATCGATCGCGATCGTGTGGATCGTGAACGTCGTCGTCGCGCGCCCGTCGTGCAGCTGCGACGTCGGCCTCGTCGCGGCCGAGAAGCGACGCGCACTCGCACCGAACGCATCGCCCGCCTCACCGCGGTTGCCACCCTCCGCCGCCGTCTTCAGGAGAGCGCCGTTTCCGTCGGCCTCCTCGACCATCACCTGATGCAGCGCGTTCTCGGCGTCGTCGATGTGCCACACGATCACGCCATCGCTCGGGAGCTCGCCGTCGAACCCCGTGCGCTCGCGATACTCGAGCATGAAGCGCTCCGTCGGCGATACGCTGATGCGCGCGGCCTCGTTCGACGATCGCGCCGCGTGCAGCACGATCTCGGTGTCGCGCACCGTGCCGATGTCGATCGCGTTGAGCCATCCCATGCGCTCCTTGCTCCACGCGCCGTAATGCGTCGGGCGAATCGCGCCTGGCACCGCCGCGCCGTTGCCGCATCCCCACGCGCCCGCGCTCATCAGGTCCCAGCACCCGACGATCCAGCGTCGCGACTCGGGCAGGATCCCGCCCGACGCGTCGTACAGGTCGGGAACGCCGAGCACATGTCCCAGCTCGTGCGCGAGGATCGCCGTCGACATGATGCCGCTGCCGACGCACGCCGATGCGCTCGTCATGATGAAGCCGCTCACTCCGATCGTACTGCCGCCCGTGCGCGCGTCCTTCGAGTGGAATACCAGATCGTCCTGGAACCACGCGCCCCACCCGGAGAGCTGCGGCCAGGGACCCGTGCCGCCGCACGGGATCGGGCGTTCGGGGAAGAGCAGCACGACGGCGTCGACGATGCCGTTGTCGTCGCCGCTGTTCGGGACGCCGTCGGGACCGTTGTCGTCGAATTCGCCGAAGTCTGCGCTCGCGTCAGCGGCAATCAGCGCATCCCGCAGGTAGTCGCCGAGCTTTGCATCCTCGCCGAACCCGGAGTCGGCGCCGAGCGCCGTCTGCAGCGTGATCGTCGTGCGCACCCACGGCAGCACGCGTCCGCGCACCTGCAGCTTGCCGCCCGAGATCTCGCGGTAGATGTCCGTGAGCGTCCCCGACGCCGACGGTCCGTCGAACAGCGTGCGCTGCAGATCCTCCGGGGTGATCGTCGGCGCTGGCGAGTCCGCGAACAGCGCCGGGATGACGAGGATCGGCAGCACGCCCGACCTCGGCGGCAGTACGGCCGCGCGCGGGCCGCCGTTCGTGCCCGGCCACGTGTAGAACCGCGGATCGCGCGCGATGCGCCGGCGATACGCGGCGGGCAGCGGTCGCCGGAGCGCGTGCGACATCATCTCGAGATCCTGCGCGACGCTCCGCGACGGCAGCGTGCCCAGCGCGAGCGCGAGCGCGCCGCGAGCGGCGAGGCTAGCGCGCATACTCGACCCGATACGCGCTCACCGACGCGCGCAGTGCGTTGGCGCCGTCAGCCACCTGCACCACCGTGCCGGCGGGCGCCGCCCCCGTGGCGATGTTCGGGAGCGTGAAGCGGATCGTGCCCGGCTGATCGAGCACGATCACCGCGCGCGTGCGGCCGTTCGTCGTCTGGAGGAACGCGCTGCCGCCCGTGACCGTCATCGTGTCGATGGCGCCGGCGAAGTCGATGAGCGCCGCGCCCTCGTTCCCGTTCGGCGACACGACCCGTCCGCTGGCGTGAGCGGAGCCGCCGGGTCCTCCCGCATCACTGCCGCACGCGCCGACCATCGCGCATGCGACCATCGCGCATGCGACCATCGCGACCACGCGCTTCAGCGCCATCGCTCTCTCCGTGTCGTCGAGCGATGGCAATCTTCGACTGGCGATGTCCAGTCGCCACGCGATTGTGTCGAACCGCGCTGGCGATCGACGAGCCGCGAAAAAGCGAAATCACTCCGACCGGATCGCGCTCAAAGGATCCACTCGGCTCGCCCGGCGCGCCGGGATCCACGTCGCCAGCAGCGCCACGCCGCCGAGAAGGGCCGCGACGAACGCGAACGTCAGCGGATCGCGCGCGCTCACGCCGTAGAGTAGGCTCGCGAGCACGCGCGTGAGCGCCAGCGCCCCCACGACCCCGATCGCGACCCCGAGCAGCACGAGCGCACCGCCCTGCCGCAGCACGAGCGCCACCACGTCGCCCTGCTTCGCGCCGAGCGCCATGCGGATGCCGATCTCGCGCGTGCGCTGCGCGACGACGTAGGCGATCACGCCGTAGATCCCGGCCGATGCCAGCGCGAGCGCGACCACCGCGAACGTGCCGAGGAGCCACAGGTACAACCGGCGATTCGCGAGTGAGCGCGCGATCACCTCATCCATCGTACGCACGCCGTACACCGGTTGATCCGCCGACACGGACCGCACGACGTCGCGCACGGCGGGCGTGAGCAGCTCCGGCGCGCCGCGCGTGCGCACCGCGATCGTCAGCTCTCGGAGCCCCTTCATCGCGTTCGTGTCCGCGTACGACTGGTAGATCTCGGGCAGCGGCTCCCGATCGAGCCCCGCCTGCCGCACGTTCGCCACGACGCCGACGATCGTCAGCCGCGTCGCCGTCGCCGGGTCGTCGCCGAGCAGGATGCGCCGGCCGAGCGGCTCCTCGTCGGCGAAGTAGCGCTTCACGAGCGCCTCGTTCACCATCACCGCGCTCGCGCCCCGCTCCCCCTCGTCCTCCGTCAGTGCGCGCCCACGCCGGAGCGGCACGCCGAGCGCGGCGAGATAGCCGGGCGTGATGACGCGGAACTCCGAGAAGGGCGCCTGTCCCTTCGCCGGCTCCGCGCGACCCTCGATGTGGAAGTCGCCGTTCCATCCCCAGTTCTCGATCGGCAGCACCGACGTCGCGCCTGCCTGCTGCACCGCCGGCAGGGCGCGCAGCCGCTCGAGGATGGGACGAAAGAGTCGCACGCCCGCCTCGCCGTGCTCGTTCTGCGACGGTGGCGCCGACACGTGGAAGACGAGCACGTGGTCGGCGCGCATCCCCGGCTCCGTCCCGCGGAGCGAGAGGAACGCGCGCATCAACAACCCCGCGCCGACGAGGAGCACGAGCGAGAGCGCGATCTCTGCCACGACGAGGCTCGAGCGCGCGCGCTGGTGCGAGACGCCCGCGCTCCCCTTCGAGGCGTCGGTGAGATCCCCGCGCAGGTCGCCGCGCGACGACTTGAGCGCGGGCACGAGGCCGAACGCGATCCCCGTCGCGATCGCGACCACCAACAGGTACGCGAACACCGACGCGTCGAGCGTGGGGCTCTGCGTCGCCGGCAGCGCGCGACCGGCGAGCGACACGAGTGCCGCGAGCGCCCACCGCGCCACCAGCGCGCCGAGCAGCGCGCCGAGCAGCGCGAGCACCACGCTCTCGGTCAGGAACTGCCGCACGAGCCGGGCGCGGGTCGCGCCGAGTGCGGTGCGGATCGCGACGTCCTTGCGCCGCGCGGCCGCTCGCGCGAGCAGGAGGTTCGCGACGTTCGCGCACGCCACGAGCAGCACCAGCGCCACCGCGCCGAGCAGCACGTAGAGGGCGGGCCGCACGTTCCCGACCACCGACTCGCGCAGCTCGGCCACGTACGCCCCGCGGAGCTGCTGCTCGAGCGGATACGCCTGGGCGATCCCTTTCGCGATCGCGGACATCTCGCCGCGCGCCGCGTCGAGCGTGATGCCGGGTGCGAGGCGCGCCACGACCTGGAACCAGTGATTGCCGCGCGCCTCCGCCAGCTCGCGATCGGGCGTGAGCGGCACGTACAGCTCCGTCGTCGCGCCGCCCGGCGGGAACGCGAACGTCGCCGGCATCACGCCGACGATCGTGTGCGGCACCGCGTCGAGCACGATCGCCTTCCCGAGCACGGACGGGTCGCCGCCGAAGCGCCGACGCCAGAACGCCTCGGAGAGGACGGCGACGCGCGCGCGATCGGGGCGGTCCTCGAGCGGCAGGAAGGTGCGGCCGATGAGGGCGTGCGCGCGGAGCGCGGCGAACAGGTTGTCGCCGCCGGCGACTGCCTGCACGCGCTCCGGATCGGCGACGCCCTGCAGGCTCCGGCTCTCCTGCGAGTAGATGGCGAGCTGCTCGAAGGAGCGGGCCTGCGCTCTCCAGTCGCGGTAGTTGGGATACGAGACGGCTCCGGTCCCGCGTCCGTCGTTGAACGTCTCCTGCACGCGGACGAGTCGATCGCTCGACTCGTAGGGGAGGGGTCGCAGGAGCACGGCATCGACGACGCTGAAGATCGCCGCGTTGGCGCCGATGCCGAGCGCGAGGCAGAGGATGGCGACGATCGTCGTGGTGCGATTCCGGGCGAGCGTGCGCAGCGCGAGCCGGACGTCCTGCACGAGCGTGTCCATGGGCGAGGGGTGGAGTACGGGTGTGACAGCGCCGGTGCGGGCGAGCGTTTCGTGAGAGTGTGACGAACGGCGCCGGCGCCCTCAGACGCGGGGGTCAGACCCCGGGGTCAAACCCCGGGGTCTGACCCAGGCGCGGGCGTGGTTGCACAATATTTTAGTGAGCGCTATAATATCGACGTGCCCGATCTGCTCCGCGTCATCGCCGAACCGCGCCGCCAGGAGATCCTCCGACTCGTCTGGGATCGCGAGCGCGCCGCCGGCGACATCGCCCGGCAGCTCGACATCACCTTCGGCGCCGTCTCCCAGCACCTCGGCATTCTCCGCGATGCCGGCGCCGTCTCGCTCCGCCGCGAAGGGCGCTTTCGCTACTACCTCGCCGACCAGCAGGCCCTCGGTCCCCTCGCCGATCACCTCACCGCGCTCTGGCATCCGCGCCTCGCGCGTCTCAAACAGCTCGCAGAAGCAGAGGAGGCTTCCGGTGCCGCACGCCGACGTCGTTGAGCTTCGCATGGAGATCGCCGCCAGCGCCGCGACGATCTTCCGATTCCTTTCCGATCCCGAACGCTTCCAGCAGTGGATGGGCGTGAGCGGCGCGCTCCCGGCGACGGCGGGCGACCCGTACGCACTCGACTTTCCGAGCGGCGCCGTCGTGCGCGGCCACCTCGTCGAGATCGTACCCGATCGGCGCGTCGTGTTCTCGTGGGGCTACGATGATCGCAAGCACGGGATCGGACCGGGCGACACCACCGTCACCATCGAGCTGTCACCCGCCGATGGCGGCACGCTGGTCACGCTGCGCCACACCGGTCGCGGCCTCGATGCTTCACGGCGCGAGCATCGCGCTGGATGGAAGCACTATCTCTCCTCGCTCTCCAACCTCGCCGTCGCCACCGAAGGGCGCGCCGACGCGGCCGTGGACGCGTATCTCGCGGCGTGGGCGGAGCCGGATGACGAGAAGCGTCGAGCGCTGCTCGACCGTTGCTGGCACGACGACGGGCTCTTTCGCGACGCGATGGGAGTCGCGGCCGGACGCGATGAGCTGATCGACCACATCGCCGCCGCCATCGCCTACGCTCCGGGCGCGCGTCTCGAGCGCAGCGGTCCGGTGCTGCGCGCGCACGGCGCGGTCGGCTATCGGTGGCGGATCGTGATCCCGACGGGGCAGGTGGTCGGGACGGGGTTCAACGTCGGCGAGCTGGGCGCCGACGGATTGTTCCGGAGCGTCACGGGCTTCTGGGAGCCGCCCGCCGACTGACTTTTCCACACGAGGGGTCAGACCCCGGGGTCTGACCCTCGTGTGGAAATGAAATGCCGCTACTCGCGCACTCTCGCTCGCGCCCGCAGCGTCGCCCCGCGCTTGATCCCGCGACTGATCGTCGCCGGTCGCGCGACGTCAGGGTTGTCCGACTTCGGCAGCGACAACGCCGTCGCCTCGAATCCGAGCGTCCGGAGCACCGCGGTCACCGCCTTCTGCTCGGCGGGACTCAACCCCGACATCGCTCGCCGGATCGCCTCCGCGTGCTCCGGGAAGATGTCGCGCATGAACTTCTCGCCCTTCCGCGTCAGGGCCGCGTAGCGCGCGCGCCGGTCCTCCGTGCACTCACGCCGCTCGGCCAGCCCCTTTTCGGCTAGCCGGTCCACGAGAAAGGTGATCCCACCGCTCGACACGAGGATGCGCTTCTGCACCTCCCCCAGCAGCATCGGGCCTTTGTGGTAGAGCGCCTCGAGGATCGCGAATTCGGCCATCGTGAGCCCGTGGCGCGCGGCATCGGCTGCGGCATGCGCGGCGACGGCGGCGTGAGCCCGCGAGAGGACCACCCACAGTTTGAGCGCCGGATCTTCCGGGGCGCGAACCGGAGGCGTCGCGTCCTCGCGCTCGCCGTCGGGACGTCTAGTCATGGCCGCCAAGCTAGAGTTGGCCGGATGGGTGGTCAATGCGTCGAACAGCGTAGTCTGTTATTTCATTACTAAACTAACTGCTCCCCCACCCTCGACGCCACCGCCGCCTCCGCGTACGGCTCCATGTGCACCAGCACCGACTGGACCTTCGGCACCGCCGCCCGGATCGCGCTCTTCACCTTCCCGCCGAGCACGTGGGCGTCCTCGAGCGACATCGCGGGGTCGGCCTGGACGTGGATCGTGACCCGGTACACGAGTCCCGTCTTCCGCACCGCCAGCTTCTCCGTCGCGCGGACCCCCTCGACCCCCTCGGCCGCGCGGCGCACCGGTTCGACCACCTCGGCGCCCGGCATGCGGTCCATCAGGTCGTGCAGCGCGGGGCGCAGCATCGCCACCCCGTTCCAGGCGATGACGAGCGCCGCCACGAGCGCCGCCCAGTCGTCGGCCGCCGCCCACGCCGGGCCGCCGCCCATGCGCGTCCCGACGATCGCGATGGAGATGCCGATGAAGGCCGCCGCCGACGTGATCGCGTCGCTCAGATGATGCCAGGCATCCGCCTGGACCGCCGTGCTCCCGATGTCGGCGCCGACGGAGTGCACGCGGCGCGCGAGCACCGCCTTGATGAGCATCACCGCCACGAGCACGGACAGCGTCCACGGCGCCGGCGCGTGGTGCGGCGTGCGGATCTCGCGCACGGCGGCGATCGCGATCCCGAGCGCCGCGCCCAGCAGCATCAGCGCGACGACGCCGGCCGCGAGCGACTCCGCCTTCCCGTACCCGAAGGGGTACGCCTCATCCGGATCGCGCCCCGCGACGCGCAGCCCGCCCCAGACGATCAGCGACGAGAAGATGTCGGCCGTGGACTCGACCGCGTCGGCGATGAGCGCGTAGGTGTGCCCGACGACTCCCGCGACCAGCTTCGTCGCCGCGAGCACCGCGTTGACGAGTAGCCCGAGCTGCGCCGATCGGATGCCGCGGGCGGCGACGGAGGTCACGGTGACAATCGAGAGGCGTGGAGGTGATCCTCTCGAAAGATGCACCGGCGCTCAGTCGCTGCGCATCGCCACCATCGGGTCCACTCGGCTCGCCCGGCGTGCCGGCAGGTACGCCGCGAGCGTCGCCACGGTGCCGAGCAGCAGCATCACGACCGCGAAGACCTGCGGATCGAGCGGGCTCACGCCGAAGAGGAGCTTCGTGAGCAGCCGCGTCGCCACGAGCGCACCGCCGACGCCGACGGCGATGCCGATGGTCGCGAGAGACAACCCGTCCTGCACGACCAGTCGCACGACGCTCGCGCGCGGCGCGCCGAGGGCCATGCGGAGACCGATCTCGCTCGTCCGCTGCGTGACCGAGTACGACAGCACGCCGTAGACGCCGAGCGCCGCGAGGAAGAGCGCGACGACGGCGAAGAGCGTGAGCAGTCCGGTGTTGAAGCGCGCACCCGCCAGCTGCTCGTCGAGCACGGTGGTCATCGCGTTCGCGCCCTCGACCGGGAGCGAGCGGTCGAGCGCCCAGATCTCGCGCCGGACGGCCGGCAGCAGCGCGAGCGGATCGCCCTGTGTGCGCAGCAACAGGTACTGCGCCATCTGGAACTGCGGGAGCGAGAAGTACGTCGCCGGATCGGCCTCGTTCTCGAGTCCGCGAAAGCGCTCGTTCGCGGCGACGCCGATGACCTCGAAGTCATCCGGCATGCCGGGCCACCACGAGCTGCGATGAATGTGCTTGCCGATCGGGTTCTCGTTCGGGAAGTGTTGCGCGGCGAACGCCTCGTTGATGACGACGACTCCCGGTGAGCCCTGCCGGTCCTGCGCGGCGAACTCGCGACCGGCGCGGAGCGGCACCCCCATCAGATGGAAGTAGCCGGCGCTGATCGGACGGATGCGCGACTCCGGCTCCTCGCCGGGCTTGGGCGGCTCGTGCCCGACGATCGTGAAGCTCGACGTCCACCCCTCGCCGAGTGGATGCTCCTGCGCGATGGCCGCGCCGCGCACACCGGGGAGCGCCTCCGTGCGTTCGCGCAGTGACTCGTAAAAGCGCCCACGCAACTGCGCGTCGCCGTAGCGCGACTCCGGCAGCTCGATCGGCACGAGGAGGAGATGCGTCGGATCGAAGCGCACGTCGACCTGCTGCAGCCGCGCGAAGCTCTTCACGAGCAGCCCCGCGCCCACCACGAGCACGACCGCCAGCGCCAACTCGCTCGCCACCAACACGCGCCGGAGTCGCAGCCGGCGCTTGCCGCTCGTCGCGCCGCGCCCGCCATCGCGCAGCGCCGCGAGCGACTCGCCGCGCGAGAACTGCCAGGCCGGCAACGCGCCGAACGCGACGCCCACCGCCACCGACACGAGCAGGAGATACGTCAAGACGATGCCGTCGATCGCGATCGCGCCCGTGCGCGGCAGCGTGCTCGGCGCCGACGCGACGAGCGCGCGCACGCCGTACAGGGCGACGACGATGCCGAGCGCGCCGCCGATGAGCGACAGGAGCACGCTCTCCGTCAGCAGCTGACGCACGAGGCGACCGCGCGCGGCGCCGAGCGCGGTGCGCACGGCGGCCTCGCGCTCGCGAGACGCGGCGCGCGCGAGGAACAGTCCCGCGACGTTCGTGCATCCGATGATCAGCACGAGCCCGACAGCGCCCGCGAGCACGAGGATCCCGGGTCGCGCGTTGTGCACGACCGCCTCGCGCATCGGCTCGAGGCGCGCGCCGCGCTTCGCGTTCGACTCGGGATGCTCCGCCTCGAGGCGCGCGGCGATCGCCTTCGCTTCGGCTTCGGCACGCGCGAACGGCACGCCGGCCGCGATGCGGCCGATGACGGTGAAGCCGTGCACGCCGCGATTGCCGATGCGCGGCTGCTGCGTGATGGGCGTGAACAGCTGCGCCGTGCGCGGGAAGGCGAAGCCGCGCGGCATCACGCCGACGATTGTGTGCGGTTGGCCGTCGAGCGTGATGCTGGTGCCCAGGATGCGAGGGTCGCCGCCGAATCGCGACTGCCACAGCTCGTGCGCGAGCACGGCGACCTTCGGTCCGCCGGGCGTGTCCTCTTCGGCGAGAAATCCGCGTCCGAGCAGCGGCGCAACGCCGAGCGTCGAGAAGAAGTTGGCGCTGACGACGGCGCTCGACAGGCGCGCGGGCTCGAGCTTTCCCGATGTGTGCACGGGCGAGCGCGTGCCGAGGATGGCGATCGACTGGAACGCCTTCGCCGCGTCGCGCAGGTCGGCGTAGTCGGGGTACGACGTGCTGCCGCCGACCTTCGCCGAGTCGCCGTCGGTCGGCGCGCCGCGCACGAGGACGAGGCGGTCGGGGTCGTGGAAGGGGAGCGCGCGCAGCAGCACGCCGTTGACGACGCTGAAGATCGCGGCGTTGGCGCCGATCGCGAGCGCGAGCGTGCCGACGACGACGGCGCTGAAGCCGGGCCGCGCACGAATCGAGCGCAGCGCGAGCCGCACGTCCTGGGAGAACATGAACCCTCCTCCATGTCGATGGCGCATCCAGAGCGCGTCGGGGACGGCGCCGACGCAGCGAGCGACCAGCGCGAGCCGCAGCGCGAGCGACCCTTCATCGCGACGGCGACCCGCGGTCCAGCGCCAGTGCAGCTCGCCGTGCCATTCGGCCACCCACGCGTCGCGATGCGCGGCGGGCACGAGGCGCGACGCGGCGCGGACGAGGGCGATGCCGGGGACGACGCGCTCCATGGTCATGCCGGCGATGGCGACGTCGAGCCGCGGCGCCCGTCGAGCAGTCGCGCGAGCGCGGGAAAGCGCTCGATGGCGCGCTCGAGTGCGTGCGCGCCCGGCGCGGTCACCTGATAGATGCGCCGCGGCGGGCGGCTCTCGGCGCGGGCGCGTTCGACGCGCTCCCACTTCGAGCGGAGCAGCCCCTCATCCTCGAGCCGGCGGAGGATGGGATAGACGGTGCCGCTCGGCAGGCCGGACGCGTCGATGATGTCGAAGCCGTGGCTGCGGCCGTGCGCGACGCAGAAGAGGACGATCGCGGTAGGGTAGGTGAGGCGCATTCGATGTCGGGGTCGGCGCACTGTAGAACTCTACATAGCTAGAGTACGAGCGGTCGGCACGACGGTCAATGCGCTTCGTCATCGCCCTGCTCGCCTCGCGTCGGACGCGCGTCTATGTTGCGCGCCTCGTGAGCGCAGACTTCGTCTCCGTCCGTCCGCCGCGTTCCGATGCGGACGTCGAGCCCGTACCGCCGCCGACCGCGCGCGAGCGTGCGAGACGCGCCGCGCCGATCGTGCTCTTCACCGCCGCGATCTTCCTCAACGCCGCGCTCCTCTTCGCCATCGAGCCGATGTTCTCGAAGATGGTGCTGCCGCTGCTCGGCGGGGCGCCGTCGGTGTGGAACACGTGCATGCTCTTCTTCCAGGCGGCGCTGCTCGCCGGCTATGGCTACGCCTGGGCGCTGACGCGATGGCTGCCGACGCGGAAGCAGCTCGCGGTGCACCTGGTGCTCCTCGCGGTCTCGATCGTGACACTGCCGATCGGCGTGGCGCGCGGGTGGACGCCGCCGTCGGGCGGAACGCCCGTGCCATGGCTCATCGCGCTGCTCGCCGTCTCGATCGGCCCGCCCTTCCTGCTGCTCGGCGCCGGTGCGCCGCTCCTGCAACGCTGGTTCACCGGGACGAAGCATCCATCGGCGCGCGATCCGTACTTCCTCTATGCGGCGAGCAACGTCGGCAGCCTGCTCGCACTGCTCTCGTATCCGGTGATCGTCGAGCCGAACCTGCGGCTCGGCGAGCAGAGCGCGTGGTGGAGCGCCGGCTACGGGCTCCTCATCGCGACGCTCATCGGCTGCGCATGGATGATCTCGCGTCGTGCCCGCGTGAGCGCCGAGCCGGCGCCGGTGATGCATGGGCGCGACGAGACGGTGCCGATGCGCGAGCCCGCCGCCTGGACGCGAGTGCACTGGGTGCTGCTCGCCGCCGTGCCGTCGTCGCTGCTGCTCGGCGTTACGACGTACCTCACGACCGACATCGCGCCCGTACCGCTTCTCTGGGTCGTGCCGCTCGCGATCTATCTGCTGACGTTCGTGCTCGTGTTCGCGAAGCATCCGCCGATCCCGCACGAGATCATGGTCGGCATGCAGGCGTTCGCCGCGCTCGGGCTCACGATCGTCTTCGCGCTCGGATCGCAGAAGCACGTGACGACGATCGCGCCGATACATCTCGTCGCGTTCTTCACGACGGCGATGGTCTGTCACGGAGAGCTGGTGCGACGGAAGCCGCCCGTGTCGCACCTGACCGAGTTCTACGTCTGGATGTCGGTCGGCGGCTTGCTCGGCGGCGTATTCAACGTGCTCGTCGCGCCGGCGGTGTTCGACAGCGTGCTGGAGTACCCGATCGCGCTCGTCGTCGCGTGCTTCCTACGTCCAGGACCGATCCGACGCTCACCGTGGCAGGAGCTCGTGCTCGACGTGGGGCTGCCGTTCGCGCTCGGCGTCGTGGTGTATCAGGTGACGAAGCTCGCGCTGCCGCCCAAGCTGGGACCGAACGGGTACGCGTACGCGTGCGCGGTCTACGCGCTGCTCGCGCTCGTGTTCGTGCAGCGGCCGCTCCGCTTCGGGCTCGGCGTCGCCGCGATCCTGACGTCGATCTCGTTCGCGCGCGGGCGCGATCCCTCGGAGCTCTACGCGGCACGCTCGTTCTTCGGCGTGTATCGGGTGCGGCAGTATCCGAACTACCACTCGTTCCAGCACGGCACGACGACGCACGGCGGACAGAACACCGTCTCGAGCATGCGTCGCGAGCCGACGACGTACTACCACCGCGCCGGACCGCTCGGGCAGATGTTCGAGACGCTCATGCCGGGCATCGCACGGCGCCGCGTCGCGATCGTCGGACTGGGCACGGGCACGATCGCGTGCTACGCGCGCCCGGACGAGCAGTGGACGTACTACGAGATCGACACGGCGGTGGTGCGGATCGCGACCAACCCGGCGTGGTTCACCTATCTGCGCGACTGCGCGCCGAGCACGCGGATCGTGATGGGCGACGCGCGGCTGTCGCTGGTGCGGGCCTTTCCAGCACATTGGGATCCTAAGCTTAGAATTCCACGTGGACAAGTTGTCGC
>JADMIO010607030.1_pt1 | contig 50536 bp, 50 predicted proteins | sample 8958161 | NCBI WGS metagenome assembly JADMIO01 (sample SAMN16585339, study PRJNA669376) | soil metagenome | isolation source: Crop rotation soil | place: USA: Cullars Rotation, Alabama | collected 2011 | reverse complement strand
CCGCGACTTCAAGTCACGTGAATTCCAAGCTTCGGATCCCACTGTGCTGGAAAGGCACGCGCTTCAACATCGGAACTCCTTTGGCGAGATAATGGCGGTCAGCGAGAAACTGCGCGAGCGCATTGGGTGGGTGCACCACGACGAGTTCGCCGGCATGCGGCGCGTCCAGCGACAGCACCGTGTACAGACCAATCGGCACGCTCGGGGTGGCGTTCCAGATGAGTCTTGGAAGCGGATGGAAGAATGCCGACCCTGTCGTACCGAGCGCACAGACACAAGTCGCAATGACCCAGGCGGATCGCATCATGACTCGAGTTTCCGTCGCAGGAGCCAGGCGCGATGCTGCCCGCGGTCGTATGGCCGCGGTGGTTCGCCAGCGGCAAGCCGATTGTGGACGTGGCGCCAATAGTCGGGCGCAACATCTGCAGCTTCAATGCTTAGCGCTTCCACAGCGTCGATCGCCTGCAGAGCACGCTCCACCTTCCGCCAGCCGCTGATGCGAAGCAGAATGTCACCGCCGGGATGCACACACGGCAGTGTTTGATAGCTATCGCCACGCTCGACGGCCCGCACAATATCGATGCGAGAGACGATCGTGCCAAAATCGTTGGACGCCCAACGCACGAACGCGAACACGCTGCCCGGAAGGAATGTGAGGATGCGCTGCTGCCGATCAATGATCGTCTCGCCGCCACTGCGCCCGAAGCGGATCCAGCGCTCCGTGCGGCCTTCGAGCCATGTCAATTCAACGTGGGTCGTTAGCGGAGCGCTGTTCGGTTGGGGTGCATTTGGACAAGTTTGGATCGTCATGAATTGTAGCCTGTGGCTTTCGGTCAATTGGCGTGCGAACCAGCCCGCTTGTGTTGAAAGAACTGATCTAACTTGTGGTGCGTCGCGCCGCATCGGTGAGGAGGGCAAGCTGTCAGCGGCGCGGATTTCGCGCATTTTCCAGCTCGGCTGGCGTATGGCGGCGTGCTGGCAGGATCGTCGCTTTGCCTGGGTCCGAAGTGGACGCTTTGGTGCCCAATTCGACCCAGGCCTCCAGATCTTCGACAGCATAGATGACACGCCCGCCGAGCTTCGAATAGCGGGGCCCCGTTCCATAGATGCGATGCTTTTCAAGGGTGCGCATGGAAAGGCCGACGTGCTTGGCCGCGTCGCGTGTGCGCAGGTAGTGGGGTGGCAGAATTGTGGGGTTTGTTGACATAGGACATCTCCGTGATCAGCCAGGACGCCATTGAATGGCGGTGGCACTGAAGATGGCCATCAAGCGGACGCGATGAAATAAGGACGGATTGCAACGCACGTTGCATGGCACGCAACGAACAAGAGCTTGTTTTGTCCGACTCTTGCTCTATTCGAGACCAAGGCTGCGTATGGGGGCTTTGGCAGAGTTTGACCTATGCCGGTCACTCGCATGGCTACGTTGCGCGGCCGAAAGAAGTGCTTCACGTGTTCGCCCCGGCCACGCGGGCACAATCGCAGCAAGCCGGCAAATCGTTTAATGTCTTACATATTCATCATCGCGACGACATCCTTCTCCGCCGGAGCGCTCATTGGCCGCCGCACAGATTGAAGCTCATAGACCTGGTTCGCCACGTCTCCAACGAGCGGGGAGAGGGCAACGCACACCCAAACAACAGTCTCCGCAATTTTCCCATCCGGGGGCTGGTCCAAGCCGGTGACACCGAGGATAAATCGTATCTCGAAAAATGCGATTACCACGGCGTAACTGCGAGTCATCCATTGGCGGTGCTGTGGGATCATGCGCTTCTGCGCAAACACGATCCCGATCCCTGCAGTCGCCATAAGGAGCGCCGCAAAGACCGTGGTCGCGACGGTGAAGGAGCGCGACGCACCCTGAGCCTCTTCAAGGAATTGAATGTAAGCGCCCAGCGGAGCGAGCACGAAGACGGCCGCGACGTACATCCGTCCAACGACCCGGTGCAGTTTGGCAAAACGCCGCCGGATCGTGTCTGAGAATTGCATTGGCGAAAGAATCAACGCGGAGGCGCCTGCAATGCCATGTACGAGCAGCCACCACTTGAACGATTGGTAATGCTGCCAGACGGGATGGTCCCAATTCAAAAGGAACCGTTCGTTATGATAGACGACGTAAGCCATCATGATGGCAATAGCGGCAAAAGCAATGGTTTTGGGGCGCAGGAAACCGGCAGCCTGCATTCGCCTTCCAAGTCGAAGACGGTTTTCCAGTTGCATTGGCAAGTTCCTTTCACTGACCCGGGCGAGCTTTGGATTCTCTGCCGCTGTGATCCTGGCAGAACTTCGTAACCTCGCGCGGCAGCTTACGCGGGAGGAATGTTAGCGTTGAGCCGGAATAGATTGGTTGGATCGTAGAGAGCTTTGAGCTGGCGTAGCCGCTGGTAGTTCTCGCCGTAGGACGCGCGAACCTTCTCTGGCTGGTCGTCCGCGGCAATGTGGTTCACATAGGCGCTCCCCTGCAAATGCGGTTCTACCCTGCTCCAGACATCGCGCAGCCACGCGATGTGCGTGGCCGATTCCGAACCTTCACGCCATTGCCCGATTGCATCGAAGTCCCACTGCGGCCGCCGAGGCGCAAACGCGGTGGCTGACGGTTCTACGCGCGCAGCCGCACCATGCATGTGGAAGAAGATGAATGCGCTCAGCGGCGAGCTGAACTTGGCTGCGCTGGCCACGACAGCGTCGATCAGCCCGTCCGATATCTCTTCCGTGAACGCTGCGCGCCAATAGCGATGGAGGCCGTGTTCCGCGTTCGGCGCATCCAGCATTGTCTGGCGCGCGCTATACGGCATGGGAGAGACGAGGTCAGCCATGGGCGCGCCGAAGCGGCGGGCCGGCGCCAAAACGCGCTCACCCTCCGCAATCGGTCCGTTGTAACCGAGAAGCATTGCTGCCACGGGCACGCCGTCCGGTGAGGTCAGCAGCGCCGCGTAGGCTTCCGCTTCGTCGGGTAGGGTCGAACAAAAATCGCGGTAGAAGCGCAACATTGGGGTGGCCTGATCCAAGGGGTAAATCACCATTCCGCCGAGCACCTCACTGACGGGATGCAGACGATATTCGAAGCGTGTAACGACGCCGAAATTGCCGGCACCCCCGCGCAACGCCCAAAAGAGATCCGGCTGTTCCGTTGCGCTCACTCTACGCAATTGGCCGTCAGCGGTGACGACATCGGCCGATAGCAGATTATCGATCGTCAAGCCGTGCTTGCCCATCAACCAACCTAGCCCGCCGCCCAGGGTCAAACCGCCAATTCCGGTGTTCGAGACCGTGCCGCCTGTGGTGGCAAGGCCATGCGCTTGTGTCTCGCGGTCGAACTCGAGCCAAAGTACACCGCCGTGCGCACGAGCAACACGATTGCTGGCATCAACGCTGATGCCTTTCATCTTCGATAGGTCGATCACCACTCCGCCATCATTCGTGCCGTAGCCCGGCGCGCTGTGCCCCCCGCCGCGCACGGAAAGGACCAGTGATCGTTCCCTGGCAAAATTCACGACCTGCTGCACGTCAGCGGCGCCGGCGCAGCGGACGATCAGCGAGGGATGGCGATCGATACTGCCGTTCCAGACGCGCCGCGCAGCGCTGTAACCCTCGTCGCCGGCGAGCAACGCGTCTCCCCGCAATGTCTCGCGAAGAGCCGTCAGGTCGCCGGGGGCGAGTGCGCTCCGTCTCCCACTCAAACTTGTAAATTCAAGCATATGTTTCCTGACAAGTGACGCTTGCGCCTGTTTGAGACCTTAACCGGGAAATCAGGTCGTGCCTCTGCACGCTCTTGCAGTCTTGTTCTGCGAAATTGCACAATGGACGGATGTACGACTGGGGCAATTTGCGAATATTCCTGGCGACTGCCCGGGCTGGAAGCATGCTTGCCGCGGCGGCTGAACTCGGCGTCAATCAGACGACCGTCGCGCGTCGTATCGCGGCGCTCGAGTCTTCGCTTCGAGTTCGTCTCTTCAACCGCAATCGTGATGGCTGTTGCCTGAGCGAATCGGGAGCCAGCCTGCTCGCACAGGCGGAGCGCGTCGCGGACGAAGCAGAGACATTCGAGCGTCTTGTTGCCCAGCGGGGGCGCCAATTGGCCGGCGTCATTCGAGTCACGCTGTCGGAGATTGTCGCCAATATCGTGGTCACGCCTTTGCTTGCGGAGTTCTTCGAGCAGTACCCCGATATCAAGGTCGAGCTGATCACCACCGACCGACGCCTCGATCTCGCGCGCGGGGAAGCCGATATCGCGATCCGCGGCACCCATCAGGCCATCGAAGCCGGAGTCGTGGTGCGCAAGCTGGCAAACGGGCGATGGTCGCTCTATTGCAGCCGCGGCTATGCCGCGAAGCGTGGCGCGCCTAAATGCCCCGAAGATCTGAGCAAGCATCTCGTTATCGCGGCGGACGGCGCCTTGGCCAAACACATTCCCTACATCTGGCTTGCCGAGGCGGCCCCACGCGCAAAGGTGAGGAGCGTGTGCAGCACGATGATCAACGCGATCTCCGCCATAAGATCAGGCCATGGTGTCGGCCCGCTACCGTGTTGGGCGAATGCCGTCACCGAATGGAATCTCATCGAGTGCTTCGCAGTACCCCGGTTTCGTTACGGCTATTACCTTTTGACGCGAGCAGACAAGAAAGATCTGCCACGTGTCAAAGCGTTCACCGAATTCGTCGCTGCACGACGTTCCGTCATGAAGCAAATATTAGAAGGCGGTGCTGCGAAGCAGGGAAAGAAGAACTTGCCGTAGGCGATTACGATTTATGGTTCTTGTAGGCTGCAGGACGGCAGGTACGGAGTAACACGGATATTGCGCCCGTGCGGTTGACCGGGGGAATTTTGACCCAAAAGAGATATTGCGGAGCGTTGCTTCGAGCCCGCCGCACGATGGTGTTGGGGCCAAGGAGGGCTGGGTCGTCGTGACGTCGGGTCTTCCGCTACTCGGAGCGTCGCGCGAGCGCGAACTGACTCTCAATTGGAAATGCGATGCCATCGGCGACCTTGTACGCAACGAGCGCCTCGCTCACCTCGCGCCCGATGGCAGCGCAGACACCGTCGTCGACCTCGGCAAGTGGTTTAGCGAGGGGCGACCCGGCGATGTAGTCGGCCACGAACGCCTCTGTGGAGGGAAAGCGCACCAAATTGGTCACCGATTGAATCGTCACATCCTGGAAACCCGCACCCACGAGGAGGGCGCGTACCTCCTTGGACTCACTAAGACTGAAGGGGCCATCGAGAAGGCCTGGCGCGACATGGCGTGCCAGTGCGTCGGCGAGGATGGTGAAGCCTGGGCTCCGCTGCAGCGGCCCCCAGATGCTGAGGGCCACGAGGCCGCCGGAGACGAGCACGCGGTGCATCTCGCGCAGCCCTGCCGCCCGATCGGGGAAGAACTGCACGCCCTGTTGGCAGGTCACGAGGTCGAACGTCCGGTCGGGGAACGGTAGCGCGAGAGCATTGCCTTCCTGCCACTCGATTACAGCGCCCGGCGCTGATGGAACGACTCGCGCGAACGCCAGCATGGCGGCACTAAGATCCAATCCGACGACCCGGCCAGTGGTGCCGACGCGCTGTGCCGCAGCACGCGTCACGACGCCGGTACCACAGGCTACGTCCAGCGCCCGAGCCCCGGATGGTGGCGCGGCGAGTGCCACCAGCCCTTCGGCAAAGGGAGCAAAGATCGCCGGTACGAGCGATCGTTCATAGATCTCAGGGACACTCCCACCAAGACCCGCCTGATACCACGATGTTGATTTATCCATCCGTACCCCTACCACAAGGCGAGCGCATCGCAGGTCAATGTCGCCCTGCGGTTCAGCACGTTCTCGTGTTGATTGCATTCGCGGGCGCGCGTGCCCCTCGGTTTGCCGTCTTCGCAGGCTTGATGCGGGCGCCGGCAGAACCGCGGCGTCTGACGTCCTCACTTTACAAAATTGAGGTCCCACGCGCCGTCAACCGTGACAATGAACATTGCACCGTCGTCTCCCGTACCCAGCTGACCAAAACGATGCCGGAGTGGCTCGGACTGATACCGTTCTCGGATGTTATCTTAGATGTGCGATGATAGTGGCCGGCTGAGGGCTGCATTCGACTGTCTGCTTTCCACCCCCATTCCGATTTAGTTGACGCCGCGCGGAGAAAACCACTGAGCCTTGGCTTCTGCTGAATCAACGGTTCCGTTGCTACCGGATCTTCGGAAAGGCAAGGCGCACCGTCTGCCGGACGGGATAAACCCCGCCCGGTGCGACCGGGCGGGGCTGTGAGCAGTAGCCTCAGTCGCCGTTCTTGCGGGCCCGCGACCAGATGAGCGTGTAGCCTTCGCCATCCTGATCGTCGAAGAGGTTTGCGTAGATTGGTGCCGTGAAGGAGGGATCATCGAGTTTGAGCGAGAGATAGTCGCGTCCTTCTTCGGAGCGCTTCGACCATGCCGCGCCGATTTCAGCCCGGCCCACAAAAACCCGATGGCTGGGGGCGTTCTCGTTGGAGCGGTTGCTCTCGGGAACGATCCGGACGCCTTTCGATTGCACACTCAAGGTGACGATCTCGCCCTGGAATTCGTTGCCTGCCTTCTTGAAGGAACCGATGTTAGCCATGTCACTTCTCCTTGCTGTTTAAGGCCCACGACCACCGCGGCCTCGATGGCGATCGACAGGCCGAGGACGATCGACGACGCACCCGCTCGCGGGCCGCAGCGCAGCGGAGGACGACGGCGGAAGGACTTTCTTGCTCTCCGCGAGGAATGGGCGTTAGCCCAGGGGAAGAAAGTCTTCCGCCGTCGTTGCGGCTCAGCCGATCGAGGCGCAGCCGGTCTTCGGCCAGATCAGGCCATTAAGAGGTCAGGTGCGTCCGTGTACTGAGCAGCATCAGGAGAAGAATTGGCGAATATCGATTGTGTTGCACAAGGGTTCGGCGAGTTCGGGCGTAGGAAAAGACGCCATAGCGTAGAAAAAGGCTGGGGTCATTCCCACGAGTTGTCCCACGACGAGAACTCGCTTGGCCATGCTCATCGGTGTGTGGCGATCGATGAGGCAAGTCGTAATGCGCGAAAGGCGGGCCTCCACTCGCTTTACGCCGAGTCCCGAATGCTCCAAGGATTCAGCGCAACCGATTTGCAAGGCGAAGAACCTAACCCTCACCTGTTGCGGCTGTGAGAACGCGTTGTGAAGTGTCCGGCTCTGAAGATGCCGATCGCACCGAGAGAGGGTCGGCGAGAATTGTCATGCGTGCCCATGCGGTGCAGCCAATCGCGATGGAACCGGCCCACGCAAAGAACTCACGCCAAAGAAGCGATGGCACGCCGATCTGAGACAGGCCAAGCACTGCGTGATAGCCCGCGATCGCGGCTGGAATGGCGAAAGCCGCGCCTATGACAGCCCGGAGTGCGACTGGACGGGCAAGAGCGAAGGCGACTTGGCCAAGACCTAGCGTAACTGCGCCGGCAAAGATGCCCATAAAGAAGGCGCCAAACGCGCCGGCACCATTATCAAATGCAAAAATGCCGACGGTCAGGCCGACAGAGAAAGGCCATGCGTACACAGCGTGAGCAAGGATCAACCAGCAGAACAGGCCGATGCCAAACGTGCTGAGAAGGAGTCCGATAGCGAACATGGTGGTGTCTCCGTGACAAAAAGTTGTAACGGTCGCACCTCCCACCACCACCTCGGCGCGAGGCGGAGTATAGCTGATGTCGAACCAGCGGGAGAGCGCGAACTGTGAGGGGTGCGGCGGCTAGGTGCCACCGCTGCCGACTTTCCAGACCGGAATCCCGAGTCTCCTCGCCTTATCGGCAAGGTTATCCTGAATGCCGGTGCCTGGAAAATAGAGAATGCCGATAGGAAGCACTGACAGCATCGTGTCGTTGCGCTTGAACGGCGCGGCCTTCGCGTGCTTCGTCCAATCCGGTTTGAAGGCGATTTGCGGCACCTTGCGGTTGTTTGCCCATTTGGCAGCGATAAGTTCAGCACCCTTCGGCGAACCGCCATGCAGCAGCACCATGTCGGGATGTTTGGCATGGACTTTGTCGAGCCGGTCCCAGATCAGCGAAACGTCGTTGAAATCGAGCCCGCCGGTCAGCGCGATCTTGGGTCCGGCTGGAAGCATCAATTCGGCATCGGCACGGCGCTTAGCGGCTAGAAAATCCCTGGAATCGATCATCGCGGCGGTGACAGTCCGATGGCTGACAAGCGAGCCGGAGCGAGGCCGCCAGGCTGAGCCCGTATGCATCTCGAAACGCTGGGTGGCTTGGTCCCGGAAGAACTCCATACTGTTGCGGCGCTCGATCAGCGTGACGCCTTCAGCTGTAAGGCGCTCGAGCTCGACAGATCGCACCTCGGAGCCATTCTGCTCGCGCTGGCTTCTCTGCTGCGCCAATTCGTTGCTGTCGAGTTCGCGCTCGATGCGTTCCACAGCGCGGTGGAAGAGGTTGACGGCCGACCAGAGCAAGCCTTCGAGATCGGGTTCGAGACGCGTGTCACTCAGCACCGAGACAACAGCATCGAAGATGTCGGCGACGGCGCCAGTGATAGCCTCGGATTCGGGAAGCGGCCTTGGATCGGGCTCGTCTTCCAAGGGACGGTAGCCATAGAGCTGAAGCTCTGAGAGAACGCGATCGGTATTCGATGAGCTGTGCCGCGGTTCGAAATCAGTGTCGTCCTGTTCGGTTGTCATAGGTGGTACCCTTTGCCGGATCGGCCGCGCTCATCGCGGCCTTCGTGGCGATCGCCAGACGGCGGCCGTCATGGCCCAGAACCCGCAAGGCGGCAGCCGCGCGGGCCGAAGCGCCAGCGAAGGATGGCGAAGCCCGGCTATTTTGCTTCGCGATGCAAAGGCGCGTTAGCGCCGGCGGAAAATAGCCGGCGCAGCCATTGCCGGACCATGGCGGTTGCCGTCCAATCGCCCTCTAGAAGGCCGAAGGTGCGGACTCTCTCTGGCAATGCGTCTCGTGACGACCGGTCATAACAAAGCAGTCGAACTGCCGTTGCTCAACGCGTGCCGGACATCAGGGCACAAAGCGCGTGATATCCTCCGGGAGGAGCTGGGTTTGTAATGCTGCACGGAGCTCGTCGATGCCGAAGGCGCGCAGATCCTCGTTGAAATCGCTGGACCTGGACGTCCACACCAATGCTTCGACGCCAGCGGCCTCGGCACGCTGGGCGAGAGCTGTCGTGGCTCTGTGACCTGCAGCATCCGTGTCGCATACCACGTAGAGACGGCGCAGCATTGGAGCGAGCGACAGGGCAGCGAGGTGATTGGCTGATAGCGCCGCCACCATCGGCAGCTGCGGAAGCACGCAGCGCAGAGACAGTATCGTCTCGATCCCTTCGCCGGCTGCAAGCACATCGCCGGCAACTCCGAAACGCACGCCGTTGCCGAGAAGGTCCCCCATTGCTCGCCGTGGGGTGTCCATCGGCGCTTTGCCAAGACGAATCGGGTCGAACCCGTTGGGATCAAGCCAGGTGCGATGCGCGCCCGTGATGCGACCGTGAAGATCGGTGACGCGGGCGATCATCGCGGGCCATGTCTGGGCGGGCTGATCTTCGCCGGGACGATAATAACAGTGTGGATGGAAGCGCAGCGCTCCATCTGCATGCAAGGTCTGAATGCCGCGATTGCGCAGGTAAGCGTCCGCAAGCGTCCGGGCAATCGGCTGCGACATGGCGAATAGGCGGCGTGCCGCCTCTGGCGAGCCGATCTGCCTGGGACGCCGCGGGTGCTTTGGCATAGGCTCCAGTTCGGCGCGCGGCAGATTCAGAAACCGGCGCGCTTCGTCGGCAACGTCGTGGAAGGTGAGAAGCCCGCAGGTTTCACGAATGACATCTAGAAGATCGCCATGCTCTCCGGTTGCGGCATCGGTCCATTTGCCTGCCGGCCCCTTCGGCGACTCCTTCAGCCGGACGAACATGGACCGGCCCGGCGCGTTGCGGACATCGCCAACCAGCCAATAGCGGCCCTCTCGCCTGCCATTCGAGAGGTAGTGCCGGCACACGGCTTCAGCATCTTTCGCGAGACGGCGTGACAGGGCCGAGGCTGCCTCCTTCATGCTGTGCTCCAAGGGGAAAAGGGCCCGCCGTTGGCTGGCGGGCCCAATCGGGCGTTAGCGTTTCGCTAATCCCACTCTGCCGCGGCGCTTGGGGGCTCGGCCGCGACCGGCTTAATCTTCGGTCGAACGCGTGGGTTCGACCACGACCGTTGTGCAGCCGGTTGCCGCCGTTTCTACGACAGCGGATTCAGCACCGTTGTTTGCGTCCTGATCGGCAGCCAAAGTCACAGGTGCGTCGGGATAGCCAGGCGTGCGTAGCGGTTCGGGAAGCCAGCCTGTGCCTGATAGAAGAGTTTCAGCCTCGGCGGCCATTTCAGCCTTCTTGAGATACGTGATGCGATCCGCTGCGCTCTGTCCCTTGGCTCCGGTTACGGCGGCGAGAATGCGAGCCTTGGTGACCCGGCCGAGATAATTGTCGATTGTGGGTGTCCAGCCTGCAGCGCTCATGTCGAGAGCCACTGTCTGAGCGAGCAGATCAGCATGGGCGAATGCTCGCGGCCGCTTGATCCAAGCCTCATGCACCGCGTTTACCGATAGGCTTACGACATGTGCGAAAAGCGCCGAGCGGCTGTCGGACTCCCAGTTTTGTAACGCACCCCAGAGATCCGCGGATTCTTTCGGCAAGGACTTCGCCCAGCTTTCATGGCGAAGGCGAATCGCTCCGGCAGATCGGCTGTCATTCAATCCTGGCGCTTGGGCGTTGAAGCTGACGCACTTCAGGTCCAGTTCAAGGCAGCTATCCAACCCATAAGTGTAGAACGTCTTGAGGGTGAGCGCGTGAAGAGCGGCAAGGAAGGCTATGTCGGGCCGTTCACCCAAGGCATGCCGCAAGCCCAGCGTGCGATGCGCAGTCAGCTCCGTCAGCAGGCGATCAGAAATGACCGATGGTTCGTCCTCCTCGTCTTTCTCGGCAAGAGGTGCCGTGTTGGTGATCTCGGCGGTTTCTGCGTCGCTGCTGGCTGCGAGCGCGCCATCGTGTTTCTCGCCAGCCTCATCGGGCTCCTGTTCTGCACGCAACTCATCCTCAGGCCGCACATAGCCGTGTTCGATGCGCAATGTTCGTCATGGCCGATGCTGACAAAGGCGCCAGCGCGGGCGACATCGGCTGGAGCAAACGATAGCGGCCGCGATTCGATGCCTTCCAGCGCAGTTTCAAGTTCGGCGAGACGCTCGTCGACGTTTTCAGGCAACTCATCGGCGCGGTCATAGTCTTTGGACAAGCGATCGAATTCGGCCCGAAGCGCGTCGCGCGCCGATTCCTCTTCGGCAGTGAGCGGCATAGGATCGCCGCGCAATTGACGAAGACCGAAGGCATGGCCGTATGCGAAATCTGGTGCGACCTCGATCCATTTCCAGCCTTCGGCGCGGATCGCCTCTGCTTCGCGCTCGAGTTTTTCTGCCACGAGCCGATCGACTAGTGCGACGTCCTGGAGCCAACCACCATTATCGCCCTCGAATAGATCCCGCAGCATCGAGCCGCCAGCCTCGACATAGGCGTCTACGCCAATGAATTGAGCCCGCTTGTCGGAGGCGCGCACCGCGCCCTCCGTCAGCATGCGCCGGATCGCATAAGGCTGCATGTCGTGGGCGTGTTGCAGCCGCTCAAAAACCTGCTCCTGACGCTCATGATCGCCGGAGACGGTGAATGCCATAAGCTGATCGAGTGACACGCCATCTTCGGCGTAGATATCGAGCAATTTCGGCGAGACGGATGCGAGCTTCAGGCGCTGTTTGACGACGTTGACGGAGACGAAGAATGCTGCAGCGATCTCCTCCTCGGACTGGCCTTTCTCACGAAGAGCAAGAAACGCTCGGAACTGATCGAGAGGATGGAGTGGCGCACGCTGGACATTCTCGGCGAGCGAGTCTTCCTCGGGGATGCCGCCTTCGCGAATGACGCAGGGCACCGGGGCGGTCTTTGAAGGGCGCTTCTGCCTGACAAGCAATTCCAGGGCTCGATAGCCGCGCCCTCCAGCAGGGATCTCGAACATCCCTGTTTCGACGCCGGCGTCGTCTACAACGGGTCGGACGCTGAGCCCCTGCAAGAGCCCACGACGCGCGATATCTTCGGCGAGTTCCTCGATCGACACGCCGGCCTTGATGCGCCGGACGTTCGACTGGCTGAGCACAAGCTTGTTGAAAGGAATATCGCGCGAGGGCGACAGGGTGATCTTCTTCGCGGCATTGGCCATAGCGATTTCTCCACGACGAGCAGCCAAGAGACTCTCTCTCAGCCTCCAATTCGTCACGGAGCGAGCGCCGCCCTCTGACTTTGAGGACGGCGCACATGTCGACGGTCAATCATTGGAGTCGCGAGGTGCCGAAGAAGGAGGCCCTCCCGATCTCCGGAACTCCGGCCGCTAGGCTGCACGATCGAAAAGTTTCTTCGCCCGCGCCTCCATGTCGAGCCGCGTATCCTGATGGGGCTTGGCGCGGGCGACCGCCGTGATCCCCTGGACGAAATCGAAGATACTTTCCGGCTTGCGGCCGTCTTCAGTCAGCACTGTGTCGATGATCTTCATCGTCTCTGCTTTCGAAAATCCGCGCTTGCGCAGGAACTCGCTCCGGTCCTCATCGTTTCGGGCGACGATCTTTTCCCGGGCAGCTTTGACGCCGTTGATAAAGGGCATAGGCGATGAATTGGCAAAGCGAGTCAGTGCAGGCGCTGCTTCATGGGCAAAGCGCGTTGCGGCGTATTTCGAGTGTCGGATGGTGATCTCCTCGAAATCTTCGACACCCCAAAGATTCCGGTTCTGACAGACGGCGCGAAGGTAGAAGCTCGCAATACCGAGCGTCTTCGAGCCGACTTCAGAATTCCAACAGTAGAAGCCGCGGAAATATAGGTCGGGCGAGCCATCAGCCAGCCGGCCGGCCTCGATCGGATTGAGATCGTCGACCAGAAAAAGGAAAACGTCTCGGTCCGAGGCGTAGAGGGTTGTCGTTTCCTGGGTGATGTCAACACGAGGGTTATAGATGCCTGTCGACCAATCGAGGACGCCCGGCACTTTCCAGCGCGTGTCGCCGGTGCCATTGCCGGCGATCCGCTGAACGGCGGCGACCAGCTCGTGGTCGTAGATGCGGCCATAGTCCGGGCGAGTAACCGCGCGGAGCTCGATACGGCCGTTTTCGATTTCGAGGGTTTTGACCTGTTCGGCACGGTGCGTCGTGAGGCCGTATTGCAGGTTGATGCCGGCCAGTGGCGCGGGCAGCTCGCGCAAATATGCCGCCGGTGCACTGACGAGGCGCGCGAGCTGCCCGAAGCTCCAATGCGTCGGCGCTATAGGAGCGTCCGAGCCCGGCAGCATCAGGGCCAGCCGCTCGGCATCCCCGCGGCCCGCCTCCACACGGATCGCAGCGCTTTCGACAGTTCGCGTTGTGCTGCGCTCGGTCCTGCCGCGAACCGCCGAAAATAGGTCCGATAAGGAGAGGTAGCGTTCGTCGGGCGGCCGTGAAAACCACTCTGATGATACGCGGCCGATCCGTTCGCCGCGACTTACATCCACCTTGTAGCCGCCATCGCGCCTGCGGGCAGCATCGAGAATTTGCACTTGGGTCATGGGATTTCTCCATGACGGGCGCGGGAGCCTCTCTCCCAACTTCAACCCGTCACGAAAATCCCGTCACTCCTCTCACTCTCTGCAGGCTTGGCTTCCGGCGCGACGTTTATTCTGTCACTTGTCTTAATGCGGGTTATTTCGATGTGTTAGTAGTACTGACGGAGTGGCCGGACTCGTCCTGATCAGTGAGGAGGCCGTTGAGCCGACTCTTGTTGCCACTGCCGAACTTGTTCAAGGCAGTTAGCGACAACGCGATCTAGCAGGCCGCTGAAATTCGGTGCGTACGGACCGTGGTTGAAGCTTTGAGGTTTTCTGCTTGGACGGCAGCGATCCGGGTTAGGCGCATGTCGGTCATGCGAATGCCCCAAGCAGTTTGGGCAGTCGAATGAGATCATAGGCCGCCATCGTCAGAGTGAACTTGAATCTCAAACGCGGTGCCCCGCGTAACATGGGCCGGGCGAAGCCGCCGATGGTCTTGGCCCAGCCGAACGGCTCCTCGGTTCGTTTGCGCTTTTGCTGGCTGATCGCGTAACCGGGATGGCGCGTGGTTCGAGCATCAATCGCCGAGCTTCGATTGGCCGTGTTCTGGGCGATGTGCGGCGTGATGTTGAGGTCGCGCAGGTCATCGACGAACTGTCGCACGTCGTACGCTTTGTCGGCGCCGAGTGTCAGACGTCGTGATCCTGGCGAACGGCGCACGATCATCGTTTGTGCCGCCTCGCGTTCAGACTCCCTGCCCCAACCATTTGATCACCGGTTTGTGAGCTGCTAAGCACCACCGGGCTCTTTCCCGGCTTACTCGCGTCTCTGGCTCTCCCAGACCGGCCGCAAGGGAAAATGTGCGTTCACAAATCGACAACCTGCGCCCGCAGAGGACCAACCCGGCAACGGTCATCGATGTGGGCGTCGGTGAGGGAACGCCCTGGCTCTATTCTGCTTTTCCCACAGCGCGCTTCGAGTTGTTCGAGGCGCTTGATGTGTTCAAGCCGGCACTCGTGAAAATCTGCGAACAGTATAACGCTGACTATCACTTGACCGCGCTGGGTGCGGCCGCGGCCGAAGCCGTCATCGACGTCCATGTCGACGATCCCATGAATTCGACGATGAGCGGGTTTTCCGCCGAGCTGTCGCCAAGGTCCAAGGGAGAAAGCGCAGCGGCGCTGCATGTGGAGCGGCGGAGCATCCAGACAAGGCGACTGGATGATTTCGGTCCGTTCGCGGCACCGGTTTTGCTCAAACTCGACGTCGAAGGCTTCGAACAACAGGTGTTAGAGGGAGCGCCCGAAACGCTCAAAGCGACGGACATCATCCTGGCGGAGGTCTCCGTCACACGACGTCACGAGCGCGACATGAGCATCGGCAGCTTCGTAAGATACGTCGAATCGCGAGGGTTTTCCCTGGTGGATATCCCCGAGCTGACGCCTCTTCGCAGAGGCGGGCCGCTGAGCTTTGTGGATGCCGCTTTCGCACGCAATGGCACTCGGTTTTGCGCTTAGCACGACGCAGCAGCTCGCGCGCGTCATTCATGGAGCTGGTGTGTGCGCCTGCCCCGCACTCTGAGCATGACCGCGTAAGACAAATCGCCGTGCCACAGCCCTGATGAGCAGAAAGCCAGCAATGGCGGCAACAGTCCTCGCCGGCCCATAGGCCGGCCGCGCTGCACGATTGTTGCTCGTGATCTCTTTACCCTCTGATGACTTCAATGGCGCTCCATATGCCGGCGCGCCGGGCTGTTCCGCGGAAACCTTCGTGAAGGCGGCACCGAGCAGAAAAATCTGTGCCGAGTAGTAGACCCAGAACAGTAGCGCGAGCAGTCCGCCGGCCGCGCCGAGACTTGAGGCGGTGCTGCTCAGGCCGAGATAAAGCCCGATCAGGAATTTTCCGATCTCAAACATGACCGCTGTGACTGCCGCGCCCATCCACACATCGCGCCAGGCAATGGGCTTGGCAGGCAAGAACTTGAAGATCGCCGCAGTAAGCCCCGTCATGAAGGCCAGGGATATGAGCGTACTCACGACCAACAGCAGGGTCGCGCCAAAAGGGAAGAAGCCGCTGAGCGCCTTAAGCGCCGTATCGACCATCAGCGAAACCATTAGAAGAAAGCCCAGCGCAATAACGAGGCCCACGCTGGCGATCCGGGCACGCGCCATGCTCCAGATGCCTTCCTGAGGCTTCGCATCCCAGATTGCATTGAGCGCATCTTCCAGCTCCAAGAAGACACCCGACGCGCTCAGGATCAGCGTAATAACGCTGACGATGGCCGCCGTTGTGCCTGCAGCGGGGTTCGATGCGCTGGCGATCGCCATTTGCAAGACATCTGCACCCTCAGCGCCCATTAAACCGCTGAACTGCTGAAAGATTGCACCGCTGGCAGCTTCCCGCCCAAACACAAATCCGGCCACCGCGATCACGATCACAAGGATCGGCGCTATAGAGGTTACGGTGTAGAACGAGAGCGCCGCGCCGCGACTCGCCGCCCGCTGGGCACTGAAAAGGGCAAAGGTGTTTTTGACGAGCGCGACCCCGCGCTGAAACCATGATGTCTTTTCAGTTTGATCGCGCCGCTTCTGCACATTTTCGATTTTAGCCGGCACGCGCGATTTCGACTGGCCCGATTCCATTTCGAACGCGTCAAGCGCAATCGCGCCCGACATTCGCAGGATCGCTTCAGCCCTACTGCTCCCCTGGCTGTTCGTGGCATCGACTGCAATCAGAGAATCGCCGCGCGCGAGCGTGTCAGCGTAGGAGATCCGGGCGTCCCCGCCCCGCCCTGGCAGTAACGCGTATGCGTCAGCCTGCTCTCGGATGACATCGCGCCCGAAACCGGCGGCGACCAACGTATTCTTGGCTTGAAGTGCCTGACGTGATGTCTTGAACACGCCAATGACGCGCTGATTCATTCCGCTGCTCCGGAGCTTCGTGTCGACGAACCTAGAACGAAATGCACCTCGAAAGGATACGCGTCGGCTCATCTGCGCGCCGCTCTAGAACTTAGGAGAAGCGACCCGCCAAATCTTCTGGCGTGCGCCGGGAGCAAGCCGCGATACTCGGGCGATTTTCTCATTTTCTCGGCTGCTCCCGGTGCCTCACCATCAGCATTTCACGGCAAGGGTACAGTGGCCGAGGTGCTGACGAGAGGTGTGAGCTTAAATGCGCGCTTTGATGTCTTCGACGGCACTCGCGGCCAAATCTTTTACTTGTCCGGCGACGTTGGAGATCTGGGTCTGAACCAGATCGCTGGCCTCACCCATAAGCTCCTGCTCCGCTTCCGTTGTCGGCATAGAGGCTGCAATACCCGCGCCGATGGCGATGCCGACAATTCCCAACGTCAAGGGCTGCTGGCCAAACAGAGCCTCGATGTTCTGTTGCAGAGCGCCGCCCCATTTCTCACCTTTGCGTTCGAGATTTTGCGCGGCAGAGGCGACGGTCTGCGCCGACCGGCTTGCGATATCTCCCGCTGCAGATGCAGTACCCTGGACCGTTTGGGCCGCTGTGTCGCCGATTTGCCGGGCTGCGTGCGACGCGGATGATCCAACCGCGGTTACACCTGTCTGCACGGCATGGGCAGTGGCTTCCGCGCCCTGCTGGAGCGCACCGAAAACCGATCTGCGTTGGCCGTTGCCGAAAAGGGAAATGTTGCTTCCCCCCATGAACAGCCACAGCGCGCCCATTCCGATGAGAGCTGCGGATAATGGATTTTCGCGTACCGCATTCTCGACCAATCCCAAGACGTCGCTACCGGTGAGATGCTGCTGCTGATCACCTTGGCTCGCAGTGACCGTACTAGAGCGATCCGACATTTTTACACCTGCTCTTTGACCGCTGCGGCATCCTGCTGCAGCTGATGGATGGTTTTTTCCGGAATGAGTTGGTTGGCTTTCAGGCGAGAACTCCCGGCGAAGTAAAGGATCAGTGTCAACACGAGACCCATCCCCGCCGCGATGAAATTCGCCGTCGAAACGCTGAAACCACGCTCCACGAGGAGCGCTGCTACCGCTATTAGGAACACAACGAGTGTCGGTATGAGGACTATCCCCGCTACCGCCATCAGGCTGATGCCCGCTATAGCCTGTTTTACCTTCAAGGAAATCTCGGCACGGGCGAGCTGAAGCTCGGTGCGCACCAAGTGCGAAAACTGGCTCAGCGCATCGGAGAAGAGTTCCGAGACGGAACGGTTGTCTGGCGTCGGCATGGCGACCTCATACCTGATGACTGACTATTGCCCTCTGCCGTTGGGCGAGGAGGACGCGACGCTGGCCTTTGAACTCTTTAGAAAGCGCAGAGCCACGAACCCAGCGATAACCGTTGCGCCAAGGAACGCCGTCGGCTGGCGGCGGGCGAAATCCTCAACATCGCTGATGAGTTGCCCGACATTGCGATGCCGCAGTGACTTGGTGATGTAGTCGACCTGATCGGCAGCGCCACGAATGTATTGGGCCGCCTGGGGGACATCGTCGGCAAATTGGTCAGCCGCGCGCCGAATGGCGCCCGCCATACCCTCAGCGAAATCAACACCAGCCTTTTTCTCTGTCTCCGCGACATCCATCAGTTTGTCGCCGGCATGGGATGCGAGGTCTTTAACGCCGGTCACTACCGATTCTGCGTCAGCGCCCGCGGCCGAATTGTTGGACGGGAATGAGGTCCTCCCTTTGGCATTGGTGCGTGAAAATTGCGTTCCGTCGTTCATAGCGTTCTCCGGGGTTTAATTTGCGGTTTGGGACTTTGCGCCGATACGGTCGATAGCTTCGTGCGCGGCTGACTGAACCTTGCCGCCAGCCTCGTGGACCACGTCATCAAGGACATCTGCGGTGAGACCGCGTTGGGTGGTCTGCTCGACCGCATGGTCGTAAACTTCGCCAGCGGCGGTCTTCACGACGCCCATGCCTTCATTGACAGCATCCAGGGCGCGCGCCTTGAGATCATCACTGACTTCACCGAATGCCGCCGCCTCGGCGGAAGTCGTCGGGATGCAGGACGCAACGAATGCGCCAATGAGCAGGCCAATTCCTCCGATGACGAGCGGATGTTGCTCGATCGCTTGGATCAGCCGGTCTTTAGTCCTGTCATAAGCAAGCTCGACCTCCTGCGTGGCCTTCTCAGCCATTTCCCTGCCGGAATCGTAAGCTTGAGAAACCGCATCCGACACAGTGGCGGCGGAATCCGATGCAAAATCCTGTACCTTGTGAACCGCGTCATCGACGACATCCGCGGTTTGGGATTTGAGGCTGTCGATCTTGTGCTTAGCGCTGTCAGCGGCTGACGTGACCTGTCTGGTAAGGCTATCCGCAGCATGAGAGATCGCGTCGGACACACCGGAACCGTTAGCTGATTTAGCGACAGACAACGCTCCGCCTAAGTTGACGCTTCGTTGCGAAAGCGCGATGCCCGCTCCGATGAGCGCTATCGGCGCCGGAACGCTCGATACAAGACGCCAAAGAGGGAAAGCCAATCCGGCCGCGATGGCTGCGGATTGCAAAGGGTTGTCGCGAATACGGCGCTCGATATTGAAGAGCAGGCTGTTGCCGGTATCCCGGACGTATTCCGTGATGTCCTCTTTCAGAGCGCGCGGGCTGACCCGGCTCTGCAAACTGTCAACGGTATGCTTCAGGTCAGCGCGGCTTGCTTCCGCCTCACGTTGCAATTCGGACAAACTCTCGTGCTCGTCTGCCATTCGAGGCTCCTCTGAGAGCGACTGCATTAAATTGCATCGCCTGCTAGCGCTGATTTCCGAGGCTTAGAACGCTGCTATTGAATATCGTCCGAGCCGCAGAGTTCAGAAGAACGTGGTCCTGACCAAACCGTTCCGCCGTTTGGAACAGGCGTTCTCAACGGGCTGCGCGATGGTGGGCGCGCGAGAATACAATTGCCCTTGCGGCCACCCATAAAATGAGATCGCGCAACGGCTCTGTTGCGGCGCCGCGTCTGCTGTATGGCCGCTTTGACCGGCATGCTTAAGGAAGCCAGCCCAATACGGACAATCAGGCAGAGCAGCTGCTCTTACCCCGGACGCTATCTGAAACCGAACAGGTCGGAGTCCACGTCGCGGCGGCCCTTGAGGCGCTGTGAGACGATCTGCGAAGCGATGAAGCTGAAGATCGTTCCATTGCCGCCGATCCCCATCACGGTGTAGCAGCCGGGCATGCCCGGAACTTCGTCAATGATCGGGAGCCCATCATCGCTCTCGCCGAACGCTCCAGCCCAACGCTTCTCCGCCTTGAATTCGGCGTCAGGGATCAGTTTCCGGACTTTCCGGACAAGCGCACGACTCTTTCGGTCAAGCAGGCGTGCGCGGTAGGACGCCGAGTCTGTGTCCTCGTCCTCACCCCCAACCAAAATCCTGCGATCCGGTGTTGTCCGCAAATAGAGGTAAGGATCGTTTGCTTCCCAAATCAAAATCTTATCCAGCCAGGCGGGATAGTCGGCATTGGGTCCGGTCGCCATCGCCCAACTGGAGATGATTTTGATCCCCTCGCGCGGTACGCCTTTAAGCAGTTCATAGCCGGTGCAGAAGATGCACACTTTGCTTTCCAGAAAATGGTCGCCGGCATCGAGGACGATGCCGTGCCCCGTCGCCATGACTGCCTTGATCTCAACGGGTGAATAGATGGGCACACTGCGCGCAGCGGCCCGCCTCAGCAATCCTGCCGCCAACTGGACCGGATTGGCGGAACCGCAATCTGGACTTTGGATCGCACCCTCGCGGTCGATGCTGAATCGCTCCCTCAGCATTGCTGCGGTGAGATAGTCCGCTGGGATACCGGCGAGATTCCGCGCTTCGCATTCTGCAATCAATCCCCGATGTCCAAGCTGACCGCCGCTGAGGTACAGAGCGTCGCGAGCCTGATAGCCGCAACGCATATTCTCAGTCTCGATCAATTGTGCCAGTTGGCGAGTGGCCTGCCATGACCGGAGCCAGGCGCGCTTGGCTCTTTTCGCACCGATCTGCTCCGACAGCTTAGTGAGGGGAACATCGATCTCGAATTGCAGCATGGCCGTGCTGGCCATGGTGCTTCCCTCAACGGGCGGACGCCGGTCGACAACAACGACGCTGTCGAAGAGTTTGCTGAGCGCGTGGGCCATGAACGCCCCGCTGATACCAGCGCCGACGATGATGACGTCGGCCTTCCGCGACGCCTCAAGTTGTCGCGTCGGCACATGGGTGAAAGGGCTATTGCGCCAAACCGATTGACCTTCGCGCAGAGGACGCTGTGTGGTCGCGGAATGCTTTGAATGCCTGGACATGACTCGATTCGCTAATTGTGGCGTGCGCGGAAGATACAGCGGGGTCACGAGAAACCGAGGACATCGTACTTAGCTAAGCGGTCCGTGTAAGGATAATTGTTTACTCCATCCGGTATCTTTCGGAAATTCATGCTGTGCCTATGTTGTCAGCGCGGTTCGTTTCCGCGCGAAGCGCAGAAAATTCGTAATTGTTCCCCACGCCACAATGGGCGCTGCAGAGCTCGCGCCAACCAAGCATCCCACCAGATTGGCCATCTGCGTCGCCGAACATGCCCGCTATCTCCTGTTTCGCGTCCACCCGCTACGCCAGCTGGAATCCATCCGGAGCCAATACATCGCTTGGGTGTCCGAGTTGCGCTCAAGGCGTCCCTCAGATGGCAGGCACGCCATATCAGCTAAGGAGGGCGACTTAACGAACTGCACCGAATGCAGTCGGGGTGTTGACTCATGCCGAGGAAGCGCCAGCCAGATTGACCGAGCATTGAAGGACATCACTCGGTGTGGGACGCCGGACATGATGACGATGCGATAGGTTGGATGGCAGCGGTATTGCTGCCCGCCACCCTGGGCCGGTAGGTGTGCACGCAGTATCGTGATCGAACGTCAATCTACCTGCGGAATGCACGGCTAAGAAAAGGCCCCGGTTTCCCGGGGCCAGATTTCACAGGTCTTGCGACTTATCTTTCGCGGCATCCTGCGCGGCATCTTTCAGGCCGCCCACTGCATTCTGTGCTTTGCCGGCTGCTTTCTCGGCAGCGCCGTCGACCTGCAGTTTGGCATCACCGACCAGTTTACCCGCGGTTTCCTTGATCGCACCGGTCGCCTGTTTGGCGGAACCCGCAATTCTGTCCTTATCCATGATGCACTCCTATGGGTTGAGTTGCTCGAAAAGACTTATTGGATATCCGAAGCGCGAGGACGCCATCAGCGCATCGCGTTCCTAACCTCAAAGGGAGGCGACACGCTCTTTCCGGATCTGGTCGGCCGTATAAGGTGGAGCCTTTTCATCGAAACCGCTCCAGCCAGCACTGCGATATGTTTCTGCCCGCTTCCGGATGTCGACCGCTGACGGGTTCAGAATAGCCTCGATCCGTGCGCGATCACTTTCCTCAACACGCACGGTGACGGTCGTGCCGCCACGACGGAGCCCTTCAGCATAGACCGGGGCTTCTTCAGTGCTGACACCGCCTTCCATCAGAGCGCCAACAGCGCCACCGGCTACACCGCCGGCCGCTGCGCCTGCTGCTGTAGCGACGAGCCAACCGGCAGCGACGACAGGACCGATACCCGGAATAGCGAGCATGCCCAATCCGGCCAGAAGACCCGCGCCGCCGCCGATTACTGCGCCAAGTCCGGCGCTTCCCTCGGTGGTTCCGGAGGACTGCTCTTTCACTACGTGCGCAGTTCGCGTTCGCACCGGCGCATTCGGATTGGCAGCAGCATCCGCTGTATACCAATTGTCCGCATTACTCGCGACTACACTGATATCCGCCGCAGGCACGCCCGAATCTTCGAGCTTATCGACGACGTCTTCTGCGCTCGTGTAACTATCGTACAGTCTCGACATGGAAATCTTCATGTAATGATCCTTTTGTGATAAGACCACATTAATCGGCGACGACATTACCCTGATAGTCGAGCGCGACATTCGCCGGCTTGCCGTCTTTCATGGCTTTGCCGTGCCAAAGGCCTTTTGCGTCCTTCATCAGCCCACTGACATTCGAATAACCGCGCGCCTCGATACGCGATTTGGCCTGACCTTCCGTGAAGCTGTTCGCTCCCGTGGCGGGCGCGCCCGGATTGTTGCTCTCCGATGTCTTCACAGCCGGGTTCGCCGGCGCATGATCGTTTGCGGTCGCGGCCATAGTTGCATTGCTGGCGAGCAAGGCTAACGCCGCTCCCAAGAGTATTGAGCGCATGAACTCCTCCATTGTGATGATTGGCTGTGGTAACTCGGCGCTCTGGATTCGGTTCCTTCAACTGAACGCTTTGGCGGACGCCCTCAAACCGCAAGTTCACGCGGCGATGCCAAGATCACGGACACGACACGTCTCACCGCGTCGGCGAGCGTTTCTTACGGATTGAAACCGCAGGAGCAGTTTCCAGTCCCGCCAGCCGGCGACAGGCAGCGTCGGCAAAGCTTGGTTTCGGAAGCGCTCAATGGCACCGTTGCCAAATTTCCGCCTTGTGAAGGCCGTATGCGCGCGTTTACCGCCAAACGGAGCAAGAAGCCTTCCTTGACGGGGACACCGCTCGCTGGGCACTGCTGACAAAGTCTCCTTGCCCAGATCAGAGCGAGCACGCGTGATTGGGCACGCGGGCTCGACTCATGGCTTGAAATAGTCGCATTACCATCCATATGCCATCCACAAGGATGGTCACAACAACATGGCTGAAATTCATGACTTGCGCGAAAAACGCGGCGAATCCGAGAAGATCACGATCAATATTGGCTATGTCGATCTTGGGCGTATTGATCTGTTGGTGCAGGAAGGATTTTACGCAAACCGGACCGATTTCATCAGGACCGCAATCCGCAACCAGCTGACTGCTCATTCTGATGCCCTGAGCAAGTCCATCGCCCGCCACACAATGGAGTTGGGTTTGCGCGATTACAGCCGCACCGATCTGGAGGCGGTGAGGTCGGCCGGCGAGCAGCTTCACATCAAGGTGGTCGGGCTGATGCGGATCGCTTCCGACGTTACACCTGAACTCGCCCGAGCGACGATTGCTTCGGTCACCGTGCTCGGAGCTTTTCAAGCCGCCGCCGAAGTGAAGGCAGCTCTCGCCGATCGCCTTCATTGAACGTCATCCCCCGGACAACATAAGGAAAATCGATGTCTCTGCATTTCTCCGCGGCAATGCGCCGAGCGGCTCTCTCCACGCGCGCCAAAGTCACGACCGCCACGAACGCTATTCAGGAAGCTCTCGGCAAGGCGTTGCCGCACGTCTCCTTCTCGCCTCCCTGGTCGAAACAACATCCGGCGCCCCAGTCTTCAACGTGCGATGGTGAATCTGATCAGCCGACCGCTGAGACATTGCGGTTATCCGCATCTCGTGGCGCGGATGAGGGCCCCAAAGAAGGCGTTGGAGTGCAACATTCGGGCTCTCATCGTCTGCGCCGTCCTCTTAGAGATGTCTTGAATGCGATCCGCGAACACCGGTCGATGCCTGATTTCGTAGGACAATTCTCGGGAACGAGTTTGCCCGGCGTATCTCCGCCGGCTCGGCTTTCCATTCCGCCCGGCGCACGGTTCCTGGCGCGCTCCACCGCATGCACGGCGGGAAAGCGCGAGTATAAACTCTACATTCCTTCTTCTGCCGCATCTCCGCGCGGGTTGCTCGTAATGCTGCATGGATGCAAGCAGGATCCAGACGACTTTGCTGCTGGCACAAATATGAATACCATCGCCGAAGCGAATGGCCTGATTATCGCCTATCCAAAACAAAGCATGCCCGCCAACGCGTCATCCTGCTGGAACTGGTTCAATCCCGGGGATCAGATGCGTGGAGCAGGCGAGCCTGCGATCCTTGCTGCCATGACGCGCGAGCTGATGTCTGAATTCAGCCTTCAACGGTATCAGGTATTCGTGGCAGGGCTTTCGGCGGGCGGCGCAATGGCCGCGGTCATGGGAGAGACCTATCCCGATCTTTATGAGGCGGTAGGGATACACTCCGGATTGAGTTATAGATGCGCCAATGATGTCATTTCGGCGTTCGCCGCGATGCGTGGCGAGTTTGCACCGCAACCGGGCGTGACCACACGCGCAGTACCCAAAACACGCACGGTAATATTCCACGGAAGTGCGGACTCGACCGTCGTCCCTTCGAATGCGGACCGCATTGTCGCTTCGGTCTCGCCGACTGTTTTTTCCTCGCGGCAGGTATTTCGTGGTCGCGCAGCCGGCGGGCGCGGTTATACCCGGACGATGATCGTCGGCGCTTCCGACAAAGAACCAATGGTCGAATTCTGGTTGATCGATGGTGGGCCCCATGCGTGGTCCGGAGGTCAGCGATGCGGTTCATACACGGATCCGCAGGGACCAGATGCATCGGCCGAAATGGTCCGCTTCTTCTTGAACCAGCCAAGCAGATGACGCGTGAGGCCTCCATCGCGCGCGGGCTCTGATCATCATGGGCGAAAAGCTGAGGGTGGGCAGCAGTTCGTCCATTTTTTATGAACGCGAGTCTATCCCGGTTTAATCGTCGGCACGGGTCTCACGATGATGACCAATGGGCATTGTATCGCCGTGCCGAATTGCGCATCCGGCGCAAACAAGGCTGCCACGAACGATCTCTATGGCTTGGCTCCAGACGATCTGCCGTAGCCCCTTCGCCGCCTTAGCGCGATCTACCATGGCGTCGACGCTTCCCAAGCCACGCGGCTCCGCGCGACAGCGTCGATGACGGCATCCGGCCTGCGGCCATTGGCGAGCTTCTGCATTTCTTCGCATGGCAGGAGCGTTGTTTGCCGCAAAAGTGAAATCCGCTGTCGGATACCTCACATCAAATAAAGAGCCGCAGCGAACCGATGCCCGTGCCGGTTTTCCGAATAATTTGGAACGAATTACAGGGCTGTCGGTTGTCCGGAGGAGCCATGGGCGCGACGGCTCACGCCCGCCCCGCTTTATGGCAAGTGATTTCAACAAAACGCGACCTTCAGCGCCGGCTTGGCCGGCGATCTTGGTTTCCGCAAACAGGAGAAGAGCCTTATGGCGACGCGCGCTCGGCAAGGGAAAGGTCCGCCCCGCAAAACGAAAGCAACGATCGAAGCCGCCGAGAACCGGAGCAGCAAGTCTGATAGCCGACCAACAGACGCCGCGGGTAAGAGTTCGGCGCGTGCAACGGTCAGCGGGTCGGCTGCGAAGGGGGGAAAGCCCAACGCAAGCGATGCGCCGATCACCAAGGCGATTGGAACCGAAGCAGTCGCCGCCGCCTTCCGCTTTAACGCCGTGAAACCTTCTGAATTCGGGGACGGGCCTCCGGCCACCGGCGCTACGGTCGAACCGCCAGATCCGGCAGTCAGCGGCAGCACGCTGTCGGAAAATAATGCTTCGCCCAAGGTCGGTAGCGGCAAGCCGCAACCCGGCTTCAATCCCGGCAACGATCCCCTCGACCGCGTGCGTGTCGACTCAGGCGGACGGGTTCTGACGACGAATCAGGGCGTTCCGGTCGCGGACAATCAAAACTCGCTCAAAGCCGGTTTGCGCGGTCCTACACTCCTGGAAGATTTTATTCTGCGCGAGAAGATCACGCATTTCGATCATGAGCGCATCCCTGAGCGCATCGTGCATGCGCGTGGTTCGGCGGCCCATGGATATTTCGAATGCTATGAACCGCTAACGAAGCTGACGCGCGCCTCCATTTTCGCGGAATCCGGTAAGCGGACGCCCGTCTTCGTGCGCTTCTCGACCGTCGCCGGCGAACGCGGCTCGACCGACACTGCGCGCGATGTGCGTGGCTTTGCCGTGAAGTTCTACACCGACGAAGGCAACTGGGATTTGGTAGGCAACAACATTCCCGTGTTCTTCATCCAGGACGCCATGAAGTTCCCAGATCTGGTCCACGCGGTGAAGCCAGAACCGCACCACGCCATGCCGCAAGCCGCCTCTGCCCACGATACCTTCTGGGACTTCGTCTCCTTGATGCCGGAGAGCACGCACATGCTGATGTGGGTGATGTCCGACCGCGCCATCCCGCGCAGCTATCGCATGATGCAGGGCTTTGGCGTCCACACCTTCCGTTTTGTCAACGATGCCGGAAAATCTACCTTCGTGAAGTTCCATTGGAATCCCGCGGCAGGAACGCATTCTCTCGCTTGGGACGAGGCCGTGAAAATCTCCGGCGCCGATTCTGATTTCCACCGGCGCGACCTCTGGGAAGCTATTGAATCTGGAAACTACCCTGAATGGGAACTGGGCGTTCAGGTCTTCACCGAAGAGCAGGCGGAAAAATTCTCCTTCGATGTGCTCGACGCGACCAAGATCGTTCCGGAAGAACTCGTGCCGGTAAAACCAATCGGCCGGATGGTATTGAACCGTAATCCCGACAATTTCTTCGCCGAGACGGAGCAGGTTGCGTTCTGCACGGCGCATATCGTGCCGGGCTTGGATTTCAGCAACGATCCGCTGCTTGCGGGCCGTATCCATTCCTACGTGGACACGCAGATCACGCGACTGGGCGGCCCCAATTTCCACGAGATTCCGATCAATGCGTCCGTCGCACAGGTCCATAACAACCAGCGGGACGGCATGCATCGCCAGGCCATTCCGCGGGGCCGCGTCGCCTACGAGCCGAACTCGCTCGGCGGCGGCTGTCCGTTCCAGGCAGGAACGCGCGGCTTCATGTCTTTCCCGCAGGAGATGGAAGAGCACAAAGTGCGCGGCAAGCCGGAAAAATTCGCCGAGCATTACAATCAGGCGACTTTGTTCTGGGAAAGCCAGAGCGACACCGAGAAGTTGCACATCATAAAGGCGTTCCGCTTCGAGCTGACGAAAGTGCAGACAGTGGCCATCCGTGAGCGCGTCGTGGCGCAATTACGCAATGTTGCGTTGAAGCTGGCACAAGGCGTGGCGGACGGTCTGGGGATGAAGGCTCTTCCGGAACCTTTACCCACGGTCCTCAAGCGCGCGCCGAAAGGTGAAGTGAGCGTCTCCAAGACGCTCTCGCTGCTGGCGCGTCCCGGTGAGATGGGCATCAAGACGAGGCGTATCGCCCTTCTGGTCGCAAACGACGCCACCGTGGACCGCGCACAGGCGATGGAGCTGCACAACGCTCTGACCGAGCAAGGCGGCGTGCCGCGCTATGTCGGCCTCAAGCTCGGCCGCGCTCCTTCCGAGGAAGGAGATCCGATCGAGATCGACGTCTCGATGGAGACGGCGCCGGCGCCCGTGTGGGACGCGATGGTCGTCGTCGACGGCGATCACGTCGCGGCGCTGGCCGAGAACGGGCATGCGCTGGAATTCCTCAAGGACCAGTACCGGCACTGCAAACCGATCCTGCTGCTCGGCCAAGCGGAGATCCTGCTCGCCAAAGCCGGAATTCAGCCAGCATTGCCGAACGGCGAAGCCGATCCGGGCCTGCTGGTATTCGGGACGGACGATAATGGCGAAGCGGTAGAGGCCTTCATCGCGGCTTTGACCAAGCACCGCGCGTTCGAGCGCGAGACTGATCCGCCGCGCATCTGAGGATCCTCAGTACAAAGAGAGACGCACACAACGAAAATCCGTCGCCTTCACAGGTGGCGGATTTTTCTTAGCACGGGGTACTCAAAGCCAGTCGTTCGCCTCGTCCCATGAGGGGGAACGATGCGTGTGACGTTGCGTTACGGTTCGTTGGATATAGTGGCGCGGCGCGCCGCGGCAAAAACAATCATCAGACATCAACAACAAAAGGAATGAAGATGCCGACGCCACGCGAAGAAGCGGCTCAGAAAGCCAAGCCCGCCCCCAAGGCCGAAAAGCCGGAGGATGCCATCAAGCTGCTCACTAAAAACCACCGGGAAGTCGAAGCCCTGTTCAAGAAATTCGAAAGCGCAAGAGACGAGGACGACGACAACAAGGCGGACATCGTTGCGCAAATCTGCCAGGCGCTCTCTGTCCATGCCGAGATCGAAGAAGAGATTTTCTATCCAGCGGCTCGTGATGCTCTCTCAGAAAAGGGCGAGGATCTGCTGGATGAAGCCGAAGTGGAGCACGCGTCCATCAAGGACCTCGTCACCCAGCTTGAGGACGCCGAACCGGGCGACGATCTCTACGATGCAAAGGTCAAAGTCCTCACCGAGTATGTGCAGCACCACGTCAAGGAAGAGGAAGGCGAGCTATTTCCTAAGGTAAGAAAGACCGACCTCGATCTCGACCAACTCGGCGCAGAGATGTTCGAGCGCAAGACGGAACTGATGGCGGAGGAAGAAGACGACGAGGCTGAGGAAGACGAAGAAGATAATCCGGAATAAGGCCTAGGAGCCTTACTCCTATTAATATACAAAAGCGCGCTCTCTGGCGCGCTTTTTTCGCATAATTGGGCGCGTAATGCCGCGCGGGAAACCCAGCGCGGCTGGCCCTGATATGCCCTTCGGATTGCCCTCGTTCGTAAGGAGAGTCTGTTCTGGTTATGCGACGCCCTCCGCCATACGAGGAACACCAGCCATGACGATCGACATCAGCGTTGCGCGTCTATCAACCGTGAACACGGGCGAACTGGAATGGCTGTTGCACACGATCATGACATACAAAAATTGGCAGCTCACGATCGACGAGATGACAAAGGAAATGCCGCGCCTGAAGACACTCATGTACAAAACGCAGTTCATCATGGAAGGGGGCGCCCCGTTCGCTGTGTCCGCAGCGGTGTTCATCATCGGCCAACGCGATCTCCCGCTAACCCTGGCCTACGAACTCGCAGGCGTGCCCGTTGGTGATGACGATGCACTCATGGAGGCAGCTATGGCTCGCGGCTGCTGTGGATGGTGACGGGCGATGGCCACACCGAGGCGGATTGGATCGCCTGCGGGACATCATGCCGGAGGACGGAACGGGCTTGCGAGAGACGGGTCGGCTTAACGCCGTGATCTTCAGAAACTGAAGAACCGGCCCGCTTCAATTCATTCTCGCCGGTGACGGAAGCGCCCTTCTGATCCGTAGAGCCCTTCTCCGCCATGGTCGCAGAGGTCGGCTGGGCCGATCGGCACCGGCGCTCGGCAAAGATGATGGACAAGGTCTGGGGTCGAGGACATCCGCAGGCGCTCTGATCATCCGACGCGGAATTGAAAGCGGCGGCGGGCGCTTTCCCGCCAAACACAGGAGCTTTGGTATGGATAATCTGTACCTCCGGGGCGCCAACGGCGAGATCACCGAGAAGCTTGCGCGCGGTTTCTTGAACAGTCCAAAGGCGGATTGGCCGGAACTCAGAGAAAGTATCTTCGCGGGGTTCAGAGACGGGGTGCGCGAGCAACTGCAAGGTGTCACGAATGCTGAGATCGATCGGTACTTCGAAGTCCTGATGCATGCAGTCATGGAGCGGGTGCACGCGATCTCCTCGTTGCTGACCGAACGGATACAGATCATCCTGAAACTGCACGCATCAAAAGCCGGGGACTCCGATGGCTTCATGCAAAGGTGCGGTGGAAAGCGGTGGGGTGGAAAGCTTGAAGACTGGTAAGGTCGATTTTCGGCGGATTGATTCAGAAAGACATACGTGAATGTTTTTGGATTTGTTGGGCAGAGGAGTGGTGGGATTGGCTCGCTTTCTTGCGGGAGCGGATCTTTGGCCGCTCACCCTTGTCATGCTGCTCCTTTTGCGCCTTGAGCGGCTGAGTCGCCGGTTGCAGGAGATTTCAGACATCGTGGAACGGCAATCGCAAGCGATCGAGCACCTGCGCGAAGAGACGGATTTGGCACCGGCTTCCGCACCACCACAACTCGGACGCGTTGTCGACCGGCAATCGCAAGCGACCGAGCAGCTACCGGAATTCGAAGAGGAGGATTTGCCGCCAGCTTCCGCACCACCGCAACTCGGACGCGTCGTCGAGGACCATAACGCTGATATGGTCCAGTCGCGCTCAGGTCATCGATCACCTCAAGGCATTCGGCCCTTTGTTCATAGTCCAGAGCGAGTTCGTGTAAGAGATCGCGAACGTGGGTGCGGCCGTCCATGTTTGCGATCATCCAAAGGCCTTCGGCCATCAGGCAGTAGCCTAGCGCGTTGTTGTTTGGCCGATTCACCGTGTCCCCCCGGTAAGAAAACCGCGATGCGGTAAGGGGAAATCCGCACCCAGTCTGACCAAAACTGCACAAAGAGGCTCAATGGCGATGTGTACAACTTCATCTCGCAGACCAGTTGGCTCTACCAACGACAATTGATATCGCGGGGGTTGCTACGGAGCAGCGTTATGTGCAGCCGAATGTCGAACGCGATCTTGCTGGGTCAGGCATTGCGGCGCGCAACCTTCGGCACGACCCTTTTGGCGATGGAGCGCTGTAATGTCTGATCGCGTACACGTGCTCATGATCTTTCCACGCTTTAATCCACACTCCTTTTGGAGCTACGAGGGCGCGGTCGAATTAATGGGGGCCAAATACCCCGCCGCGCCCCTTGGCATGATCACACTCGCCGCGCTCTTGCCCAGCGACTGGGACATTCGCCTCGTGAATCTCAACACCGAGGAGCTAGCCGAGCCGGACCTCGTGTGGTCGGACATGGTGATGACAGGAGGTATGCTTTCCCAGCAGAACGACTCCCTGCGAATCATTGACATGTGCCGCGACAAAGGCATTCCAGTCGTGGTCGGTGGCCCAGACGCCACTTCGAGCCCAAACATATATTCCGACGCCGATTTCCTCGTGCTTGGCGAAGTCGAAGACATCATCACGGAATTCATCGCAGCGTGGCAGCGCGGTGGACGGAGCGGACGCTTCGAGGCGAAAAGGTTTCAGGTCGATGTGACGAAAACCCCTGTGCCGCGTTTCGATCTGCTGAAATTTAGGGACTATCTCTATATTGGAGTTCAATTTTCGCGCGGATGCCCGTTCACGTGCGAGTTCTGCGACATCATCGAGCTCTACGGCCGTAAACCGCGCGCCAAGAGCAACGCGCAAATGCTTACGGAACTCGATACGCTATACAAATTCGGCTATCGCGGCCACGTCGATTTTGTTGACGACAACCTCATAGGAAATAAGAAGGCAGTTAAGGCATTTTTGCCGGAGCTCATCGCTTGGCAGAAGGCTCGCAACTTTCCATTTTTATTCACGACAGAAGCCTCTCTGAACATCGCTGACGATGTACAGCTTATGACCATGATGCGCGAAGCCAATTTCTTCGGTTTTTTTGTGGGCATCGAGAGCCCAGATACTGAGACGCTTATTCACATGTCGAAAAAGCAAAATATCAAGAATGAAGTCAGCGAAAGCGTTCGCAAAATTTACGGTCAGGGAATGATCCTATTTCCTGGCTTCATCGTCGGCTTCGATACTGAAAAGAGCAGCATCGCCGACAAGATTATACAGTGCCTTGAAGATAGCGCGCTACCGATGGGAATGTTCGGATTGCTGTACGCACTTCCCGGCACGCAACTCACGAGACGGCTTGAAACGGAAGGGCGGCTGCATCCCGAACTCGGCATCGACACCGACGGAAAGCAGGGAGACTTCGCGCTCTCAGGCCTAAATTTTGAAACGAAACGTGAGCGTGTCGATATCCTGCGGGATTTCTTGGAAATCCTCACGCGCGCGTATGAGCCGAAAGCTTATTTCGCCCGGCTGAAACGGGCTGTAATGCCGATGCAACGTGTCAAGCTTCCCGCATGGATCATGATCCGGGATTCCTTGCGTGAAATTGATCGCTTTTTAAAAATCATGTGGGTGGTGACTTTCCGTCGCAACGATATGCGGCCGCATGTGTGGAAACTGCTGTTGGAGTGCATGGTTCGCAACCCCGGCGCGATCCGCAACGTAATGGTGATGGTGGTCTTTTATCTTTACCTAGCGCCGCTCAGTCGCACTTGGATTGTCGAGACGCAGAAGCAGATCGGATTTCTGGAATCGGCCGCACGGCGAACGAACATTCCGGTCCCGTCGCAATCACCTCGATGAACAGAAGCTGTCGTCGAACCCATGCCTGCTGCGCATGCCAATGCGCTCCGGTGAAGTGGTCCGGCGCGATCTTTATCTGCGATGAGACACAGCGACGGCATACATTTTGCTTGGCCGATAATGGCGTTTCTCCGACCTCGTAAGCTTGGCGGGCTTCGTCCGCTCTCAACTGCAAACCCTACGCCGAAATGCGGGCCAGGGAGGTCCGACTAGGACGTGGACTCAATCGTTCGAAGGGAAATTCGCACGGCGGCGAGTTGGATGAAGGCCATGAAACAGGCAGCGAGTTTGTCGTAGCGGGTTGCGATACGCCGGAATTGTTTGAGCTTGTTGAAAAAGGCGTTCGACATTGTTGCGCTCGCGGTAGAGGGCTTTGGTCCAACGGAAGCGTTTCTTGCGCCTGATCATGTTGGGGATATTGGCGAAGGCGCCGCGAGTCTTGATATGAAGGCGCAGACGATCGGCGTCATAGGCCTTATCAGCGATGACGATGGTGCGGCGGGCGAGATTTGCCAGGAGCGGCTCGGCGCCGGTCAAGTCATGCGCTTGTCCAGGGGTAATCAGTATCTGGATCGGCCTGCCCTGACGGTCGACCCGCGCGTGGATTTTTGTGGTGGGTCCGCCGCGGCTTCGCCCCACACAGCGATCTGCACTGTTTTTTTGACCCCGGAAGCGTGCTGATGGACCCGCACAATCGAACTGTCGATCATCTGCACCTCGCCACCATGGGCTTTGGTGACTGTGTCCATCAGCCGGTCCCAAACCCCAACCTTGCGCCAGCGATTGAAGCGATTGTAGGCAGTCGTATACGGCCCATAACGCTCCGGCAGGTCGCGCCAAGGCGCCCCGGTTCGCAGCACCCAGAAGATGCCGTTCATCACCCTTCGGTCTTCTTTGCGCCTCGGCCCGGGACGGCCCTTTGGCAGAACAGGTTCGATGATGCTCCACTCAAAATCGGTGAGGTCGTAGCGCAACGATTCGAGCTCCACAGTTTGGAAGCTTGAATCACCATTCGCCGATTTGCGCTACGAATAATTGAGTACAAATCCTAGTCGAAACCTAGCCGACCCATAGCCAGGAACGCTGCTTTCACCCAACTTCCAGCACAATTTGACGGAGATCAACACGCTCGAATTCTCGTGATCGGCGTTTGCAGACCGATTTCCATTCTTCGCTTTGCCGGGCCGATCTGCGTGCCGTGCGATTGCGGCACATGCCGCGCCCGATTGCCGCCAAATCCCGACATCACGGAACGTAGTTGCGACACCGAAAACGGAAACCTGCGTGATTACCTCTTGTGGTCCTTTGCTTCATCGGCGATTGCACGCCCCGCGCTGGACACATCCTTGCCAGCCCCTTCAACCGTATTGCATGCACTCAAGAATGCTGATGCGCCGGTTAGGACGACCAAGCTGATAAAAGCGATAGTTAGTTTCCTACGCACGACAAACTCCTTAGTCACAGAGAACGGCGGCCGTCTCCGTCCAAGGACGACGACGATGATGAACGCCACCAGAGCAATAAAATACCCCAGCAGAAAAGCCGCACACTGAGACTCTGTTGACCGCTTCCACCCGACCTTTAGTTAGGTGTGGACTGAAAACGCTTGCACAATTGGGCTAACGCCCAATCGCGTTGCATAGACTATGAGCCAATCGCTTCCCTTAACTTTCTTCGCCAATATCAACGGCCGTTATACTGCCGCCACCGTTTTACGTGATCCAGGCGTTAGCATCGAGCCCCAGCAAGTGTACATTTAGCTGGCGTAGCGGGAGGGGGCCAAACTTGCTGACGCAGCGCTTTTATTTGCTCACGTCGCTGAACATCTTGAGCTAGGCCAATCCCTAACACCCGGAATCGCCGAGCGCTATCCACAAGCCGCATCGGCTATCTGCAATAAGGATAGTCGCAGGGGAGTTGGAGCAATTTTATCGGATACCGCCCTCTCATCACCGCGCCGTCATCGTTCGGGCCAGACTGCTCGGGATCGAAGAGGGTTGGCTTCGCCGGGACAGAACGTGATGGGATGTATTTCCGCCATACGCGTTTACTCCGGGTGATCCCTCTCAGGGTCCCGACGCAATGAGCACTAAAGGTGCGTATGCGGGCATGGCGCTAGTGAGGTCACTCGCCCATCAACAAACTCAGATTGCGCACCGGAACGCACGCTTTGCCCTTGCGGGCGCTGTCCCTCATCGAAGGACAAAAAATATGATGCTCGTCCCAATTGATCAGACCAAGGTGGCGCTTGGAGCAATCTTGAATTTGGCCCGCTATAAGCCACCAACGACACATATGGAGGCCGTGCTCCGTCTGCGGCTCATAGATCAAATAGCCCTACAAGCTCTAGGAGCATCAAATCCGCCACGTCCATAGTGCATGAAAACGTTGGAGTATACCCCCCGAATTTCTCGAAGATGGCCATTGATGACCTGCGGGCCTTCGTTCAGCGTCAGTTCGCAGAATCGATGCCGGTGCATTGAATTCTGCCGGGTGCCTATCCTCACGACACGGGCATTGCCCCGTGATGGTGGGGCTTTTGAAGCCCTTCAACGAGAGACCTTTAGACGTAGGCCGATCCCGGTACCATCGGCAGATTTTACCTCCCGCTCTGCGGTAAATCAGCCTTCGTCATGCCTGTACCAGCCGTTTGTGGGCCCTACCTGCGTCATGTCCCGTGCTATTGCCGTGAAGTGCCAGCACGCGCCTAGCCGCTTCCCGCGGTATTTACCGCGGCGACGAGGGCACCTGCGCCGTTATTTTGCACTCTGTTTGCTAGAATATCCGGCACGCTCCATTGAGGGCCATAGAATGCGTTGTTCCAATCGTAGCGCGGCTTAATTGCTGACCCGTTCAATGTGAGACCACCATACGCTCCCGTGGCGGATGTCCAAACTACGATGTCACCCGTCATCGCGGCCGCACCACCGCTCAAAGTCGCAACGGTCAGACCAGCGCCGGCACCCAGTTTGAAATTGGCGGCTTGCACGGCGTTCAAAGCTTTATCGTTCATGAGCAACATGACGATCTCTGCTTTTTCTAGGCCCGCCTGCAGTCCGAACGATGCTGCTTCCATGCGATAGAATGCGGGCTGGCTCCAAGTTCCAGAGGGGGTCTTTGCCATAAGCACACCGTCCCCGCCTTCAGCACCGATGATGAAGCCTGCCTTGATAAGCGCTGGAATGATGAGCACGCCTCTTGCTCGATCCATCATGTTCCGAGCTGGGCCAAACGCAGGATCGGATTTCATATGTTGAGCCGTGGTCGTCGCTTTGGCGATAATATCGGTCTGCTGAGACGCTAACGAAGCCGAGGCTGTTAGCGCCGATAAAGCGATTACCGCTGCAAATCCTGAACTGTTTTTCATACCGAGCCTCCACGGGTAGGTGATGCCCTCGCTTCGAAGCCCCATCATGCAGCTTGTATTAATATTTCTGCGCCCCAATTGCATATTAGCCCAACAATACCATCGACCATCCAAAGGCGACCGTTGTCACCCTCCATCAAAAGCAACCGCTCCATCTGCATCCCGGCAGCGGGCGTCAATTCGGTCGCCGCGATATGAGCGATGATCTGATGACCTTGGGGACCCCACGCCAAGCTTGGCGGTATCGAGGTGACAAGAACACCGGGAAGAGCGAAGACAAAACGGATTGCCACCTTCAGCACGGCCAAAACCTCAACCACAGGGCGCGCTTGCTCTCGTAGATCGCGGCGCACCGTGCCGCATGGGATTGCCATGACTCTGGGATCAAGTGCCTACGCGCTATGGCTACAGGCCGGTGCGCGGGAAATTGCACCGCGCCAGCCGCACACGATGCAGTAGAACCGCTCCTGGATCAGGACGGCAGGATCATCGACACCCCAGCGGATCGCCCACGGAGCGAGCGACACGGCGGCTATGGCCGCAAAGGTAGTCGTAGCAGTAGATCCACACCCAGGGACCGATCCTCGCCATGGGGCCATCCTAGTGGACAGCATCTGACATTTGAGTCCCATGAGGGATTCCCGTTAATCGCATGGCGTGCGAATCTGGCGCATGCGAACGGGAATATCCATCACGGTTGGGGCTTCGGATCGCGAGCGGCTGGCGGCGATTTTGTTTGGCGAGCCGAGATCATCCTGCTTTCGGCCGAGGGTCTCGGAACCAACGAGATCATGCGCCGGACGAGGGCGTCCAAGACCTGCGTCTGGCGCTGGCAGGAGCGGTTCATACGGGAAGGTGTTGACGGCCTGCTGCGCGACAAGACACGGCCCTCGCGGATCCCCCCGCTTGGCCCCGAGGTTGCCGCCAAAGTCGTCGCCATGACGCAGGAAAAGCCGCCACGGGAAGCTACCCATTGGACCGGCCCGATGATGGCCAGGGCTTGCGGCATCAGCGCCAGCACCGTGAGACGGATTTGGCGAGCCCATGGCCTTCAGCCGCACAAGATCAAGCAGTTCAAGCTCTCCAACGATCCCAAGTTCGTTGAAAACCTTCGAGATGTGGTGGGGCTTTACGTAGCTCCGCCGTCCCACGCCATCGTGCTCTGTGTCGATGAGAAGAGCCAGATACAGGCTCTGGACCGCACCCAACCGGGATTGCCGATGAAGACGGGCCGCGCCGGCACAATGACGCACGACTACAAGCGCAATGGCACGACCACGTTGTTCGCGGCCCTCAATGTCCTGGAAGGCAAAGTCATCGGCCGCTGCATGCAACAGCATCGGCATCAGGAGTTCATCACGTTCTTGAACGCCGTCGAAGCCGAAGTGCCTAAGGGCAAGGCCGTCCATGTCGTGCTCGATAACTATGCGACCCATAAGCATCCGGAAGTTCTCGCCTGGCTCGCCCGGCACAAACGCTTCACCTTCCACTTCACGCCAACATCGTGCTCATGGCTCAATGCTGTGGAGGGCTATTTCGCCAAACTGTCCAAGCTGCGATTGAAGCGTGGCGCCTTCCGCTCCGTGGCCGAACTCACCACCGCAATCAACCGCTTCATCGACGAGACAAATCAAATACCAAAGCCCTTCGTCTGGCCCGCCGACCCCAACAAAATCATCGCCGCCGTCCGGCGTGGGCATCAAGTGTTAGATTCGATCCACTAGCGTGCCATGGTGGCGTATGGGCAAGGCCACGCGCCGCGATCCTTGGAACGCGCACCTTCCGCCTCTTCGACGGGCGTCATGCAGTACGCAGCCCAAGCTTCCATCAGCTTCTGGCGCTTCTCGAATAGATCGCCGCGACGATAGGCTGCCTCAACCTTGTCGCCGACGATGTGCCCCAGCGCCGCTTCGGCAATCGAGCGCCGAAGATCGTTTGCTCCTCTGCCCAATCGCGGAATGAGGAATGGAAGCCGTGTACCGTGATGTCGTCCCGGCCCATGCGTTTCCAGCGTCTCCGCTAGGCGGCTAGTTACCGCCGCAATGGTACGACGTCTGTCAATCGGCGCGCAATTGGGACCCCTTATCGGCGTGCAAAAGGGGCTCTGACGCAAGTTTGGTGACGGTGGGCTACGCAGCGCCGATAACTCGCGCTTGAAGCAGATCAATTTTTCCGCGGCCATACATCTGACGCTTTACGAGCTTGAGCTTTGTGATCTGGCCCTCGGTCTGCCCGTTGGACCACGGCGAGATAATGGCAGCACGGACGGCGTCCAGGTCTTTCACGACGCCGTTGGCAAATGAGACCACAAGACTGGATTTGGCGCGCTCCAACCACGGTTCGAGACTGGCGAGCGATTTCGTTCTTATCATGGACTGGAAATCGGCAATGAGTTGTCGTGCTTCGATCAACAGCGGCACACCGCTCTCGATCGCTGCAACCGTCACGGTCTCCGATTTCGTAAGGCTGTCGCGGCCGAATGTCAGGAGCCGGGCTATGGTTCGGGCCGAAGGGGCTCGCGTGAGATTTCCCCCATCGACCTTTTCAGCTTTCCGTCGGCGCGTGGCCCACTCGGAGACAACCCGAAGCGACCCACGGAATCCCTGGACTTTAAGGCGACGCCAGAGTGCGGCTGCGTTGCGTTGTCCTGCCGCCCATTGCTCATCAAGCCATTGCAGATGCACCTCGAGCGAGCTTTGCCGGATACGAAAGACGTCGGAGCGCTGCCCGCGAACCACTTTGCGGATAAGGCCGCGACTGTGACCGGTACGGCGCACGATCTCTTTGATTTTGATGCCCTCCTTCGCCATGGCCTGAACGACGGTGTTGATTTCTTCGCGCCGGAGATACGCCTCGAATTGAAGGTGTTCGGCGGCGCTCAGCAGCTTGGGATCGATCGTCGCTGCGCCGATCACCCGTCGAATTTTGCCCATGGATTTACGCACCGCATCGAGGAACGCGTGGCTTGCGTTCTCCATCAAGTGCCAGCGGTCAGCGACCTGGACTGCTTTCGGCAAGGCCTTCGACGCAGCCAAAGCATAACAGCCGTCTCGGTCGCGGGCGACGGTGACGATCTGCGGTTGATCGGCAAACCAGGCTTGTGCCGTCGCAGGCTCACGATCCGGCAAGAGTGCGATTGTCCTGCGCCGTTCCAAATCGCAGATGATCGTCCCATAGCGCTGATTACGCCGCCACGCCCAATCGTCGATCCCGACGATCGTGGGCGGAACGAAACGCGGGCTGCAGTGTCTTCGAACCGCTCGTAGGAGCGTATCATTGCTAATCGGCAGCATTAGTCTGCGTGCAACGTTTGCCGCAGGACGACCACCCAGAGCAAGTCCGAGATGATAGACGATCTGCTCCAGCCTGGCGGTGCGGCGCGCCCTTGGCCCCAGCACATCCTCGTCGAAGCGCTCGGTGAAGATGCGTTGTCCACAAAGAACAGCATCACAACGGAAGCGTCGAGCCACGACGACGAGCCGAACTGGTTTGCCGCCTAGTGGCAAATCCAAGAGGTGCCGGCGATAGCGACTGTGCACCCGGCCCGAACTCCACCCGCAGCGAGGGCACGCGCCAGCTCTGCTCGTATGCCGGACTGTGATTGCCGCCGCCGCATCGTCAAAGGTAGCGCCCTCCACTATAAATCCCGCCGGCACCACTGCCGAAAACCGAAGAGCCTGCTGCATCGCATTGATTCGCTCCGTAAACCCGACGGAGCTGAATCCTGAACTTCATCAAATGTGAGTCTGAGCCCTTATTCCACGCCGGTTCACAACGACGTCTCCGCCTCCGTCTGCCGGTCCCTGCATTGCTCCGGCCAACTAGGCTGAATCGACATTTAGCCCATCCACAGCATGGCGCCTGCGAGTTATAGGAGGGCCAGTAAGTGAACATCACGCCGATCGTTCGGGTCACGATCCGTCTGAAGTGTTTGAGCTTGTTGAAGCAGCGTTCGATGCAACTGCGTGTTTTGTAGAGGCGCTTGTTGAGAGGAAACGGCCGCGTCCTCTTTAGGTGCGAGGGAATTACGGGCTAGGCGCCCATAGCGCAGACGACGTCTCGCAAGGTGTAGCGGTCGTAGGCGGTGTCGGCAATCACCGCTTTGGCTTTTCGTCCTTCGAGCATAACCAGTGCGGGAACGATGTTGTGAACCTGACTTGGTGTGAGAAGAAAGCGTAGCGGACGGCCGAACTCTTCGGCGAGCATATGAATCTTTGTCGTCAGTCCTCCTCGGGAACGCCCCAGAGCCTGGTCGCACGCCCCCCTTTTCCGGTCGCTGCCTGTTGGTGGGCGCGGACGAGCGGGCAGCACCGTCTTCGAGCGCGTGCCGATCGTAGGATCGCCGAATTGCACGCCGGGCGGGGTGCATGTGCCGGGGATTGTGGCTCACTCGACCTGATGGTGAATGACGTCATCGACCTCTCTGGTAGGAAGGCAGGAGAGGAAGGATGCGTCGACAGTGTCCCCGGCCGAGCTTGAGAACAATGAGCGCGGCACGCCGCGTTCTGATCCATACGAATGTCGCAGGTTCAAGCCTGCATTCGAGCTTTGTCATCAATCCAGCGACCCGAAACGGCGGCGGCAGATGCCACTAGCGCACCAAAAATGAGCGAAGCTGCAAACCACAAGGTCACATAGCGGGCATATTTGCGAGCGGTCTCGGCGGCAGCAGACGCTTGCTGCTGGATGCGCATTTCAACATCACCGACGCGCTCATCGGCCGTCGGCTTATCGACGTTGGCGTATTGCGATACGAGGTCGGCAAGCCTGCCGCGATCCGGCGCCGATAGTTTGCCTGCAATGGGAAGCCCGACCTGAAGGATGCGTCCCGCTTCCGTGCGCCGGTCGGCAGGGATATTAGCCAATTGTGCAGCGTTAGCTGCCTGCGGACCTGACACAGCACCACTCGCCGAGGGCCGGAAGAGGGTATCGACCCAGTAGCCTGTGGCGGAGGAAGAGTCCCCCGGCGTTTGTGTGGTGGCAGCTATCGTCGCTCCTGCGGTCAACCCTGCCCCCGATAGTGTCACCCCCGCAGTAGCGACCATCGTCGCCGTCATGATGACGCCAAGAGCCCAAACGGCAAGGCCGTGGCTGCTCGCATGGAAAATCTCTTCCGCTTCGGATTCGAGAACCGGTCCCATCAGCCGGCCCGCAAGGTAGCCGCCAATCACCAGACCAAAAGCCTGCGCCGCGAAGAAATAGATGGCGCCTAGTGTAATCCCGTTGGCGGCTGTGCTGGCCGTGGCGTTGGGCGCTGAAAACAGCGATAAGCCCACGCCTGATCCGAGGAAGAGAAGGAAAAGTATCGTCGCGCTTGCCACGAGGGCGCCGGCGAAAACAGCGACCCATGAAAAGCCCGGTTGAGGTGCAACAATCGCGACGCCTTCGGTCGCCACAACTAGATCGGCCAAAATTTTCCTCCCGCGGCTTATTGCTAATTGACGGTGCAAGGACGGAATTAGGCCGCTGTCGGCACTTCACGCCCACACGACAGCAACGCGATCCCAAAGCAAAGGTTGCTCGGTATGTGGGAAGCGCGTTTTCGGCTCAGCGAATTCCGCAATCCGTGCGGCGGGACCATTACGTCGCAAACTCATTTGCCATCGCCCAAAAGTGCAGACTTGCGGCAAGCAGAACCATCGCATGCCACATCGCATTGTGAAAACGCACGCGATGAAGAAGATGAACACCCGATCCTATTGAATAGGCGAGCCCGCCGATCAACAACAGCAACAGCGTCGCCGGCTTTAGCGCGGAGGATAGCGGCGCGATCACCACAAGGACGATCCATCCCAGCATCAGATAAAGCGCAAATCTGAGTTTCTCGTGCCGGTGCGGTCGAAACAGACTGAGCACGATACCGAAACAGGCGACGATCCATACGCACACCACCAGGAGCGAGCCCGTTAACCCGTGCAGGCGATTTGTTGCCAGGGGCATGTAGGTTCCAGCGATCATCACGAAGATCACCGCATGATCGGCACGGCGGACAAATTCTTTCCACCGATTGTCCGGAAACATATTGTACAGCGCAGAGGCGCTTAGCATCGCCAGAAGCCCAACACAGTACACGATAAGGCCAAGGGTGCTGGGAGCGCCTGAATGCTGCAGAAGCCAGATGCATCCAATCGGCGCCGCGACAATGCCAATGATATGGATTGCGCAATCTGCTCGTCGTTCAGACCTGCTGTACACGGGATAAACATATAGGGTGGTGTTCATACCGAAAACACGCGTCTCTCTCGCGGCATCCTGCGCGGCAGGGTGAAACGCCACAGATGTGTGTTCGAACCTGCAGGCGAGTCGGTTATCGCCGCCATCTCGTCAGCATTATGTGGAAGCCTCCCGCTCGAAGGCCTGGGGGCGAAGGTTGGAAGGCTTCCTACACAACGATCGCGAAGTATCGCAATGTCCCGATAAAAGCAGGTCCAAAGTTGGCACGCTTGAACAAATGATCGGAAAGATGTGAGCGGCGCTGGCCCAACAATCTCGTGGCTTCAGTTGAAGGGAACGCCGCCGAGCCGGAAAAATTTGCTGGCAGACGGGCTGGCATGCCCCTGTGCCGCCGGTTCCTCACCGTGCGCTTGAAGGAATCGTGCGTAGTCACTGCAGAAAAAAAGTTGCTTTGGATCACCAAAGACGAGGCAACATGAGAGTTGGGAAGCAGACAATCAGCGTTAGCCACAACGGAGTTCCTGCCGCCTCCGGTCGCGCGAATTTTGCCGTGTTGCACTGTCGACTTTGACGATTGTGTTGAAGACTTGCAAAGTTTATTCAAGACAGATCATTTGTCGTTGGAACGCTATCTCTATCTACTATATTACCAGTGCGATGAGCGAAGAACTCAGACGACAGGCAAATGCCTATCGCCTTCGGGCGGAAGAGGTAAGGGCGGTTGCCGACAGCGCAGCGGACGAGCGGTCCTGCGAGGCTCTGCTACGGATGGCCGAATCGTACGAGACGATGGCTCGAAATATTGAGCGGATCATCGGCGACACACCAACCGTACCGCGCGACAAAATCGCAATCCACTAGCGTAGTTTGCTTGCCGATAGCGCTCCCTGTCTCTCAGGCGCCGAGTCGGCTTTGCGGAATCGATCTCCACGAATAATCCCCGACAACTTGACCGGATCGAACTCAATTCTCTGCCGCGATAACATGGTGATCGCGCCCTGTCTGCGAAGCTGCTTGAAAGTGCGGTTGACATGGACGGAACTTAGGCCCAGCCCATCTGCCAATGTCTCTTGACGCAACGGAAAGGGCATGGCTTTGGAATCGCTAAGGCCCACGAGGCTCAACCGCTCCCATAACTCAAGCAGCAGATCGGCGGTGCGTTGCAAGGCGGTCATGGCGCCGAGGCGCACAACCTGTCTTCGAAGCAACTCCTCACGCTCCTGCGCCGCGCGGTTCACTGCGAGCATCGTGAATGCATCCCAGCGAGGATCTGAATTGATCGTGCCAGCTGACCGGCCGTCCGTCACCACGACCGGCGTCAACGCTACAATGCTGCCCATCAGCAAGCCGGCGCAATCCGGCACGATGACATCGCCGGGCAGCACGAAGCAGAATATCTGTCGCTGGCCATCCTCGAAAATATGCTGCCGGCACGCCCAACCGCTTAAGAGAAAGCGCGGCCGGTTCGATTCCATGCGCGGGCCAAGCACAACGCTGCTTGGCTCATACACTTTGCCGCCACGCACCATTGCGCCAACCACACCCGCAGCCTCTGAGGAAAGTTGGGTTAGCTGCGCAAATTTGCGTTCTAGCACCGCGCGTTGCTCCAACCCCGGAAGAGTTTGGCGCGGCGGCGGCATGCTTCCGCCTGTGCTGACGGTGGTCTGGAGGCGCTGCCTCATGGTCATCCGGCCGCTTACGTTGAAATGACATCATGACAGATGGGAACAAATATGTCTGGAACGCCCCATTGGTTCCATAAACTGATCTCGACCTCTTTGCAGGAACCTAGCTGCGCGTTCGTGTTTGGCGCACGCTTGCACCCCCTCCATTACAAGAAGCTCAGAATAGTCTCTGGTGCGGTTCCACGAAATTCTCAATCCGCGGGCAAGACGACGTGTCGTGCAAAATTCGACCTGTCATCGCGTAGCTGCGCACGGTTTACACCAACCTTTGCGGAGCTTACTTTCGGCTGGGGTGATGTCTCTGCGCGGAAGACCGACCGCGTTTGGAAGGTCTGCGCAGACGACTTGCGTATCCAACTCACGCACTGCTGGACCTCTCTAGGTTAGAGCCATGTCGATACGGCATTTGACTGTTGGAATTGGTGCATCCGCCGGCGGTTTGAATGCTTTCCGCGGGTTTTTGGCACATATGCCCCCCGATACCGGCATGAGTTTCATCCTGGTCCAGCATCTTGATCCCAACCACAAGAGCCTGCTTGCGGAGTTGCTGAGCAAGCATACGGCAATGCCCGTATCGGAGGTGGTGGACGGCATCGAGGTGGCGGCCAATCGCGTCTATGTCATCCCGCCCAACGCGACGCTTTGCATTCGCGACGGAAGGCTGGAAATCGAAACGCCCGCGCCGCCGCGGCAGCGCCGCCGCCCTATCGACTCGTTCTTTACATCCCTTGCCAAGGATCAGGGTGAAAATGCCGTATGCATCATCCTGTCCGGCAGCGGGAGCGATGGGTCGGTGGGGTTGCGGGCAGTAAAGGAGCAGGGCGGTCTCTGTCTCGCCCAATCAGAGTTCGACGAACACGCCCTCAGTGGGATGCCCGACAGTGCTGTTGCAACAGGCCTAGTGGATTTCATGCTGCCGGTTGAAGCAATGCCTGCAAAGCTCATTGAGTATCAAAGCCATCTCCTTGAAGTGGCGGCGCGCAAGGACGGGGATGGCAACCGTCATGACATGCAGGAGCATCTCGGAGACATTATTCGCGTGCTCCGCACGCAGCTCGGTCACGATTTCTCTCAATACAAAGAAAAGACGCTAGTCCGCCGCATCCAGCGAAGGATGCAGGTGCTGCAAATCGCTTCTGTGTCCGAATACCTGCTTCATCTGAAAAATCATCCGGAACAGGTCAAAGTGCTCTGGAACGACCTGCTCATCGGCGTCACCCAGTTCTTCCGGGACGAACAGGCGTTTCGCGCTCTGGACCAGAAAGTGGTTCCAAAGCTGCTCGACAGGCTGGAAGCCTTTCCGGACAACGATCTTCGCATCTGGATTCCCGGCTGCGCGACGGGTGAGGAGGTCTACTCCATCGCCATCCTGCTCCAGGAAGGCATGCAAGAGCACCGGTTGGCGGGAAAGGTTCAGCTCTTTGGCAGCGATATCGACGACAGGGCCGTGGCCGTCGCGCGGGCCGCTCGCTATGAGCAAGGAATGGTCGGCCTCTCGTCGGAGCGCAAGGAGCGTTGGTTCGTCAAGGACGGGGATGAGTATTGTCCCGTCAAGCAAATCCGCGAAATGTGCATTTTCTCGCAGCATAGCGTCATCAAAGACCCGCCGTTTTCCAGGATCGATCTGATTTCCTGCCGCAACGTGCTGATCTATCTCAATGCGGCGCTGCAGGACCGCGTCATGCGGACGTTTCACTATGCGCTGCGGCCAGAGGGATATCTGTTCCTCGGGCCTGCGGAAGGAACCACGCGCAACGCGGCATTGTTCACCGACGTCGACAAGAAGCATCGTATTTATGCACGGCGCAACGGCGCTCAGCAGCCATTCATCGATCTTCCCCAACGTGAGGAAGGCCCTAAATCGCGGGGTGCACACAAGTCACAGGCATCGCAAGACAATGCGCGATTGGAAAAGCTAGGCCGCGGGGTTATCGAGAAGCATTCGCCCGCCTACGTCATCATCGACGCCCAGGACATGATCCTGTCATTCTCTGGCGGGGCTATCGGGCAATTTTTGGAGCCCTCATCCGGAGAGGCAAGCCTCAATCTTTTCACGGTGCTGCGGAGGTCCTTGCGTCCGCCCGTCCTGGCTGCGCTGCAATCGCTTCGCAAGGGCGAACTCGATGCGGTTCAGGAAAGTGTCGCCACGACGATCAACGATCAACCTCGCATCGTCTCGTTGATCGTGGAACGGCTTCCGGATCATACCAGTAACGCCCCACACTGGCTGGTTGCCTTGCGCGTGATGGAACTAGCCCGCGTAGCGGAAGGCAGCAATTTGCCCCTCGTGCCGGCCGACACCAATGTTCAGGCTTTGGAACAGGAATTACGTGTCGCCAAAGCGCAGCTCTTAGCTTCCGTCGAGGAGCACGACACAGCCAGCGAGGAGATGAAGGCCGCGAACGAGGAATATCAATCGGTAAACGAGGAACTGCAGGCCACTAACGAAGAATTGGAAACAGCAAAAGAAGAAATGCAATCCATCAATGAAGAGCTGCAGACCCTCAATGGCGAATTGCTCTCCAAGAACGAATTGCTGGAAATCCTGAACAGCGACCTGAAAAATCTGCTGGACAGCTCGCATATCGCCACCATCTTTCTCGATCGGGAAATCCGTATCAGGAATTTTACCCCGGCGGTCGCCAAGCTGTTCAGTGTACGAAAGAGCGATATCGGAAGACCGCTGACCGAACTCGTGTCCAAGCTGAGCTATGCCGATATGGAGCGCGACGTTCGGCAAATCCTTCACGCTCCTGGCATGATCGAACGGGAGGTACATTTTGCCGACCGCAGCGAAAGCTTCATCATGCGCATCCGGCCATATCTCAGCATCAGCAACGTTCTCGACGGTGTGGTCCTCACCTTCGTTGATGTTACGGAGCGCCAGCGGGAGGATTCACGCCGGTCATCCTTGCTGGATGAGCTTAACCACCGGATGAAAAATACGTTTGCCACGGTGATGTCTCTTGCGGTCCAGACGCTCAAGAGCGCACCCGATCCATCCGACTTCCGGGAAGCCTTTCTGACGCGCATGCGCGCTCTATCGAATGCCCATGATCTGATGATGCGATCGGAATGGCAGCAGGTGACGCTTAAAGATCTCCTGTCTATGGAAACGGCTCCCTTCCAGGAAAGCGAGCGCAGCCGCGTCAGCATGCGAGGGGAAAATCTGATGCTGGAGCCGCGGACCTGCCTCGCCTTGAGCATGGCGTTGCATGAACTCGTCACGAATGCTTCGAAATATGGTGCGCTCTCCGTACCGGAGGGGCATGTCGCTCTTGAATGGCAGGTGCACCACACGGATCGCGCAAAGCATGTGCATTTCACCTGGACAGAAAGCGGCGGACCAGCCGTTGTTCCTCCGTCGCGGGAGGGCTTTGGTTCGCAGCTTCTGCAAAAGGGCCTAGCGCACGAACTCAATGGAACCGTTCGTCTCGAATTCAATCCACAAGGGGTCCGGTGCATAGTCGATTTCCCCCTGCCGCGGGGTGAGGGGGCCGCTTGATGGTGGAGGATGCGGCTCCACGCCGTATGAACGCCGCACGGGAAAGCGACGTTCCTGTGGAACCTACGACGTAGTGCGACAAGGCTTAGGTATTACGCAGATGAGATCGAAGCCGGTCAACCGAAACTGGACGGCTTGAGCGGAATTCAGGCATCAAAACACAAGGCTTCATGCGCCACCTCAACCGGATCAAGGCGACAGGCGGACAAAATAGCAAGCGGTGGATCAATGGTGATGTTGCCCCCACCGGAAGATCGAGGGGACGTGAAGAGTGCTGTAGCAGCCGCCCTGGCAAAAAGTGAGAGTGAAATCACCCGCGAGCACTGATGGCGATCGGCGAGTGATCTTCGCGCGGGATCGGTGGATGTCTCAACTCCGGCGCTGGCAAATTTTTGGCAGATCGAGACAGGCTTCTCGCAATCAGCTGATGTGCCCCCCGGAAATGCCCTCGGTTAGAGGTTAGAGTCCGTTCCCTTGAAGGAGACGGACAATGAAGCGCAGCCGATTTAGCGAAGAGCAGATCATCGGGATATTGAAAGAGCATCAGGCGGGGTTGTCGGCGCAGGATTTGTGCCGCAAGCACGGGATCAGCGATGCATCTTTCTATAAGTGGCGTTCGAAATACGGCGGCATGGATGTGTCGGACGCCCGCCGGCTGAAAGCATTGGAAGACGAGAACCGCAAGCTGAAGAAGCTGCTCGCGGAATCGATGCTGGATGCGGCCACGCTGAAAGAGATGCTCGGAAAAAACTTTTGACGCCCAGAGCACGGAGATTGGCCGTGAGCTGGGCGATCAAGGAGAAGACCTACTCGCAGCGGCGTGCCTGCGGGCTGGTTGATCTTGAGCCAAAAACGTACCGCTATGCATCAAGGCGGCCGGATGTTTCCCACGTCCGGCGGCGGTTGAAAGAATTGGCTTTGGAACGCAGGCGGTTCGGCTACCGGCGCCTGCACATCATGCTCCGGCGTGAGGGCATCGTTCTGAACAAAAAGAAGCTCTACCGCCTGTATCGTAAGCGATGTTTTGCTCCCACCTTTCGCGCGTCGAACCGATGATGTGATGTCGATAGCTCCGAAATTGAGGGGCTTAGACATATGTCCGATACGGTGCGTGTGCACATGCCTAAGGAAATGGACGCGCCGGCGCGCCGCATCGAGGTCTTCACCGGAGCGGGTCGGCGGCGGAAATGGTCGGATGAAGAAAAGGCCGCAGTTATTGCGGAGAGCTACAGTTCTGCGGAGAGCGTTTGCGCGGTGGCCCGGCGTCATGGTCTGACGCCATCGCAGTTATTCGGTTGGCGCCGAGCGGCACGGCGCGCTGAGATAAAACGAGAGCTGCCGGGATTTGTGCCGGCGATCGTGGAGGATGGTTTATCCGTGGCGAAGGCTGTTGCCGAACCGGCATTAGATGCAGAGAGACGAGATCATTGCACGGCGGGGCTTATCGAAGTTGAGCTCAAAGGCGTGACAGTGCGGGTTGGCCGCGGTGCAGACGAGAGAACGATAACAGCCGTGATCCGGGCGCTGAAGGCGTGATCGGGCCGTCAGGCACTTTCAAGGTGATGGTGGCGACAAAGCCGGTGGACTTCCGCAAAGGTTCGGAAGGCTTGGCAGCTCTGGTGCGCGAGGCAATGCAGTGCGAGCCCTATTCAGGCGCAGTGTATGTGTTCCGGGCCAAGCGAGCGGACCGTATAAAGCTGATCTTCTGGGACGGCACTGGCATGTGCATGTTCGCCAAGCGCCTCGAAGACGGCAAGTTCCAGTGGCCGAAGATCCAGGACAGCGTCATGCGGCTCTCGGCGGCACAGCTCTCGGCCTTGCTGGAAGGGCTCGATTGGCGGCGCGTTCATGAGACGCGCGAGATACCCGCGCCACTGCAGCCGAGCTAATCTGCGGCAGAGTGAATCATCGTTATCTTCGGACTCGCATCGTTGCGGTGCTGTGTTTACTTCCGCTATGACGCCTGTGCTTCCCGACGACCCGGCTACGCTGAAGGCGATGCTTCTTGCCGAACGGGCCCGGGCGGAGCGGCTGGAACAGATCATCAAGGAGTTGCAGCGGCATCGCTTTGGCCGGCGCGCCGAGACGCTTCCGGAAGATCAGTTGCTGCTTGGGCTGGAAGAAGCCGAACAGATCGAAGCGCAAGGAGAGGCCGAGCACGACGCTGCCGCTCCCGAAGAGGGTGTGCGTCGCGCCGCCAAGCGCCGGATGAACCGCGGTTCGCTTCCCATCCATCTGCCGCGCATCGAGATGCTGGTCGATATTGAGGATCGTACATGTCCCGGATGTAGCAGCGCACTGCATGGGATCGGCGAGGATCGGAGCGAAAGGCTTGACATCATCCCGGCGCAGCTGCGCGTCCTCGTCATCCGCCGGCCCAAATATGCATGCCGGACCTGCGAAGATGTTGTGATTCAGGCCCCTGCGCCAGCGCGGCTGATCGAAGGTGGCTTGCCGACCGAGGCGGCTGTTGCCCATGTCCTGGTCTCCAAATACGCCGATCACTTGCCGTTGTACCGGCAATCTCAGATTTACGCGCGGTCCGGTATTACGCTCGATCGCGCGACGTTGGCTGATTGGGTTGGCCGCGCCGCCTTCATCCTGCGGCCTGTGCATGAGCGGCTGCTGCTAAAGCTCAAGAGCTCAGCCAAGCTGTTTGCCGACGAGACGACGGCACCGGTACTCGATCCTGGGCGTGGCCGCACCAAGACCGGTCAGCTCTGGGCCTACGCCCGCGATGACCGGCCCTGGGATGGTCTCGATCCACCAGGCGTGGCCTACGTCTATGCGCCCGACCGCAAATCCGAACGTCCTATCGAACATCTCGCCGGCTTTGCGGGCGTTCTCCAGGTGGATGGCTATGCCGGCTACCGCGCACTCGCAGATCGCGGAGACGTGGTGCTCGCATTTTGCTGGTCTCATGTGCGGCGGCGATTTTACGAGCTCGCCTCAGCGGGCCCGGCACCGATCGCCACCGAGGCTCTGACGCGTATTGCCAAGCTTTATGAGGTTGAGAGCGACATCCGCAGCAGGAGCTCCGATGAACGACGCGGCGTGCGGAAAGAACGAAGCCAACCCATTCTCGATAAACTCGAACCCTGGCTGCGTGCCAAGCTCGACCTCATCAGTCAGAAGACCAAGCTTGCCGAAGCGATCCGCTACGCGCTCTCACGCTGGCAGGGCCTTTGCCGCTTCATCGACGACGGGCGCATTGAGATCGACTCCAACATTGTCGAGCGCGCCATTCGTCCCATCGCACTGAATCGAAAGAATGCGCTGTTCGCTGGCTCAGACGGCGGCGGCGAACACTGGGCCGTCGTTGCTTCGCTCATCGAAACCTCTTTCCAGCACATTGGGATCCTAAGCTTAGAATTCCACGTGGACAAGTTGTCGC